>Ga0209139_10000861_pt1 | contig 10933 bp, 11 predicted proteins | sample BogFormECP14_OM3_FD_188246 | JGI IMG/M metagenome (GOLD analysis project Ga0209139, IMG submission 188246) | Bog forest soil microbial communities from Calvert Island, British Columbia, Canada - ECP14_OM3 (SPAdes) (version 2) | ecosystem: Environmental > Aquatic > Freshwater > Wetlands > Bog ...
GTTATCGTGGTTACGCACGAACTCGCGAGCGCCTACTTGATCGCCGACCGCATGGTGCTGATCGACAAAGGGAACGTCGTGGCGCTTGGCACGACCGCGGAGATGCGCGCGAGCACGCAGCCGCGCGTACGCCAGTTTTTGGATCGCGTGCCGGAGCCGGAAGTGGCGCGCGAACTCGATTATCTTCAGATGCTCACGGAAGAGCGCCATCTATGAGTGCGGATGGCGGAAAGAGGACGTAATGGCAGGGAAGCGCGAACCGGTTTTCGTAGGGCTTTTTGTGATTGTGGCCGTGGTCGTCCTGATCTTCATGGTATTTGCCATCACCGGAGCTTTCGGGCGCACGGCCAAAACGTATCACGCCTATTTCCCGTTTGCAGGTGGGATGGAGCAGGGCGCGCCGGTGCGCTATGCCGGCGGCCCGAAAGTTGGCCGCGTGGAGAAGGTGACCATCGACTCAAGCGATCCTTCGCGCATTGACATCGTCTTCAGCGTTCAATCCGATCTGCCCGTCATGACCGACAGCCACGTGAAAATTATGAGCTTGAGCCCCTTGGGAGACAATCACCTCGAGGTTCTTCCGGGCGACGGCCACGCTGGGCCGGCGAACCCGGGCGCGCTGTTAAAGTCGGATCCGTATGTGGATTTCAACGCGCTGACGGCGCAGATCAATGAGCTTTCGCCGAAGGTGCAGCGGCTTGTCGGCTCCTTGAATGACCGCGTCGATGAACTGAAGGTGACGTTGGAGCGCGTCGATAACTTCTTAAGCCCTGAGAATGAGCAAAATCTCTCCGCCACGCTCAAGCAAACGCGCGGGTTGCTCGAAGACAACCGCGATCAGATCAAATCCACGATTTCGAAGTTGAACTCGGCGAGCGGGAAGATCGAGCCGCTCATTCAGGATCTGCACAAGACCTCGCTGGAAGCCAACAAGGCGCTCGATCACATCGACTCTTTGCTCGACGATAACGAAGACAACTTAAAAGTCTCGCTGGCGGAACTTCGCAAGTCTTTGACGAAGCTTACGGACATTACCACCCAGGTCGACCAGACCCTCGACGTAAACACGGAAAATATCGACGAGCTACTTGATAATTTCCGCCGCGTCTCGCAAAACCTGAAAGAGTTCACGGACACCATCAAGAAGCGGCCTTACACACTGATTCGCGCAAGCAATCCGAAGGAACACGTCCCCGGGGAACATAAATGACGCAGGAGAATCACGAACTCATGATTAGACCAACTGAATTCCCTCGCGGCCACGAACGCTTGGCAATCGCGAGGACGCAGCAAATAGCCTTGTGCGTCCTCGTGCTGGCGGTGTGTTTCGCCGCCGGATGCGGCGCCTCTCACCCCATCAGCTATTACCAGCTTACGGTTCCCGGCAACAGAGTGCCCACGCCGACAAGCCCCGATACCGTTCCCGTTACGCTCCTCATTGGCCGCCTGACTGCTCCCGCACTCTACCGCGAGGACCAGATTGTCTACGGCTTGGGCGGCGAAAGCATGGGCATTTACGAATATCATCGCTGGTCCGAGCCGCCCACGGAGATGATCGCGGAGATCATGTTACGGCAGTTCCGCGCCTCCGGCCATTATCAGGGCGTCTATACGTTGCGCAGCGATATCCGCGGCGATTATTTGCTCCACGGGCGGCTTTATGACTTTAAAGAAGTTTCCGCCGGGTCGCTGATCGGCCGCGTCACCATGGAAGTGGAGCTGCGCAATATCAAGGCCGGCACCACGGTTTGGACGCATTTCTTTACGCACGACGAAATGGCCAGCGGGAAGGATACTGGCGCGGTCGTAGCCGCACTCGACAAGGGAGTCCAGCAGGGCGTGATGGAATTCCGAGCGGGCGTGGATCAATACTTTGTGGAGCATCCGCCGGCGCCGGCGCAAACCACGCCTTAATTTTGGAATGAAGAGAAAATCTCAGGAAAACTGTTTCTTAGCTGGAACGCCGAAGAGTGAGCAGCGTGACGTCGTCGTCAAGCTCGTTTCGGCCACCGTGGCGCTGTACACCTTCCAGCAAGGCCGCGGAAAAATCGGGAAGCCTGGCTGACCCTGGAAATTTCTCGAGTGTCGTTTCCGCCAATCGCAGGAATCCCCTCGAAGTGAGTTGGTCGCCGCCGGGAGAGCGCACTTCGGTCGCTCCATCGGAAAATGCCAGAATCATATCGCCCGGAAGCAGCCGGACGCTTTGCTCGTTGTACGCTTCACCCGTCACAAAACCGAGCGGCAAGTTCTCCATGCCTTCGCCAATTTCAATAAACTTGTTTTCGCGGGCCCGCCACAGCAGCATCCGCGGGTGAGCGGCGTATGCAAAATTAAACTCTCCTGAGGTTCCGTCAAATGTGCCGGTCACCACGGTCGTCAGCCGCAACGGCCCTTCGGAATTCTCCGTGTCCAGAGTGAATTCGTCATTCAGCGCGACAAGCAGGCTCGCGGTATCGCGCACATCCTGATGCTTGTGCAACACGTGATGGACGTGGCGCGCCACTCCGCTGGCGACATATCCGTGGCCGACGCAGTCGGCCAGTACCACGCGCGCGATGTTGTCGCTGCACGAAAACACGGCGGACAGATCGCCGCCGCTCTCCGCACCTGATGGCACCGAGATGACGTCGGCCTCCAGCCCGGCCAATTCGAGGGAACGATGCGCCCGCTCGTTGCCAGCCCACAGTTCCATGCACCCAAACGGGCGCTGCGTCGAGGTCGTGCAAACAAACGCGGTCGGTTCTGGCTTCTTGAATTTCATTTACAGGATTAGATGCGCAAGCTCCGAGAACTAGTATAAATCAGAACGTCCATAGCCAGTGGTTATGCGCTTCCCGTGGCCAGCCAGGCCCCCTGCGTGCACGAAGGAGTGCGGAGGCTCATGAAAAAAAAGGGGTTGCGGCGTTTCCTGTGTGTTGAGAAGCGATGGCTCATGGTTCGTGACTGGTGATATGGGGAGGCAGCCAGGAATGGCTGTCCCACTCTACCCTCCCACTTTTTCGTAAGTGTTGCATTTAAAAGACTTATGGTTTTCGTAAGTCTTTTAGAATCAATACATGCATGGGCTCCTGTAAGTGTTGATTCTAAAAGTGATAGGGTCGGAGAAATGGCGGCAAAGGCCCACGACAATAGGTGAGTGCGATCAAACCTACAGTCGGCTACAGATGCCGTTTGTCCCTAAGCGCTCTCCATTGCCATCTTGACCGCTGCCCCAATTGTCTCGATCTCATCATTCGATACGCCAAAACTTGATTTGAAGGTTGTAGCCGGGCAGGATTTCAGTCATGGCGATCCCGGATACTAACATCCGTCGAAGACCCCCTTGGTCCGAAATTCTAAATTAGGACACTACCCAAATTTCCGTGCTGATGGCAGAAAAACAAAACGCCAGCAGAAAGGCGCTGGCGCGAAAATATTCACTTCAGATACTACCTTAATGTTACTCAGTTCGTCAAAACAAAAATAGGTGCTGTAGATTCAAAGGCAAACCTCACCCAGCTGTTAACCTGCCGCTGCGATGTGGGGGAAATGCGCCAGGAAAGCGGAGGCGCGTTTCCCCCAGTAGTCAGCAGAGATTCCATCCTGATCTATATCAGGGATTATCCCTTTCCCTCTTTGCTCTGCTTCGGAGCAGCCGCGTGCGCGGCGGGTTGCTGGTGCTGCTGTAATTGCTGCTGCTGTTGGGTGTGTTTCGCCGCCAGTTGTGTGGTCTGCTGCTGGTGCTTTTGTTCGAGCGGCTGTTGCTTCGGTTCGTTCGCCGGTTTTTGCGGGAGACGCGCATGATCCTGCTCCTGCTTGGCCTGAAGCGACTGCCGCTCTTTCGTCTGTTGTGTATCCAGCTTCTGTTGTTGCTGCTGGTTTTTCTGGTCCTTCTTGGTATTTCCCGTGCTTGGGGCCGGCGCGCGCTCGACCGGTTGAAGTTCCTTGGCATGGACTGCCGGAGCGGGGCGCGCGGCTTCGGTGGCCGGGGCGCTATGAACGGTGCCACCTTCTTTGGCGGCTACAGCTCCGCTTTCTTTAAATGCACCAGGTCTCGCGGTAGCAGCGATGGGCGGCTTGCCATGATTCGCGGAAGCGCGTAGCTCCGGGTTGGAGCGGGCGGCTTCTACGTGCGCAGTTTGCGCGGCCACCGGCCCAATGTGACGCTGATTTCCGGCTGCTTCTTCTTGAGCCGTGGCGCGCACGGTTATTCCGCCGCTCCCGCCATTGAAGCTGACGCGGCTAACCGTTCGGTCGTTCACAACCGTCGTGTTGTAAACATTACGGCTGATCGACACGTTCACGTTGCTGTACGAACGGTTATACGAAAAGTGCCCGCCGTCCCAGCGTCCGCCGTCGTAACCGTGGCCAAAATAGCCGAACCCGTAGCTAACTCCGCCGTAGAAACCTACCTCTGACCCCCAATAGCCTTCGTGGAAGAGGAACGCATTGCCGCCCCAGCCCCAGTAGCCTGGCGTCCACAGATAGCCAACTTCCGGAGCCTCTACCCACGTTCCGGGCACCCAATAATAACCGTCACTCTCGTTGCCATAAGCCCAGTAACCTGGTGTCCAGATATAACCATCCGAGGGGCATATTGGCTGGTCATAGACGGGCAGTTCGGGCGGGCCAAAGGAAACCGACACGCCGAACTGCGCGAACGAGGCTGCCGACATGGCCAGCATTCCAATGAGAAACAACAACGGACGAATCTTTAAAATCCTCAACATTCTGCGCATATTGAATCCTTCTCCCGATGATCTTTGGCAGTGCGAGATCCATCGAGTCAACTAAGCTCTCTGTGTACGATCTGAATTCTGGCAGGTAGCTCCGGAGGCGCGAGCGAAAAATGCGGCATCCATCTGGCCGAGATCTTCTCGCTACTCCTGTACCAGTATAGAAATCTTCGATTCACATTCCTGTTCGTTATTGGACATAGATGCGTTTTTTCTAATATTTGCGGACACCCGCGAAGGGGCGATCTCCCAAGTGCGCTTTCGGCCATATCGACCAGGCCAGGGCTTTCGGCGCGCATTGGCTAAACCGTTGCAAGTCTGGATACGGCGCCTCAAACGCTCAGCGCGTCTTGTTAGACTAAATTGAGAGGAATTGCGTCCCCGCGCATGAGCCCCCATGAAACGGATCGCCGCCATCTCGAGCGGCAAATCGTCTTCGCGCGCCCGATTGTCGTTTTGCTATCGATCCTGGCGATGCTCGAGCAGCCGCATCCAGAGGAAGCCAAACGAACAATCTCTTTTCTCGTCGCTTACCTGATCGTTTCGCTCGCGGTAATTCCGTTGGAGCGTTTCTTTCGCAAACGCGCCTGGCACCTGCCCATCGCCTGCGATCTGTTGGCGCTCGGCTTTTTCATGTACATCAGCCCGCTGTCGGTCCCGGTGTGGTTTCCGTATCTTTTCATTTGCTGGGTTGCGGGCATGCGCTGGGGGCTGCGGGCAGCCGTTCCTCTCGCCGGAGCGCTTGCGCTTATCCTGGTCCTGCTCACCGCGGTTAGAGGCGAGGTCGGTTGGATGCGCGTCGTCGCGTGGATGGGCCTTGTTGGCGGCACGTTTGGGGGAGGCGCCGCGTTGGCTTTCCTGGCTGACCGCAGCCGTCATTTTGCTTCGCAAAACGACTTCTTCTCGCGCATTACCGCGACTCTTCAAGTGGACCAGGGGCTTGCGGAATCTTTGCGCTTGATGCTCGACGAATTAGCCCACGCTTTCGATGTGGAGGTCGCCCTGCTGGCCTACCGCGACAACGACCTCGAGCGCATCTTCATCTGGCGGCTGAAAACCGGGGAAAGCGAGCGCCTCATCCCGGAGAGTTACCCGCTAGCCCGCGCCGACGGGTTCCTGCTCGACGACATGGACGCCACCGTCTGCTGGAACAGCCTCGAAGGCGCTGGCAGCGGCTTCGGCTGGGACCGTCGTGACGGCCGCGCGCTTAAGACGCTTCCGCGCCTCCCAGGACCCACGCAGCACGAGCTCAACCTCCGCTCCATGCTCTCGGTGGCCTTCGATCAGTCCGGGCAGCCAGCTGGCCGCCTCTTTCTCCTGAACGGTAGAAAGCCCTTCGAGCGGCCTGATTTGGCGTGGCTCGAGCGCATCGCGCGTCACATCGGGCCCTCGCTCGAAAATGTTTTTCTTCTGCGCCATTTACGTGCCCGGGCCATTGAAGGTGAACGCAGCCGCATCTCGCGGGACCTGCACGACGGCATTCTGCAGACGCTTCTGAGCATTGAAATCCAGCTCGATGTGCTGCGCCGCAAGGTCGCCGCCGCGCCTGAGCAGGCGGAAGCCAACCTGGGCAATCTGCAGGCCACGGTAAAAAACGAGGGCGCGGAGTTGCGGCGCATGGTCACCGACCTGCGTCCGTTGCGCGTGCAAAGCGCCGATTTAGTGGATTTAATGCAGGGTTTTGCCGAGCGTTACCGCAACGAATCCGCTCTTGCGCTGGACGTTATGATCGAGTCGGCCGACCTACACGCTCCGGACCGCGTCTGCCGCGAGATTTTCCAGATTTACCGTGAAGCACTCAACAACATAAAAAAGCATGCTAAGGCTTCCCATGTCGTGGTAAAACTGACGCAGGACGACAGTCGCATTGTTCTCGTGGTTGACGACAACGGCGAGGGCTTTAGTTTTGCCGGCAGGTTCACTGGGGATGAGCTCGACCGCCTGCGATTGGGTCCGATTTCCATCAAGGAGCGAACGCGTACTGTGGGGGGATTTTTGACCGTTGAGTCGAACCCTGGCCATGGAGCGCGACTAACTATCGAAGTCCCGCTCGGTTGACATGGCCAAAACTAAACAGCAAATACGAGTCCTCTTGGCGGACGACCACGCGATCTTTCGCGACGGCCTCCGCAAACTCCTCGATTCCGATGAGGACATCACGATTGTGGGAGAAGCGCAGAATGGCGCGGAGTGCATCAAGCTGCTCGCCAAGCTGAAGCCGGAGATTTTATTGCTCGATCTGCGCATGCCCGATAAGGATGGGCTGGCGGTACTTGAAGAAGTGAATTTCGATACGTTGCCTACGCGCGTGATTGTTCTGACGGCGGCTGAAGATGATCGCGACGTGGTGCGTGCGATGCGACTGGGTGCTCGCGGAGTGGTGTTGAAGCAGTCCGCCACGGATCTTTTGGTGAAAAGCATTCACCGCGTTCACGCTGGGGAGATTTGGCTCGATAATCGCATGACCGCGGAAGTGATGAAGGCGTTCTCGAAATCGTCCGAGTCCGGGCCGCGACGTGAAAAGCCGCTTCTGAGCGACCGCGAAAAAGAAATTGTGCAATTGGTGGCGCAGGGATTCCGTAACAAGGAAATCGGCGAGAAATTGTTCATCAGCGAGCAGACCGTAAAAAATCACTTGCACAACATCTTCGACAAACTAGGCGTATCCGACCGACTCGAGCTTGCGCTGTACGCCATTCACCACCGTCTGATCGACCAGACCTAATCTTTTAGGGGCAGCTACGAAGTGCCGGCCGACTTGCCCAGCCTGGAAGATGCGAGGCGCTGGCGGGCATAGCCGCACCAGGGGCTTGCGGGGTCCAGCTTAACGTAAGTTTCCCAGTGCCGGCGGGCTTCGTTGTGCGCGGCCAACTTTTCGCAAACAAAGGCCAAGTTGTAGTGGGCGTCCGGATAACTGGGATCGAGACGCACGGCGTTTCGTAAGTGCAGGCGGGCTGCTTCGAGTCTTCCCACTTCTTCGAGGACGCTGCCCAGATTGAAGTGCGCCAACGCGTTATCCGGGTCTACGCGCAGGGCCCTGCCAAAGTATTCGGCCGCTTTTTTCAGGTTTCCTTCTTCGTAGCACAGCGTTCCGCAATTCAGCAGTGCGTCGAGCTTTTGGGGATCCATGAACAAAGCGCGATCGTAGGCTTCGATGGCTTCGGCGCGAGTTTGTCCGTCGGCTTCATACTCCAGCGCGGTGGCGAGCCATTCGTCGGCATTTGGGCCGCGCTTGGTGATGACGCTTACGCGTTCGCGGAGTTCGCTCGTCTCAAAGTTCAAGGCGAACTGGCCGGAGAGCGGTTCCAGGCGGGCTCCGCCATGCTCGACGAGGATGTCTCTCCCGTCGGAAAGAATGCGGAGTTCGGCCAATGGGGCATGAACTTGGAAAAGCTTCTCGCGGAGAGCTGCCAGAGCGTGCCGCAAGCGGCCGGCGGGCACCCCTTCTTCCACCAATTGCTTTACGGTACGCAGGCCAATCAGGTCGCGGAAGTCGTAATAGCGTTGTCCTGCTTCTCTTCGAGGGGAGACGAGGCGCAAACGGTCCCAGTAATCCAACTGCTTCCCGGTCAGACCTACAATTCGCTGCACGTCTTCCGGGCTGAATCTGTCCGTTGCGCCCATCAGGAATTAACCGGCAACTTTTTTGCCCGCCCTCTTCTGCACGACTGGAACTGGCTCTACGGCGCGAGCCGGGGGCTTCTTGCCCGCGGGCGACGAAATCGCGACCGGACCCGCCAGTGGAGTTTTTGCCGCCGCGGCTGGCGCAGCCGCCTGCTTTTCGGCAAGGCTCTTCTTCAAGGCTTCCATCAAGTCGATTACAGGAGCCATGCGGGGCTGGGCGACCTCGGTCACTTCCTGGCCCTTGAGCTTGGCGTCGATCATGCCGCGTACATTTTCCATGTACTCGTCGCGATACTTCTGCGGCTCGAATGGCGTGGCCAGGCTCTCAATGAGCTGCTGCGCGAGCTTCTTTTCCTGATCCTTCAACTCTACCTTGTCAGTAAGAACGGATTCGGCTGCGCGAATTTCATTGGAATAGAACATCGTGTGCAGGGTCATCCCCTTGGTGCCAGGGCGGATGACGACGATGTGTTCGCGCTGGTGCATGGTGAGCTTGGCGATGGCTCCGTAGCCGGACTCTTTCATGGCGTTCATCAGGAGTTGATAGGCTTTCACTCCCGCGTCTTCCGGCGTGAGGTAATAAGACGAATCGAAGTACAGCGGATCCATCTCATCTAGCTTCACAAATTCCAAAATCTCCATCACGCGGGCCGAAGGTGGCTCAATCTTGTCCAGTTCTTCTTCGCTAAACAGGACGTATTGATCTTTCTCGTGCTCGTAGCCTTTTACGATCTCGGACCGCTCCACATTGCGGTTGCAGACGGGGCAGAACAGCGGCTGTTTGAGCCGGGAGTGACATTCCTTATGGAGCTGGTTGAAACTGATTCGTTCGCCGCGCGCGGCGGTGGTCATGCGCACGGGAATCGAAATTAAACCGAAAGTGAGGTGGCCTTTCCAAACATTTGTGGCCATGGTGAAAACTCCTTGTACGGCAGCTCGAAATCGTCTTAGAGGCTATAAGATTAGCCGCCTGCGAACGCGGGATGCAAGATGAATTCGCTATTTATGCCTATTCTGCAATTAAGGTGTTTACGGTAGTCCAGTCTGTTGTCTTACGGTGGTAAAATATATGCTACTATAAAGATAATGATGGACATTCGCGAATATTTGGACGGTCGCGGACAGAGCCCTTTCCGTGAATGGCGCAGCCGGCAAATGCGGAGGCTCGACTCAAAGTGACGACAGCGGTCTATCGTGTGGGGCTCGGCAACCTCTCTAACGTAAAGGGTGTCGGGGCCGGTGTGTTGAATGCAGAGTCAATTTCGGTCCCGGATACCGCGTCTATTTTGGAAAAGATGGCGAGGAGATTGTCATCCTTCTTGGAGGGGGAACGAAACAACGCCAGCAAAATGACATCTATCTCGCGACGGAGCGATGGCAAGACTACAAGCTAAGGAAGAAGACCAACCGGGAACAAGGGGAATAACATGGCTTTGACCAGAGACTTTAGAGAAACCGTTCAAGCGGACGCGAAGCGCGATCCCGCTTTTCGGAGAGCGCTTCTAAGCGATGCGCTGGAAAGCTTGCTTTCCGGCGAAGTGGCGCTCGGGAAAGAACTTTTGAGGGATTACATCAACGCAACAGTCGGGTTTCCAACACTGGCCGAACAGACCAAGCTTCATGTGAAGACGCTTCATCAGATGTTTGGGCCAAGCGGGAATCCGACAGCCAGCCATCTCTTTGAAATTGTTGCGTATCTGCAGCGAGCCGAAGGCGTGCGCTTCGAAGTGCGATCCACACGTGCTGCCCTGCGGAGGAAGCAGAAGCCTTACGTACGAAGGGCAAAGAGAGCCACTTCTGCGGGCGCTGGCCAGTAAGCGAACATGGCGAAGCTGGAAGAGTATAAGAAGAAGCGGCGATTTGACCGGACGCCCGAGCCGTCCGGCGAACCCGAGGCGCCGGCCGATTCGGAACAGCGCGCAGAAGATGCGGCGACTGGGGCGTCAGGGAAACGCAAGCGTTTGCCCAACCCGAAGCTGGCGCTGCCCGAAGTTCGGGCGGAGCACGGTGATACTTTCGTTGTGCAGAAGCACCGAGCCACGCGGCTGCACTACGATTTTCGGCTGGCGATGCATGGGGCGCTGGTGTCCTGGGCGGTGCCCAAAGGGCCTTCGCAAAATCACGCTGACAAGCGGCTCGCGGTGCAGACTGAGGACCATCCGCTAGCCTACGGCGGCTTCGAGGGCAACATACCCGTGGGCAATTATGGCGCGGGAACGGTGATGGTATGGGACCGCGGAACGTTCGCGGTGGAAAATGCGCCGGGGAAGCATCTGACTGGCGATCAACAACTGGAGAAGGGCGAGATCAAATTCAGCCTGAACGGAGAGAAATTGCGCGGAAGTTTTGCGCTGGTAAAGCTGAAGAAAAGCGAAAAAGGCAACGAATGGTTGATGATCAAGCACAAAGACGCCGCCGAAGATGCCGCCTGGAATATCGACGAGCACGACGGCTCCATCAGCGTCAAAAGCAAACAAGGCGAAGGCACTGTGTTCACCATCCGCTTGCCGGTTTTCTCCGCAACAATGTCGGACCCCTCGCATACGCACGGCCCGGCGAGATGACAATTTATCGGGCCGTGATCGCCAGCATCT
>Ga0209139_10000862_pt1 | contig 10929 bp, 7 predicted proteins | sample BogFormECP14_OM3_FD_188246 | JGI IMG/M metagenome (GOLD analysis project Ga0209139, IMG submission 188246) | Bog forest soil microbial communities from Calvert Island, British Columbia, Canada - ECP14_OM3 (SPAdes) (version 2) | ecosystem: Environmental > Aquatic > Freshwater > Wetlands > Bog ...
GTCGCCGGCGAAGTACCAGCCCTGGCTGGCGAACTTCGACCAGTACGTCTCGCGGAAGCGGTCCGGATCGCCCCAGATGCCGCGCAACATCGACGGCCACGGCTGATCGAGCACTAGGTAACCGCTGACATGCTCACCCGCATCGGTCGACGGCGGTGAAAGCTGGCGGCCCTCATCGTCGACGATCCTCGCCGAGATGCCAGGCAATGGCGTCATCGCCGATCCCGGTTTCGCAGCAGCGATGCCAGGTAGCGGCGAGATCATCGCGGCACCGGTCTCGGTCTGCCACCAGGTGTCCACGATCGGGACGTTGTCGGCGCCGATGACCTTCCGATACCAGCGCCACGCCTCCGGGTTGATCGGCTCACCGACCGTCCCCAGCAGCCGCAAGCTGGACAAGTCGTGGGCGTCCGGGATTTCGCGACCCCACTTCATAAAGGTGCGGACCATCGTCGGGGCCGTGTAATAGATTGACACGCCGTACTTTTCGATGATCTGAAAATGCCGGTGCTGGCTGGGCGTGCTTGGGGTTCCCTCATAGATAACCTGGGTTACGCCGTTGGACAGCGGGCCGTAGACACCGTAGGTGTGCCCGGTGACCCAGCCGATATCGGCGGTGCACCAGAACACGTCGGTCTCCGGCTTGATGTCGAAGACGTTGTAGTGGGTGTAGGACGCCTGGGTGAGATAGCCGCCGCTGGTGTGCACGATGCCCTTGGGCTTACCGGTGGTGCCCGAGGTGTACAGCAGGAACAGCGGATGCTCGGCGTCGAACGCCTCGGCGTGGTGTTCGGGTGATGCCGAGTCGACGACGTCGTGCCACCACACGTCGCGTCCCTGCCTCCACGGGACGTCGATGCCAGTGCGCCGGACCACCAGGACGTGTTCGATCGTGCTGGTGTCGGCGACCGCCTGGTCGGCCGCTTCCTTCAACGGCTCCGGCTTGCCGTGGCGGAACTGCCCGTCGGCGGTGATCAGGAGTTTGGCCTCGGCGTCGGCGATCCGGGCGCCCAGCGCGGTCGCGGTGAATCCGGCGAACACCACGCTGTGCAGCACGCCCAGGCGCGCGCACGCCAGCATCGCGACCATGGCTTCGGGAATCATCGGCAGGTAGATCGCGACGCGGTCCCCCGCGACCAGCCCCAGACCCGCGAGCGCGTTGGCGGCCTTGCTCACCTCGGTCAGCAGGTCGCTGTAGGTCAGGGTGCGGTCTTCTCCGACTCGCTCGCCCTCCCAGTGGATAGCGACGCGATCGCCGTTGCCGGCGAGGACGTGGCGGTCCACGCAGTTGTAGGTGACGTTGAGTTTGCCGTCAGTGAACCATTTGGCAAACGGAGCCGCCGACCAGTCCAAAACCTGGGAAAACGGTGTCGCCCAAGAAAGTCGGTTGGCCTGTTCGGCCCAGAACGTCAGCCGGTCCTGCTCGGCCTTTCGGTACAGGTCATCGCCGGCGTTGGCCTGCGCAACGAACTGTGTTGACGGTGCATACGATGACGGTGCCTCGGTGTGCGTCTCGGTCACGCGCACGAGCCTAATCAGGTTGAGTTAACTTTTGAACGGCTGCAGACAATACAGTCGCGCCGACTCGGAGAGCCACGCCCGAATTGTATTGCTGATCGGAGGAGGACGGCTTGCGTCGGTTTCGCGTCCTTGCGCTGGCCGTGCTGCTGGCTGCCGCGTCGCTGACCGGCTGTGGGGTGCGGACCGTCCGTACCGATGTTGTGATCGTCAACGCGGGCGAGCCGCAGAATCCGTTGATCCCGACCAATACCAACGACTCCAACGGCGGCCGGATTGTCGACCGCCTGTTCGCCGGCCTGATGTCGTATGACGCCAAGGGCGCGCCGACGTTGGAGGTGGCCCAGTCGATCGAGTCCACCGACGACGTCAATTACCGGATCACGCTCAAACCCGGCTGGGCGTTCAGTGACGGCTCGCCGGTAAACGCGCACTCGTTCGTCGACGCCTGGAACTACGGTGCGCTGTCCACCAATGCTCAACTGCAGCAGAGCTTTTTCAGCCCGATCGCCGGTTTCGACGAGGTCGCCGCACCGACCCCGACGGCGACCGCGATGTTCGGGCTTCAGGTGATCAATGACCATGAGTTCACCGTTCGGCTCAAGGGTCCGACGATCGACTTCACACTGCGGCTTGGGTTTTCGCCCTTCTACCCGTTGCCCGCCGCCGCGCTGAAAGACATGGCTGCGTTCGGGCAACATCCGGTCGGCAACGGCCCGTATCGACTCGGCGACGAGCCGGGCAATCCGGCCTGGCAGCACAACGTCAAACTCGACCTGGTCACCAACCCCGGCTATCACGGCAACCGAGTGCCGCAGAACAAGGGGCTGCGGTTTGTCTTCTATGCCAACCTCGACACCGCTTACGCCGACTTGCTGTCGAGTAATCTCGATGTGCTGGACACGATTCCGCCCAGCGTGCTGCCCGTCTACCGCCGTGACCTCGGCGATCGCGCGGTCACCGCGCCGGCGGCGGCGAACCAGACACTGGACACTCCGCTGCGTCTGCCGCACTTCTCCGGCGACGAGGGCCGGTTGCGCCGGCTCGCGCTGTCGGCCGCGATCAACCGCGAACAGATCTGTCGCAAGATCTTCTCCGGTGCACGAGCACCGGCTCGCGATTTCACCGCGAGTTCGCTGCCCGGATATGACCCCGGCATCGACGGCAACACCGCGCTGAACTTCGACGCGGATCGTGCGCGGCGGCTCTGGTCGCAGGCCGACGCGATCTCGAAATGGACTGGGCGGTATGCAATTGCCTACAACGCCGACGGTTCACATCAGGAATGGATCGACGCGGTAGCCAATAGCATCAAGAACACGCTGGGCATCGACGCCGTCGGGGCGCCTCAGCCCACCTTCGCCGGTTTTCGTACTCAGATCACCAGCCGTACGATCGGCACCGCGTTCCGTGCCGGGTGGCAGGGCGACTTCCCGTCGATGCTGGAGTTTTTAGAGCCGTTGTTCGTCACCGGCGCGGGCGCCGACGACGTCGGCTACTCCAATCCTCGGTTCGATGCCGCGATGGCCGCCGCCGAAGCCGCGCCTGATCTGCCGAAGTCGTACCAGCTCGCCAACGACGCACAGCGAATCCTGTTGCAAGACATGCCGGTTGTACCGCTGTGGTACACCGTCGCCGTGGCGGGACGGTCACCGTCGGTCAGCCACGTCGCGCTGACCTGGAACGGACTGCCCGACTACGAACACATCGTGAAGGCCTGAGATGACGTGGTACATCGCGCGGCGAATCGCGGCCATGATCCCGGTCTTCCTGGGGGCCACGCTGTTGATCTACGGCATGGTCTTCTTGCTGCCTGGCGACCCGATCGCGGCGCTGGGCGGTGATCGCCCGCTGAGCCCGGCGGTGGCCGCACAACTGCGCGCGCAATATCACCTCAACGACCCGTTCTGGTTGCAGTACCTGCATTACCTCGGTGGCATCCTGCACGGCGACCTCGGTCACGCCTACTCCGGTCTACCGGTGACCAGCGTTCTGGCGCAGGCGTTTCCGGTGACGTTCAAGTTGGCAATGATCGCACTGGCGGTGGAGGCGCTGTTTGGCGTCGGGTTCGGGGTCATAGCCGGGTTGCGCCAGGGTGGCGTTCTCGACGGCGCTGTATTGATCGTCAGCCTGATCATAATCGCGGTGCCGATCTTCGTACTGGGGTTCCTCGCGCAATTCGTCTTCGGGGTCCGGCTGGGTATCGCGGCGGTGACGGTAGGCGACCAGCCGACGTTCGCCCGGCTGCTATTGCCCGGAATCGTCCTGGGCGCCGTGTCATTCGCTTACGTGGTGCGGTTGACCCGCTCGGCGGTGGCCGACAACGCGCACGCCGACTACGTGCGTACCGCCACTGCCAAAGGGTTGTCGCGGCCGCGGGTGGTGACGGTGCACATCCTGCGCAATTCGCTGATCCCGGTGGTGACTTTCCTGGGGGCAGACCTCGGCGCGCTGATGGGCGGCGCGATCGTGACCGAAGGCATCTTCAACGTCCACGGTGTCGGCGGCGTGCTCTACCAGGCCGTCACGCGGCAGGAAGCCCCGACCGTGGTGTCTATCGTGACGGTGCTCGTAGTCGTCTACCTCGTCACCAACCTGGCGGTGGACCTGCTGTACGCGGCGCTGGACCCCAGGATTCGCTATGGCTGAAACGGCTGCCGGCGTGGGCTTTTGGCGGGATACGTGGCGCGGGCTGCGTCGCCGCCCGAAATTCATCATCAGCGCGGTGCTGATCGGATGCGTCGTCGTCGTTGCGGTGCTTCCGGAATTGTTCACCGGCGCCGATCCGGGATACGCCAACCCGGACCAGAGTCTGCTGGGGCCGTCGGTCGCGCATTGGTTCGGCACCGACCTGCAGGGCCACGACATCTACGCCCGCACCATCTACGGCGCACGTGCCTCGATCACCGTCGGTCTCGGTGCCACCCTGTTGGTGTTCATCATCGGTGGGGCGCTGGGAGCGGTGGCCGGCTTTTACGGTGGGTGGATCGACTCGGTGGTGTCCCGGATCGCCGACGTGTTCTTCGGTATCCCGTTGCTGCTGGCCGCCATCGTCCTGATGCAGGTCATGCATCACCGCACAGTGTGGACGGTGATCGCCATCCTGGCGCTGTTCGGATGGCCGCAGATAGCCCGGATCGCCCGCGGCGCCGTGCTCACGGTCCGCGGCAGCGACTACGTGCTGGCGGCGAAAGCGCTGGGGTTGAGCAGGTTTGGGATATTGGTGCGCCACGTGGTGCCCAATGCCATCGGCCCGGTCATCGCGATGTCGACGATCGCGCTCGGGATGTTCATCGTCACCGAAGCCACGCTGTCCTACCTCGGGGTCGGGCTGCCGCCCTCGGTGGTGTCGTGGGGCGGCGACATCAACGTCGATCAAATCCGGTTGCGGGCTGGATCGCCGATCTTGTTCTATCCGGCCGGTGCGCTGGCAATCACCGTGCTGGCCTTCCTGATCATGGGCGACGTGTTGCGCGATGCCTTGGACCCGACGTCGCGGGCGACGCGGCCATGACGGCGCCTGAGTCGCCGCTGCTGAGCGCCGCCGGCCTGGAGGTCAGGTTCGGTGACGACGCTCCGGCGGTGCGGGGAGTGGATCTTGAGGTGCGCGGCGGGCAGACCGTGGCGATTGTCGGCGAATCGGGTTCGGGCAAGTCCACCACCGCCGCGGCGATTCTGGGTCTGCTGCCGCCGGGCGGTCGAATCACTTCCGGGCGCATCGTGTTTGACGGTGTCGACCTCACCGCCGCTGGCCGGCGACAGCTTCGATCGATCCGGGGCACCGGCATCGGTTACGTGCCGCAGGATCCGATGACCAACCTGAACCCGGTGTGGAAGGTGGGTTTTCAGGTACGAGAAGCGCTGCGCGCAAACAATATCGATCGCCAAGCAGTCCAGTTGCTTGCCGACGCCGGTATGCCCGATCCGGCACTGCGGGCCCGGCAGTACCCGCACCAATTGTCCGGCGGTATGTGTCAGCGCGCCCTGATCGCCATCGGGTTGGCCGGCCGGCCTCGGCTGTTGATCGCCGACGAACCGACCTCAGCGCTGGACGTCACCGTCCAGCGTCAGGTGCTCGACCATTTGCAGCAACTCGCGGGTGAACTGGGCACCGCGGTGCTGCTGATCACCCATGATCTCGCGCTGGCCGCAGAACGGGCCGAGCGCCTGATAGTCCTGTACCAGGGCGCGGTCGTGGAAACCGGAGTGGCACAGGAGATTTTGGGCGATCCACAGCATCCCTACACCCGGCGTTTGGTGGCGGCCGCGCCATCGCTACATGACAAACCCGTCGCAAAGCCCATTACGCCGGAGGCGCCGGACGTAATCGTCGCCTCGGGACTGACCAAGGTCTACCGGCCGTCCCGCGGAGCGCCGTGGCGCAAGGCGGAGGTGCGCGCCGTCGATGACGTGTCGTTCCGGTTGCGGCGAGGTACCACGCTGGCGATCGCGGGTGAATCCGGCTCTGGAAAGTCGACCCTGGCCCGGATGGTGCTTGGTCTACTTCAACCCAGCGCGGGCACAGTGGTTTTCGACGGCCTAGACGTTTCCGACACCGCATCGCTGAGCCGCCGGCAGACGCTGGCCTTTCGCCGCAGAGTGCAGCCGGTGTTCCAGAATCCTTACGGCAGCCTGGATCCGATGTACTCGGTTGCGCACATCATCGAGGAACCGTTGCGGATCCATCGGATCGGCGACCGCCGACAGCGTCAGCAGACTGTCCGCGAGCTCTCCGAGCAGGTCGCGCTGCCTTCGTCGCTGCTGAACCGGCGACCTCGCGAACTGTCCGGAGGGCAACGTCAGCGGGTCGCAATCGCGCGCGCCTTGGCGTTGCGACCGGAGGTCCTGGTGTGTGACGAGGCGGTCTCCGCGCTCGACGTCGTGGTGCAAGCGCAGATCCTGGAATTGCTTGCCGAGCTGCAAGCGGCTCTGGGCCTGACGTATCTGTTCATCAGCCACGACCTGGCGGTCATACGGCAGATCGCCGACGAGGTCATGGTGATGCGCGCGGGCCGGGTGGTCGAGCATGCGGCCACCGAGGACGTATTCACCACGCCGCGTGATGACTACACCCGGCAGCTACTGGCCGCAATCCCGGGCGCCGGGGCTGGCTATCGTGACAGCTCGTGACTCCTGACCCGCTGGCTCCGCTGATGGAGCTGCCCGGTGTCGCCGCCGCCAGCGACCAGGCTCGTGAGGCGCTCGGCCGGGCCCATCGGCACCGCGCCAACCTGCGGCGGTGGCCGGTGACCGCCGCCGAGGCGGCACTGCGGTCGGCCAGAGCATCGGCGGTGCTGGACGGCGGCGGCCGGAAACTCGACGATCAGCTCGACGTCTCTGTCCTGGAAGACCCGGTCTTCGCCGGCGCGCTGCGCGTCGCGCAGGCACTGGAGGGCGGCGAGACCAACCTGGTAGGGGTGTGGCAGCGCGCGCCGCTGCAGGCACTGGCGCGGCTGCACATGCTGGCCGCCGCCGACCGGGTCGACGAGAGCCGGTTGGGCAGGCCGCGCGCCGACGCCGACGTCGGACCCCGGTTGGAGTTGCTCACCGAGATCGTGACCGGCGGTAGCAGGGCACCGGCCCCGGTGATCGCTGCGGTCGCCCATGGCGAATTGCTGACCCTGGCTCCGTTCGGCACCGCGGACGGCGTGGTCGCGCGCGCGGTGTCGCGACTGGTGAGCATCGCGACCGGTCTCGACCCGCACGGCCTGGGCGTGCCGGAGGTGGGGTGGATGCGTCGCGCCGCCGACTACCGTGACGCGGCGCGCGGGTTCGCGGACGGGACACCCGAAGGCATGACCGCCTGGCTGGTGTTGTCGTGCCGGGCTATGCGGACCGGCGCGCAGGAGGCGTTGTCGATTGCTGAGACCCTTGCCGAAGGGCCGGCATCGGGCGGCTCAGACGAATAAAGCGGGCGGCGCACCGAAGGGATTCGGCTCGCCGCCCGCTAGCACGGATCTCGGTTACCATGCGTGCATCTGTGGGTTGCGTGGGGTGGCCTCGGCGATCTTGCGACGCTTCCGGTTGCAGCCCCACCCAAAGGGCCGTCGACGCCGTTCACTCTTCGCAATTACGCAGGCCCGCAACACTTCTGCCATTATCGCGGCTATGACTCCGCGTGGGTGCCGGGAACCGTGCTGGGTTGTCCTGATCCGGGAGACAGGCCCTTCTCTTCTGGACCGATCTTGGCCGTACCGGGGCTTCCGTAGATCCTTTGTACTCCGTGACCCCGGTCACATCAAGAGCCAATTGTTGTTAAAAGACTGAAGTGATGCCTACCCGAGACACGGATAGTTTGCTAGGGCGCCGGCTACAGCGACAGTCGGCGCAGCAACGAATAGGTCAGCGCCCCGGCGGCCAGTGCGCTGATGCCGACCGCGGCGGTGGTGGCGACCGCAGCACCCGACGGCGCCGAGAAGCGGTCGCGCAGCGATACCGGCCGGGAGAACTCCAACACCGGCCAGTCGCGGGCCGACGCCTCGCGTCGCAGGGCGCGGTCCGGATTGACCACGCTCGGATGGCCGACCACCTCGAGCATCGGCATGTCGGTGATCGAATCGGAGTAGGCATAGCAGTGCTCGAGCGGATAGCCCTCGCGCGCAGCCAGCTCGCGAATCGCCTGCACCTTGCCTTCGCCGTAGCAGTAGAACCCGATCTCGCCGGTGTACTTGCCGTCCTCGACAACCATCCGCGTCGCCATCGCGTGCGTGGCTCCCAGCGCACGGGCGATCGGCGCAACCAACTCCTCGCCGGATGCCGACACCACCACGACGTCGCGGCCGCACAGTTTGTGGCTAGCGATTAGGTCGGCGGCCTCGGCGAACACCAGCGGCGTGACGATGTCGTGCAGCGTCTCGTTGACGATCGTCTTGATCTGCTCCACGTCCCAGCCGGTGCACATGTTGGTCAGGTGGATGCGCATCCGATCCATCTGATCGTGGTCGGCGCCCGAGAGCAGGAACAGAAATTGGGCGTAGCTGGACTTCAGGACGGCGCGGCGGTTGATCAGTCCCTGGGCGAAGAAGGGTTTGCTGAAGGCCAGAGTGCTGGATTTGGCGATGATGGTCTTGTCGAGATCGAAAAAAGCTGCTGTGCGCGGACTGGGGCTGGCGGGCATCGATGATGTTTGCTGGTCAGCGGCCGAGTCGGATACGGTCACAGGCCCAGCATAAGGCGGTGCGACCGCAAATCGCGACGCTGTCGGTAAAAGTGCTGGTCAGGCTTAGTTTCGTGGCTCATGTCGGCCACAATCCGGATGGTTCAGCTACTTAGAGATTGCATGCCTCTTTCGAAAACAACCCTTGCGCGCCGTGACACTCTCGTGTGTATAGTAAGTATCACTCGGCCTAGCCGAGGGTGTATCAGCCCGACCCCCCGGGGCTGATTCACGACGACCCTCGCCTCCTCCCCCCCTGGCGGGGGTCGTCCCTTTTGTCGGGCAAATTCTTAGCTTGACCGCCGTCGGCGGTGTGTTCACAGACCGAATTTTGTCCACAAATCCTGCCGCGCGACTGGCGGCGCGCGCCCCCCACCGGCACGGTGGGCCGATGGCGATCACCAACGTCCGCGGGATTCTGGCCGTGCTTGCCGAGCCTGCGTTGCGTGACGAACTGGATCGGGTTGCAGCGGCCGTCGGCGTGCGAGTCGTCCACGCCGGCAGCGCATTACCGGTGGGCCGGAAAGCGTGGTCTGCGGCATTGGCGGTAGTTCTCGACGAGCCCGCGGCGCGGGGATGTGCTGTCACCGGATTGCCGCGCCGCGCGCACGTGATCGTGGTGGCGGGCACCGACCCGGCTCCGACGACATGGGCCGCGGCCATCGATGTGGGTGCTCAGCATGTGCTGAAACTGCCTGCGCAAGAACATGATCTGGTCCGCGAGTTGGCGGACGCCGGTGATTCGGCGCGCGACGACGGCGCCGGTGGCGCGGTAGTGGCGGTGATCGGCGGGCGCGGCGGGGCGGGTGCCTCACTGTTTGCGGTCGCGCTGGCGCAGGCTGCGAGCGATTCGCTTCTGGTCGACGTCGATCCCTGGGCCGGTGGCATCGATCTATTGGTCGGCGCCGAGACGACGCCCGGTGTGCGCTGGCCTGATCTGGCGCTGCAGGGCGGACGGCTGACCTGGTCGGCGGTACGCGACGCGTTACCGCGACACCGCGGGATCAGCATGCTGTCGGGCACTCGGCGCGGCTACGAATTGGACGCCGGCGCAGTGCAGGCGGTCATCGACGCAGGACGTCGCGGCGGTGCGACCGTGGTTTGCGACCTCCCGCGTCGATTGACCGGCGCCGTCGAAACTGTCTTGGAGACAGCCGATCTCGTCGTCGTGATCAGCCCGTGCGATGTGCGGGCGTGCGCGGCGACCGCCACGATGGCACCAATGCTCGCAGGCTTGAACCCCAATATCGGGCTGGTGGTGCGAGGTCCGTCGCCCGGCGGTCTGCGGTCCGAGGAGGTGGCTGAGATCGCCGGGTTACCGCTGCTGGTGTCGATGAAGCCCGACCCACGGCTGGCCGAGCAACTCGAGCACGGCGGCCTGCGGTTGGGACGGCGTTCGGCGCTGGCGGCGGGGGCCCGCCGCGTCCTGGCCGTGCTGCCCGTGCACCCGGCCGCTCAGCCCGATAGCCGCGCGGCATGACGGGCTCGCTGATCGACCGGGTGCGCGAGCGGCTGGCGACCGAATCGGTTCCGCTGCGACCCAAAGTGGTGGCCGATGCGATCAGGGCCGAATCCGGTGGCGTACTCGGCGACACCGAGTTGCTGAGCAATCTTCGGATACTGCAAACCGAGCTCACCGGTGCGGGAATCCTCGAGCCACTGCTGTGCGCCGACGGGACGACCGACGTGCTGGTCAGTGCGCCGGACGCGGTGTGGATTGACGACGGAAACGGTCTGCGGCGCAGTGATATTCAGTTCACCGACGAGGCCGCCGTCCGTCGTCTGGCGCAGCGGCTGGCACTGGCGGCCGGCCGGCGGCTCGACGACGCGCAGCCATGGGTGGACGGTCAGCTGACCGGGCTGGGCACCGGCGACTTCGCGGTCCGGCTGCACGCCGTCCTACCGCCGGTCGCCGTGGGCGGCACCTGCCTGTCGCTGCGCGTGCTGCGGCCGGCCACCCAGGACCTGTCCGCGTTGATCGCAGCCGGCGCCATCGCACCCACGGCCGCGGAACTAATCGACGACATCATCGCGGCGAGGCTGGCTTTTCTGGTGTCGGGCGGCACCGGCGCGGGCAAAACCACCCTGCTGTCGGCGATGCTGAACGCAGTGGCACCCGACGAGCGAATCGTGTGCGTCGAGGATGCGGCCGAGTTGTCGCCGCCGCATCCGCACCTGGTCAAGCTGGTGGCGCGGTGCGCCAATGTCGAGGGCATCGGCGAGGTCACCGTGCGCCAACTTGTCCGCCAGGCGCT
>Ga0209139_10000865_pt1 | contig 10919 bp, 9 predicted proteins | sample BogFormECP14_OM3_FD_188246 | JGI IMG/M metagenome (GOLD analysis project Ga0209139, IMG submission 188246) | Bog forest soil microbial communities from Calvert Island, British Columbia, Canada - ECP14_OM3 (SPAdes) (version 2) | ecosystem: Environmental > Aquatic > Freshwater > Wetlands > Bog ...
TCGGCTAGTCGGCCGAGTCGCTCATATTGGGGCTTGCTCCCCTTTTCCCGCTTGCGGGAGAAGGTGGCGCGAAGGGCCGGATGAGGGCCTTCTTTCAATAGGTTGCATCTTTGACCTACCCCCAACCCCTCTCCCGCAAGCGGGAGACGGGGCAATTTTGCTGACGCGCTCGGGGGTCAAGACGGGCCGCCGTCAATTTCGAACCGAGACGACTCGGATCGTCTTCACCCAAGGCTTCGATGTGCCCCAGGAAGACGACCACCTCAGCCGGCGCGAAGCAGGACGACCAAGTTCGTAGCAGGAACCGCGTTATCGGAAATAAATATGATTCTTATATTTTCATCCTGCTTTCCTGAAAAAAATTACGGCGCGAATGAAGCCGTAACTCTAATGTGACAATCCCAAATCTTGCGACTTGTTCGATAATTACTATCTAACAAATCGACATTCGATCAGCATGTAGCAGAGGCAGTTTGGATCAACAGTCTCGGCAGAGCTGGTGAACAGAGAAGGAAAGATTATCATGCGTCCATCGATCAAACGATCTCTTACGGGACTTCTCGTGGCTGGAGCTCTGGCCTTCAGTGGCGTTGGCGCGGATGCGCGCGGCGGCGGTGGCGGCCATGGCGGTGGCGGCATAGGCGGCTTTACCGGGATTGGCGGCGGCGGCCTGACCGGAGGCGCCGGCAGCTTTCACGCAGGCGGCGGCTTTCAAGGAGGCGGCTTCCAAGCCAACACCGGCCACATCAACCAGCACGGCTTCGGCGGGTTTCGGACATTCGGCAACGGGGCCTGCTCTTCGGTTGTGACGAATCCGCTTTGCCAGAATTAATGCGGTGCGTGGATCGACGGCGCCACTCCGACGTGGCGCCGCCGCACCGTGAATTGGCGATCGAGGGTGATCGTTGAACTTGGTGTGCTCGGCTGGAGAAGCAAGTCGTCCTGCTCGACTCGAGCCATCGGGAAATCGAACCTCGCGACCAAGCGCGAGCTGACGATGAAGGGCTAGCGCGGCGCCCGATGCAGCAACCATATCGACAGAATCGGCAACCGCTTCGCGCCCGCTTTAAGTTCCCATCAAACCGGTCCCGCGTAAACTGCGGTCCTCGGCGCGTCAGCGCCCCGCCTCGCCGGACCCGCCATGCCTTCAGACCCTACGCCGGCGCTCGTATTGCGTGCGCTGACCAAGCGCTTCGCCAGGCCGGCGGTCGATAGTCTCGACCTCACGGTGCGCGCGGGGGAATTCTACGCCCTGCTCGGCCCCAACGGGGCGGGCAAATCGACGACTTTGCGCATGGTCGCCGGCCTCTTGCCCGCCGACAGCGGCGAAATCCACATTTTTGGGATCGACGCGCGCCGCCAGCCGATCGCGGCCAAGCGGATCGTCGCTTGGCTGCCGGACGAGCCGCAGCTCTATGACAAGCTCGACCCGCTCGAATATCTCGAATTCGTCGCAGGGCTTTGGGGCCTCGAGCCGCGCCGCGCGGCGGAAAGCGCGGAGTCGCTGCTCCAGACGCTCGGCCTCTGGGAGCACAGGCGCGAGCGCTGCGAGGGTTTTTCGCGTGGGATGAAGCAGAAGGTCGCGCTCGCCGGCGCGCTGGTGCACGAGCCGCGTCTCTTGATGCTCGACGAGCCGTTGACCGGCCTCGACGCGGGCTCAGCGCGGCAGGTGAAGAACCTGCTGACCGCGCGCGTGCGCGAAGGCGCGACGATCATCCTGACGACGCATATTCTTGAGGTCGCCGAGCGCATCGCCGACCGTGTCGGCATCCTCGCCCACGGGCGGCTGATCGCTGAGGGAACGCTCGCCGAATTGCGCGTCGCGGGCGGGGGCTGCGCGAGCCTCGAGGACCTCTTCCTCGACCTGATCGCCGCCGAGGGACGGGCCGCGTGAGCCTTCGGCCGGGAACCTTCGTAAGCTTCGTCGCGCACGACCTGAGGCTCGGCGCGCGGGGTTTCGCCGCCATTTTCGGCGCCCTGCCCGCTCGAAGGGTCGCCGCGATCCTCGTCGCTGCGTTGGTCGGCCTCCATCTCGTCGCCTGGCCGGCGGCGCTGTGGTTCGGCGGCCACGAAAGCGGCGCCGACGGCGACAGGTTCCTCACCGCGGCGATGCGTTCGGGCGTGTTCTTCGTGCTGCCCTGGGTCGTCGCCACCGCGATGACCGCGGTCACGCGCATGCTCTATCAGCGCGGCGATCTCGATCTCCTGTTCGCTTCCCCCATTTTCCCGCGCGACGCGCTCGCCGCGCGGCTGTTCGCGCAGGCGATCGAGGCAGTCGCCTCCGTCGGCCTGCTGCTGCTGCCGCTCGCCGACGCCTGCGCGCTGCAGGGCCGACCGCACTGGCTCGCGCTCTATCCCGCCTTGTTCGCGTGCGGCCTGTTCGGCGCGGGGCTCGGGCTGATGCTTGCGCTCGCGCTGTTTTTCGCCGTCGGCCCTCGGCGGGCGCGCGCGATCTCCCAGATCGGCGCGACCTTGGTGGGCGCTTCGGCCGTACTCGGCGCGCAAATCGTCGCGATGCTGCCGAATTCGGCGCGAACCTGGCTGTTCGACGCGCTGGCCTTCAACTCTGGCGGCGACGCGCTGCGCCGCCTCGCCACGCTGCCCGAACGCGCGGCTGGGGGCGAGCCAGCGGCGCTGGTCGGCTGGATGGCGCTGGCGCTCGCCATGTTCGTAGCCGCGGTGTTGGTTTTCGGCGGCGGTTTCGCGCGGGCGGCGCTGCAATCGGCCGGAGCTCCGTCGTCGCCCGGGCGCGCACGGACGGGGACGCGGTTTCGCGCCCGGCTCGGACCGACGCTGCGGCTCAAGGAGCATCGGCTGCTCTGGCGCGATCCCTGGCTGCTCTCCCAGATCATGCTTCAAGTTCTCTACACGCTTCCGGTCGGGGGCATCCTCTGGCGCAATGGCGGCGCCACGGGGACGGCGGGCATCGCCTTCGCGCCGACGCTCGTGGTCATCGCGGGCCAACTCGCGGGCTCGCTCGCCTGGATCGCGCTTTCGGCCGAGGACGCGCCGGAGTTCCTCGCCACCGCGCCCGTGACGCGAGGCGAGATCGAGCGGGGCAAGCTCGCCGCGATCGCCCTGCCCGTCGCCGCGATCATGACCCCGCCGCTGTTCGCGCTCGCCTTCGTTTCGGCATGGGACGCGTTCTGCGCGCTGGGCTGCGGTGTCGGCGCCAGCCTCTCGGCGGCGCTGCTGATGCTGTGGCGCCAGAAGCCCGCGCGGCGCGGACTGGTGCTGCGGCGCCATTCGCAGTCCAAACTCGTCGCCCTCCTCGAGCACTGGCTCTCGCTGCTCTGGGCGGTCGCGACAGGCGTCGCCGTCTTCGGCAGCGCGGCGTGCGTCGTTCCGATCGCGCTCGTCGGCCTGACGCTCTGGCTGATCCGACCCGCCGCGCCGCTCGGAGACCTGCGATCGGCATCGGCGATTAACGCTAATGCGAGCCCGGCGCGGGCCGACATCGAAGTCCGCGCGGGTTAACCCGCTTCGCTCCGACCTATTAAGGTTTCGTTGACTCCCGGCGGTGTCTTTCATTCACGAAACCGGAAGCCTCGCATGTACGAACCCCTGATACGCGTCGCCGCTCGCAACGCCGTGCCTCAGCCGGCTCCGATAAATCCGAGTTGGATACTGAGCGGGACGCCGCGGGCCCACAGCGTCCCGGTCGCGGCGAGCGACGACCGCGCCGTCTCGGCGTGGATCTGGGAGTGCACGGCTGGACGGTTCATCTGGCGCTACGATTGCGACGAGACAATCCACGTCCTCGACGGCGCGGTAACGATCAGTTCGCAGGGTGAAGAGGAACGCCACCTCGTGTCGGGCGACACGATTCATTTCTCGCGCGGCGCTGTCGCGATCTGGACGGTGGACGCCCATATCCGCAAGATCGCCTTTTGCCGAAGCGCGCCGCCGCGCCCGCTGGCCCTCCTGATGCGGATCGCGCGCAAGGTCCGGCGCCGCGTGAGCGCGTGGCTTCGCATTCCTGCCGCGGCTTTGCCGACATAGCTCGTCGAGGCCGGATCGCGTTCGCGGGCTTGCCCCGTGCTAGTTTCCGCGTCGCCGAATCAGGGAATGGACGGGCGATGCACGAGGGCGGAAACGACGAGACGGCGCGCCGCGATGCTGTCTTGCGCGATCGCCTCGCGCCTTCGGCCGAGCGCCGGGCTGTCCATATGATCGCGCGATCCGGCGCCGATCGAATCGGATGGATCGCGCTGCTCGTAGGCAGCGCGATCATCGCGTGGTCGGGCGTGCTCGCGCGGTTTCTCGACATCGGCCCGCTCGCGGGCGCGGCCTGGCGCATGGGTCTCGCCGTGCCCGCCTTGGCCATCTGGACGAGTTTTGGCGCGCGCAATCGCATAGTCCCGGAGAAACCCGTCCTCTACGCCCTCCCGCTCGTCCTGGCGGGCCTCGCCTTCGCGGTGGACGTGGGTTCGTTCCATGTCGCGCTGACCGGCACGAAAGTGGCCAACGCCTCCTTCATCGGCAATGTCGCGCCGATCCTGGCCGTGATCGGCGGCGCCCTGTTCTTCGGCGAACGCCCGCCCGTCCGCGTCTGGCCCGCGCTCGCCCTCGCTCTCGTGGGCTCCTGGGTGATGGCCGGCATGACCGCGCTGGACCGGATCGGCTGGGGCGACGCTTTCGCGCTGAACGCCGCCGCCGCCTACGCAGCCTATCTCATGTTCATCAAGACCGTGCGGTCCGGCCTCGACGGCCCGACCGCGACGCTCTGGTCCGCCGCCGTCTCCGCGGTCGCGCTCACATTCGCCGCGCTCTTGCACGGCGAGAAGATGATCCCCTCGACCCCACTCGGCTGGACGATCGTCGTATTGCTCGGCGTCGTCTCGCACGCGATGGGACAGGGCTTGACGTCGGTCGCGATCGGCCGGGTCCCGGTGGGCCTGGTCGCAGTCGTCCTTCTCGCCGTGCCGCCATTTTCCGCGCTGCTCGCGTGGAGCGTGCTCGGCGAGGCGATGACGCCGCTACAGATGGCCGGCGGCGCAATCATCCTGGCGGCGGTTTTCCTGGCGCGGCCGGGCTGAGCGGGAGACCTGGCCCAGTGCGTTTTCAAATACGTGAACCACACTCGGACTTCACGCGCGCGGCGTTGTCGAGCCGAGCGGGAGTCATGGAAACGTCACGCCGGCGCAGGGAGGCGCCATGCTCGTGGACTGGGATTCGACGAATGGTACATTACGCGGCGACATGTAGGCCGATCGCTCGATCGGGATCGTAGGCAAAAAGGCCGCCCCGAATGTCGGCGTGAACGTGTAGGTCACGTCGACGACGATGAGCGATCCGGGGCCGAAGACATCGGTCGGCATGGTCGCCGGATTATAAGTGTTTGTGTCTGGCGCCGCGGTTATGGTGAGGCCACAGGTGCGCGCGCCGGTCGACCAGATGACCGTCGGTGTATAGGTGCACGAACTGGTGCAGCCGGTGGGCGAGGCCTTGAATTTTATGCTCGCCATCTGGACGTCGAGCAGTTGCCACCAGAACGTACCCGTATTGTTGGCCACCGCCAACACATCGGGATAAGTGGCCATCGCAGAGTCGTAGTAGTAGTGTAGGTCGCTGTCCTGGACGACGCCGTCCCCTTTGTATACCGGTGTAATCGGCGATACGGCGGCGTCGGTTTGGCTGAGCATTTCGGCTACCGAATTGGCTACCGCTTGAACTCGCTGGGTCGCCAGGACATAGGTGCCGGTATCAAGTCCCGCCAACAGCAGAAGAACGAGAACCGGCCCGATGAATGCGAATTCGACCGAGCTGGCTCCGTTGCGCCGCCGGACAAATGAAAGGAGCCGAGGGTAAAGCCTGCAGCGCATTTCAGCAACCCGTGTAGTTGGTTGAGAACGGCTCGTTCTTGAACACCGAAGTAGCGCTGATGAAGATCACGGATTGGCCGTTGAAGGTGCTCGCGTTGGTGAGCATGGCTGGAATCCCGATCACAGGCATCGCGTAATACACCTGTGCGGCGATAATCGAGCCCGCCGCACCGATGCAGAAGCCCGTCAGACTATTGTTCATCGGCGGCGTCGTCAGTCCCGTCATCGTATATCCTTGTGGACTTGATGGACTAGTCACAATATTGGTCAATGAATAAAATCCTCCGGAGGTAGCACCGCTGTAGGGGGGGACAACTTGAATGTTCGTGATGACATTATTGCAAGACATGCTTCCGGGAAGCAGCGGGCACAATATCTGGGTGCGGTATTGTGCAGCGGTAAACCCCTGGTTGGCTACGCCGCCGGTGAGAATTTGTCGTGTTGCAGCATCCGTTACATAGTATAAGGTCGTAGAGAAATAGAAATAAAGACCGACCTGCGAGATCATGAAGATGAGGAAGGCGAACATGGGCAACAGCACCGCGAATTCGACCGCCGCCAGTCCCGAGCGTTCGCGGACGAGGCGTCGAACAGCGCGGATCGGAAGATACGCGAGGCTTGGCGAAGACCCAGTTTTGATCGTTTTGGCTGACGCGGGCATTTCGGATCCGGGTGATTTTTGCGCCCCGGTTCTGACATGAGTTCGTTAGAAGGCGGTTAAACGAGTCTTCTGCCTATTCTTAACGGAAGCGAGGATTGTTTTGTCGCGCGGGTCGCCCATGCGGAGGTAGTTGCTACGACGCCGGCGACTCCCAGAGAACAGGAGGGAAAGCGTGGCGAATGGCCGTCAAGGCGGGGATTTCGTCCAACAAGCATCTGATCTACTGCGACACGGTCCCCATCTCAGCATGGGCGGACTTCTTGAATCGCGTCGCGCGACAGCAAAACGAATTGCGCCGGCTTTCGGAGAAAGGACGCAATGACTTCAACACTGGTTTCGTCCCTCGAACTCGTCCGCCGCGTCGACGAGGCGGCTCTGGCCTATACGCTCGCGCGCATGAAAGTCCTCGAGCGCATTCCCGGCAATCCCGTCGGCATCGCTTATTGGACGCTCGGCGGCGCGACGGCTCTGATGGCGCGGAATCTGACGTCGTCGTCGTTCAATAGGGTTGCGGGAGTCCGCAACGGAAAGGCGGACCACGTTCGACAGTAGGTCGAATGGTATCGTGAACGCCGCGCCGGAGGGCGGTTCGAGATAGCGGCTGGAGACTATGATGCCGCGCTCGGGCGAGAACTGACGCGACTCGGGTTTTTCCAGTCCGGCTTTCATGCCGCACTCGTCGGCGAATCCGAATTGCGAGCCTCCGCCTCGAGCCAGATCTCCGTGGAGCCCGTCATGAGCGGCGCAGACATGGAAGAATTCCTGGAAGCCTATGTGCACGGATGGGGCATTCCGGATGCGGCTCGCGCACCGTTCAAGGCGAATGTCCGTTCATGGTCAGCCGAACCCGGCTGGTCTCTCTACGTCGCCCGAGTCGATCGCAAGCCGGCCGCCGCGGCCATCCTGTTCGTCCATGCCGGCGTCGGCTATCTTGCGGATGCGGCCACGGACCCGGCGTTCCGGAGGCGCGGACTTCATGCGGCGCTGCTGTCTCGGCGCTTGCGAGACGCCAGCGCGGCGGGCGTCGACTTGGTCTGCAGCGGGGCGGATTTTCTATCGACCAGCCACCGCAACATGGAGCGGGCCGGAATGCGGCTTCTCTTCCTTGGCGCCATCTGGACGCCGTTGGAGTGAGTCGGGCGAGGGCGCTTCGCGCGCCCGAGACGGGCTCGGTAACGACGCAGGTTCTCTGCCGCCATGGTTTCGCTCCGGTTTGAGAAACTGCTCGAATTACAACGGTTTTCCAGAGGGTTCGATCGCCGCAGCCGCTGGCGCTTCCACCCGCCATTTTGCGCGGACGCAAATCTGTCACACAATGCGCGCACGGTTGCGCGGGCGATTTCGACCCGGCGCCGGTCGAGATCAGGAGGCGGATTTGGCGCGGCGCGCGGCGAGTAGGACGATGAGGCCCGTGAGCGTGGTCGCCGAGGCGGCGGAAAGCGCCGAGAGCGGCCTTCTTTCCTCCCCGGAGCGCTTCATCAATCGCGAACTCTCGTGGCTTGAATTCAACCGACGAGTGCTGGAAGAATCCAACAATCTCGCGCACCCGCTGCTTGAGCGCGTGCGCTTTCTCTCGATCTCAGCCAACAATCTCGACGAATTCTTCATGGTGCGCGTCGCCGGTCTGGTTGGCCAAGTGCTGTCGGAGATGACCGAGAAGTCCGACGACGGCTTCACGGCGGCCGAACAGCTCGAGCGGATCGGCGCGCGGGTCGCCGAGTTGGTCGCCTCGCAGCAGCAGCGCTGGCGCGAACTGCGCGGCGAACTCGCCAAGGCGGCGATCGTCATCGTCGATGTCGCGGACCTCTCCAAGCGCGATCGCGATTGGCTGCAGGATTATTTCCTGCTGCAGGTCTTTCCCGTGTTGACCCCGCTCGCGATCGACCCGGCGCATCCGTTTCCGTTCATTCCCAATCTCGGCTTCACGCTCGCACTGAAACTGAAGCACCTCGAGGACGGCCGGGTCATGAACGCGCTGGTGCGCTTTCCCAACAAGATCGAGCGCTTCGTGAAACTGCCGGAAACCGGAAGCGGCGGCGCGCAGCAGTTCGTCGCGCTCGAACAGATCATCGTGGCGTTCAGCCCGCTGCTGTTTCCCGGTTTCAAGGTGGTCGGACAGGGCGTCTTCCGCGTGATTCGCGACAGCGACATCGAGGTCGAGGAGGAGGCCGAGGACCTCGTGCGGCTCTACGAAAGCGCGCTCAAGATGCGGAAACGCGGGTCGGTCATCCGGCTGGAGATCGAGGCGAGCATGCCGCCGGCGCTGCGCGCCTTCGTCACCGGCGACGTCGACGTCGTCCCCTCCGGCGTCGTCTTCATCGAAGGCATGCTCGCGCTCGACGAATTGTCGCGGCTCGTCGCGCTCGATCGGCCGGATCTCAAATTCCCGCCCTTCATCGCGCGCTTCCCCGAGCGGGTGCGCGAGAACGCCGGCGATTGCTTCGCCGCGATCCGGCTGAAGGACCTCGTTGTCCATCATCCCTATGAATCCTTCGACGTGGTCGTGCAGTTCCTCACCCAGGCGGCGCGCGATCCCAATGTCGTGGCGATCAAGCAGACGCTCTATCGCACCTCGGCCGACAGTCCGATCGTTCGCGCGCTCGTCGAAGCGGCCGAAGCGGGCAAGTCGGTGACCGCGCTCGTCGAACTCAAGGCGCGCTTCGACGAGGAAGCGAACATCCGCTGGGCGCGCGATCTCGAACGTGCGGGCGCGCAGGTCGTGTTCGGCTTCATCGAATTGAAGACCCACGCCAAGCTCTCGATGGTGGTGCGGCGGGAGGGCGGATCGCTGGTGACCTATTGCCATGTCGGCACGGGCAATTATCATCCGGTCACGGCTCGCATCTATACCGACATCTCCTATTTCACCGCCGAACCGGCGATCGGCCGCGACGTCGCGCGCATCTTCAATTTCATCACCGGCTACGCCGAGCCCGATGGGCTGGAACTGATGGCGATTTCGCCGATGAACCTGAAGAAGCGCCTGCTGCAGCATATCGAACAGGAAATCGAATTCGCCCAGGCCGGAAAGCCGGGGGCGATCTGGGCCAAGTGCAACGCGCTCGTCGATCCCGAGATGATCGACGCCTTCTATCGGGCGAGCCGCGCAGGCGTGCAGATCGATCTCGTCGTGCGCGGCATCTGCTGCCTGCGCCCCGGCGTTCCCGGCCTGTCGGAGAACATCCGGGCGAAGTCGATCGTGGGGCGCTTTCTCGAACACGCGCGTATCTATGCGTTTGGGGGCGGCCACGGACTGCCGCATCGCAAGGCGCATGTCTATCTCTCGTCCGCGGACCTGATGCAGCGCAATCTCGATCGTCGGGTCGAGGCGCTCGTGCCGATGCGCAATGCGACCGTGCACGAACATGTGCTCAACCAGATCATGGAGGCCAACCTGATGGACAACCAGCAGAGCTTCCGGCTGCTCGCCGACGGCTCCAGCGTTCGGATCACGCCGGCGGAGGGCGAGGAACCCTTCAACGCACATAAATATTTCCTGACCCACCCGAGCCTTTCCGGGCGCGGGCAGGCTTTGCTGGACTCCAGCCCTGCGGCGCTGCATTTCGGCGCGCGGCTGGCGTCGGAGGCGGCGCTGGCGAACGCTCGCGCAGAAGCGGGACGAGAGACCCCGTGACGGAATGGGACGCACGGGGCCGTTTGCCGGGCGAACCCGTGGCCATCGTCGACATCGGTTCGAACTCGGTTCGATTGGTGGCATACGAGTCGCTGACGCGTGCGCCGACACCCACTTTCAACGAGAAGGTGCTCTGTGGGCTCGGCCGCGGGGTCGCGACTTCGGGCGTCCTGCCCGACGACTCGGTCGGCAGGGCGCTGGCGGCGTTGCAGCGCTTCCGCATCCTCTGCCAGATCATGGAGATCCGCGACGTGCGCGCCTTGGCGACCGCCGCCGTGCGCGACGCTGCCAATGGGCCGCGGTTCCTCGAGCAGGCGGAACGGGCGATCGGCGGTCCGATCCAGCTGTTGTCGGGCGCTCGCGAGGCGCGGCTGGCGGCGCTCGGCGTTTTGTCTTCGATCCATCAGCCCGACGGCGTCGTCGGCGATCTCGGCGGCGGTTCGCTGGAGTTGACCGACATCCGAGAGGGGGAGATCGGCGGCGGCGTGACTTTGCCGCTCGGCGGGCTCTCCCTGATGGACATTTCCGAGCGCTCGCCCAAAAAGGCCGCGAAAATCGCGCGCGACGCGCTCGCCAAGGTCGAGGCGCTGCAGTCTCTTTCCGGTCGAACCTTTTATGCCGTGGGCGGCACATGGCGCGCGCTGGCGCGCCTGCACATGCGCCAGCGCCAATATCCCATGCACATTATGCACAATTACGTCATCCCGACCCGCGACGCCCTCGAGTTCGCCAAACTGGTCGAGCGGATCGAAGCCGACGCCCTGTCCTCGATCGAGAGCGTATCGTCCGCGCGCCGGCC
>Ga0209139_10000866_pt1 | contig 10915 bp, 8 predicted proteins | sample BogFormECP14_OM3_FD_188246 | JGI IMG/M metagenome (GOLD analysis project Ga0209139, IMG submission 188246) | Bog forest soil microbial communities from Calvert Island, British Columbia, Canada - ECP14_OM3 (SPAdes) (version 2) | ecosystem: Environmental > Aquatic > Freshwater > Wetlands > Bog ...
GCAGGCCCGGTGGAGTCGGAGGCCCTGGCGGAGTTGGCAGGCCGGGCGGTGTCGGCGGCCCTGGCGGAATCGGCGGGCCTGGGGGAGCTGGCGGGCGTCCGCGTTCCCCCAACAGGCTAGCAGGACCATCTACTAGGCCATACAATCCGTCTACGGCGAGGCCGTACGCCGGCGCAAAGCCGACTTTCCCGAAGGCAAGCACTCTTCCTAACAATCCAGGACTGGGGAACTCGAACCGAAATCTGGCGCAAAACCAACCCCTGCGAAATGGGAATGCGTCAGGGCAGCCAGCCAATAGGATGTCGTCTAACCGACCCGCAACGGCGAATCGCGCCAACAATCAGAAGCGAGGATTTGGGAACGCTTCCGATTCCAGGGGCGGACGCAATGGAGCATTCGGCGGCTATCAACCCGGTGGAAGAACTCAAGCCTCGAGCAACCGCGGGAGGTCCAGCCTCGGCGGGCGCGGCGGAGGTGGCGGCGGTGGCGGTCGCGGTGGTCGCGGCGGCGGAGGTGGGCGCGGCGGCGGCGGCGGTGGGCGTGGCGGCGGCGGTGGACGACGACGCTAGCTGGCGATTCGGCCCGCCCCGTGGTCCTTCGCTATCGGAAGCAGTTAAAAGAAATTGCGAAACAAAAAGAGACTAGCGATGAAATACTTCAAGAACTCTACAACGCCCGCCCGATGCAGATATATGGGCGCGAGCTCGGCATTTGCTTGCTGCCTTTTGCTTGCCTCAATTGCGATCGCTGCGACGTCATCAGGACAGCAGGTATTCCCATCAACTGCGGCAGCGGCAAAGGCGTTGGTAGGGGCTGCACGCATCGACGATATGGCGGCTCTTTCCTCGATTCTAGGCGGAGATGCGAAGGAGGTTCTCTCGTCGGGCGATCCGGTTGCCGATAACAACGCACGTGACAATTTTGTCGCCAAGTACGACCAGATGCAGCGCTTGGCCTACGATGACCGAGGTCGAGTAATCCTGTACCTTGGGGCTGATAACTGGCCGTTTCCGATTCCTCTAGTGAAGAGCGGCGACGGATGGGTATTCGATACAGAGGCTGGCAAAAGGGAGTTACTCTTTCGTCGTGTTGGTCGCAATGAGCTTTATACAATCGACGTACTTGCAGACCTGGCTGACGCGCAAGAAGAATACGCCAGCGAGATTCGTGACAACGGAAGTGTCAAGCAATTCGCGCAGAGGATTCAGAGCGAACCAGGCAAACATGATGGGCTATACTGGGCTGTTAGCTCCGGAGAAGAGGAAAGTCCAATCGGGCCTCTAATCGCAGACGCTACAGCTGAGGGCTACAAGACCGGCGCCGCCGCGTCCATTCCTTTTCACGGCTACTACTACAAAATCCTATCCCGCCAGGGAAAAACTGCTCCCGGTGGTGCGAAGGACTATCTCGTAGACGGAAAAATGACGGAAGGTTTTGCCTTCCTTGCCTATCCGGCCACATACGGCGCATCCGGAGTCATGACATTTATGATAAATCAGGATGGCGTTATCGTTCAGAAGGACCTCGGCACCAACACAGCCAAGGTGGCCAACGGAATGACTGAATATAATCCGGACAAGAGTTGGGAGGAAGTAGACGACTAGGCTATCCTAGCGAAGGCGATGGAATATAGTTCGGCCACTCGCCAGAAGCGATTCACAGCAACATGAGTGGAGCGATTTAGTTGCTGGAAAAAACCTCGTCAAAAAGCACCGATCTCCTCGCCGGTGTTGCAGTCGCCGCAGTCGAAATTCCAACCGCGCTTGCCTACGCTGAGTTGGCGGGATTTCCTCCAGTCGTTGGACTCTACGCCAGTATTCTCCCTCTAATCCCCTATGCGCTAGTCGGCTCGTCGCCACAGCTTATTGTCGGTCCTGACGCGGCGACCTGCGCTTTGGTTGCCGCAGCGCTGGAACCCTTGGCGAATGGAAATCCGCTTCGCTATCTAGACCTTTCGATCACGCTATCTATTCTGGTGGGTGCGCTCTGCATAGTCGGCGGACTGCTACGTCTGGGCGCGATCGCAAATTTTCTCTCGCGTCCAGTTCTCGTCGGCTTTCTAAACGGGATGGCGTTGATCATCATCAGCGGTCAGCTCGGAAAGTTATGCGGATTTGCGGTGCGCAGCGACACCGGGTTATTTTTGCGGATTGCAGATTTTGTCTCGAAGCTCCCACGGACCCATTTTCCAACTCTGATCGTAGGGATTTTCACACTTGTCCTTATCTACGTGGTGGGGAAGCTCGTACCTCGGCTGCCGAGTCCACTGGTCGGAGTTTGCGGTGGAATTGCCATGATGGCCGTCTTGGACTCAGAGAAATGGGCAGTAACAACACTGGGCTCGGTTCCGGCGGGATTCTTATGGCCTCACTTGCCAGCCAGTTTTATTTCTGATGCGGTCCTTCTGCTACCGAACGCTGCGGGCATCGTCTTGATTTGCTTCTGTGGCTCGATGGCATCTGCAAAGAGCTTTGCTGTAAAAAACGGGTACGAAGTCGCGCCAGATAGGGAGTTCATCGCCCTGGGTTTAGCCAACGTTACCTCCGGTCTTTCAAGCGGCTTTCCAATTGCGGGCACGGATTCGCGCACCGCGATCAACGACCTTGCCGGCGGCCGGTCACAGGTTAGCGGGTTGGCGGCTGCCTTCGTCATGGGATCGGTTCTTACTGTCTTTACTGGCCCGCTCGCATATATTCCGACTGCTTCGCTAGGTGCCGTGTTGGTTCTGGCAGGTGCATCGCTTTTTGACTTCAAGAGTGTGTGGAAGTTGCGAGAAATTAGCCTGTCGGAATTTGTTCTTTCCATTGCTACGACTCTCGGGGTCGCAACTGTAGGAGTATTGCCAGGGATCGCCCTCACCGTGATCTTGAGCCTGATTCTTCTCTTAAGGCGCGCTTCAAGCCCGTATGACGCGATCCTCGGACAAGTTCCCGGCGTAGATGGCTTCACAGATATAAGTGAATATCCGAATGCGGAAACCATCCCAGGGCTTTTGGTCTACCGTTTTGATGCCGCGCTTCTGTTCTTCAATGCCGACTATTTCAAAAAGCGCGTGCATGAGGTCGTAGCTTCGTTTGATTGTCCTCTACGTATGTTTGTCTTCGACATGGAAGCGATCAACGTGATCGATGTGACCGGGCTCGAGGCAATGGAGGAGATTCGGGCTGAGCTGGCCTCAAAAGGAATTAAGTTCGCAGTCGCGCGCGCGAAGTTCGGGGTTCGTGACAAGTTGAATCGCGCGGGCTATTTGCAGCGAATTGGTGCCACGAACTTTCACCCATCGGTGCGGAGCGCGGTGCAGTCGGGATTGAGTGAACGCGCTGGAAGTAGCGCGGGTCGCCAACCGGAAGCTGGTTCCCAGGACAAATTGGCCTGATCGTCCAAACACTGACTCGTGCTTGGGGAATCCCTTGCCCAGAATCCAGCGGGTTTTATGCCATACCGACGAACAACGGTGAAGCAGACTGTTTTGGGGTTAATCCTCCTCCTTTTGGAGCTTGGCGGATCCGCCTTGGCTCAAGCATTGCCGCGCGATGAGCAACAATTCTGCAACGCATTCCCGACATTTCGAGAAGCCCTCAGGCAAGCTCATTCGAACTCAACGAGCGATTCGCCTCGTCAACAGCGGCAACTTAGACAGGCTGTTTCCGCCGCGGCGAAAGACTTTGAGCGAATAGCCGGGTGGAGGAAGTCCCGGCAGTCTGTGAAAGGATGGCTCGGTGAAGTGCAGTCAATTACTGAAAGTACTGCGTGGGGCCAGTATTTTGGCGTCTCAATAAAAGTGCAGTGCGGAGACGTAATAGTAGGAGTTCCCGAGATATCTGTGCGACGATGGTCCAGCACAAGCCTCGATCCGATGGCGTCGAGTTGCGCTCCGTCGGATCCTTATATCAATCCCTATACATCTTTGGTTGGAGATCTAAAGAAACTCAGCGTCGGGCAAAGGGTTACCTTTGCCGGTCAGTTCTGCGCGATTCCTGATTCCATGAATGATGACGTGATCTACTTTGTTTTTTCGAAGATATCTCCAATCCGATAAAGAGTGCGGCCATCACGGAGAGCTTCGCTTGCGACGAACTTGTGTTACGCGCGTTTTCGCGGCCTCGAACTTAAGATGAAGAGATACGTTTCGGTCGTCGGTGACCCAAAACCCGAAAAGCGAGCCACCGGTAAGTTGAGTAAGAGCGACCGGTGGCTGTCAGCTGGCAGTGATTACACGGCTAAGTACTATGGTCCCGAGCCGTCTAGCCAGCCTCCGTGAAATCCCGCCCGGCGCAGTCCGGCCACAACGTAAGGCGACCGGCGCATAATGTTCCAAATCAGACCGGTGCGGTAGTTCTCGATCATAAGGATCACTGGACCCTGGTCGATGCCGAAATGGTAGGGAGTGACCCAGTAGCCGGTCGAACTATTAGGTACTTCATAGGTCGTGTTGAATGACGGCTTGAAGCCGTAGCGCTTCTCGGCACCGAGGTCGAGTTGGGCCATGGCGCGGACCGTAGGGATTACGACTTCCGGCGCGAACGGCAGCGACGCGACAACTACCCACGGAGCGATCGTGCCGTCATCGGGACCATAGGGTGCCCCGCGAGCGTAATAGCCGTAAAATTGCCGCTCGATCCCGTTCACGGTCCGTTTGTCCCAATTGGGGCCATCGGTTGCTGTAATTCCCCAACAGAATTCCCCGTAGCCCGCGAACTCCAACGGGTTGCGGATCGCGTACTCTCGATGAACATACGTTGCTTGCCGGCTGTTCTGGAAGTAGTCGGTGCCATGCTCGCGCATGAAAGTGTCGCGTAGTTCGCGGAAATCGATCCATAGGTGCGAGAGTTGGTGTGTGAAGAGCGGACCGGAGTAGAGAAGCTCGTAACCGTAGATATTTTTCCAGAGGTAGGTCGAGCAGTAGGCAGCATAGCTCTCAGCCGGCAGGGGAAAGGTAGGCGAGCCAAGGCCGAGCAGGTACAGCAGCAGTCCTTCATCGTAACCGGTCCAACGATGTGGAATAAAGCCGGTTTCCGGTTTCCATCCGTGCGAGATCGCCGCGCCTCCGTTCAGGGCCCATTGCCAGTCGGCCCGGCGGTACAGCGCGTCTGCCAATTCGCGGACTTCGGTTTCCTCCTCCGTATCCGCATCAAAGTAGGCGGCGCAAGTGAGCATACCTGCGAAGAGGAAGGCTGAGTCAATCGTCGAAAGCTCGCATTCCCAAATCCGGCGTCCGCTCTTCATGTCCAGGAAGTGGTAGTAGAAACCTTTGTACCCGGTTGAATCGGGTTCTGGGGAGTGCGGGCTGTTCTGGAAAAAGCGCAGCCTCCGCAGGGCTATTTCAGGGGCGAATTCGCGGGAGATCACGCCTCGCTCGACGAGCACTGGGATCGCCGCGAGGCCGAGCCCAACGGCGGCGATACTGCATGGCGCCGCGGGATCGGTCTTATCACGGATGAGACCGTTAGCGGGATTTGTCTCGTGAAGGTAATACTGGAGGGTGGTGACCTGAAGTCGATCCAGATCCTCCTCGGCCGGCGGCCGATTCATCTTCGCCTGATTTTGCGGCCGGTTCACATTCTCGTCAGTCGGCATCGTGCCCCCGTGTCTCCTCAAAACTCCTTCCAAGCCGAAAACGCAAGAGGAGTTTCGCTCCGCGCCAACTCATCTGTCGTACAAAGTCACGAATCTCGCATTCATGGCGGACCGCCCAACGCGGGGTGAGCATAAGCGCCAACGCCAGTATCTGCGGAAAGCCGACCGTCGATGCACCGGGCCGAAGATGAGGTCGCGCCCCAGGGAGAGATCGCGACCAGGGCTCACTGCAGCTGCACCTCCAGCGTGTTCGCCGCGCCGGTCAACAGCCGGCCCAGCGCCTCCATCGACACCGCCGCGCCGCCCGTGCGATACGGGTTCGCTTCACGTTCGAACGGCAACGCGGTTCCGTTGAGGATCAGCGCCGTGGGGCCGTGGCCCGTCGCGCCGATGCGGTAAACCACCGTCACCGGCTTTCCGGCGAGTTCCAGCCCGGCGCTCAGGCCGTCCAGTGCCTTCGGAATCACCGGGTCCACGACGAGCGTGGATACCGACTTGCGGATACCCAGCATGCAATCGTGGATCACGTGCACGGCGATGCCGGCACCGCTCGAATACACGCGCCAGCCGCCCTCGAACGCGATCCCGCCGGTCGTCACTTTCGCGTAGTCGGACAGGGCCTCATACCGATCCGCAAACAGCGCGTCCGAACTGGAGTAGTAGCAGTTCGCTTGCCGCAATCTCGCCGCCGCAATGACCGAGCGGACACCGCACGGGTTCGCTTGGCGCAGCGCCAGGAAGAGGGCGTCGGCGTCGCCGTAGCGCGCCATCGCCTCCGCGTAACGCAGGTGGGCGTGCGTGTACATAAGTCCGATCTCCCGGCCGAAGTACGTGCCGCTCTCGGCGCGCTGGAAGTAGCGCTGCGGGCCGCCGTGATAGCTGAACGGACGGTCGAACATGCGCGCACCGTCGAGCCCGATCAGGTTCGTCCGGATGTGCTCGACGTGTGCACGGGCCTGCTCGGGAGTCAGCATTCCGTTGGTGATGGCGTGGATCATCGGGAGCACGCTGAAGTGGATGCCGGTGTTCGGGTCGTCTGGGTGCAGCATGGGATCGATGCGCCCGTCTTCATGGAAATACGCGTAGCCCGTCAGCGTCCCGTCGACGATCAGCAGTCGCTGGAAATCGTCGCAGATGCGCTGCGCCTGCTCGTGGAGCGGCGCTGCTGCGGCGGTGCGACCGATTTGCTGCAGGGCCGAAGCGAGAGCGGTGAGCGTCTGGTAGTGCAAGGTGACGGTCCAGGCACTGCACAGCCGCTCGCACATCTTCGGATCGACCGGCTGCAACGAGTCGTTCCAGTCGCCGTGGCCGTACGCGACTAGGTTCGTCGCGGGGATGAGGCGCCCGGCGATCGCCGAGAGGGAGCGTTCGACGTGCGCCTGGATTGTCGCCTGTTCCGCCTTGTCGTCGCCCTCGGGATGAAAGAAAGGGGCCACTTCGTCAAGGATCGAGACGTCGTCGGTTGCCGTGAGGTACTTGGCAAGCGCCAGGAGCGGCCAGAAGACTATGTCGCCGTGCGAATCAGACGGTCGGATGCCGCGTTCGCGCTCGAAGAACATGAACCACTGCGGCCAGTCGCCGTCAGGATTCTGCGTCCGGAACACTCGCAGCAGCAGGTCGCGCAGCGGGTCCCATCGGCCGAGCGCCAGCAGAAACTCTACCGGGCCTTGGCAGACATCGCGGGTTCCCCAGCCGCCGCCGGAGTACTGCTCCAGTCCACGCGGGGCGAGGTAGTGGATCATCGCGTTATGCGCGAACCACGGGACGATTTCCTGAAGTCGAGCTACTCCGTCGTCGGCGTCGCCGTGACCGGCCGGGCGGAGAGCAAAGGGTCCTAACAGTCTCTGCCAGAAGTGTTCGGCCGCGGCCTCGTCGGCAGCGTGAACCGGTGTGTGCGTCAGAGCTGGGAGTTCTGCGACGGGAAGCAGGTGCCCCGTGATCCGCAGTTGCGCGGACGCGGTTCTCGCGAGCAGCACAGTTACGAAGGGTTGGCGCCGCGACTGTCCGTCGACGAAGAGCAGTTCGTCACCCCCGATGCGCTCGACGGTCGTCCCGTCCCCCATGTCGATGCGGAAGTAGCCCTGCGGAAAGCGTCGCCCGACGTCGCAGTCGGCGGGCGGGTGGATGACGACGCCGTTGCCATCTCGTTTGAATTGGACGGGGATCGCATCGGCGCCGTCGTCACCGTTGATCGCTACGTGATGCGCGATGAGGAAGCGGCAGGGCGCTCCGGCGAGCACCTCGATCGAGAGGTGCAGCGCGTGACGATCGACCGGTGCCCAGCTGCGCACCTGGATCAGGCCGGCGCAGTGCTTGTACAGCCAGCGACAGCCGTTCGGGGCCATCTCGTAGGCCGATGGCAGGTCAAGCAGGTGGTAGCCGTCCTCCAGTTCTACGAAGATGCGCTGGCCACCAGAGCGCAGAAGCCCCAGGTAGCTGCGTGCGGTCGACAGCAAGCGGTTGATGCTCACGTGCCCCTGCGTCACCAGCGAGTGGAATACGCCGGCCATCCACGTCGTGGAGGTCAGTGAGGCCTCATCCGGTACCACGTGATCGCCACTGCGAATCAGGTGGCCGTGGGGACGCAAGACCTTACGCTCCTTCGCCTCGAGCACGACATGCCGATTCGTACCGGCGAAGAACGACAGGACGGCGCCGTTATCGCGCTCCACGTGCCGCAGGCCCTTCCCGAACGCGTCGGCGATTTCGCCGTCGTTCAGGTCGAGCGTGGCGAGCAGCGGGCGGGCGCTGAACAGGGTGGCCGATGCCTCTCTGTCTTCCGGTGCTGCAGCCTTGGCCTCCGGCAGGGCCAATGCCCGGTCCACAGATGTGAGGTCGGCGGCCGACGACGCGGCGGGATGGTCCGGCTCGAACCATCCGAAGAAGCCGCGTTGTACCCTAGCCCCCGGCTCGAGGCGCGCTTTGGCATCCTGGATGACCGCCATCGAGTGCTCATGCTGCTGCCGCGTCCCCAGCAGAGCGGCTGCCCGAAGTCCCTCGGCGACCTCACCGACGCGCGTGGCCAGGCCGTGGAACTGCAGTGCGTCCGTTGCGAAGCTGACGGCGTGATTGAGCGAACCGATCATCGCCCAGGGGTGACGCCCGCCCATTGACAAGTTCTGGCGGACGGCGAGCACGTTGCCGCAGAACGAATGGGTCAGGGGCGTGTAGTCGATGTATTGGCTGACGTAGTACTCGTTCATGCGCACCGCTCCGTAGTGCGCGAGGGCTAGGTCCTGAGCGTAGACGAGATCAACCGTAGCGGGACTGTTGCCTGTATTCTCGAGTGTCACATGCCACAACCACGCGGGTGTCGACCGTGCCAGTACGAGGCTGATCTGGAAGTGCACGCGGTTCCACTCGCCCTCGATGTGGGGGCCAAGCCCATCGACGCGCACTACCGCGGGACTTCCTGGACCCAGCAGCGGAACGGACTCGATGGAGGCGCCGTGCTGGCGCAGCCAGATGTTGGACGGCCCTCCCTCAACCTCGTTTCCCAGGAACAAGTTGAGAATGATGTCCTGGTGATCGAGGCGCCGGACCGAGCCGTTCCTGTTGATCTGAACGCGGAGGCCCGAGGCGCTCTCGAAATGGGCCGGAAAACCCAAAGACGTCATGTCTTCCTCCGTTGTGGGGCCCCATCGGCCGTTCGTTCCTGCTGACGAGGCTTCGGTAGTAGACAGTAACACTTGTCGATTCTCAGAACCTGCTCTGTGCGGCGAGAGCCGCTCCGTCGCAACCGTTCACCCCTCGGGCTGCCGAGGCTGTCTAGATTTGCGAGAGAACTTGTGCCGGAGCAAGTTTTGAGAAGCCACAACTTCGGTGATTTCACCTTTTAGATGGTTGCGTGCACCGAGTGCCATAGAAATTTTCTCCCATGCGAATTCTTCTCTCACATCGGACGCGGATTGGTCAAAACGGAATCCGTGCCCACGCGGCCGTGTAAATGAGGTCGTTACGCTTTTCATGAAAGCGACCGATATGCCATGTTGAGAGGGGACTTGACAAGTATTAGGGCATTCATTGGAAAGCACTCATTCCATTGGAAAAGCACTGATAAACGGAAGAATGACACGGAACCTCACGCAGACTGAGCTAGCGCGGCGACCGGGAACCTCGCGGCAAGCGCTGGGCACGATCGAGTCGGGCGCCTACCACCTAGGAGTGGCATTCGCGCCTCGCATAGCGCCTGAACTCGGCACAAGCAAAGAAGCGCTAATCGGCGAATGCGACAGCGGGACCTCGACGCTTTTCGAGGCGAGCTGGTTCGACGACGAGCCGCTCCGCAATCCCGCCGCGCTCGCTCGCGTGTCCGGAAAAGTCGTTGCCTTCGCGCCTAGTGCCCCGCATCTAACCCTTACGCCGACAGCCGGAGTGGTGAAACGCACCCGACGGCATCGCGCCGACGTCGACGCGTTCCAACTCCACAATGAAATCGAATCGACTCGTTTTGTGCAATGATGCGATCTGGCGGCCATTTCGAAACTCCCAACGGCCATACCTCCGTGGTACACGAAAAAGGAAACGACGCCGGACTCCTGCTACCGGGACAGTACGTCGATCTGATCCGAAGAAATCAGACTATCGAGGGTGAACTGAAACTCTTGCTGGCTATTCTGGAAGACGCGATTCGATGTTACTTGCGCAGCGTGAACGCGAAAGACCGGGAGCGCCACCGCGACTTCGTCGAGGTCAGAGACTGGTTCGAAGCCGGCGCCAGGCGCGCAGATATTTTCAGCTTCGACGATCTTTGCGCGGCGCTCGGCATCGAGCCGCGCTACCTGCTCGAGCGCCTGCGCCTTCTGACCATCGGCGATCTGCCGTCGCGCCGGTACCAGATGCGCCGGCATCGACCCCTTTCAAGCCTACGGCAGGCAAAGGGCGTGCGCGAGCGCGGTTCGGCCGGCTCGCACCGCGCATGAGGCATTTCCCGAGCCCCGGGATCAGTCAAACTAACCATCAGGTCGTTGCCTGGGAAGTCGCAAGGGGCCTTGCGTCAAGCGCCGATCACTTTCCGCGGCCGGACAGATCCAGATTCTGTTCGAGCTAGCGTTTCACAATCGAGTGTGGGCTGCGTTAACGTTTCGGGAACTTGAATGTGATCGCGATTCTTGAGGATGGGTGACCTCTGCTCGGAAGCGCGAGTAGTGAGGCACCGGGCGATCTCCCTCGCGTGCGAGCCGGCGGCGGCTCGTGGAGCGTAGTAGCCTCCAGCGACCATCCATCACGCCAATCCTACGCTGGTCGACGTCGGGGCGTGTAACCAGGTAATCGACGGCCGCGCTTCCCATCGTTCGCTGTCAGCAATTGCGGTAAGCCCGGTTAGACGCAAAGCCTC
>Ga0209139_10000867_pt1 | contig 10906 bp, 9 predicted proteins | sample BogFormECP14_OM3_FD_188246 | JGI IMG/M metagenome (GOLD analysis project Ga0209139, IMG submission 188246) | Bog forest soil microbial communities from Calvert Island, British Columbia, Canada - ECP14_OM3 (SPAdes) (version 2) | ecosystem: Environmental > Aquatic > Freshwater > Wetlands > Bog ...
GTGCTTGAAATCCCAATTGATGGAAAGCTGAGTCCGACAGGCTGCTAGAGTTTGCTGTAATACCCTTCCGATTTCCGAAACGGGCTTGGCTGCCGACGACGTCGTCAGCAGCGAGCCGCCGTGGCAAGGGGAGGACGAGCATGAGCGAGAATTCGAACGAGCGGCCTACAGCGCTAAATCGGAGAGACTTTCTGAAGGTGGGAGGCACGGCGGCCGTCTCTGTTCCCGCCATGAGCGGTATGGTGACTGCCACCGCGATAGGGGCCCTGACGAGCTCGGCCCGTGCCGCGGCCGCCGGCCAGTGCGTGCTGGGAGTGACCCAGGAAGCCGTGAACTTCAATCCGCTGCTCTACGTGAACACAGGCGTCGAGACCTCGGTGGAATTCATCGTATTCGACAATCTCTGGAAGATCGATCCAGCCGGCAAGTTCGTTCCGAATCTGGCGACGGAGATCCCCACTCAGCAGAACGGCGGGATTTCGGCCGATGGGCTGACCTGGACTCAAGCTCCGCACCGACGCAACGTGGCACGACGGCGCGCCGTTCACCGCGGCGGATGTGGTCTTTACGCTGGATACCCTGCTCAATCCGAAGGTGACCGTTCGCAGCCGCAATGGCCACGAGAACGTCGAGACCTACACGGCGGTCGATGATCGCACCATCAAGATCAAACTCAAGGAAGCGTTCGCGCCTTACATGGTGTCGTGGCAGAAGACCAGCATCATTCCCAAGCACATTCTCGCGGACGTCGCTGACATCAACACGGCGCCCTTCAACACCTCGCCGATCGGGACCGGACCTTTCAAGTTCGCCAATCGCGTCGCGGGAAGCGAAATCGAATTCGAACCCAACGCCAAGTATCATGGCGGCGCTCCCAAACTGAGCAAACTCATTCAGAAGTTCGTTCCGGATCAGCAGACGCTCTACGCTCAGTTCCAGACGGGCGAGGTCGACATATACGACACGCAAGGCATTCCGCCGCTGCTCTATGAAAAGGCCAAGAAGTTGGCCGGCTCCAAGACGATGTTGAGCCCGAGCCCGTTTGTGGAATTCATTTATTTCAACTGTGGAAAGCCGCAGTTTCAAGACAAACGCGTGCGCAAAGCGATCTACATGGCGATCGACAAGAAGGCCTGGATCGACTCTGTCTACTACGGCGTTCCGATACCCACGCTGAGCTTCTTGCCCTCGAACCATTGGGCCTACAACAAGGCGCTGGTAGACCCGGGCTTCAACCCAGCCAAAGCAGCGGCGCTGTTGGAAGAAGCAGGATGGAAGGCCGCCTCCGACGGCGTTCGCGCGAAAGACGGCGTCCGCCTGGCGTTCACGATGTCGACCACCGCAGGCAACAAATCCCGCGAGCTGGCGCAGCAGGTGGTTCAGCAAAATCTGAAGAAAGTCAATATCGAGATGACGATCAAGAATATGCCAGCGTCGGTCGTCTGGGGTGACTATTGTGTCAAGAGCGAGTACGATACGCTGATGGTCGGATGGGACGCGCTGCTCTACCCCGACCCGGATTACGGCGATCGCATCAAGAGCAATGCGATACCTGCCAAGGGCGGAAACGGCTCGAATTACGTTCAGTACGAGAACAAGGAAATCGACGAACTCTGCGCCAAGGGCGTCAACGTCGTGGATCAGGCGGAGCGAAAGAAGATCTACGACCGGATCCAAGAAATCCTGCTCGACGATATGCCTTTCGCGCCGATTTTCGCTTATCAGGTCATAATTGGAATCAAGGATCGCATCGGCGGCTACGCAGTCAATCCCTACACGCCGATCAACTCCTGGAACACAGCTGACTGGACGGCGAGCTGAGCTTTTTCAGACGGGGACGGTGATGCGACGTTTCATCCTTCACCGTCTCCTTCAAGCGGCAATTCTGCTGATCGGCGTCTCGATCATCGGCTTTGCGCTGATGCACCTTGCGCCGGGCGGACCGTTGGCGGTCTACACCCTGAACCCGACGGTCACCTCGCAAGACATCGAGCGGGTGAAGGTCCTGTTCGGTCTCGATCAGCCGGTTTACGTCCAGTATCTGAAGTGGGCGAGAGGGCTGCTGACCGGCCACTGGGGCTTCAGCTTCTTCGGCGGTCAGGAAGTCCGGGTGATCGTTCTCGAACGGCTGCCCGCGACCTTTTTGCTGATGGGTTCGAGCATGATGCTCGCGCTCGTCGTCGGCGTATCGATTGGCGTGCTCGCGGCGGTGCGGCGTGGATCCGGCTTCGACTACGCGACGGCGATCATGGCGATGATCGCGCTTTCGCTGCCGACTTTCTGGTTCGGCCTCCTGGCGATTTTTACCTTCGCCCAGACGCTGGGGTGGTTTCCTGCGGGTGGGATCGCCAGCGCGACCGACGCGGGTCTGCTCGACCGGCTGTGGCACCTCGTTTTGCCGATGTCGGTTCTGGCGTTTGTCCTCGTCGCGCAGTGGAGCCGCTATACACGGTCCGCGATGATCGAAATCCTGAGTCAGGATTATATCCGAACGGCCCGCGCGAAAGGCCTCGCCAGCGGCACGGTTCTGCTCAACCACGCCCTTCGCGCGGCGCTGGCGCCGCTCATCACCCTCGCGGGGCTTCAGCTTCCGCTTCTGGTCGGCGGCGCGTTGGTGACGGAGACGGTGTTCAGTTGGCCGGGCATGGGTCTCTTGTTCATCAATGCGCTGAATACCCGCGACTATCCGATCCTGATGGCCATACTGATGGTGGGCGCGGTCGTGGTTGTGCTCGGGAACCTGCTCGCCGACATTCTCGTCGCTCTGGTCGATCCGCGAGTGAAACTTCATGGCTGACGCTCTCGTCGAAGACGTCGCCATCGAGGCGCCTCGAAGGTTGGGGCCGTTCAAACGATTCATGCGCCATCGGCTCGCGTTCTTTGGCGTCGTCATCATCGCGATCCTTCTCGTTGGCGCGGCGCTGGCCCCGTGGCTCGCCCCGTTCGATCCCGATGACATCGACATAGTCAATCGTTATGCGCCGCCGGCGAGTCCCGGACACTGGCTGGGTTCCGACGACCTCGGTCGCGATGTGCTTTCGCGGCTGATGTTCGCCGGTCGGATATCGCTGTCCGTCGGCATCGCGGCCATGCTGGTGACGGTGGTCGTCGGCTTCGCGGTGGGCGCATCGGCGGCCTATCACGGCGGTTGGGTCGACGCCGCGCTGATGCGATTCACCGATATCATGCTCTGCTTCCCCAGCGTGTTCCTGTTGCTGTTCGTCGCCGCCTTCGTCCCCCCGAATTTGGGATCGATGGCGCTGATGATCGGATTGACCTGCTGGATGGAGATCGCTCGAATCATCTACGCGCAGATTCTAACCCTGAAGCAAACCGATTTCATCGCCGCGGCGCGGATGGTGGGCGCGCCGGCATGGCGTATCATCGTCCGTCAGATCCTGCCCAATTCGATGGCGCCGATTTTTGTGGCGGCGACGCTGAACACCGCCAACGCCATTCTCCTGGAGAGCTACGTCAGCTTTCTCGGCTATGGGATCCAGCCTCCCGAGGCGAGCTGGGGCAATATGCTCACGAACGCGCAGAGCGCATTTCAGGTGGATCCCTGGCTGGCGATTTTTCCCGGGATCGCGATCACACTCGCGGTGGCCTGCTTCAACTTCATCGGGGACGGGTTGCGCGACGCGCTGGACCCGAAGGTCCGAGACTGATGGAAATCGCCGCGCCGCCTCTGCTGGAGGTCCAGGACCTTTCGGTCTCCTTTGCGAACACGCGGGCCGTGGACAGCATTTCGTTTCGCGTCGAGGAAGGTGAAACGCTCGGCCTGGTTGGCGAAAGCGGATGCGGCAAGTCGACGACCGCTCTCGCGCTGATGCGGCTGTTGCGCGACGCTTCGTTGACGGGTCGCGCCTGGCTCGACGGCGTCGATCTCATTGGGCTCGGTGAAGCCGAGATGCGTGCGATGCGCGGAAGCCAGGTGGGAATGATTTTTCAGGACCCGGCGACTGCGCTCCATCCCATGGTTCGCGTCGGCGAGCAGGTCGCCGAGGTGTTGGATGCCCATCTTTCCCTTTCCAGAGCCGAAACGAAAGCGCGGACGGTCGAGCTGTTCCGCAAAGTTGGAATCGCCGCTCCCGAGCAACGAATCCGAGCCTTTCCCCACGAGCTTTCAGGCGGCATGTGCCAGCGCGTGGTGATCGCCATGGCGATCTCCTGCGGTCCGCGCCTGCTGTTGGCGGATGAACCCACCACCGCGCTCGACGTAACGGTGCAGGCGCAGATTCTGGATCTGCTGCGGGGCATCGCGGGTCAAAGCAGGGCCGGAATGGTCCTGATTACGCACGACCTCGGCGTCGTCGCTGGAATGGCCGATCGCGTGGCGGTGATGTACGCCGGAAGGATCGTCGAATCCGGGCCTACGGACCAAATATTCGCGCACCCGCTTCATCCTTACACTGCGGGTCTACTGGCCTCGATTCCGCAACTCGATAGCGGTTGGGACGAGCCCGTCCCCACGATTCCGGGGAGCGTGCAAGACAAGGGCGCAGGCAGCGGATGTCCGTTCGCGCCCCGATGCTCGCTGGCCTCGATGGAATGCCGCACTGCGCCGCCGTTCCTGGCGGCGGGCGGCGGGCGAATGGTCGCCTGCTGGAAGGCCGTGTGATGGCCGACACGCTCGTCGAGGCCATCGGCGTGAGCCGCCTCTATCGAGCGAACAGGAACCGCGTCGTGCGCGCGGTCGACCATGTAGACATGAAGGTCGGCCGCGGCACGACGCTCGGGCTCGTGGGAGAAAGCGGCAGTGGGAAGAGCACCTTGGGCCGCACGCTCGTCGGGTTGCAAACTCCATCGCTCGGCTCGGTCGCGTTCGAAGGACAGGATGTCGCGGGCGCCTCGGGCTCGCGGCTGATTCGCCTGCGGCAGCAAAGGCAGATCGTGTTTCAAGACCCTTCGGGAGCGCTGAATCCTCGTATGACGATCGGCGACACCGTCGTCGAACATTTGCGTGTGCAGGGCTGGACGCGCGCGGACGCGCGATCGCGGGCGCAGGAGGTATTTGAACAGGCGGGCCTTTCGCGCCAGTTTCTTCCGCGATATCCCCATGAAATTTCCGGGGGACAGCGCCAGCGCGCAGTGATCGCGCGCGCGATCAGCACGGATCCGGCCTTCATCGTCGCGGACGAACCGGTGTCCGCGCTGGACGTGTCGACGCGTGCGCAGATCATGAATTTGCTCCGCGACCTGCAGGCGAGTCGCGGCATGACGATGCTGTTCATCAGCCACGATCTCAGCGTCGTGGCGCATATGTGTCGGCAGGTGGCCGTCATGTATCTCGGCCGCATCGTCGAACTGGCGCCGCGCGAAACGCTTTTCCGGATGCCGTTGCACCCCTATACGATGGCGTTGCTCTCGGCGATCCCGATTCCTGATCCCGCTCGCGAACGGACCCGCCAACGCATTGCGCTGATCGGCGAAACGCCTGATCCCGCGGCAATTCCGTCGGGTTGCCGCTTCCACACACGATGCCTGCGGGCAACCGATATCTGTCGTCATGCCGATCCCCCTATGCGCCAAGCAACCTCGGGTCATGGCTTTGCGTGTCACCATCCGCTCGAGCATCTGCGCTAGCGCCTCGAGCGGCGCCGACGTTCGACCTCGTCGGTCAGCCTCGAGAAGCGTTGCAACTCCGGCTGTCCCGGCACATATCTACCGATCCAAAATGCCGCAATATGGTCGACCGCCAACAGCGGCGCTAGGGGAACGCGCACGATGAAATCGCACTACCGGGCAGTTGTCATCGGCGGCGGCGTCGTGGGCGCTTCCGTGCTCTATCATCTCGCCAAATTTGGTTGGAGCGACGTCGCGCTGGTTGAACGATCGATTCTGACGGCGGGCTCGTCCTGGCATGCGGCCGGCGGATTCCATGCGCTGAACGCGAACCCGAACATGGCCGTGCTGCAGGCCTATACGATCGACCTTCTCAGCGAAATCGAGAAGGAGTCGGGTCAGTCGGTCGGACTGCACATGACCGGCGGAATTTCCGTCGCCTCGGCGCCGGACCGTTGGGAGTGGCTGCAGGCGGCCTACCGGACGTTTCAGGCCGTCGGAATCGAAGACGTACGAATCGTTGCGCCCGAGGAAATCAAGGCCCTTTGCCCCGTCATCAGCGTCGAGGGCGTGCTCGGCGGCCTGTGGGCCGACCGGGAAGGCTACATCGACACGACAGGCACGGTCTGGGCCTATGCCGCCGCCGCGAAAAAGCGCGGAGCCACGGTGATCGAGCATAACCGGGTGCTGGAGTTGAAACATCGGCCCGACGGTCAATGGGATGTCGTGACCGAAAAAGGCTTGATTACAACCGAGCACGTGGTCAACGCCGGCGGTCTCTGGGCCAAGCAATTGGGCCGGATGGCAGGGCTGGAGCTTCCCGTTTCGCCGATGGAGCATCATTATCTCCTGACCGAGACGATCCCCGAGGTCGCGGCGCTCGCGAAGGAGTTGCCGATGATCGTGGATCTCGAAGGGTTCACATACATGCGGCAGGACCAGAAAGGGATGCTGCTCGGCATCTACGAAACGCGGCCCCAACACTGGGCGATGGATGGCGCCCCTTGGGACTATGGCGTCGAATTGCTGCCCGAAAACATAGATCGCATCTCCGCTGAACTCGAAATTGGCTTCACGCGATTTCCCTGCCTTCAGACAGCGGGCATAAAGAAATGGGTGAATGGCGCTTTCACTTTCTCGCCCGACGGCAATCCGCTCGTCGGTCCGGTGGCCGGCAAGCGCGGATACTGGCTGGCATGCGGCGTCATGGCGGGCTTTCTTCAGGGCGGCGGAGTAGGCAAGTCGCTCGCCGAGTGGATGGTCTATGGGGAGCCGGTGGCCGATGTCTTCGCGATGGATATCGCGCGTTACGGCGGCCACGCTTCGAACAAGGAATACATCCGACAGACCACGGCGCAATTCTACGCTCGCCGGTTCGTCATGTCCTATCCCAACGAGCAATTGCCCGCTGGCCGGCCTCTGAAAACCGCGCCCGCGCATGATGCGATGACGGCGGCCGGATGCCGGTGGGGTCTGTCGTACGGCCTGGAAACGCCGCTCTATTTCGCTCCCGAGGGTTTTATCGAGAAGCCGACGCTGAAGCGATCAAACGCTTTCGACATTGTCGCGGCGGAATGCAAGGCGGTGCGAGAACGCGTCGGCCTGCTCGATATCTCCGCCTTCGCCCGCTACGAGGTGTCTGGACCCGGAGCGAGCGAGTGGCTCGATTGGATCGTGGCTTCGAAGCTACCCTCTCCAAATCGCGCTCGCCTCGCGCCCATGCTTGGAGAAGCCGGCGGGTTGAAGGGGGATTTGACCGTCTTCAACTGGGGCGACGGGATTTATTGGATCACTGGGTCCTATTACCTGCGTCAATGGCACATGCGCTGGTTCGAAGCCCATGCACGAGAAGGCGTCTCCGTCCGGGATATTTCTGACGTGACGCTGGGTTTCTCGATCTCAGGGCCAAAATCCCGCGAACTCCTGGCACGGGTGACGGATCAGGATGTTTCCAACGCGGCGTTGCCGTTCATGGGCTGCACGATAATCGACATCGGACTTATCCGCGCCAAGGTTGGCCGCCTCTCGGTCGCTGGCGAACTCGGCTATGAGATCAATTGCGATGCGCTGGAACATACGGTGCTGCGCCGATTGCTGTTCGAGGCCGGCCAGGACCTCGGCGTGGCCGAGTATGGATATGTGGCTCTCAACGCGCTGCGACTCGAAAAGAGCTTTGGGATCTGGTCGGCCGAGTTCACTCAGATCTATACCCCTGGGATGACCGGCATGGACCGTTGGATCGCCTGGGACAAACTCGATTTCGTCGGACGCGAAAAGGCATTGGCCGAGCGCGAGGGTCCGCCGCCATCGCATAGGCTCGTGACCCTCGAAGTGGATGCGGTCGATGCGGACGCCTCGGGCTACGAGCCGATTTGGAGCGATGGTCGGCGCGTCGGGTTCACGACTTCCGGCGGCTATGGTCATTCGATCCGCAAGAGTCTGGCGATGGCGCTGGTTTCGCCGGAATTCGCCTCGGTGGGGACGAAACTTTCTGTTCACATCGTCGGTATCGAGCGCGCCGCGCGCGTCATAGCTTCGTCGCCTTACGACCCTGCGGGACGGTCTTTGCGTATGTGATTGGCGGTTGGTCCAAGGCGATGCCCTCATGCTCGCCGGTCCAATCAAGGGTCTGTCGAGAAACAAACGCCCCATCCGTCATTGCGAGCAAAGCGAAGCAATCCAGACTTGGGCTGCGCATCTGCGGCTTACTCTGGGTTGCTTCGCTCTCGCTCGCAATGACGATCTGCTCGATTCCTTTGTTTGTTGACGATTCTCAAGGATGATGGAACACTTCCTCCATGCTCGCCCACCACGCGCCTGCTTCGCGGGTGTCGAACGGCTCCTGGCACGGGTCAGTGAGCGTCCACCACTGACGGGTGACGGGGTCGGCGGCCATCTTGCGCGCGTCCGCGTCGAAATCCTCGCCGTGGTATTCCCAATAGGCGAACAGAAGATTCTCCGGGGTCCGCAAGGAGATGGAGTAATTGCGAATGTTGCAGGCGGTGATGCGGGCCAGCACGTCCGGCCAGACCGCCGCGTGGAGCGTTTTGTATTCGTCTACTTTTTCCGGTCGCAGCCGGTTGCAGAGGCCCATTCGTCGCATTTCGCCGCCCTCTCAATCGCTCTTGCCCAGAATTCGAAGGCTCCCCTCGACGGTCGAACGTTCGATCGCTTCGAAATTCCAGTCTATGCCCAGTCCCGAAGAAGCGCTGGGAATTGCATGGCCCTCGTGTATCTTCATCCGATCGGCGGTGATGTCGTCGAGCTGAGGAATATATTCGAGCCACCGCGCGTTGGGAACGGCGCAGCACAACGCGACATGCAGCTCCATGAGGAAATGCGGGCAGACGCGGACGTTGAACGTCTCGGCCAGATGCGCGGTCTTCAGCCATGGGGTTACGCCCCCGATGCGCGCGACGTCGACCTGAACGATCGAACAGGCCCCCCGCTGCAGATAGTCGCGGAATTGCGGCGGACTATAGAGGCTTTCGCCGATCGCAATCGGAATCGTCGTGGCGCGCGAAAGCCGCTCATGGCCCTCGACGTCGTCCGCTGGCAGCGGCTCCTCGAACCAGCCGATGTCTGCGGCTTCATAAAGTCGCGCGCGGCGAATCGCCTCCTCGACCGTGAAAGCCTGATTGGCGTCGGTGAAGATCTCGAAGTCGGTTCCGACCGCCGCTCGCAGCGCCGTCAGACGGGCGACGTCCTCGCCTGCGGGCCGGCCGACCTTGACCTTCGAGCCGCCGAAACCTTGGGCCTTGGCGTGCAGCGCATCGGCGACGAGCGCATCGGTCGGCAAATGCAGCCAGCCGCCCTCCGTCGTATAGAGCTGCACCTTGTCGCGCGCGCCGCCTGCCATCACATGCAGGGGCAAGCCCGCTTTGCGGCAGCGCAAATCCCATAAGGCCGTATCGACGGCGGCGAGCGCGAGCGAGGTGATGGCGCCAACCGACGTCGCATGGGTCAGAAACAGCAGGTCCCGCCAGATCTGCTCGACCATCGCAGCCTCGCGTCCGATCAGCGCCGGTGCCAGCGTGCGAGCAAGCAGTTCGACGATCGAAGGACCTCCCGTGCCGATCGTGTAGCTGTAGCCGACCCCGACTGCGCCGTCGGCGTCGGTGATGCGAACAATCGGCGTTTCCTGACTGACGAAGGATTGAATCGCATCGACGCGCTTAACCTTGGGAACGAGATCCACCATGCGGATTTCTACGCGTTCTATGACCGCCATCATGTCCTCCCTGTCTTCATCCCTTCTCCCGCTTCGCGGGAGAAGGTGGCGCCATAGCCCGTCGAAAGACGAGCGTTCTTCTAACGCCCTAAGGCGCCGGATGAGGGCCGTCGTAGTCTCCACGACCCTCACCCCAACCCTCTCCCGCAAGAGCGGGAGAGGGGGTCCGCCGCTAGCCGGCGGCGGCTGGCTCGAAATCGGCGACGGCATGGATGCAGCCCATGATCGCCTTGCTGGTCGTCTCGTAACGATGATCGTTTACCACCTCGCCGACCAGTCGGAAGCCGTGCATGACGAGGATGCGGTCGGCGAGGGTGATCATTTCGGCCATGTCGCTGGAGATGAGGAGAATCGAGGCGCCCTCGCGGGCGATCTCCCCGATGAGTTCGTGCAGGTAGGTCTTCGTCTTGATGTCGATGCCGACCGTCGGCTCGTCGATGATGAGGATTTGGGACTCCGCCGCCAGCCACTTGGCGATCGAAACCTTCTGCTGATTTCCGCCCGAGAGATTGCCAACGATCTGACCGAGAGACGGCGTGCGAACGTCGAGTCGCGCGATGAACGGGGCGACGGCGCGGGTCTCGCTGCGCGGATTGATCAGCCCGATGGCGTTTGCCAGCCGCCGCCAGATGGTGACGGCGACGTTGCGCGTGATCGAATGCATGAGGATCAGTCCCTCCTGCTTGCGGTCCTCGCTCACATAGCCCATGCGAAATCGCCTCGCCGCATCGTGCACGTCACGAATGCGAACAGGACGGCCCGCGATCAACAATTCGCCGGCTGAAATCCTCTCCGCGCCGAGGATCGCGTGAGCCAGTTCGCTTCGTCCGGCGCCGACGAGGCCGTACAGTCCGAGGATCTCTCCGTGATGCAGAGCGAACGAAATATCGCGGTGCCCGCGCTCCGTAGAGAGTCCGCGCGCCTCGAGTACGACGCGCGTCCGATCGATTCGTCGTTCGCCGATCTCAGCTACCCGCTCGGCGCGGCCAATCATGAGCGAGACGAGCGTCTGCCGCGTCATTTCCGACAGCAGCGCGCCCCTCGCGACGTTCCTACCATCGCGCAGAACCGTGACGCGTTCGGCGATCGCGAACACTTCCTCGAGCTTGT
>Ga0209139_10000868_pt1 | contig 10905 bp, 9 predicted proteins | sample BogFormECP14_OM3_FD_188246 | JGI IMG/M metagenome (GOLD analysis project Ga0209139, IMG submission 188246) | Bog forest soil microbial communities from Calvert Island, British Columbia, Canada - ECP14_OM3 (SPAdes) (version 2) | ecosystem: Environmental > Aquatic > Freshwater > Wetlands > Bog ...
TCGGCGGCTGCGACGGGCGACGCCGGCGCCGGCGCGGGCATCGGGCTGTCCGGCAGCCGCTTGGCGGCGAAAATCCCGGACGCCGGGCGAGAATCGACGAAACCTTCCGCCACCAGCGCGTCATAAGCGCGCACTACCGTGTTGCGCGAAATCGAGAGTTGTTCGGACAATTGCCGCGACGACGGCAGCCGCGCGCCGCCAGCGATCCGGTTGCGTCGGATCGCGTCGCGCAATTGCTCGGCGAGCTGCGAGGTCAACGAATCGGTCCGTGAGCGATCGAGCAGGACGGGCAATTGCATCGGCGAACTCCTCAGGTCGCTGGCGACCCCGAAGCCAGGGGCGCCAACGGGCTTGGGTCCAGTTCACGAAATCATAGCCAGGAAATCGTCGCCCGCATAATGCCGGAACCCTTGAAATGCGGGGATTTCCCGACTGGACCCATCAGTTCGCGAGCAACTGGACCCTTCGGACTTTCCGTTCCCACGCGCACGCCCGTTACAAAGGCGCCAGGCGCCGCCTCGCTGCTCAAACGATCGCGCGATAGGCGCCGAGGGCTGAAAAATGCCCGCGGTTGCGCCAGCCGGCTGGCGCCATGGCATTTGCGCGCGTTGGCTCTTTGACGGCGCCGGCCTCGGGTTCAGTTTGGACGCATCAGACGGCGTGGGATTTCTCACGTTGGGTTTGACGCAATCCTGCAAGCCACACCGAGGAGTGAACTACTCATGCGCATGACACGGCGTTCCTGGCTCTCGGCCGCCGCCGCGCTTCTGGTCCTGACAGGCCTCAGCGCGCCAAAGGCTCGAGCTGAAGACACGATCAAGATCGGCATCTTGCATTCCCTCTCGGGAACGATGGCGATCAGCGAGACGATCCTGAAGGATCTGATGTTGATGCAGGTGGCCGAGGTCAACGCCAGCGGCGGCCTGCTCGGTAAGAAGATCGAGCCAGTCGTCGTCGACCCCGCCTCGAACTGGCCGCTGTTCGCCGAGAAGGCGCGCGAACTCATCAGCAAGGACCACGTCGCTGCGGTGTTCGGCTGCTGGACTTCGGTCAGCCGCAAGTCGGTGCTGCCGGTGTTCGAGGAACTGAACGGCCTCTTGTTCTATCCGCTGGAATACGAGGGCGAAGAATCCTCCTACAACGTGTTTTACGGCAGCTCGGTGCCTGACAACAAGGCGATTCCGGCGGTCAAATATCTGATGAGTCCGGAAGGCGGCGGCGTCAAACGTTTCGTGCTCGAGGGCACCGATTACGTCTATCCGCGCACCAGCAACAAGATCATCCGCGCTTATCTGAAATCCGTGGGCGTCGCGGACGAGGACATCCGCGAGAACTATACGCCGTTCGGCTTCTCGGACTGGCAGACTGAAGTCTCCGCCATCAAGGCGTTCGGCTCGGCCGGAAAGAAGACGGCGGTGGTCTCGACGATCAACGGCGACGCCAACGTTCCCTTCTATAAGGAGCTCGGCAATCAGGCCGTGAAGGCGACCGATATCCCCGTGATCGCCTTCTCCGTCGGCGAGGAAGAGCTCGCGGGCGTCGACACCAAACCCCTCGTAGGCCATCTCGCGGCGTGGAGCTATTTCGAGAGCGTGGATTCGCCCGAGAACAAGGTCTTCATCAAGAAGTGGCACGACTACACGAAGGATCCCAAGCGCGTCACCAACGACCCGATGGAATCCGCCTATATCCTCTTCCACATGTGGGTCCAGGCGGTCCGGCAGGCCGGAACCACCGACGTCGACGCGGTGCGCCAGGCGATGATCGGGCAGAAGTTCAAGTCGCCGTCGGGGGTCGAAGTCACGATGTTGCCGAACCACCATATGGCCAAGCCCGTCATGATCGGCGAGATTCAGGCGGATGGCCAGTTCGACATTGTCTACAAGAGCGATCCGTTGCCGCCGCGCGCATGGAGCCCCTACGTCGAGGCGAACAAGGGCAAGGTCGCCGACTGGTCTTACCCTTGGGTCTGCGGCGGTTGCACGGCGCCGAAATTCGCCACGAACTGAGGAAGTCAGGAACTGATCCCGAGACCTCATGCGGGATCGGTCGGAGAGTCCGGCGGCGGCGCCGAACCGCCGCCGGATTTATTTTGCCCTGGAGATCGCGGAGCGCGCGACGAAGCGAGGGTCTGAAATGTCCAGGTTCATCTTCATTTCCGGAAACGGCGAGGGCGCCGAAATCGAGGCGGCGGCGGGGACCTCCGCGATGCGCGCGGCCGTCACGAACGGCCTCGAGGGCATCCTCGCCGAATGCGGCGGCTCGCTCGCCTGCGGCACCTGCCACGTCTATGTCGAGCCCTCGCAACTCGCGCTGCTCTCGCCGCCGAACGTGGCCGAGAGCGAAATGCTGGAGATGACCGCGAGCGAGCGACGGCCCAACAGCCGGCTCAGCTGCCAGATCGTGATGTCGGACACGCTCGACGGGCTGGTGCTGCATCTGCCGGAGAGGCAGGAGTAAACCCCTTCTCCCGCTCTAGCGGGAGAACGCAGCGCCATCGGGCGTCGAAGACGCCCGTCTTTCGACGGGCTATTGCGTCGGATGAGGGATCCTTGCCCCGGACCGCGTTCGTAGGGACGCGGAAGCTGCGCCGAACCGCCGCCTCCGAAGGTGGGGCGCCCATCCACGAAAATCTCCGCGTTTGCTGGCTGAAAGCCTTCTTCAGTCAGCGTGGAAACGGACGTTCCTGATAGCGTTCGATGATTTTACGGCTCGACCGCCCCGTGGCCGCGCCGTAACCGAATACGCGGATCAATTTGGTCCGCCAGATAGTCTTTCGTTCGCTTCGCGTTGGCGTTCGCCGCCAATATGGCGAATCATGATCCAGCCACTCGGAAAACGCGCGTATTCGATTGTGCATCGATTGTGGATGTCCGCCGTCATAGCCGGTTACGAATTGTCGGAGCGTTTGTTGATAGTACGGATTGACGTTCGCCTCGGCGGCGTCCGTTGGACTTGTGCCGCTCGCAGTCATTTGCCAAAATCGCCTTTTCTCATCGCGAAACGCCTCTGACTTTTTCGGCGCGCGCACATCTGCGTAATGAAAGAAATCAAGACCTGTGTCGACAACGCGTATGCGTCGACCTCTCTCCTTGTATTTGGGATGAACCGTAAATCCCGCCGCGTCGCCACGCGACAACACAAATCGATGGGGTTTCACGACGCGGCAGGAAAGATCTGCGAAAAACGGATGAACGTTTATAAGTGTCCGGTAGTCGCCATAGAAGCTCAGACGTCGAAGAAGAAGCCCCTCTATTCGATCGTCATGCTGGTATTTCTGCATTATTTCGATGATGGTGGCGTGGTCTTTCTCATGGATGGCTTCGTCTGCCTGGAGATAGATGGCCCATTCGCCGGTGCAGTTGAAAAGAGCGACGTTCGTCTGTTGAGCAAGGATGTAGCCGCCCGCTTTGACGTTGGGGTTCCATGTGCTCGGGACGATGCGAATTTTTGGACTGCCGATGGATTGGATGAGATCCAGAGTGCCGTCGCCGCTCTCGCCGAGGGCAACTACAAACTCGTCCACGATAGGCAAGATCGAGCGAATGCTCTCCACGACAGGATAGTCAAGCGACACCGCATTGCGAACAAAAGTAAACCCCGAAATTCGCATTCCAACGCCTGTTTGACCGATCGGCCCCGTCGAAAGGACCAATCCAATATTCTCCGTATGCCCGACCCAGAATCTGCCCCAGTTTCGGGTTTCCGACCAGCGAGAGTGTGCTCCGGCAGCAACGGGAGAGAGGCTACTCCACCCGCCTGCCCTTCGGCGCGTACGGGTTCTTGCTCCCCCCGCGCATCGAGAGCCTGATCGGCACGCCGAACAGGCTGAACGTCTCCCGCAGCCCGTTGGTGAGGAAGCGCTTGTAGCTCTCCGGGATGCTGTCGACGTGATTGCCGAACAGCACGAAGAACGGCGGCCGCGCCTTGGGCTGGGTCATGTAGCGGATCTTCACGCGCCGGCCGGAGACCGCGGGCGGCGGAGTCGCGTCGATGACGGGCGCGAGCCAGCGGTTCAGCCGGCCGGTCGAGATGCGCACGTTCCAGACCTCATGGGTTGCGACCACCGCCTCCATCAACTTGTCGATATGCGCGCCGGTGAGGCCGGAGACGGGGATCACGCGCACGCCGCGCAGCTGCGGCAGCAGCCGGTCCGCCTCGGCGCGCAATTTCTGCGCCTCGAGGCTCTTGTTTTCGATCAGATCCCATTTGTTGAGCCCGATCACGAGCGCCCTGCCCTCGCGCTCCACGAGATCGGCGAGCGTCAGATCCTGCTTCTCGAACGGAATCGTCGCATCCAACAGTAGGATCACGACCTCGGCGAAACGCACTGCCCTGAGTGCGTCGGCGACCGCGAGCTTCTCGAGCTTCTCGACGACGCGCGAGCGCCGCCGCAGCCCCGCGGTGTCGAACAATTTGAGCCGACGGTCGCGCCAGGTCGTCTCCAGGCTGATGCTGTCGCGGGTGAGGCCGGGCTCGGGGCCGGTCAAGAGACGATTTTCGCCGAGGATGCGGTTGAGCAGCGTCGACTTTCCGGCGTTCGGCCGCCCGAGCACGGCGATGCGCAGCGGCTTCGTCGTATCGACTTCGCTGCCATCCTCCTCGTCGCCGAGCACGAGCGGCGCGGGCTCGTCGTCCTCGTCGGGATCGAGCCGCGCCGAGACCGGCAGAACGTCGCGCAGCGCATCGTACAGATCGCTGGTTCCATCGCCGTGTTCGGAGGAGAACGCGATCGGCTCCCCCAGACCCAACGTATAGGCCTCATGCACGCCATCGCGCGCCATCGCGGCCTCCGCCTTGTTGGCGATCAGGATAATCGGCTTGTCGGCGCGGCGCACCGCGGCTGCGAAATGCCGATCGCTCGGCGTCACCCCGGCGCGCGCGTCGACCACGAACAGGATCGCGTCGCAATCGGCGAGCGCGAATTCGGTCTGCGCGCGCATCCGCCCGGCGAGCGTGGCGGCATCGCCCTCCTCCAGGCCGGCGGTGTCGATGATGGTGAATTCGAGATCGCCAAGCGACGCTTCACCCTCGCGCCGGTCGCGCGTCACGCCGGGAGTGTCGTCGACCAGCGCGAGCTTGCGGCCGACCAGCCGGTTGAACAGCGTCGATTTCCCGACATTGGGACGCCCGATGATGGCGACCTTCGCGGTCAACCGAGCTCTCCCTTCTCCCACAAAGCGGGAGAAGGTGGCGCGAAGCGCCGGATGAGGGTCATTGTAATTGCCCCGGCCCTCACCCCAACCCTCTCCCGCCAAGAGCGGGAGAGGGGGCCTTCACGCTGATCCCAGGGCTTCACTTGGGAGCCGGCGCGTTGGAGGCGACGACGCCGAGCAGGGATTCCGCGCTCTTCCGCTCGGCGGAGGGCGCCTCGGGATCGGCGACGACGAGATCGAGCCACTTGCCGGCGGTCGCATAGTCCTTCGCCTGGATCGCGATCGCGCCCAGCGTCAGCCGCGCGGTGTTGCGAAACACCCCGGTCGGCGTCGCCAGCGTCTCCAGCTCGGATTTGGCGGCGTCGGCCTCGCCCGCGTCGAGACGCGCGAGCGCCTCGCGCAGCCGCGCGGCGTCCTTGAACAGCGGATCGAGCGATGCATCACCGGCGAGCGCGAAATAGGCCTCCGCGCCCGCCTTCGGATCGGTCTTGGCTGTCAGCGCCGCCTGGGCGAACCGCGCCAACGCCTGGTAGCCCCCGGGCGCGTCCGCGGCGACTTTCGCGAGCGTCGCCCGGGCTTCCTCGGCCTTGCCATCCCGATCGAGCTCGAGCGCCTGCTGAAACGCCGCGCCCGCCGCTTCCGAGGCTTGCAGACGACGATATTCATAATAGCGGTAACCGGCGGTCGCCAGCACGATGACGACCGCCACAGCGAAGATGAGGTTCTGATGCTTGGTCCAGAATTCGACCGCTTTGTCGCGACGAACCTCTTCGTCGACTTCCTGAAAGATATCGCTCATCGAACCGCTCGTTAAACTACGCCCGGACGCTGGGCGCAGGATCAGGGCGAGGCCGTTAGCACGGCAGGACGGCGAAAGCGAGGATGAGGCGCGTGAAATAGAAGGCGCCGAGCCACACGCCGTCATGGCGAGCGCAGCGAAGCCATCCCAGCGGTTCCGCCGCCGGCGCCTCTTCCAGGCTTTGCGCGGACCGCGCAGCCGAACCTTCACCTGTTTGCCGTGCGGCGCCGCTGGATCGCTTCGCTTCGCTCGCGATGACGGAAAGCGCCGGAGATAATCGCGCTGGGGGTTACGGGTTACGGTGACTCCCACAACCACTGAATCGCGCGTATTTTCCAGGCCACATACACGGCCGGAAAGTAGCCGACGAAACCGAAAGCGCGCGCATGACTTTGGGGGAGCGGCTGTGAACTCCGCGACGATCTTCGCCGACGCCAGCTACGACGGCCGCAACAAGGCTGCCGGCTGGGCCGCATGGATCAAGGCCGACGGTCGCGCGTCTGCGATGGCGTCGGGCGCTTTCAAGGCCCTGCCGTCGACATCATCCGACGCCGAGTTGCTCGCCCTCGCCAACGCCATGCATCAGGCGAACCGGCTCGGCATGATCGACGATGGCGCCGAAATCCTGCTGCAGTCCGATTCGACCTATGCGCTGTCGATCGTGCTCTGGGCCATTCCGGGCTCGACCGAGCGTCCGCACGAGAACAGCGCCACGATCGTCCGTAGCAAAAGGCCGAAACTGAAGGATGACGCCAAGAAAGCGGTCGAGGTCATCCGGGCCATCGTCGCCGCGCGTGGGCTGAAGATCGCATGCCGCCACGTCCGCGGCCATACCGACGGCGCCGGCCGCCAGTACGTCAACCGGGCCGTCGACGCCGCCGCACGTAAGGCAATGCGGCAGGCGAAGAAGACATCGGGGGCGTTGCAATAAAGGCCACCGGTAGCGTTCCGCAATAGTCGTGCGCCCCGGATGGGAGGGACACCGACACTCACCTCGGATTGGTTCGCTGTCACCATAATCCCGACTACCTGGGCTGCCGGAGGCGTTGACGACTTGCGCAGCCCGGCGCTGCTCACATAGCGGGAGTGGATGGAATTTCGTGCAAGACGAAGCCTTCGAGGGGGTCGAAGTCGCCTTCCCAAGGTTTCTGCTCCAACGCTCGGCGAGCGTGCGCGTAACCCGCCTGCCGGCGCATCCTGAGCCCCGACGCGCTGAAATCAATGTCCTTGTTGTGGTTCTCGCCCTCGATCACGGGGGCCAGCAGGCGGACGACGTGCATACGCGTGAGGCATCCGTACGACGCCATCTCGCGGACATCGGGTTGCGCCTGCTCCGCTTCGGGCAGTCGGGCCGCCAATCTCGCTATGACGTGTCGCAAACGATGGATCTGCTTCTGACGTTGAATGTGATTAACCGTCCGGCTCGAGTATTGAAGATCCTTCTGCCGGCTCATCACCTGCCGCATCGTCTGCGGCTCCGCGCCGTCCGGGTTCCACAAATGCACTGAGAACACCAACGAGTTTCGGCGTGGATTGCCGTCGAACACTGCTTCGACCGGCGTATTAGAGAGAATTCCGCCGTCCCAATACAGCTCGCCGTCGATGCGCACCGCCGGAAACGCCGGGGGTAACGCTCCCGAGGCCATGATATGCCTAACGGAGAGTTGGGCGTCGCGGCTGTCGAAATAGCGCATCGCGCCGGTGCGCACACTGGCGGCGCCGACTGTCAGTCGCGTCCCACTGGCGTTGAGGCGGCTGAAATCTACGAGCTCGCAGAGGGTCTCGCCCAACGGCCTCGTCGAATAATAGCCGGCAGCCTCGGCGGCCAAAGGAACGTTCAGACCCAGAAAGGCCAGTGGGTTGGGGCGGAAAAACCCGAATACGCCCGTCGTGATAGTCGCCAAGTTCGGCAAAATCGAGCCAACCCCCGGCAGGTTGGAAAGCGCGGCTAGACCGGGAATGTCTTCGACACGTCTCCAAAACGCGTTCAATCGATCCAGTCGATCCTCTATGGCGTTCCCGACGATGAGCGCGCCGTTGATCGCGCCGATCGATGTTCCAATTATCCAATCCGGCTCCAATGCAGCCTCGCGGAGGGCCTGGTAGACGCCAACCTGATAGGCGCCCAGGGCGCCGCCACCCTGAAACACGAGTACGACCTGCCCGAGTTCGTCGCTTGCCGTCGAGCTAGCAGCTTGGTTGCTCGCATCCTCCGGATTCCTCGGCGCATCCGTCGGGCACATTAGACAACTCTCCTTAATCTCTGGCGTTTCTGACTTCGGTCCGGCTCGAACAGGCGCCGAGCGGCGCCTGCCGCCGCTCAGGCCTGAACGACGACGTTCGGCGCTTCGGGCTCGTCGACCTCCATCGGCGACACCCGCGATCCCGTGAGGCCTGTAATCAGACGCGTGCCGCGTTGGAACGTGAGATAGTTCCAGCCCCAATTGAGCACGACCGCCAGTCGATTTCGGAAACCGATCAGGAAATAGATGTGGGCGACAGACCAGATCAGCCAAGCGATGAAGCCGGTGACTCGGAACCGACCGATTTGCACCACTGCGCTCTTGCGCCCGATCGTCGCCATCGACCCGAAGTCGCGGTATTCGAACGGCCGCAGGTTCCTGCCCTTCAGTCGCGCCTCGATCGAACGCGCCACGTACATGCCCTGCTGTTTGGCGACCGGAGCGACGCCCGGCAGCGGACGTCCATCAGGACCGGCGACACTCGCGGTGTCGCCGAGCACGAAGATGTCGGGATGGCCGGGAACCGACAAATCCGGGTTCACCTTGACCTTTCCCGCGCGGTCGGCCTCGACGCCCAGCCATTGGGCCGCCGGCGACGCCATGACGCCCGCCGCCCACATGAGGGTGCGGGCGTCGATGCGCGCGCCGTCCACCTCGACGCCGCATTCGTCGCATCGCGTCACCGGCTTGCCCAATCGCACCTGGACGCCCAGCATTTGCAGGGAATGTCGCGCCGCTTCGGACAAATCGGGATGAAACGAGGCCAGCAGCCTCGGACCCGACTCTATCAGCACCACCCTCGTCGCGCGCGGATCGATCGAGCGAAAGTCCGCCGAGAGCGCCTTGCGCGCCAGTTCGGCAATGGCGCCGGCCATTTCGACGCCGGTCGGCCCCCCGCCGATGATGACGAAACTCAGGAGACGCTCGCGTTCCCGAGCCTCGGTTTCGATTTCCGCCCTCTCGAACGCGAGCAGGATGCGACGACGCAAGACGGTCGCGTCGTCGATGCGTTTCAGGCCAGGCGCAAACTTCGCCCAATCGTCATGCGCGAAATAACTGTGCTTCGCTCCCGTCGCAACAATCAGGAGATCATAGGACACGTCTCGATCTTCGGCCCGTACGGTCTTGCTGGCGGCATCGATGCCGTCGACATCGGCAAGAATGACGGTCGTGTTGGCCTGCCGGCTGAGCACGCTTCGGATCGGCGCGGCGATGTCGGCGGGCGAAAGCCCGGCCGTCGCGACCTGGTAGAGCAGCGGCTGGAACAGATGATAGTTGTGACGATCGATCACGATCACATCGACCGGCGCCTCCGCGAGCGCCTTGGCGGCCGACAGACCCGCAAAACCCGCGCCGATTATGACGACGCGGGGGCGGCTCATCGGAGACTGCTGAATTTGGCCCATCATCCTGACTTCATCGACACGAACAAGGACTCCGATCCCTCCCGGCGCCCCGGACGCGGCTGCGCTTTCGACAGCCGGGCCAAGCAAAAGCTTTCAGGAAGACGAACGAAATCCGGGCCGCCGAGCTATGGCTCGCCAGCGTCCTCTTTCAGCGAACGTTCTCGGGCATTCCCAATATTCGTCGGACGAGGTAGTCGAGGGAAAACGAGCCTGGCCCCCAAGCCATGATGCCGAGCGCCATCGCGGCCCAAGTGATGTGGATCGGCCAACCGTCGGGAACGGTCAGCTCGACGATGCACGTCATGAAGAGCAGTCCGGTCGCGGCGAAACGAGTCGCGAAGCCGAACACGAGCAGGACGGGAAGGCAAATCTCCGCGCATCCGGACATGAAGGCGAACAACGCGGGCGCGGGAAACGGATACGGGCCGCCTGGTAGATGCAGCATGAACTCGCTGGTGAAGAGATCGACGGCCGTATCGTTGAGTTGAAGAAAACCGTCCCATTTGAGCACGCCGGACCGCCAGAACGGCGTCGCGAGAGCCAGGCGCAATACGAGTTGGACCAGAGAGGGCTGCGCGACGAGACGCACAATGCCGCTCAATCTGTCGGCTAGCGCGCCGACCTGACGCACCACGCCGTCGTTGATGGCGGATTGTCCGCCGGTGGTCGTCATCGTCTATCTCCGTGTTGGATGGCTGCGAAGGCTCCGGCCTCGATCATCCCCGTGATATTGGCGCTCAGATCGAACGCGGCGCTCGCCTCGAACGCCGCCGCGGCGGCGGCGCCTAGCGTCTCACCCGAGACGAGCCGCTTCAGAAACATCGCGCCGCCGGGGGGAAGCCGGCGCACGACGACGTCCAGATCGGGCCGAGTTATCAGCGCGTCTTCCGGCGTCGTCGCGTCGATCGAACCAACTGGATCTTCGGTCCGGTTCGCGACGAATATTGAAACGGCCGCAAACCCGGAGCTGACTATCCTCGTCGCTGGATGGGGTACGAAAACCGCGTCGGCGAGCGCGTCGGACGGAAAGGCGGCCAGAGCTTCGGCGGTGAGCGTCCCGAGATCAGCGGCGTGATAGGCGTCGAGCCAAGCCCGTTCGATGCGCGCGACGTCCGCCAGCCATGGCGTCGGCCGGGCCCATTCGTAAGTTGCGATGAATTCTGGGAAGTCGCGGCCGTACTCGAACAGCAAGGGCGATGTCGGAGGGGCCGCGCGTACGTGGAAGCGGGCCATCGCGCGGAAGAACTCTACGCCGGTGAGACGCTGGGTTGCGGGAAACACCACCGCAAGAGCGTCGATGA
>Ga0209139_10000869_pt1 | contig 10896 bp, 9 predicted proteins | sample BogFormECP14_OM3_FD_188246 | JGI IMG/M metagenome (GOLD analysis project Ga0209139, IMG submission 188246) | Bog forest soil microbial communities from Calvert Island, British Columbia, Canada - ECP14_OM3 (SPAdes) (version 2) | ecosystem: Environmental > Aquatic > Freshwater > Wetlands > Bog ...
TGGCGCTCAAAGGGGCCCTCCTTTTCCCTCGAGGCGCGCGCTATAGGCCTCGAGCTCGCCGCGCCCCACCCGGCCGTGGCGGCCGCAATCGCGGCTTGGTCGCCGGCTGGCGGTCATCCGGTCCCAGAAAAATCTGCACGAGCGCTGCGCTTCTGACAAGTTCCGTCATCCATGGCCCTTTTGATCGGGCGCCCCTGACGCCATCGGCGCCCACCAAACCGGGGCAATCCCAGTCTTGCCGATCCGCTTGTTTCGCGAAACAAGCATCCCATGAGCATCCCGACAGACCACCCGTTTGATTTTGATCCGACCTACGGCCTTGGGCTCGACGAGCTTCGCGCGATGAGGCCGCCGCAGGCGCCGCCCGGCTTCGACGCGTTCTGGCGCGCGCGCTATGTCGGCGCGCTCAGCGTGAATCCGCAGCCGCGGCTCAGCGAAAGCGGGTCCAGCCATCTGAACTGGCGCGTACATGACATCGTCTATACCTCGACCGATGAATTTCCGATCGGCGGCTGGCTGTTGCTTCCGCGAGAGGGAACGGTGAGGCGCGGCCTCGTCGTCGGTCACGGCTATGGCGGGCGCGACCAGCCGGATTTCGACATTCCGGTCAAGGAGACGGCGGTGCTGTTTCCCTGTTTTCGCGGGCTCTCGCGCAGTCGCCATCCGTCGATTTCCAGCGATCCTGAACTGCACGTGCTCGAGGGCATCGAGAAGCCGAAGAACTATATCCTGGGCGGCTGCGTCGAGGATCTCTGGTTGGCCGTCTCCGTTCTGACCGAGCTCTATCCCGAGCTCGACGGACGGATCGGCTACGCGGGCGCCAGCTTCGGCGGCGGCATCGGCGCGCTGGGACTCGCTTTCGACAAACGCATCGATCGCGGGCATCTGGTCGTCCCGACCTTCGGCAACATGCCGCTCTGGCTGACCTTGCCGACCGTCGGCAGTGGCCATTCCGTCCAAAACTATCGGAAGACGCATCCGGACGTGCTCGAGACCCTCCGCCTCTTCGATGCGGCGACGGCGGCTGGGCGTATCGAGATACCCATGCTGCTCGCCGTCGCCCGCTTCGATCCGGCGGTGGCGCCGCCGTGCCAGTTTTCGGTCGCCAATGCGCTGCCGACATCGAACCATCATGAAACCGTCATCCTGGATGCAGGACATTTCGACTATCCCGGTAGCGGGGAGCAGCACGCGCTCCTCACAGAGAAGGTCGGACGGTTTTTCGGGGCGACATGCAGCGAGATTATCGGCGCTGGCGCAGTCCGCGACTTCAACGGGACATGGAGCTGCTGATCTTCGGCCATGCCGGAGCGAAGGTGCTGATGTTCCCGACGCGGGACGGGCGGTTCTGGGAATACGAGAAGCTCGAGGTCGTCGCGCGCCTCGCCGACAAGGTCGATGCTGGGCATTTGCAGCTTTATTGCATCGAGGGGCTGGCGCGGGAGACCTTCTACGACTCGAGGCGTCATCCGGCCGACCGCATCCGCCGGCACGCCGCCTTCGAGGACTACATCCTCGAGGAGGTGCTTCCGCTGATGGCCTGGACCAATCCCCACGATTGCACGATGGCGATGGGCTGCAGTCTCGGCGCCTTCCAGGCCGCCAGCCTCGTTCTCCGGCATCCGCACCTCTTCCGCAAGCTCGTCGCCTTTTCTGGCCGCTATGATCTGACGATGAAGGTGGAATGCTTCGGCGACCTGTTCGACGGCTATTACGGCGACGACATATATTTCCACACCCCGACACATTTCCTGCCAGGCCTCGCCTGCCCATGGCGGCTGGAAAAGTTGCGCCAGCTCGACATCGTCTTGGCCGTCGGCAAGGCCGACCCTTTCCTCGACAGCAACCGCTGCCTCAGCCGCCTCCTCGACGAAAAGAGCATCCGCCATCAACTGCATTTCTGGGACGGCCGCGCACATCGACCAGGCGCATGGCGACAGATGGCGGCACTGCATATTTGAGGCGATAGACCTGAGGTTGGAGAGAGGATCGCAGCGAGCCGCCCGGTCCTGACGCGATGACGCGGGGTGGCAACCCGGCACGACAATTGATCCGTTCCCGGCTCACCCTTCGCCGCGGAAAGCCGCCTCGAAGTCCTGCCCGCCGTAAAATATCCCTTCGATGAGTACGGTATCGCTCGTGACCACGAACGCAATCGTTACGCGCCGCTCGAATCCAGTCGTGCGCAGACCCGGTAACAGATCGTCGCGTTGTTGTCCTCGCAAGGGAAACGTCTCAAGGCCGTTACAGAAGGCCACGATGCGGCCGACATAGCTGTCGGCTCGGCTCTCGGATGCATGGATGCTGATGTATTCGTGCAGGCCGTCGATCTGGCGCTCGGCAAGGGGAGTGAAGATGACCCGCACGCCGTCTCACAGCGCCTTGGAGACGCGCCGGGCCTTGATGCGGCCCAGGATTTCTTCGGCCAGAACGCCTTTTGACGGGTCGGCCAGGTATTCCGCGTGGCCAGCGACCACCTCATCGCGAAGCCAGCGGTCTATCGCCGCATCCCGCTCGAGCAGCGCGCGAACTCCCTCGCGCACCACTTCACTTACCGATGCGTAAGCTCCTGACTTGATCTTGCCCTCGACGACCTCAGCCATATCGTACGGCAGAGTAATACTGAATTGCTGTGTGGTTCTCATTAGCGTCCTCTCAAAGGAAACATAGCCGAGAATAGGACTAAATCCTACTGAAATCCGAAGGGCGCGCGCCGCCGCCACGAAAGCGCCCCGCGCGCGCACGACCGAGGCGAAAATTTTCCGTGCTGCAAAGCCTTGAAAAGTCAGGAAATGGGAAAATTCTTGCCCTCACCCCCGGATCGCCGCCCCGCGCCCGTAGAACAGCAGCATGACGATGATCACCGACCCATAGGCGATCTGCCGCCCGGCCTCGGGGATCTGCATCACCGACAGGATCGATTGCAGCAGCGTGACGAGGATCACGCCCGCCACCGTCCCGAGATAGTTGCCGCGTCCGCCGAGGATGCTGGCGCCGCCGAGGACCACGGCGGCGATCGCGGGCAAGAGATAGGGATCGCCCATCGCCTGCGCGGCCTTGGACGCGTAGCCGGCGAGCAACACACCCGCGAACGCCGACAGCGCGCCCGAAAGGGCGAACGCGATCAGAACCACCCGCTGCGGATCGATGCCGGAAAGATAGGCCGCGCGCTCCCGGTTGCCGATCGCGTAGACCGCGCGGCCGAACGTCGTACGCGAAAGCAGCAGCGTCGCGCCGCCGCCGATCACGCCCCAGACGATCAACGCGTTCGGCAGGCCGAACACGACGTCTCCGGTCGCGATGAAACGCATCGCCGGGGATGCCGAATCCTGCGGCGAGAATCCGCCGGTGTGGACGACCATGAGCCCCTGCGCGACCGCGTTGACGGCGAGCGTCACTATCATCGAGGGGATGCGCAGGTACGCGACGCCGAATCCATTGACGAGCCCGAGCGCCGCGCCGCAGCCGACGCCGAAGGGAATCGCGATCCAAGGTCCCGCCGGCCCCCATGCCGTCGCCGAGGCCGACATCATTCCGCCCATGGCGATCGCCCATGGCGCGGAGAGGTCGATCTGGCCGAGCAGAATGACGATCATCATGCCGGTCGCGATGATTCCGAGGAACGAGGCGACCTTCAGCTGCTGCAGCAGATATTCCGGCGACAAGAAACTCTGGGAATAGAGGCTGCCTGCGAACAGCAATACGAGAATGCAGGCGAACGCCGCCAGCGTGGCCGGATCGACCCGGCCGCGCCAACGCGCCCAGACGCCCTCTCGAATGGGAATCCCGCTATCCGTCATCAGCGCCTATCCGAACAGGTCGAGGCGGTTGCGCACGCCGATCAGGCGGGTCGCGCCGATCGACACCGACGCTAGCAGGACCATGCCCTGAAACAAGGGCTGCCAGAGAGGTTCGATATCGAAGACGAACAGCAGGTCGCCGATCGCGCGAAACGCGAGCGCGCCGAAGATCGCGCCGATCGCGCTGCCCGAACCGCCGAACAGCGAGACGCCGCCGAGCACTACCGCCGCGATCGAATAGAGCGTGTAGGTTCCGCCATTGGCGGCCGACGCTTCGCCCGAATAGGTCAGGAAGGTCAGGAAGACGCCGCCGAGACCGGCCAACAGCCCCGCCAGCGTATAGACGAGGAATTTCGCGGCGCGGACCGGCGCTCCCGACATATAGGCCGACAATTCCGACGAGCCCACCGCGTAGGCCGTGCGGCCGATCGCCGACCGGCTGAAGGGAAACCAGACCACGAGGGCCACGGCGGCGAGCGTCACCAGGCTCGCCGGAATTTTACCCCACAGCTTGCCGGTGAACAGGTCGGCGAAGTCGGAATTGAAATCCGAGGCGCCGCCGGGATCGGGGCGCAGCCAGAGCGCCAATCCGAAATAGATCGCGCCGCTCGCGATCGTGGCGACGATCGGCTGCAGCCGTCCGAAGATCACGAGCAGGCCGTTGACCGCGCCGCAGGCCGCGCCCGCCGCGAGCACGAGGACGAGGCCGACGCCCGTGCGCCACGCGTCGCCCGCCAGAAGCTGCGAGGCCAGGCAATTGCAGAGTACGAAGGTCATGCCGACGGAGAGGTCGATGCCGGCCGTGATCACGACCATCGTCTGCGCCATCGCAACGAGTGCGAGCAGCACGCCCTTGTTGGCCGCCGTCTGCACGACATTGGCGGTAAAGCCGGCGGGATGGTTGCCGACGTAGATCCAGAACATCGCGATGAAAATCGCGAACGCTGCCAGCGTGGATCGATTTTCCGCGAGCCAGAAGCGCCATTCCCTCACGATGCGCGCTCCGGCGCTCGCTCGGCCGGAGCCCCGCCGAAGTCGAGGTTGAGCGCGCTGGCGATCAACGCCTTTTCCGTGATCTCGTCGCCGACCAGCGTGCGCTTGACGCGCCCGTCATAGAGCACGAGCACGCGATCGCAGCAGCCGATCAGCTCGGCATAGTCGGTCGAATAGAACACGATCGCCGCGTCCGCGTCCGCCAATCGGCGCAACAGGCCGTATATCTCCTGTTTGGTGCCGACGTCGATCCCGCGTGTGGGGTCGTTGAGAAGGATGATGCGCGGCGCGGTCATCAGCCATTTGCCGATCACGACCTTCTGCTGATTGCCGCCCGAAAGCGAGGCCACCGGCATTGCGACCTTGGCGACCTTGATGGAAAGCGCGTCGATCGCCTCCTTGATCGCGCGCGCTTCGCCCGATCGATCGATGATCCCGAACCTCGCGTGATCGTCCAGCGCGGCGAACGAGAGGTTCTGGCCGACGCTCATCGGCAGCATCAATCCCTCGGTCTTGCGGTCCTCGGGGATCAACGCCATCCCCAATCGCTTGCCTTTCGCCTGCCTCGGGCTGCCGATGCCGACGGGCGTTCCCTCGATGCGGATTTCGCCGGTCAAGCCGGTCAAGGCTCCGAACAGCGCCAGCAGCAGTTCGCGCTGACCCTGACCGTCCAGCCCGCCGAGCCCGACGATCTCGCCGGCCGAGGCGGTGAGCGAAATATCCTTGAGACGGTTGGTCCAGGAGAGGCCGCGCAGCTCGAGCCGTGGTGGTCCCCCCTGGCGGCGCGGCGCCGGCTTTGGCGGGAACACATGGCGGTATTCGCGCCCGATCATCAGTTCGACGACCTCGTCGTGGCTCTTGGTTCCCGCCAGATAGGTCGCGACGTTGCGGCCATTGCGGAAGATCGTGCAATCGTCTGATATCTCGGCGATCTCGTGCATACGATGCGAGATATAGGCGAGCGCGAGGCCTTCGTCGCGCAGGCGCCGGAGCAACGTCAGAACGCGCTCGACATCGGCCGCGGTCAGCGCCGAGGTCGCCTCGTCGAGGATGAGAATGCGGGGATCGCGGGCCAGCGCCTTGGCGATCTCGACCATCTGCCGCCGCGACAGCGGCAGGTCCTTGACGGGGGTGCGCGGGTGAATGTCGGTCGCGCCGGCCCTGGCCAGCGCCGCCTCCGCCATCTGCCGCTGCCGGCGCCGATCGATCAGGCCGAAGCGCTTGGGCGGCCGATTGATCAGGATGTTGTCGGCGACGCTGAGTTCGGGAACCAGCGACAATTCCTGAAAGATGCAGGCGATGCCCGCGGCCTGCGCCGCGGCGGGCGTCGCGAAGGCGACATCCCTGCCCTCCATCGTCATGCGGCCGCCGTCGGGGGCGACGACGCCCGCCATCACCTTGATGAGCGTCGACTTGCCGGCGCCGTTCTCGCCGAGGATCGCGTGCACCCGCCCCGCGGATATCGTCAGATCCGCCTGATCCAGCGCCCTGACCCCGCCGTAGGATTTCGACACGCCTTCCATGCGGAACAGCGGCGCCGGACCGTCCATCGCGTTTTCCTACTGGAGCTCGTGAGCGAAGGCGCCCCCTCTCCCGCTCTTGCGGGAGAAGGTTGGGGTGAGGGTCGTGGAAATTGCGACGACCCGCATCCGGCGCGATAGGGCGTTAGAAGAACGCCCGTCCTTCGACGGGCTATGCGCCACTTCTCCCGCAAGCCGGAGAAGGGTTCGCGGCGCCGAATTCGCGTCGACTATTACTGGTTCTTCTCGGTCTGGTTCATGATCTCCCGTGCGTCGAAATTGATGCCGCAGGTCGGGAAGGAATTGCCGACGAAGAAATTGTCGGACTGGTTCGAGTAGAAGTTCACCCCGTCCTTGAAGTCCGGATCCTCGACGATCGCAAGCGGCAGTTTGATCGACTGCGGCACGACCTCGCCTTCAAGCGCGGCGATCGCCGTCTTGATGGCGACCGCGACTTGAGCAGGCCCGGTTCCCGCGGACGAGCACTTCAGACCGTCGGCGGTATATTTGGCGCAGAACTTGCGAAATCCGTTCTCGGTCTCTCCGCCGAACGGAACCATGGGGTGCTTGGCGTCCATCATCGCCTGCACGACGCCGGTGTCGCCGCCCTGCGCGGTGAAGCCATCGAAATGCTTCTGCACCGCAATGGCGTCCGCGGTCGCCTTCTGCGCGGTCGGATCATCCCACTTGCCGACGACCTCGACGACGTTCCACTTCTTGCCGGATTTGTCGAGCGCCTCGTGAATCCCGTTGTGGCGGTCGGTGTCGACCGACGTGCCGGCGACGCCGCGTATTTCGAGAACCTTGCCGCCGTCCGGGATGTGTTTGATGAGCCAGTCGCCCCAGAGCACGCCGAGGCCCTTCTGGTCGACGTCGACGTCGATCGCGTCCTCCGTATCGAGGATGTTGTCGAAGGCGACGAGCACCACGCCGGCCTCCTTCGCGCGCTTGATCACCGGGCCGAAGGCCTTCGGATTCTGCGCGTTGACGACGATCGCGTCGTAACCGGAATCGATGAAGTTGTTGATCGCGGCGATCTGCGCGGCGACGTCCTCGCCGGTCGAGACCACCTTGAACTCCTTCAGCTTGGCTTTGACATCGGGCTGCTCGGCGTAGGCCTTGGCGGTCTTGATCATCTGGATGCGCCAGGTGTTGGCGATGAACCCGTTGGCCAGAGCGATGCGATACGGTCCGGGCTTCTTGTCGAACTGGAAGAACTTGGTGTTGGCGGCCCAGGGCGCGAAGCACTTGGGATCGGCGGCGGGACCGGGAACCGTCTTGCGCTCTGCGAGCGCGGGACTGGCGGCGAGGATCGCCGCGAGCGCAAATCCGTAAATCAGGCTTGTAGCCTTCATGGTCGAAATCCTCCCTTTGGGCCGCCGACCTCGCGCGGGCGAGCTTTGTTCGGCGGCGAGCTAACATGTCACTAAAAGGGCGGTTGGGCAAGTTCCCCGCATCGACGGAGCGAATATGAAACGCTAGACCTTAGGCGACAGGGCGTGAGCTCATCGCGAGCGTTCCTGCGAACCCTCCTCGTTTCGAGGCGCGGCCGGGCGGTTCACCGCCCGCCCTGAAATGGAATTCATGGCCTTTGGCGAGGTCGACAGGGAGAGGGGCGCATGGGGGCGGCGGAGCGGCGATTGGAAGGCGTGAGGAAGCTGCTGGCCGAGGCGTACGCGCGCATGGCGTTGCAATTCGGCTTTCAGCTCTGGGACGGCTCCCTCGTTCCCGCCGATTGGCCGCGAGACGCGCTTGCGCTTGCGATCGCCGACGAGGGCGTCGTCGCGGCGCTGCTGCGCGCGCCTCGGGTGACCACGCTCGCCAATCTCTGGGCGGCCAAGCGGCTCGACATCGTCAATGGCGGGATTTTCGATCTCGTGGAGAAGCGTCCGAAGGTCCGCACCCGTGAGCTCACGCGTAACGTCAGCAAGGCGCGCGCGCTGCTCACAGCCGCTTCGTTCCTGTTCACGCCGCGCGGCGAGCCTTGGCCGCTGGAGGCGATCAAAGCCGACCGCGAGGGCGACGGATCGCAGGATCGGAACAAGAAGAACATCGCCCACCACTATGACATCTCGAACGCGTTCTACTCGCTGTTTCTCGATCCTGAGATGGTTTACACTTGCGCGTACTTCCATGACTGGAGCGACGACCTCGAGAAGGCGCAGTCGCAGAAGCTCGACATGAGCTGCCGGAGACTGCGGTTGAAGCCCGGAGAGACGCTGCTCGACATCGGCAGCGGCTGGGGCGCGCTCGCCTGCCACGCCGCTCAAAATTACGGCGTCGATGTCGTCGGAGTGACCCTGTCCGAACCGCAGATCGCCTATTCGCGCGAGAAGGCGGAGCGGCTCGGGCTCCGCGGCAAGGTGACATTCGAACTTCAGGACTACGCGCTGATCGAGGGCCGGGAACGATTCGACAAGATCAGCTCGCTCGGCATGTTCGAGCATATCGGTGTCTCGCATTTTCAGACCTACTTCCAGACCGTGCATCGCCTGTTGAAGCCGGGGGGGCTCTATCTCCATCACGCGATCACCCGCCCCGGCAGCAGCGCCTCCGCGCGCGGAGGCAAGAAACGGCCCGAATTCGCCGCGCTGACGCGCTACATCTTTCCAGGCGGAGAACTGGATGACCTCGGCCGTACGATGTTCAATCTGGAACTGTACGGCTTCGAGATTCACGATGTGGAGGACTGGCGCGCGCACTACCAGCGCACCTGCCGCTTCTGGCACGATAGGCTGCGGGCGCGCTACGACGAGGCGTGCGCAGAGGTCGGAGAAGCGATGACGCGGGTCTGGCTCGCCTACCTCGCCGCCTCCTCGATCGCGTTCCAGCGCAACACTGTCAGGATCTACCAGACGCTGGCGTCGAAACGGATGAGCGGGGCAGTCGCGCTGCCGCCGACACGGGGGGATTTGTATCGCTGAGGCTGCCGCCTCTCTTCCGTCCTGGCGGGAGGAGGTGGGCGCCCAGCGACGCCTACCACGAGACTTCGAATATATTGTAGATTCCGGCGAGGCCCTTGAGCCGCTGGTCGCCTATAGATGTGAAGCTAAGATCGCCGGCGTTCGTCGTAAGGTCGTGAAAGGTCGACGAGACCAGGATCTGGCCGCCTTGGGCGAGCGCAGCGATCCGGGCGGCGAGGATCACCGCCTTGCCGAAATAGTCGGCCGACTCGTTGATGGCTTCGCCGACGTGCAATCCCATTCGGATGCGCAGCGGCTGATCGGGATGGCTCTCGCAGTAGGCGGCAAAGGAACGCTGCGTCGCGATTGCGCACAGCGCCGCCCGCCGTGCGCTCGGAAAGGCAACCATGAAGCTGTCGCCAAAAGCCTTCACCTCAACGCCGCGGTGAGCGGTGACCTGATGGCGGATGATTTCGTTGTGAACGCGAATGAGCTCGTGAGCACGAAGGTCGCCCAGGTTTTCGTATAGCGAGGATGAATCCTCGATGTCGGAGAACATTATCGTGATCATGCCCTGGAATGTGGCCTGCGCGCCGAGGTCCTGTGCACGCGCCATTGCGGACGCCACGACGCCTTCGATGGAGCCTGCTTCTACCCGCGCTCCTACGATAGGCGGAGACTGGGCTTCGAGCGCCGCGACGCCTTCGATCAGCCCCGCCGCCGTCGCTCGCCGTCCCTCGACCTCGAGCGATTCCAGTTTGTGCCGAAGCCTGACGAGACCTAATGCGTTGGCGGTCTGGCGGGCCGACGCGAGGAGTTCGCCGGCCCTCGCGCGAGCGCCGGCTTCATTGCGTAAAACCAGCGCCCTTGCGAATTCGTGCTGAGTATGGCCCAGCCAGACGGCGGCCCGAATATGGCGATTGGCCGCGAGGGCGGTCTCGAAATGCGCCTCGACGTCATCCTGGCGGCCGAGGACGGAGGCCAATCTGCCGAGTGCAAACGCGACCGAGCCGTAGGTGTGGACATTACCGAGCATGGCGTTGCGCGAGGCATAGGGGCAGAGCAGTCGATAGAGGATTTCCGCGTTTTCCGAGTCGCCGAGATCGGCGCAGACGTCGGCCAGCACGAACATAGACGGGATCCAGTTCCAGTCGCGCTGGACAAGACGAAACCCGCCCTCGGCAAGGCGATCGAATTCGATGCGGGCCTCGTCCGGCCGCCCCTGCTCGAGCAGGATGAGCTGCAGCGCGCAGCGCGCGAATACGATCAGCGGATTCTGTGCGATGAACCCGCGCAGCGTCGATTCGAGTTCGCCGAACCGACCTCGCTCCCACAATGTCATGCTATGCTGGATGAGAAACGCGTTGGGCGCGAGCGGACGGCCGCTCTGCTGGCCGGCTGCGAACGCCTGCTGCGCCAAACTCTGCGACTCGTCCAGGCGGCCGTCCATCAATGCGCGCATCGCTTCGAGCAAAAGTCCGCGCTTGAATCGATCGCGCAGTTCCGCCTCGATGGTCAGATATTCGTGCTGCGCGACGTCGGCGCCGACTATATCGCCCGCTTCGATCAGATCGGCGACCCGGAAGAAGCGGGCCTCGAGCGCGAAGTCTCGCTCCCCGGCCCGATCCGCGATTGCGATCATTTCCTGCGTGTCGGCTAGCCGCTGTTCGAGGCTGTCCG
>Ga0209139_10000871_pt1 | contig 10880 bp, 9 predicted proteins | sample BogFormECP14_OM3_FD_188246 | JGI IMG/M metagenome (GOLD analysis project Ga0209139, IMG submission 188246) | Bog forest soil microbial communities from Calvert Island, British Columbia, Canada - ECP14_OM3 (SPAdes) (version 2) | ecosystem: Environmental > Aquatic > Freshwater > Wetlands > Bog ...
GAATTTCTTCATGCGCGACAGAAGCGTGGTCCGATTGATGCCCATGTGTGCAGCAGCTCCGTCGGCACCGCCAACGCGACCTTTGCTTTCGCCAAGCGCGCGCACGATTTCCTCGCGTTGCTTTTGAGCCCTTTCATTACCGTCAGTCTTATTCCCATTGAGAACATGGAGGGTCTCTTTCACGATTCGTGCAATGTCTTCCTTGCCGGAACCCTGGATCGTAACAGCGGGTCCCTGAGCGTTGGATCTGCGAAGCTCTGCCAGCGGCGCTTCAAGCGATTTGCTGCGGGTCAGGATCACCGAACGCTCGATGAAATTCTCGAGCTCGCGGATGTTACCGGGCCATTCCCATGCTGTCAGCCCTTTCATAACGGCCGGTGAAATACCTTCGATTTTCTTCTGCATTTGCTTGGCAAACCTTTGTACAAAGTAGCTCACCAGCAAAGGAATATCTTCCTTGCGCTCCCGCAAGGGCGGTACGCGGATCGGAAATACGTTGAGGCGATAGTACAAATCACTGCGGAATTCCTTTTTGGCAATCATCTCTTCCAGATCGCGATTGGTCGCCGCCACCAGTCGTACATTCACTTTTCGCGTGTGAATGCTTCCAAGCCGCTCGAACTCTCGTTCCTGCAGAGCGCGCAGTAATTTTGGTTGAATCTCGATCGGGATGTCCCCCACTTCATCCAGGAAGAGGGTTCCCTGATCGGCTAACTCCAGCCGCCCTACTTTCTGCGCGATGGCACCGGTGAACGCTCCTTTTTCATGCCCGAATAGTTCGCTTTCCAGTAGCCCCGTTGGAATGGCGGCGCAATTCAGCTTCACAAAAGTGCGATCTTTGCGTCGGCTGCGGTCGTGGATGGCGCGAGCGATCAATTCCTTGCCCGTACCGGTCTCGCCGAGCAGCAGGACTGTAGAGTCATTTGGAGCGACGGTCTCAACCAGTTCCAGAACGTGTTTTAATCTCGGACTGTGTCCAACGATATTCTCAAAGTTCATCTCGCCGCGGATCTCTTCTTCCAGGTACAACTTTTCCTGCGCGAGCTTGTCCTTAAGTTCCGAAATCTCGTGGTATGCCAATGCATTTTCGATGGCGATTGCTATCTGTCCCGCAGCTTGTGTCAGAAATTCGACGTCGTATGGGGTGAAAGGAGTTTCGCTAGTCCGTGCAATGCTCAGGATTCCGAGTGCTCGACCCCGATTAATCAGTGGAATCAGACAGGTACTCTCCAGGCCTTCGGCGACCACTTCATCGTAGATCTCAGCAGGGACTTCGGAAGGATCGGCCTTGTGAACAACTGCCGGCTTCAGTGTCTCCAGAACGCGCTTCGCGGCGCCGGCTATTGTGAGGACCCGCTCCTCCTTAATGAGGCCTTTGCCCTGAGGAAAATCAAGGACATATAGCTTGGACGTGCCTGAGGCAGAATCTACGAGTGAAACCGCAACGAGATCACACTGCATGACCTCGCGAATGTTAGCTGCGACGGCACGTAACAGTTCCCGAAGCTGAAGAGTCGACGTAATTCGATTGGTCAGGTTCAGCAGCAATTGGAGGCGCTCGTTTTGACTTTGTAGGCACGCATGCGCACTCTGAGCACGCCTCAAGTTCAAACCGTCATCAAGCGCGAAGGCGACGACACGCCCAACCAACCGGAGGAACCATATGTCTTCCTCACTGAATGGATTCACGGTGTCGCGGCTGATTCCGAAAACACCGAGTCGTCGATGCGGCGTCGTCAACGGTACGCGGACCCCGGAGCCGAGCCGCATTTTCTGGGCCCACTCCTTGAATTGCGGAAATCGCTCCTCGGTATCCCAATCGGCAGTATGCTGTGGCTCCCCGCTCGCCATAGCGTGCCACATTGGCAACTCTTCAACAGGCAGGTCCGGGAAAGGCAAAGAGCCCTTACCCCAAACGAGGTATTCGACTTCCCTGGAGTCCTCCTTGAATACAGTGAGGTAGAGATGGTCGAAGTGCAGAAAGTCGCCAACTTCATCCGCGAGAGCACTGGCCAGTTCTTCAGGTTCACGGCAAGCCGCGATCGCCTCACTGATGCACATGACAGCCTCATAGTGACGGCTGCCCGTGTCACGCGCGATGACAGGTACTGTGTTGTTCATGCCCTTTTCCGATACACCAACTCGGTGTGGGTTGCGGGCCAGCGTTGCTCAAGGATTGATGATCCCATTCCGCTAAAGGTCGCATTATTCTGAGAAGTGCGGCTGTTCGCCACTGGGCCCTTCCCTCAAAAGCAACACATCCAGATTTCGAATATCAGCCCCTCTTCCGTCCCGAGGAATTAGGTGATGCCGGACGGTCTGTTGGATTTCCTCAAGCAATTCCGCTGCCGCGATCCCGATCGCCTGTTGCACTGCAGCTGTCCGCCGCAATCGCGATGTTCTTAACAACAGCAATGCCTCGCAAAAAGCCATTTAGGCTTTATGTCAGTCGCTTTGACGGACATGTCATAGCTGTGACATCAGAGCCGCCCTTTTCCCTGTAGCTTGATGAGGCTTGACCACAGGCGATCGCGCTCGCGAGCGATACGAAGCACTTGTCTTGCCAACAGCAGAAACGATCTTTTTCTGGCGTTGGATACCCATTTGACCCATGGGGTGCCATAGACGCAATCAATACTTAGCTTTAGGACCATTGCCCGGCTGCGAGGCGATGGCTTGCTCCACTTCTCGAATAAAGACACAGTCATCGTCAGCCAAGATGGATGGGCCACATCGCTGTGCGCCGTTGTGGAAGGTCGCGTGCAAACAGCAGATTGTCCCGAGCAGGACAACCGTGACTCAGGATCGTGAGGGCAAACTGTCGAGGGGCGTTTGAGGAGGCAAAGTTGGGACGGGTTCTGATCACTTCAGAAGGCGGTCTCGGGATCACAGTGCTTCAGAACGATGATGAAGTACTTGTTCGATTGAACGGCCGCACGACTGTGGATTCCTCGCCAGATCTTCGCGATCGGCTATTACAGGTGCTGGCTGAGGAACCATCGCCTCGGACAGTCATCGTGGATCTAGCCGGCGTTTCCTACGTTGAGACGTCCGGAATCGCGACTTTAATCGAAGCCCTCAGGATCGCCCGCCATCACCAGATTGGATTTTGCTTGCAGGGACTCGGTGGCTCTGTGCTTCGGCTATTCGAGGTCACGGGCGTCCTGGCTCTGTTCGAAGCCAGCGACTGCAATGAGAAGGTCCCTTGATGGCCAAAGTTCTCGAAAACGTCGGCGAAAGAACAATCGAACATCTCGATTACATTGGAAGTCTGAATATTCAGCTCTGGGCCACATTGCGGGCCATAGGGCGAGCACTGCCTTTTGTGGGAAATCGTTACCGTTGGCAGGCTACCGTGAGGCAGATGCTGGAAATCGGCGTCGATGCAATGCCCATGGTCTCGTTGATGGCGATCTGCACTGGATTCATTCTCGCGATGCAAGGAGCCTCTGAACTGCGCCGCTTTGGAGCTATGCAATACGTCGTTGACTTGGTCGCCGTCGGCTTCACGCGCGAACTCGGCCCACTCCTCACGGCGATTGCGGTGAGTGGACGATCCGGATCGGCATTCGCCGCTGAAATCGGGACCATGAAAGTCACCGAGGAACTCGATTCCCTCCGCGTCATGGCGTTGGAGCCGGTGGAGTTCTTGCTCGCGCCCAAGTATCTGGCAGCTTTAATTTCAGTCCCGTGCCTCAGCATCATCTCGAATTTCTTCGGCATTTTGGCCGGCGGTTTGTTCATGTTCTTGAGCACTCGCCTGGCACCGCTGTTGTACGTCCGGTATGTGTTCAATTCCATCAACTTGCGCGACGTGATCACCGGATTGATCAAGAGCGTGGTGTTCGCAACCATCATTGCTCACGTTGGATGCTTGGAAGGGTTTCGTGTCCGCGGAGGCCCCGATTCGGTCGGCCACTCCACCACCAGCGCGGTGGTGAAGTCGACCTTCCTCGTCATCGTCGCAGATGCGGTTTTCACTGCCATCTTTTATTTCACGGTGAAACGCTGATGGCTATTATTTCTGTCCGTGATCTTGTGGTTGAATACGACGGCCGCAGAGTGCTGAATGGATTGAATCTCGACATCGAACACGGGGAAACGATGGTGTTGCTCCATGCGGGACGGTTCATCATTGCGAAATGCCCTTAGAACGGTGTCGATTATTGGTTGATTAGCGGCACTTGCACCAGTTCTACGTCGATTGCCAAACCCAGCCGCCAGTCGAGTTGATAAAACAATGCAATCTCTCTGCCGGAGAGCACTTTGCGGAATGCAGGCATGTATTTCAATCTCAGCTGCATAATTGAGTGTTCAACCTCAGCGCGCTTGCGGATGTAAGTCTCGGCTTGCTCACCCGTCATGCTGCTGTAGTTTTCGGCATAGTCGTTCAGCAGGGCAATGTTCGTGTCGTAGATTCTGGAGAGCTCCGCGGCATATTGATCGTAGACCGGCCAAAACTTCTCTGCCTCAGCATCGCTTAAGTCCATATTCTCAGCGATGATTTGCTTCTTCTGGGATCTTACATCTTTGCGCAACAGCTCGATGAAGTCATCGGCCCTTGCATGGGAGGTGTCGTCCGCGGTCGAGCTTTTGGCTGCGTCCTTCTTGACCGGCGACGAATTCTGCGCCAATGCTGAACTTGTCGCTGCGAATGCGACTGACATTAAAGTGATTACGAGAGTGATCACGAGACATTTCTTTTGGTTCACGGGTTCCTTCCTTACAGCGAAACTAGAGTTGGGCGCGAGTGCTGCCCGCAATTGTCAACAACGTGAACTCTCCAGCATGCACGATTCCAATCGAGCGACATCGTGTATCTCTCAACCGGAACAGGCCACGAATTGTCGCCACGGCCATAACCGCTGTTGAGCCGGAATTCCGAGACGACCAACTGCAAGGCAGTGTCCAGTGGCACACGGTGTCAAGTGTCACGTGTCATGTGACATGGCGCGTTATGGAACGGCAGTGGGCCATTGGCTTTTTCAACAAGTAGAAAGCATTTTGTTCCGATTGCGAGCAAAAGCCCGCAATTCGCATTCGTTAGCATTCGTTGCCGCGAGTGGAACTGTAGTTGCTCAAACTGAATCAAGCGAACTTTCGCGCTTCGAGCTTGCTGGATGCTCAAGGAGCAAGTTTAAATGTCCACCTCGCCAGTGCCCGCTGGATCTGCGACACCGGTTGCGGAACACGTGTCGCCCAAGGCCGATACACCCCCGGTAGGTCCTCGCACAGGTGCGAGATGGCAGAGCTACATAACGCCAATTCTTGTGGTGATTCTCGCTTTGGCCGTTTTGATCACCATCACACGTAACTGGAATGCGTGGGAAGGTGGCAAGGTCGAACAGGTTACAGATGATGCTTACGTTCGCGGCGATCTCACTCCGCTCAGCACCAAGGTGTCAGGCATTGTGCGCTCTGTGGATGTGGCTGACTACCAACCGGTACACCAGGGCGATCTCCTCGTCGAGTTGCAGGACGATGACTATCAGGCGCAAGTTGATCAAGCCAATGCCGCAGTCGCCTCTGGGCGCGCGAGCATTGAGGAAAATCTTCGCCAGCGCCAGTTGCAGGATGCGCGCATCGCTAAAGCGCTGGCCGGTATCGATCAGGCACGGGCGCAGATTGCAGCAGCCGAAGCTGGCAAGGAAGCTGTACAGGCTGAGTTGATTCGTGCTCGCTCTGAACGTAAACGCCAGGAAGGTCTTTATCAGACTCATTCGGCTACTCAACAGACCCTCGAAGCCGCCGTCGCCGCGGAAGGAAACCTGTCAGGCCAATTTGCCAGCCGTAACGCCGATCTCACTCAGGCCCAAACCATATTGCGCAGCAGTGAACTCGCTGCCGAAGTCGAGCGCCTCAGCAAAGCCGTCCTCGAATCGCAGGCGATGCAGTTTCAGGCCGATCTGCACGCCAAGCAGGCGAACCTTGCGGTAGCGTCGGTGAATATTGGTTACACCAAAATCTACGCTCCGGGCGACGGCACCGTCGGCGAACGCCAAGTTCGGCCCGGACAACTCGTCTCTCCCGGCACGCAGGTGATCCCGTTCGTTGCTCTCACAAAATGGGTGCAGGCGAACTTCCGTGAAACGCAGTTAACCAACGTGAAGGTCGGTGATCCTGCGGAACTTCGCATCGACGAATATCCCGGGCAACTCATTCGCGGCAAAGTGGTCGAGATCGCACCAGCCAGCGGATCACAGTTCGCTCTGTTGCCTCCCGACAACGCCACTGGCAACTTCACAAAAGTCGTGCAGCGTGTTCCGGTCAAGATCGCGCTGGAGGATTCGACCTTCGCGACGAAACTGCGTCCCGGAATTTCGGTGATTGCAACTGTGCGCACCAGACAGTGAGCTAGAGCCTATGGCAGCTTCGATCATCGCAGTTCGCCCGTCTCCGATACAAATCGCGCGCGCTGCCGCCGCGGCGATACCTGCGGAGGTTTCAACCAGGCCGCTGTTGGGGATTCTGGGCGTAGTTACGGGCGCGGGAGTCGTGACTCTTACCAGTCGCATGATCTCCCTCGGCTTGGCCGATTTCAGGGGCGTCCATGGATTTGGCTACGACGAGAGCGCATGGATTGGCACTGCCTTCGATATCGGCTTGATGTTTATCGGCCCGTTCACCGTGTATCTCGGCGGCCTGATGGGGCCGCGGCGCATCTTGCTGACATCCGCCGCGCTCTTCACTGTGCTGCTTACCTTTCTGCCCTTGGTGCACAGTTACAGCCTGGTGATTGCAATGGTGCTTCTGAGTGGCCTGACCTCCGGCACGTTCTATCCACTTACGCTCACGTTCGCACTTCGCAACATTCCGCTTCGATACCTTCCTTTCACAATTGCCTTGTACGCAACCTTTGTGGACGGTGCGGTAAACATCGCGCCTTCGCTTTACGGCTGGTACAGAGACCACCTTTCTTCGAATTGGATGTTTTGGAATTCGGCGATCATCACGCCCGTGATGATGATTTGTATCTATTACGGGATACCCAAGGCCCCCGCAGCCAAGAAGTCCGGCAACGCGCCGAGTTTCGCAGGATTCTTGTACGCCAGCGCGGGCCTCGCTATGTTGCTGGCCGCCTGCGAACAAGGTGAAAGGCTCGACTGGTGGCGCTCCGGAGTATTCAACGGATTGTTCGCCGCCGGGACGTTCTTCCTGCTATGCGCGCTGGTTCGGAGGCTACGCGGTCCCAATCCCCTGGTGGCGCTGCCTTATCTGACGAAGTGGAACACCATCCTGTTAGGAATGCTGCTCTTCTGGTTTCGCTTCACCCTTTGCACAACCATTATTCTGGTCCCTCAGGCGCTGGCCATCCGCGGCTTCGAAGCCGATCAGATCGGACCTGCGATCATCTGGAGCGCTCTCCCACTTATTCCGCTCGCGTTCACGGCTGCGCTTTTGTTGCTACGGAAAGTCGATCCCCGTCTTATCCTCGCCATCGGCCTTGCCTGTACTGCCTTTGCTGCTTGGTTGAACGCTCAGTACAGCACCACTTGGGCAGCCGAGAACTTCTATCGCACCGAATTGCTCACCGGCGTCGGACAGGCGTTTGCTTTCATCGGACTTGTTGGCTGCATCGTGCTGCAAGCAATCTTCGCGGGGGCTTTGGCCAAACCTGAGTGGGTCCTGACCTTTTCGGCTTTCTTTCACGTCATCCGCATATTCGGCGGCACCGCAGGCGCCATCTACATGGGCCATTTTCTGGCGCAACGCGAAAAGCTGCACTCAAACCTCCTGGGACTTCATGTCAGCAGCGGCGACTGGATCACCGATCAGAACGTTCACGCCATGACCGCAGGTCTTTACGCCAAATCGTCCGGTATGGCCACCGCGGGAGCGCGTGCCATCGATCTGATTGCGGCCCGACTGCGTCTTCAGGCTTATAACTTGAGCCTTCTCGACGGGTTCCTACTGATCGCCTGGAGTTGCGCATGCGCATTGATCTTTGTCGCGCTGCTGCGCAGATCGCCGTTGGACTATGGCGACCTGAGCGCGCAACAGCCGGCACCAGCCTCTGCGAAGGAGTCCAAGTAATGAAACGAAACGCTGCACTCTTTCTACTAACGGCGCTACTAACGGCGATCGACTTCTCGCCCTGCCTTGCGCGGGCCGAAGAAACAGGCAGCGCGCTGCCTTCGCGCCAAATGTCGCTGCACGAAGCCGTTCAATTGGCCCTTAACCACAATCACAACGTTCGCATTGCCGGCTACACGGTCGCGGAGAAACAACACGCGAAGGAGGCCGCGAAGAGCTCGTATTTTCCATCGATACGGAATGACAGCAACTTCATGCATGTGACAGATACTGAGCTGATTCAGATTAAGGCCGGTAGCCTGGGCGTCGTCGGGGGAACGTCGATTCCATCTGGGAACGCGATCATCAATCAGGGCGGGAAAAACTTTACAACCAGTGGAACTCAGCTGACCCAGCCGTTGACGACGCTGCTCAAGATCAGACAGGAAAACGATCTGGCCCAAGCCGAGTTGATAGCCTCGCGCGCGAAGGCACAACTTACCGGGAACGACGTCGCGCTTGCGGTCCATCAGGTCTACTACGGAATCCTGATTGCTCAAGCGCATCGTAATGCCACTGAGGCGAGAATCAAAGCCTCCGAGGATCTTCAGGGCGAGCGCGTCGAGCAGGTGAAGTTCGGCAGTACGTTGGAGCAAGACTTGATCGAGAGCCGTGCGCAATCGCTGCAAGCGAAGCAAGAAATACTGACTACCGACTTTCAGCTGTCAGATCTAAAACTGAAGCTCAACGACTTGACAGGCCTGCCACTATCCACCTCCTTGGATCTGGATCCTGCTGTTCCTGAATTTCAGGAGCCTTGTCCGCGTGAGGAATGTGTTAGCGCTGCCTTGGCCTCACATCCGGAAATCCTTGCGGCTCGTGCTGAGGTGCAGAAAGCTGAGGCTGAGGTCCGTTTGGCAAAGACAGATATGTGGGTCCCCGATGTTGAGGCCTTTGCCCGCTACAGCTACCAGGAAAATGTCCCGTTCCTGGCGCGCAACTTCGGTACCTTTGGTGTTCACTTCGGCTATGACGTGTTCGACTCGGGTCGCAAGAAGGCCTTAGTCCACGAACATCAGGCGCAGTTGTCTCAAGCGAAAGAGAACCTAGCGAAGCTGACGGATGAGGTGGAACTTGCAGTCGAAACTGCGTACAACAAGCTTGACCGGACGCAGCAGATGTTGAAGGTCTCCGAAGAAGTCCTGGCTCTGCGAAGCGAGTCTGACCGTGTGATGCAGCAGAAACTGTTGCAAGGGGCGGTGCTTAATTCGCAGGCGGCTAACGCAACTGCCCAGCAGTATGACGCCAAGGCGCTCCTACTGCAGTCACAGCTGGACTTCTTGCAAGCCAACGACGAGCTCCTAAACGCGATTGGCCGCACACCCAACTAACATCTTTTCTTAGAAGTTGTCAGGGCTCTTAATTATTTAAGTGCGATTTGTCTACGTATGCAGATTGAAGATTCTGCGCATTGTCGCGAGAACAAAGACAACCCGATTGTCTGTGCTCGCGTTCCTTAACATGGCCATTGGCGCCTGTAGCACCCTGTCGATGAGGGCATGACTAAGCGAGTCGATAGCGTTCTCCTGGTCGGGAGTCAAATTGCCGAGGCGTCCGTGTACACGTTGAATTTCACCACGGCGCACGGCCTCAAAGCGCTCTCGTAGCGAAACAAGTGTCGCTGAGATCTCGGATTCAGAAACTTGAGAACCTGCCGTGTCGATGCTGCTCATAGCTTTTCGCGCTGATGTATGGGTAAGCAACCCGGTCGCCACACCGACTGGCTCTGCAATCGACGCGGACTGAGTGCTGCGGATAGGAGTCGTGATGACATTTGCAGCCAGATACGGCAGCCGCTGTCAAAGGCGTGACACTCTGTCACCGGGATGCAGAAACCCTTTTCGGAGGAGATCAGCCAAGCCCCATATTTGCTTACGCTCGCAGAGCAGTTTGACTGCAAAGGTGATGGAGATGAAATTGCACCGACCGGGAGATGTAGCGGAGCGATTACGTCTTACTGAAACATGGATAAGAGCGCGCAACATCGCGGCATCCGTAGGGTGGCCTCCACTCACCTGCCTACGGTTTTTGGCGTCTTCGAGCTGATCGGCTTTGAACGAGCAGCCTTTGATCGAGCAAACATGGCCAAACGAGAACGAGAGACTGCCTTGGTGATGAGGCTTGGCGATCTGCAAGAGGAAGTACCCTTGCTGCGCATTCATTCGCAGTGCCTCACCGGCGAAGTGCTTGGATCTTTGCGCTGTGATTGCCGAGGTCAGTTGGAAGTCGCGATGTCCACCATTGCGGAGCAAGGATCCGGTCTAGTCATCTACTTACACCAGGAGGGTCGTGGCATCGGGCTGATGGCGAAGCTACAGGCATACGCCTTGCAGGACCGGGGTCTCGATACGATCGAAGCGAACCAAGCTCTGGGTTTTGACGCCGACTGCCGTGATTTCAGTCTGGCCGTGGCTGTCTTGTATGAACTTGAGGTCCCGCAGGTCCGCCTGATGACAAACAACCCGCAAAAAGTCGAAGCACTGACAAAGGGTGGAATCGAAGTCATCGAACGGATTGCCTGCGAAGCACCACCTAGCCCTTATGCATTGTCGTACTTGCGGACCAAGAAGAAAAGGATGGGGCATTCGCTCACGATCATGTGAACAATTGTATGCAACCGATTGGAGGAATTGGCCTCATTGGGAGCACCTATGTTTAGTGAGCGGCCTAGCGCAGTGGATCTACTTATTTCGTCCGAAGTTTCTGGCAAAGTTTCGGGCATGTCCGGCCGTGAGCGCTGCCCTGTCGCCCAAGCCGTGAAGTTCGCCGAGATCGAGAAGTCGCTTAGGGAGTTGCGATCAGGGCGC
>Ga0209139_10000872_pt1 | contig 10863 bp, 9 predicted proteins | sample BogFormECP14_OM3_FD_188246 | JGI IMG/M metagenome (GOLD analysis project Ga0209139, IMG submission 188246) | Bog forest soil microbial communities from Calvert Island, British Columbia, Canada - ECP14_OM3 (SPAdes) (version 2) | ecosystem: Environmental > Aquatic > Freshwater > Wetlands > Bog ...
CCGCATGCGCCGACGGCAGCAGCTTGCCGGGCGGCTTGCGCCGCAAAACATAGCGTCGGTCCGGCGATTGCACCAGGAAGGTGGGATTCGATTGGCCGCCGGCGAACTGGCGCACGTCCAGCGGACCGGAAAAGCCCTGAATGTGAGTCCGCATCCACTCAGCCAGTCGCGCGGTATCGAACGCGTGCTGCGTAGGGGTGTCGCGCAGGCCTGCCGCTGGCGTGTTCATCGTCATGTACTGGATGCGCCGCCATCCACGGCAATGTACTGCCCCGTGACATGCCTCGAGGCATCCGACGCAAGATATACGGCCGCACCCTGCAGATCCGTGTCGCCGCCGATCCTGCCCAGGGGCGTGCGCGCGATCACACCGGCCTGCGCGGAATCGAGCAGCGCGCTGGTCATTTTCGAAGGGAAAAAGCCGGGACATATGGCATTGACGCGAATGTTGTAGCGGCCCCACTCGTTGGCAAGCGCGCGCGAGAGATGCAGAGCCGCGGACTTCGATGCGTAGTAGGCGACCGCGTGCATTTCCATGCCGGCGCGCAATGCCGCGGTGGACGCAATGACAATGATGCTGCCCGATTTCTGCGGGATGAAGCAGCGATTCGCCACCGCCTGGCTCAAAGCAAACACGCTGGTGGCATTCAGGGTCATGACCTTGTTCCACGCCTCGAGCGGATGCTCTTCGGCCTTTGCGCCCCAGGTCGCGCCGGCGTTGTTGACCAGAATATGCATCCCGCCGTAGTGCTTGACGACCGCTTCGACGAGCGCCGGTATCTCTGCCTGCTTTGACAGATCGTTGGTGACGGTCAGTGCGTCGATGCCGTGTTTCTTGAGATCGGCTTTGGCTTCCTCGAGCTCGCCGGACTTGCGCGCGCTGATGGCGATCTTCGCGCCCATCTCGCCGAGGCCCTTTGCGATCTGCAGTCCGAGGCCGCGCGACCCGCCGGTGATCAGCGCAACTTTACCGCCGAGCTCGAATGACTCGCGCACTCCCATCTCACACCACCTCGAACAAACCCGCTGCGCCCTGGCCGCCGCCGATGCACATGGTGACCACAACGAGCTTGGCGCCGCGGCGCTTGCCCTCGATGAGCGCATGACCGGTCAAGCGCGCGCCGCTCACGCCATAGGGATGCCCCACGGCGATGGCGCCGCCATTGACGTTCAGCTTGTCGTCCGGAATGCCCAGCTTGTCGCGGCAATAGAGGACTTGGCAGGCGAAAGCTTCGTTCAGCTCCCATAGATCGATGTCGCTGACCTTGACGCCGGCGCGCTTCAGCAGCCGCGGTACGGCGTAGACCGGACCGATGCCCATTTCATCGGGCTCGCAACCGGCTACCGCGAAACCGCGAAAAATTCCCAGGGGCTTGATGCCGCGCTGCTGCGCGAGCTTGGCGTCCATCACCACGCAGGCGCTGCTGCCATCGGAGAACTGGCTGGCATTGCCCGCCGTGATGACGCCGCCCGGCATGGCCGAGCGGATTTTCGCGACGCCCTCGAGTGTGGTGTCGGGACGAATACCTTCATCGCTGGAGATGGTGACTTGCCGCGACGAAATGGCGCCGGTATTTTTATCGACCACCCCCATGGTGGTGGTCATCGGCACTATCTCGTCCTTGAACTTTCCTGCCGCCTGTCCAGCGGCGGCGCGCAACTGGCTGCGAACGCCGTATTCGTCCTGCGCCTCCTTGGAAATGTTGTAGCGCTTGGCCACGGTTTCCGCAGTTTGCAGCATGCTCCAAAACAACGTGGGTTTGTGCTCGTCGATCCAGGGATCGCGGCGCATGTGCGTGTTGGTTTCGTTCTGTACGCAGGAGATGCTTTCCAATCCGCCGGCCACGATGACCGAAGCGCCTTCCGTCATGACTCGCTGCGCCGCGAGGGCGATGGATTGCAATCCGGAACTGCAAAACCGATTGATGCTCATGCCGGCGGTGGTGATCGGCAGTCCGGCGCGCAGCGCGATCTGGCGGGCGATGTTGCCGCCGGTGGTGCCCTCGCCGAATGTGGATCCCATGATCACATCCTCGACTTCCGCCGGGTCGATGCCGGCGCGCGCCACCGCATGCTGCACCGAGTGCGCGCCCAGGGTGGCGCCATAAGTCATGTTGAATGCGCCCTTCCAGCTCTTGCCGAGCCCGGTGCGCGCCGTAGATACGATGACGGCTTCTGTCATTTTTGCGGTCCTTTGTATGCACTGAACGTCTTGCCTTCCGAGCTCAAGCGCACCAGCAGCGGCGCGGGACTCCAGACGGCCTTGTCGGCATTGGGCTGTGCGGCAATGTGGCGCAAGCTGCGCGCCACTTCGCTCAAGCCAATCTGGTCGGCGTAGAACATGGGGCCGCCGCGCCACGGCGGAAAGCCATAGCCGTTGAGATAAACGACGTCGATGTCCGAACTGCGCTGCGCAATGCCATCCTCGACGATGCGCGCACCCTCGTTGACCAGCGCATAGATGCAGCGCTCGACGATTTCCTCGTTGCTCACCTTGCGCGGCGTGATGCCTTTTTGCTTGCGGTATTTCTCGATGATGGCGCTAACTGCCGGGTCCGGGATGGCGTTTCGCGAACCCGCCTCGTAGCGATACCATCCCGCGCCGGTTTTCTGGCCGAATCGGCCCGCCGCGCACAGGTCGTCCGCCACGTTCGAGAAGTCGCGGTCCGGAAATTCAGCGGCGCGGCGTTTGCGACCGGCCATGCCGATGTCGAGGCCGGCCAGATCGCCCATCCGAAACGGGCCCATTGCCATGCCGAATTCCTGCAGCGCCGCATCGACCTGTTGCGGCAGCGCGCCGGCCATGATCAGATCGTTGGCGGCGGCGCCGTAGCGCGCCACCATGCGATTGCCGATGAAGCCATCGCACACTCCGGAAATCACCGCGACCTTGCCGATCTTCTTGGCCAATTGCATCGCGGTGGCCAATACATCTTTCGCTGTCTTGGCGCCGCGCACGATTTCGAGCAGGCGCATGACATTGGCCGGGCTGAAGAAATGCAGGCCGATGACATCCTGCGGCCGCTTGGTGAACCCGGCGATCTCATCGAGATTCAATGCCGAAGTGTTGGAGGCCAGAATGGCACCCTGCTTCACCACGGCGTCGAGTTTCTCGAACACCTGCTTCTTCACTTCCATGCTTTCGAACACGGCTTCGATCACCAGATCGACGTCCTGCAGCTGGGCGTAGTCCAGCGTCGGCGTGACCAGCGCCATGCGCGCATCAAGCGCCGCCTCGGTCAGCGTGCCTTTCTTCAGCGCCCCCTGGTAGTTGCGGCGCATGGTCGCCAGTCCCTTATCGAGCGCATCCTGTTTCATCTCAAGCAGCACGACAGGTATGCCGGCATTGATGAGGCTCATGCTGATGCCGCCGCCCATGGTGCCCGCGCCGATGATGCCGACCTTGCGAATGGGCCGCACCGGGGTGTCGCTGGGTACATCCAGGATATGCGATGCGGCGCGCTCGGCCTGAAACACATGGCGCAGCGCCGCCGATTCGGGCGACAGCATCAAGGCGGCAAACAGTTCGCGCTCCCGTTTGAGTCCCGCATCGAAGGGCCGGTCGAACGCGGCGGCCACCGCCTCTACACAGGACACGGGCGCGGGATAACGGCCGGCCACGGCTTTGACAGAGTTGCGGGCGAATTGGAAGAAGGCCTCATGGTTTGGCATGGAGACCTTCAAGTCGCGCACGCGCTTCAAGCCCCGCTTCTCAGCCACCACTCGGCGGGCAAAGTCCAGCGCGAATTCGAGCAAATCACCCTCGGCAAAGGCGTCGAACAGCGGCGTCCCGCGGAGCTTCTCGGAGACGACGGTTGATCCCGAGGCAATCATGTTCACTGCGGCTTCGGCGCCGATCAGCCGTGGCAAGCGCTGCGTGCCGCCGGCTCCCGGCAGCAGGCCCAGCTTCACTTCGGGCAGCGCAATCTTGGCCCCCGCGGCAGCCACCCGATAGTGGCAGCCCAACGCCAGTTCCAAGCCGCCACCCATGCACACGCCGCTGATGGCAGCAATCACCGGCTTGGCGCTGTCTTCCATCATGCTGATGAGATTCAGCAGATTCGGCGGCGTGCCGGCCTTCGGCGTGCCAAATTCGCGAATGTCGGCTCCGCCGGAGAAACCGGCGCCCGAACCAATCAGAACCACGGCGTCGATCCCGGGATCGGCATTGGCGCGTTCGACTGCCTCGGCAATCGATTGACGCAATTCCAGACCCAAACTGTTAACGGGCGGATTGTCGAACCTGACGACCGCAATTCCGTTCTTGATCTCCAAACCAGCCTTACTCGTGCTCATTATTTTGTTCCACTCTGCAGAACTGGGTTCCGACTTGGGGGCGGCTAATGTATCAGGCGCGCACGATCAGTGCATCCACCGCGATCAGTCGCTCACCCGCGCAAATGATGGGGTTGATATCGGCCTCGACGATATTGCCGCACTGATCGGCCGCGAATTCCGAGACGCGCACGATGATGTCGGCAAGCGTCGCGAGATTCACGGCGGCGGCGCCGCGAAACCCCTTGAGCAGTGCCGCACCTTTAAGCTTTGCCAGCATGCGCGCGGCTTCATCTGCATTGATCGGCGCCAGTTCGACCGCCGAATCGCGCAGCAGTTCCACCAGCACGCCGCCGAATCCAACCACCACCAGCGCGCCGAGCAAGGGATCGATGCGCACTCCGGCGAATATCTCGATGCCGGCGGGCACCATGGGCTGCAGCAGCACGCCTTTGAGATTCGCGGGCGCAAGACGTCGCGCATTCGCCATGACTCGTTCATAAGCCTTGGTGAGTTCGGCGGTGGAGCGCAGGTTGAGGGCGACTACCCCGGCTTCCGTCTTGTGCACGATGTCCGCCGATTCGGCCTTGAGAGCCAACGGAAACCCCAGCTGCGCAGCCGCGGCAAGCGCGGACTGAAGCGAATCGGCGCTGATTTCCCGCACCGTGGGAATCCCGTAAACATTCAAGACGGCCTTCGATTCCCGCTCGGTGAGCCGGCTGCTCCGCGCAGCCGCGATCAATTGCGCCGCTTTCGCCCCAGCGCTTAAATCCGCAGCGCGAATCAATGTGCGCGCGCCGCGCGCCTGCAAATCGGCGCGATGGTGCCACGCCGCCAGGGTGCGGAAACAGCGATCCATGGAGCGAAACAGCGCCACCTGAGCACTCATTTCCGCTTCGAGCGTGCCCGGCCCCTGCAGCCAGTTCGAGATCAGCACGCTGCAGGTGATCTTGCCGTGATGCTGCGACTGACTTGCCAAGGACGTCAATCGCGTCTTGTAGGTTTCAAATACCAGCGTCTGCGGCACCACGAGCGCGCCGTATGCGGCATCCGACAGCAGCGCATCGCTGCAGGCCGGCATCGACTGCGGATTGTTCACCACCTGGCCGGTGACATCGCAAGGATTTCGCGCTGAGCCAAAATCAGGAATATTCGCTTCGAGAACCCGCTGCACGGCAGCGCTGGGTTGCGGCAGCGCCACCCCATAAAGTTCCGCCTTGTCGGCAGCCATGATTGCCGCGCCGCCCGACGCCGCGAGTACGGCGATGCCGCGCGCTCTAGGCGCCGGCGCCTTGGCAAAAAACGCCGCGGCCTCCATCAAGCCTTCGAATTCCTCAACCACGATGGCGCCGCCTCTTTCGAACGCGGCGCGATAGGCGCTATCTGAACCCGCCAAACTGCCGGTATGCGATATCGCTGCCTCCGCGCCCAGCGCTCCCGTCGCGATTTTGTTGATCAGCAAGGGCTTGCCGCTGCGCCAGGCGATTTCCGCGGCCTGCAGCAGGCGCTGCGGATGCGCCATTCCTTCGAAGGCACAGGCGATGGCATGGCAGCTCGGCTCGTCGGCAAGGTAGGCCACGAAGTCGGCCACGTCGACATCAGCCTGGTTGCCCGCGGAAAAAACCTGACTGATGGGCGCACCACATTCCACTGCCTGCGCCATGGCCTGGGACAGGGCGCCGGACTGACTGGCAATGCCGATGGACACTCCGCGAGTCTGCCGCGGTGCCGGGTATTCGGAGAATGTAATGCGCGCGCCACGACTGTAGTTGGCGATCCCGAGACAGTTGGGGCCGAGGATCTTCAATCCGGATTCGATGCCGATCCTCCCTAAGCGGCGCTGTAGTTCAATGCGCTCCGGCAGGCGAGTTTCGGCATAGCCGGACGCGTACAAGATGACGCCGCCCACACGCAGACGCGCGGCCTCGAGCACGATCTCCTCGACGGCATCGCGCGGCGCGACCACCGCGACGCAATCCGGATTTTCGGGCAGCGAATCCAGGGACGGAAAGCAGCGCCGCTCGCCGATCTTGTCGTACCTGGAATTCACCAGATAAATATTGCCGGCAAATCCGCTTAAGTTCGCCAGCACGCGTTCGCCGAAAGATCCGGCCTTGGGAGAAGCGCCGACGATGCAAACATTCTTTGGGTTGAGGACGCGATCGAGTTCGGCGTGCCGATAAACCGGTCGCGTCAATGCGGGGAGTGTCACTTCGGCAGCCTATAGCAAAGCAGTCAGGGGGGTCAATTTGGCCGGCCGCAGCATGTTGCCTTAAGGCCAGGCATGCGGTGATACTCTTCGGCATGAACATCCTGAAAAACAAGGCCGCGATCGTTACCGGCGCCGCCAGCGGCATTGGCCGCGCCAGCGCAATGCTATTCGCCGCGGAGGGCGCTCAAGTGGTGGTGCTGGACCGCGCTCCGGAGGTCGAAGCGACCGCGGCCGCGATACGCGCGGCGGGCGGGCACGCCATCGCCTTGATCATGGATTCCTCGGCGGAGAAAGATGTCGCCGCGGCGGTGGCCACCGCGGTAAGAGAATACGGCGGACTCGATGTGTGCTTCGCGAATGCCGGAATCAGCGGCGGCTTGGTGCCGTTCCTGGAGGAGACCGCAGAGCGCTTCACGGAGATCCTCAAGATCAACCTGATCGGCACATTTCTCCTCGCCAAGTACGCGGCGCTCGAGATGGTCAAACAGAAGCATGGTTCGATCATATGCACGGCGTCGGTCGCCGGGTTGCGTTCCGGCGCGGGCGGAGTTCCCTATAGCGCCAGCAAGGCCGGCGTAGTCAGCCTGACGCAAACCATAGCCAACCAACTGAGCGGCACCGGCGTACGCATCAACGCCATCTGCCCGGGTCTGATCGAGACCGGCATGACTCGCCCGATATTCGAACGCGCGCGCGAGCGCGGCAGTGAAGGAAGAATCGGGCAGCTCAATCCACTGCAGCGCTACGGCAACCCTTCCGAGATAGCGGCGGCCGCGCTGTTTCTCGCCTCGGATGCCTCCTCATACGTGAACGGTCAAGCCATCGCCGTGGACGGAGGCCTGTCGTCGTCGCATCCGGTGGTGATTTCGCGAAAGTGATCCGCGCAAAACGAAGCCGCGCCTTTTGGGGCGCGGCTTTAAATAAGGCGCTTTCCTGCGATTTTATTGCTTCTTAACCGGTGCGGCGGGAGCCGCTGTCGCCGCCGCCGTCTTACCGGCCGCCGCGGTTGCTTCGTCAGCGCGAGCGCCGGCGAGAATACCCGAGAGCGCGTAGTTGCCCTCGTGACAGGCGTACTCGAATATCCGCCCTTTGGAAGCGGTGAATTCGTATTCGCCGCTCCACGACGCATCCCAAACGGTCGGATCCACAACCCTGAACTGGTATAGCACGCGGTGCGGTCCGACGCGAGTGAACCGTTCGGTAACCGTCAATTCCTTCCAGGCGCCGCGCAAAGCGGTGGCTTGCGGGAAGTTGGTGGTCTCAACCACCAAGGTCGGACCTTCATACCAACCGATCGAGTCGCCCATCCAGGGACGCTCGCCATCGGTACGATGCTTGCCGCCGATATGAATGATGCGCACGTCGTGCACCATTTCCACCACGATGGCGACGGTGTCCTTGCTCTGCGCAATCTCATAGTTATTGTTGTACAGCAACGGCAGCATTACCGGCCCGGCGCTATAGCCGAACGACGTCAGGCAGCGTTCCGCCAGCGTCTGATTCTCAGGGTTCTCGCCATAATGCGCGCGCATGAACATATTGGGGACGGTGACGCCAGGCTTGTACGGCGGCAGGCGCCCATCGGGAGGGTCGGTGATGAAAGAGGTCCGCGCTTCGCCGTTGACCCGCATCACGGTGCTGCCGGGGTCGATCCAGGCGGCGTTGTAGCCGCATCCCGCGCCGCTGAACCCGAGGCCGCAGTCATGCGGCAAATCTGTGGTCTTGACCTTGGGATCCCGGGGCGCGGCGTCCGCGGCGAACAGTTGCGCCGCTCCGCCCTCGATCTTCTTCACCTCTTCGGGCGTCATGGCCTTGCGAGTGCCGTATTCCTTGGGCCGTTCGAGCGCCGTCAACGTCGCGTTGGTCCAGGTGCCTTCGAGATCGGGTTGGCCATAAGCGTTCATCGGCGCTTTATAAGCTCCGGCTGCCGCGGCGGCTGGGTCCGCGAACACCGCGGGTGCCGCCAGCGCGGCAATACTTAAGCCTGCCAGCAACGCGGTAAATCTATTTGCGTTCATTTCAGGGGCTCCTTACGTAAGTCGCCATACATCAGTTCTTCGACGAACTCGACACATTTGAATTGTTGCAGTCGGGCATCCTCACCCAGCCGGCGATAAATGAGCATGCTCATTTTCCAAGGCCGGGTGAACGTGGCCGGATCGGTGATTTCGGCTTCGTAGCGAATGGTGTTTTCATTCATCATGGTCCAGCGCTCGACCACCTTCATATCTCCGGAATGAAAGTTGCCCGCGCGGTCGAACCAGGTGCCGTCGGTCATCCCGGTGACCGTGACGACCAGCGTGTCGCCGTCCCATTTACCCACCGATTGACCCATCCAGCTGTCAATCGGCGCCGGACCCGGATCGCTGAACAAAATGTCGCGAACCGCGCCCGCGTACTCGTACGAGATCAAAAAAGTCTTGCCGGATTGCACGATCTGGAACGGCAGGGACATGTAGTTGGCCCGCGGCACTCCCGGTAGGTCGCATTTCACCTCCGGATCGCGCTCCAAATAGTGCTTGCGATTGTCGTCCCTTTTCGCCAACGCCTCGGGCGTGTAGGGAATCGTTCCGCCCTCGACCACGCCCATGCCGGCCGGCACCGAGCCGACCGCACCCAGAGCCACGATGGCTTTGGCTGGTACCGGAATAACCGGTCCCGGACGCACCTCCAGGGCCGCACTCGCAAGATGCGGCTCGATATTCCAATTCGCCGTGTTCATGACCGACCAGACGCCGCTGAAATTCGGGTGGCCGCCCACCCGATCAATCGCGGCAGCCGCCGCCTTGTGCGCGGCGCTGCTCGGCTCCGCATAGCTCTGGGTCAGTACCGCGACCGATCCCGTTAAGGTCATCAGAGCCAACACCTTCATGTTCTTATTCAGAAAACTTCCCCTCGTTTCGCTTAGCGCAAGTTTCGATTGCCGCGGTTTTTATTTCTCGTTGGGATCGGCGCCATCCTTCGGTGCGCCCGTTCCGCTCGAGCCCATGAACACTTTGCGTCCATCCGTAAATGTCACATCGCGGCCGTTGGCTTTGCAGGCGGGGCGACAGCGCGCATCCTTGGCGCGATAGCCGCGCACGATGATGACTTCGCCGGGCTTCAGCGAGTCCCTCGTGAGACCTTCGCGCAGCAATGTGTTGGGAGTGCCAGCCTCGATCATCCATTCTTGAGCGACACCGTCGGTGACGACGTCCATATGAACCCAGGTATGCGGGTTGATCCACTCCACCCGGGTAACTTTACCTTGCAGCATTATGGGTTGATTACCGTCGAACTCGGCCTGAAACGCGTGATGCGCGAACGCCGGCGCGCCGGCAGCCGCCAGGATTAAGGCTGCTGCAAACACTGCAGCTTTGTCAGTACGAAGCTTCATTCGAAAATTCCTCCAGCCAACAACATAGTCACGCGAGCCTAAGCGTGAACGATAGATCTTGCTTTCGGCGCCGAGCGTTGCTGGACGGCGTGAAACGTGGGCCCTTATAATCACCGGCTATAATCGCTTTAGATCGCTGTTTTTGCAATACAATTTCACGGCCTTGATTGTTCAGGCTTTAATCGGCGCCGGGGCGCGCCGAAGCAACTCGCGGGGGGATCAATGCTCGAGGGACTTGTCACCAAACTCGCCGATACGCCCTGGAGCATCGAACTGCATGAATCGCTCTACATGTATGCGATCACCGAATCCACTCACGTGATAGCCATCATGTTGTTCGTCGGCACCATCGCGATGGTGGATCTGCGGCTGCTGGATATTTCCTTCCGCCAGGTCCCGGTATCCCAAATGCTCTCCAAGATGCTGCCATGGACCGTGGCGGGCTTCGTGGTGCTGGCGATCACCGGCGCGATGTTGTTCCTGGCGATTCCAATACGGACCTATCACAGCCTGTGGTTCAGGCTCAAATGCGTCATGATCCTCATTGCCGCGGTCAATATCGCGATTTTTACCTTCAAAGTGGAGCGCGACAAGGCTGCCTGGGACTTGGGGCCGGTACCGCGCAAATCGAAAATCTGTGCCGCCATCTCGTTGAGCGCCTGGTTGTGCGTGATCGTTTTCGGCAGGCTCATCGCCTACAACTGGTTCGACTGCGACAACATCAACTCCGCAGCCATGCTCGAGCTCACCGGCTGCCCCCCAGACGCAGGTTAACCCATGTCCCTCTACCACATGGCGCAATCGATTGAGGCCTCGGCGCTCGGTCAAACAATTCGCGAGTCAACCTGGCTGTTCCCGGCGATCGAATCGACTCACCTGCTGGCGCTGGCGCTGCTCGGCGGTGCGGTGCTCATTATTTCTTTATCGGTGCTGGGTGTGGGTTTGAAAACGTCTGCGGCTCAAATCTACAAGAGTTCACGGCGCTACATGAATGCCGCGG
>Ga0209139_10000873_pt1 | contig 10862 bp, 9 predicted proteins | sample BogFormECP14_OM3_FD_188246 | JGI IMG/M metagenome (GOLD analysis project Ga0209139, IMG submission 188246) | Bog forest soil microbial communities from Calvert Island, British Columbia, Canada - ECP14_OM3 (SPAdes) (version 2) | ecosystem: Environmental > Aquatic > Freshwater > Wetlands > Bog ...
GGCGCGGCGGCGCGTCGGTTTGATGACCGTCCGCTGCGGGACCGCCGGCGACGGTGCGCGCGGACTCTGCCGTCAGGGTCACCACCGCGCCGGCGACGCCGGAAATCGCCCTGATCGCAGCCTCGGCCCCGGCGCGCATCGGCTCCATCGCCTTCGCCCGCGCCGGATCGATGGCGATGGCGACGAAGACCTTGCCGTCGCGGATGGTCACGCCGGAGACCGCGCCCGATTCGGGCAGGGACGCGCGCCCGTCGGGGCCGAGAATCGCCGCCAGCGCCGCCATCACCTCGTCGCGGGAAATCATCGTTCTCGGTCCTTTTCGCTTGCCGCAGGCGAAAGATCGCCCTCGGCTGGATAGCGCAGCTCAGCTTGCAGGCGCCAGTCGAGCTTGTCGCGCAACGTCACCACCGTCCCGATGATGATGATCGCCGGCCCGCTCAATTCCGCCGCGCGCACTTTCGCCGCCACCGTTCCGAGCGTGCCGACCACTACGCGCTGGGTGGCGCGGGTCGCGTTGTCGACGACCGCCGCTGGCAAGTCCGCGTCCGCGCCATGGGCGATGAACTCGCGCGTCAGCGCCTCCAGATTGCGCAGCCCCATATAGATCGCAACCGTCTGCCGCGGTTGCAAGAGCGCCCCCCAGTCGAGCGCGATCTTGCCGTCCTTCCCATGGCCGGTGACGAACACGCAAGACTGGGCGTGGTCGCGATGGGTGAGCGGAATGCCGGCATAGGCCGCGGCGCCCGTCGCGGCGGTCACGCCCGGACAGACCTGAAAGGGAATCCCGTCAGCGGCGAGGGCTTCGATTTCCTCGCCGCCCCGGCCGAAGATGAACGGATCGCCGCCCTTGAGGCGCAGCACCCGCTTGCCCTGCCTGGCGAGCTTGACCAGGAGCGCGCTGATCTCGTCTTGCGGCAACTCGTGATCGTCGGGCTGCTTGCCGACATAGATGCGCTCAGCCTCGCGCCGCACAAGATTCATCACGCCTTCGTCGGTCAGCCGGTCGTAGAGCACGACATCGGCCTTCTGCATCAGGCGAAGGGCGCGGAAAGTCAGGAGATCGGGATCGCCCGGCCCCGCGCCGACCAGATAGACCTCGCCGCGCGGCGCCTCGGCGCGCCCCGCGGCCGCGCGCTCGATTGCGCGGGCAAGTTCGGCGTCCGCGGCGCGATCGTCGCCAGAAAGCGCGCGCTCGCCGATCGGTCCTTCGAGGACGGCCTCCCAGAACCGGCGGCGGACGATCGGCGAGGGAATCGCTTTCGCGACCGCAAGACGGAATCCGCCTGTCAGCCGCGCCAGGCGACCATAAGCGGCGGGGACCAGGCTTTCCAGACGCGCCTTCAGCATGCGGCCCAGTATCGGCGAGGCGCCGCCGGTTGAAATCGCAATGACGACCGGGCTTCGGTCGACGATCGAGGGCATGATGAAATCGCAGAGCCGCGGCCGGTCGGCGACGTTGACCAACGCGCCGGCCGCTTTCGCCGCCGCGCGCGCTTCGGCAGACAGGCGCACGTCCTCGGTCGCGACGAAGCAGAGCGCCGAGCCCTCGAAGTCCTTCGGCTCAGGATCGCGGGCCTCGTGCCGGAAGTTCGGCGCCTCGAGAAGTCCGCGGAAATCGTCGCTCAGAGCGGTCGCGAACGTGGTCACCCGGGCGCCGGCCTTGATGAGAACCTCCGCCCGTCGCGCCGCGACGACCCCGCCGCCGACGACGACGGCGGGCCGCCCGCTGAGTTCGAGAAATATCGGCAGATGACGCATCGCTATCGCCCGCGGGATTTCATTCGTGCGCGACGGCCCGCCGCGGGCGGGCGGCCCGGCCAAAGACAGATGGAATTCACAGGTCGTGGTTCTAGACTTTTCAAGGTCGCTATCAAAGGAAAACCGAGTCCGCCCTGGAAGCGGACCGATGGCGGCGCGCCGCCGCTATAGCACAGCGATCGGGTTTCCCGGCGACCCTGTGGCGCCGACGATCGGCAGCGGCGCGAACACATAGGCGAAGACCCATGCCTGGCGCTCGACCAGCCCCTCGAACGTCATGCCTTCATGGAGATGGATTCCATTCTCCATGATGAGGTGCTGATGGCAGGGATGGAAAATCTCGGGATCGACCGGCGGCACCACCTCAACGGCGAAATTGTCCGCCCCGACGACGCAGACCTGAAGGCTCGAGAACCAGCGTGCGCATTCGAGTCCAATGCCCGGGGCGCCGTCATAGAAGGTCCTGGTTTCCGTGTACCAGCGCGACCCGTGACCGGTGCGCACGAATACCGCATCGCCGGGTCGGATCGTTTGCTCTGCGACGCCCTGACGTTCGAGGCAGGCCTTGAGATCGGCGAGCGCGATCTCCTCGCCGACATCGAGCACCCGCCCTTTCAGGCCCTGGACGTCGAACAGGACGCCGCGGGTGAAGAACGGCGGCGCGTTTTCGATGCCGAGTTTCTTGAGCCCGTACGGCGACCACATCTCGGACAGGCGATTGCCATTGTAGAAGAGCATTTTGGTCTTGTCGCCCCGCATCCCGCACATGCAGCCGAGATGGCCGAGCGCGTCCATCTGGGTGCCGATCTGGCCGATTTCGGTGGCGATGAATTCGTCGTTCCAGATCGTCTTGCTTTTGCCGCCGTAGGGCCCGCCGGTCGGGCCGCCCGGCATGCGCAAGGCGTAGGCCCGTCCGGGCGCGATCGGCATGCTTGCGTCGTAGGGCATGCCAAGGCTGATGATCTCGCCGGTCCTGATGAGCCCGGCCGCCTCCAGCACCTTCTCGCGGGTCATGAGATTGCCGTTGCCGCGCTGATCCTCTTTGCCCCAGCGCGATTGGAACCAGTCGGCCTTCAGAACCGGGCTCACCCCATCCGGTTCGGCGCCATCGTCGCTCATGGCGACCTCCTGTCGATCATTCGACGACCGGCGCGCCGGCGCCCGCGACCGCCGCCTTCTCCGCCTGCGTGCCGCGGCGCTGGCGACGCTCCGCCGCCTGCACCGCGAGGCCAACCGCCAGGATCAGCATCGCACCATTGAACAGCGGCTCGACAAAGAACGGCGCGCCGAGCTGGTTCAAGCCCGCGACGGTCACCGCCAGCACGGCGACGGCAAGCACCGTCCCCCAGACGTTGACCCGGCCCGGCCGGATCGACGTCGCGCCCAGGAGCGCCGCGGTGAAAGCCGGCAAGAGATATTCCTGGCCGACCGAGCTTTGGCCGACCTGCAACTGCGATTGCAGCACGACGCCGGCGAAGGCGGCGAGCGTTCCGGCGGCGACGAAGCCCAGCGTTATGTATCGCCTGGCCGAAATCCCGTTGAGCTCCGCCGCCCGCGGACTGGCCCCGAGCACATAGAGATAGCGGCCGAGCGGCAGGTATTCGAACACGACCCACAATGTGAGACTGACCACGAGAGCGTAAATCGCCGGCGCCGGCACGATCCAGACGCTGCCGGAAATGGCCAGAAACTCGGGCGGCAGGGAAGCAAGCACTTGCTGGCCGCCCGTGTACCAGGCGTTGAGCCCATAGAGAATGGTGCCGGTTCCGAGCGTGGCGATGAACGAGTCGATCTTGACCCGGGTGACCAGGAGGCCGTTCGCCAGCCCGACCGCGGCGCCCATCAGAAGCACCGCCAAGATCGCAGCCCACCACGGCAAGCCTTGGCCTTGCAGCCCAATCGCCAGCACCTGGGAGATGCCGACATTGAAGCCGGCAGAAAGATCGAACTGTTTGGCGACCATCGGAATGAACACCGAAAGGGCGACCAGGAGCTGCACCGACTTGTTGCTGAGAATCGAGCGAATGTTGAAATATGTGAGGAACGTATCTGGCCTCAGCAATGAGAACACGATGACGAGCAGAACGAACAGGACGAGCAGGCCCCAGACGGAAATCGCCCGCGTCGCCACGGCGCTGAAGGAGCGGGCGGCGGCGCGGCTCATGACGTTGCTCCGTGGCGGGGGGTTGCTATCCCCCCCGACGCAGCCGCGGTCAACGCGGCGATCGTCAATGCGTGACCAGGAATCTCCGCCGCGACTTGCCCGCGGCTGAAGACGAGGGCGCGATGACAGATGCGCTCGACTTCTTCGAAATCAGAGGAGATCAACAGCACAGCCAGTCCCTTGCTGAGCGAGAGCTGCAGCAGATGGTAGATGTCCGCCTTCGCGCCGACGTCGACGCCGATCGTCGGTTCCTCAAGGATGAGGAGCTTAACACGGGCCTCCATCCAGCGCGCGAGGACCACCTTCTGCTGATTTCCGCCGGACAGCGTCGCGACCGGGTCCTCCACTCCCGGCGTCTTGATGGAAAAGCGCCGCACCGCCGCTTGGGCTTCGCCGAGCTCGGTCGCGCGCGAGATGAATTCGAGCACGCCTTTTCCGCTCGCCGCCGGGTTCAAATAGATATTCTCGCGCACGTCGAGGTTCGAGGCGAGCCCCTCCTCGGCCCGCCGGCTCGACACGAAGCCGACGCCTTTGGCCATCGCTTCGGCCGGACTAAGAGGCGCAATCAGCTCGCCGTCGAGGGTCAATCGGCCTGATTCCACTGGCGTGTGGCCGAAGATCGCCCGCCCAACCGTATGATGCCCAGCGCCGCGCAAACCCACGAGCCCCAGGGTTTCCCCCGCTGCGACGGAGAATGACACCGGGCCGACGTGCTCGGCGACGAGGTCCTCGACCGACAGCGCGCCGTGATGGGAAGGCTCCGCCGGCCTCACGAACGCGTCGCTCATCGAACGTCCGACGATCATCTGCACCAATTCTCCGGCATTCGTCTCCCGTGCGGCGACCGTCGCCAGCCGGCGGCCATCACGAAGAACGGTCACTCGATCGGCGATGCGGAGGACCTCGTCCAGTCGATGAGTGACGTAGACGATGCCGATGTTGCTGGCGCGCAGTCGCCGCAGGGTGTCGAGCAAGCGTTCGACGTCGGCCCCGGGAAGCGCCGCGGTCGGTTCATCGAGAACGAGGATGTCTGATTTGATCGCCAGCGCCCGGCCGATTGCGACCAGCGAACGCTCGGCGGCCGGCAGGGAAGAGATCGGGGCCTCAGGATCGAGATCGCTGCCCATGATCGCGAGCGCCTCCGCGGCAGCCCTACTCACCCTCGGCCACGATATGAGGCCGGTCGGCGATCGGGGATAGCCGGTCTGAATCGCGACGTTCTCGGCGACCGTCATCCATTCGACGAGCCCCAGGTCCTGGTGAATGAAGGCGATCGGGAGCGCATTCGTGCCCGGATGGGCCGGCTCGCCGGCAAACAGGATCTCGCCGGCGTCGGCTTCGTAGACCCCCGCCAATACTTTGATCAGCGTCGATTTGCCCGCTCCGTTCTGTCCCAGGAGCGCATGGACCTCTCCGCGATGGACGTCGAAGTCGACGTGATCGAGTGCGAGCGTGCCGGTGAACCGCTTGACGAGCCCGGTCATTGCGAGTAGCGGCGCCGACCCGCCCGCCGAACGGGATTGATCAAAAGCATCCATTATCGACCACGCTGCACCGTCGTTGCGAGGAGCCATAGGGCGGTCCGGAAGGACGCCCGTCTTTCGACGGGCGTTTCTCGACGCCCTATGGCTCGCAACGACGAAGGCTACTTGGCGCCCCAGATGTCGAGATAGCGCTGCTTATAGTTATTGCTCGGGATGAAGGTATTCTGGTCGCCGCCCTCGGAATGAATGTTTTCCTTGGTCACCAGGAATGGCGGCTGCACGAATCCGCTCTGCGGCTCGCCATGGAACGCGCGGTTGAGCTCGTCGACCGCCTGCCACGCCTGCAGTTCGATCGGCTCGCTGACGGTGACCGTTTGATACTGATCGCCCTTGCGGATGCGATCGTAGGCCGAGCGATTCCCGTCGGCCCCGATCAGCTTCGCCTCGTCTGTCTTGACGCCGCCGGAGCGCAGCACCGGCACGGCGAAATCCCAGTCGTTGTCGCCGACCGAAGTCCCGTAGATTGGCAGCCCGAAGCGCTGAACCCAGCTCGTGGTGAGCTGGGGCTGACGTTGCGCCGCTTCGGAGGCGGGCGAGTTGACGTAGTCGAGCACCTTGCAGCCGGGGCACTTCTCGATCTCGTCCTTGGTCGCGGTCGATTTGACCTTGGCGATCGCGTATTCGTTGTGGCTGAGGATGACGACGTGGGCCTTGCCGTCCGAATCGGCGATCGCCCAGTCGGCTTCCGCCTTGCCGATTTCGCGCGGATCCTCCTGGATGTTGACGAACAGATTGAGATCGGGCTGCGGCCCCGGCAGGCCCGCGGCGTGGAGGCCGACAAACTTGATCCCCTGCGCCACGCCGGCCTTGATCGGGTCTTGGAGGCTTGCCGCGTCGGCAAAGAGCGCGATGCCGTCCGGCTTCAAGGCGATCGCTTGATTCATGCCGGCTAGCCAGGAGGTGGGGCTGCCTTTGCCGTCGATGACAGTGACGTTCCACCCGAGCTTTTGCCCCGCTTCCTTGATGTAGACGCCGTAGAGATGAGAAATGTCGTTCTGCTCGTCGCCGGACAGAAAGACGATCTTCTTGCCGGGCTCGGGCTTCGGCGCCTTCGTCGGCCCCTCCCAGGTGGTTTGCGGCCCGGCGTATTTGGCGACCGCGGCCTTGGCGTCGGATACGGCGTCGGCGCGAGCCGGCGGGACGGCGAACATCGCGGCAAGCGCGACCGCGCCGGCGAGCAAGGCTTGCTGACTGACTTCAACTTTCATGGTGCTTTCCTCCCTTTTCAAGTTCGCGCCTTGGCGACGAACAGGATTCGTTTTTCATATCGACGGCCTTGGGCCGCAGCTTTCGCGAATGACGAGCTTCGGCGGCAGGATGATGCTCTCGGGCGAGCCTTCGGGCGACTTGATCCGGCGCAGCAGCAGGCGAGCCGCTTCCTCGCCGATCTGGCGGCCGCCGATGGCGACTGTGGTCAACGCCGGCCGGTGCATGGCGCCCTCAGGGATGTTGTCGAAGCCGACCACGGCCGCGTCACGGCCCGGAACGAGACCCAGATCGGCGAGACCCAGCATGACGCCGAGCGCGCAGAGGTCGTTATGGCAGACCACGGCCGTCGGCGCGCTCGATTTGTCGCGGAAGAGCTGGCCGACCGCGGCGGCTCCGCCCTCTCGCGTCGGAAGGCAATTGACGATCGGCCCGACCGGCAATCCGAATCTGGGCAGGATGGCGCGGAAGGCCTCGGTTCGGTCGCGCGCGGGCGACACCCGGCGGGCGCCGCCGACAAAGGCGATGCGCTGGTGCCCAAGTCGGATCAAATGCTCCGCGGCCAGGGTCATGCCGAGCCGGAAGTCGGCGCTGACGTAATCCGCGCTCCGCCCGACTCGCCGCAACATTTGCACGACCGGGATGCCGTTGCGGCTCAGTTCATCGACGACCTCGGCGGAGGTCCCTTCGGCCGGGGCGAGCAGGATGCCGTCGACCCGGTGCTCGCGCATGCGGGCGATGAAGCGACTCTGGCGGGTGGGCGATTCCGCGGTATTGGCGACGAAAGCGACCCAACCCGCCTGATCGAGCGCATCGTCGATTCCCGCCGCAAGCTCGGCGTAGAACGGATTGGTGATCTCGCAGATGACCAGCCCGACGGTGTGGGTGAGGCGCATGCGCAAATTCGCCGCCGCGCGATGATAGACATAGCCGAGAGAGTCCATGGACGATCGGACGCCGGCCCGGGTTGCGGCCGCAACCAGGGGACTGTTGCGCAGCACCAAAGACACGGTCGCCGCCGACACCCCCGCGTGCCGGGCGATATCTTTCACGGTCGGCCGCAAGCGCTCCCTCCGACGATCGTTTACGATTTAGATCGTTCCAATAGTATTTATCCGGCAATCGCAAAGGAACGTCAATCGAAAATTTGAATGCATCCAACGGTCCGGAAGATCGGCATTCGCACCGTCCGGGCTTTGCTGTCCGCCGCGCCGGCGCGCGGTCTGCCGCCTTCCTGAACCGAGGGTCGCAATTTTGTCGATTGATGGTATGGAAGCGGTCGTTTCGATCCGGCCGATCAGCAGGGCGCGATGAGTTCAGAGAGCCAGGTTTCCAGACGCGTTGAGACGCCGCGGCAGGATCCGCTCGCCGAGATGGTCTTCGTTCCGGCGGGGGAGTTCCGCATGGGTTCGGACGGGCACTATCCCGAGGAAGCGCCGGTCCACCGGGTCAGCGTCGGCGCATTCCGGATCGACGCCGCGCCGGTGACGAACCGCCAATTCCGCAAGTTCGTCAACGCCACAAACTACGTCACCTTCGCCGAGATTGCGCCGGATCCGAAGGACTACCCGGGCGCCCTGCCGAAAATGCTGAAGGCCGGCTCGCTCGTGTTCACGCCACCCAATACGCCAGTCGATCTCAACGATTGGTCGCAATGGTGGCGGTTCAAATTCGGCGCCGACTGGCGCCGGCCTTATGGGCCGCGCAGTTCGATCAGCGGGCTCGACGACCACCCGGTCGTGCATGTCGCCTATCGCGACGCGGAGGCTTACGCGAGTTGGGCGGGCAAGGAACTGCCGACCGAGGCCGAGTGGGAGTACGCGGCGCGCGGCGGTCTCGAGGGGGCGGAATTCGCCTGGGGCGATGAATTGACGCCCGCGGGAAAACAAATGGCCAACACCTGGCAGGGGGCGTTTCCGCACGAGAACAAGGCGCTCGATCGTTATGAGCGCACGTCGCCGGTCAAGTCCTTCCCGCCGAATGGCTACGGCATCTACGACATGATCGGCAATGTCTGGGAGTGGACGGTGGATTTCTGGACCACGCGTCATCCGGCGGACTTAGCCAAAGCCTGCTGCGTCCCGCAAAATCCGCGCGGCGGGCCGGAGCGAGAAAGCTACGATCCGCGCCAGCCGGAGATTCGCATTCCCCGCAAGGTGCTCAAGGGCGGTTCGCATCTGTGCGCGCCGAACTATTGCCGCCGCTACCGGCCCGCGGCCCGGCACGCCGAGCCGGTCGACACTTCCACCAGCCACGTCGGATTCCGGTGCGTCGTGCGCGGACCTGCTTCACTTTGACCGACGCGCCATCCAAAACGCAGATCGTTCAGGCGCGCCTGGCGGTCGGGCTCCTGGTCGTCCTCGTCGTCGGCGGCGCGCTCTGGTATGGCGTTACCGCAGAGAGTCTTGGTCGTTTGTGGAGCAACATCCTGGACAGGCCAGGGGGCCCGATGACATTCCGCTTCATTCTGCAACCGGCGATGGCGATTATCGCCGCGCTGCGCGATGGCGTACATGACGCGCGCGTCGGGCGCAGGCCGTATGTCTGGGCCTTGATCCATGGCGTTCGCGACCCCCAGGGCCGCAGCGGGCGTCTGTGGGAGGGCTTCATCTCGACGGCGAGGATCATCATCCTTGGCGTGGTGATGGACACCGTCTACCAGTGGGTGGTGTTCAAGACGTTCTATCCGGCGCAAGCGGCGGTGATTGCGATTCTGCTCGCCTTTGTCCCGTACATCGTGCTTCGCGGTCCCATCGAGCGGATCGCGTATCACTGGATTGCTCGACCAGCGTCCAACTGAGCGCGCGAGATTGGAGGAACGGACGATGGCGAGCCCGGAGCTCAAGTTCGACACCAACACCGAGCTCGCATCCCGCCGCACCGGGATGGCGTTCCAGCGCACGCGCCTGGCCGAAGATCGCACGCTGATGGCGGTGATCCGCACCGCGTTGTCGCTGATCGGCTTCGGCTTCACCATCGCGCAGGTGTTTCAGAAGCTGCGGGAACAGGATATCATCACCAAGGCCGCTGCGCCGCGTAATTTCGGCCTCGCTCTGGTTGGGCTCGGCATCGTGATGCTTGTCCTGGGCATCGTCTATCACGTGCAGTTCATGCTGGGACTGCGCCACTTGAGGGAGTCGATGCGGGCGGAAGGGCTCATCCATGGCGAGAGCGTCTTTCCGGTGTCGCTGACGCTGATTACTGCGCTCATTCTTCTCGTCATCGGAGTCGCGGCGATCCTGAGCATGGCGTTTCACGTCGGACCATTCGAATAGGGAGGCGCGTGGCTCAAAGTTGAATGGCTGTGTCGTGTGTTGCCGGCGTCGACGCGCCGGGATGATATCGTTCATTTTAGATTCAATACAAAAAGCAGGAGTAGGAAATGCCTAAGACTGACAAGCCCAATATTCTTATCATTTGGGGAGACGACATCGGCTACTGGAACATCAGCCACTACAGCAAAGGTATGATGGGCTACCAAACGCCCAACATCGATCGCATCGCGCAAGAAGGGGCTACATTCACCGACTGGTATGGCCAGCAGAGCTGCACGGCCGGCCGCGCGTGCTTCATCACCGGTCAGAACCCGATCCGCACCGGCCTCACAAAAGTCGGCATGCCCGGCGCATCGGTTGGATTGCATGCGGAGGACGCAACCATCGCCGAAATGCTGAAGCCGCTCGGTTACGCCACCGGTCAGTTCGGCAAGAACCATTTGGGGGACCGCGACGAGTATCTGCCGACTGTGCATGGGTTCGACGAATTCTTCGGCAATCTCTATCACCTCAACGCCGAGGAAGAGCCGGAATTGCGGGACTATCCCAAGGACCCGGAATTCAAAAAGAAGTTCGGACCGCGTGGCGTGCTCCACTGCCTGGCCGACGGCAAGGGCGGCCAGACAATCACCGATACCGGCCCGTTGACCAAGAAGCGTATGGAAACCATCGACGAGGAAATCACGGCGGGTGCGCTTGGCTGGATGGAAAAGCAGGCCAAGGCGAATCAGCCATTCTTCCTCTGGTACAATTCGACCGCTATGCATTTCAGGACCCACCTCGCCGACAAGAACCGCGGCAAGAGCGGGCAGGACGACTACAGCGATCGCATGGTCACTCACGATGAGCAGGTCGGCGAGTTGCTTAAAAAGCTCGACGAGCTTGGCATCGCCGACAACACCATCGTCATGTATT
>Ga0209139_10000875_pt1 | contig 10851 bp, 13 predicted proteins | sample BogFormECP14_OM3_FD_188246 | JGI IMG/M metagenome (GOLD analysis project Ga0209139, IMG submission 188246) | Bog forest soil microbial communities from Calvert Island, British Columbia, Canada - ECP14_OM3 (SPAdes) (version 2) | ecosystem: Environmental > Aquatic > Freshwater > Wetlands > Bog ...
TCATCACCGACGCCGACACCTTTACCGCGCGCCGTCGCACGTCAGGATCCAAGACCTTGAGCTTGGCATCCGATACCAGAATGACTGCGGCGGCGCCGTCGCCGGTCGGGCAGCACATGGGCAGCGTGTTGGGATAACTGATCACCTCGGCCCTGAGCACCTCCTCCAGCGAGAACGGCTTCTGGTATTGAGCAAGCGGATTGAGTGTGGAGTGCATGTGGTTCTTCACCGCCACCTTGGCGAACTGCTCGGCGGTGACGCCGTTGGCCAATGCGTACTCGGTCCCGGCTTGAGCGAAGACCCCCGGCATCAGACCGGTGCCCAGAAGGCCTTCCGTCTTGACGACGGCGCCGTATCGGCCCTTCGGCGAGAACACCTTCTTCTGGTCGGCCTTCTTCGCAGCGCCGCCGAGCATGCCCATCTTGCCCATCTTCTCGACGCCAACCGCCATGGCGATGTCACACTCGCCGGACTTGATCCCCATCATGGCCACCCGTACCGCGGTAGCGCCGGTGGCGCACGCGTTGACGACGTTGTACACAGGGATGCCGGTCTGCCCGATCTGCTTGAGAAGTCGTTGACCGTTGTGCGAGTTGGCCTCGTACACGTTGCCCAGTGCCAATAGCCCGACGTCGGCCATGTCCTGACCTGAGTCGACCAGCGCGTCGAGAGCAGCGGTCGACGCGAGGTCGAGAAGATCGAGGTCGGCAAAGCGGCCGAACTTGGTCATCGACGTTCCGATGATCCACACCGATTCGCCCATCGTCACGCTCCGATCGGCTCGTAGCCGAATGCCACCGCGAGCACGCCGTCGTCGTCGGTGCCCACGTCGAAAGTCGTTAGACGGACCTTGGTCTCGGGATGAATAGCAGCGGGATCGGTGACGCCGATCAGATTAGCCTTCACCACGCCCCCGCCAGTCAGTTCGACGACCGCCGAGGTGAAGGGTCCCGACTTGGCGCCGCGCTGCACGATCGTGTATGCCCGCACCACGCCCTCATTGGACAGCCGCCGCGAAGTGAAGTCGGTCGTCGAGCACATTGCGCAGGCGTTGCGACGGTCGAAGTACAGCGCCGAGCACTGCCGACATTCGCTGGCCACCAGATGCGGGTCCTCCCCCAACACCAGGTAGTCGACAACGGGAATGCTGCGTGTCATGGGGGCCTCCGCGCTTTATCGGCATCAATAGGGCAAATCGCAAGTCAAATGCTAGAGTACTAGACTATCGATACATAGACAATATTAAGATCGAAGAAAGCCCGCAGTCGTGTCGTGAGGAGGCCACCCGTGATCGAGCCCGCTCCCTTCGATCCCGGTGCCATTGGTGCCCGCTCGACGCCCAAGCAGGTGGAGTGGATGTCGCGCGACTGCATGCTCTACGCACTCGGCGTTGGCATGGGGGTCGACGATCTGGCCTTCACCACCAACAACACCAAGGGCATCGAACAGCGCATGGTGCCAACGATGCCCGTCACGCTTGGTGTCGACTTCAGCGTGCTCAGGGCGGCCGGCCCATTCGACTGGGCCAAGGTGCTGCACGCCGAGCAGCGCGTCGAGTTGCTAGCGACGATTCCGGTGCACGGGCGGGCCGAGGCCGTCACCGAGATCACCGAAATGTGGGATAGGGGAAGGCAGCGCTCATCGTGGCGGAGACCACGGGAACATCGCCAGACGGAGAACCGTTGTGGCGCAGCTCTACCGGGCTGTTCATTCGCGGCACCGGAGGATGGGGCGGCGAACGTGGCCCCGCGTCTGCTGGTGTAGCGGCCGCTCGTCATGGCGATCTCGACTCGGTCAAGACGGTCGGCTACCAGACCAGCCGCGACCAGGCGCTCATCTATCGCCTGTCGGGGGACTACAACCCGCTTCACTCCGACCCGTCTTTTGCGGCACGGGCGGGGCTGGACCGCCCTATCCTGCATGGACTGTGCACCTTTGGCTTCGCCGCCCGTGCGGTACTCGATGTCGCCGGCATCGGCGCCGTTCTCACGTCGATGTCGGCGCGGTTTGCCGGGCCGGTGTGGCCCGGGGATAGCCTCAAGGTCGATCTGTACCAGCCCGACGCCGCGACGGTCACGTTCACCGTCCGCGGCCGAGACGACACCGAAGTGCTCACCGCCGGTTCGGCCACCTATCGACACTGAGGCCGATCTGGTGGCCGGGACATCCAAAGATTCTGGCGGCCAGAGCGTTCGGTCGACGACCCGCGGGCGCAACTTCACCGTTGGGTCTTCGCCACGACCCTTACGTGCTCTCACGCCAAAAGTGATCCGAAACTCACACCAGCGAAGTAGTTGAGTGCTGGAAAGTCCAGCTCTAACTAGCCGATTATTGGATTATTCGAGTGCTCTGCGCCCGGCGATAAAAGAACTTGCAAGGTAGAATGTTGGTGAACCGATCAAATCAAGGAGCGCATCGTGACCATTGGTAACAGGGCGCCCGACACTATTACCGATCCAGTCGACTGGGCCAAGCACTACTGGGAACAACAGGGGCTCGATGGAGATGAGCAGCGGTTCCTCGCCCTCACGTCGCTTCTGCGCTACCAACGAATCGTCGCCGACACGGTGGATTCGCAGCTAAAGATGCACGGCCTGAACATGACCGACTACCTCCTGCTGATGACGCTGCAACTCTCCGAGACTGGCACTCGCCTAATCTCCAGCCTCGCCCGCAACCTCCTGGTGCACGCTACAACAGCCACCCTGGCCACCGATCGCCTCGAACAGCGCGAACTCCTTCAGCGAAGCCCCCACCCCACCGATCGCCGCGCCACCTGCGTGTCGATCACTGACCTGGGCCGCGAGACCGCCAACGAGGCCACCAAGGCGCTGACCGGCATCGATTTCGGCATGTCAGGGCCGCTCGACGAGTTGGCAAGGCTGCGGTCCGCCCTCACGGTGATGCGCCGCGCGACCGGCGACGCCTAATCTCGGGACGCGCAAGCCAACCCGCAGTCCTTCAACACATGGCCGATGATGATTGCGGCCAATCCCGCGTCGGCAAGTTACTCTCGTAATGAATCGTCGATGCACGGAGCATTGCGCGATCAGCGAAGTTAGATCCGACGTGCGTCGGGTGTGGCCGTCGAAGGGAGTCCCAGGGTGGCGACGAGGTCTCGGAAGCGAACGATGGCCGCAGACGCCCCTCTCAGCGACGAGCAAAAGCAGGATCCCGTGGAGTGGGTGAAGTTCTACTGGGAACAGACATGCAAGGACGACCCCTACCCGTTCCTTGCGATGAGTTCGATCCTTCGGCTGCACGAGGTGATGACCTCGATCATGGAGACGGAACTCAAGGAGTCCTTCAAGCTCACGCTGACCGACTACCTGATGCTCAAGACACTCGAGTTGAGTGACACCGGCACCAGGCTGCTCAGTCGTGTTGCGTGGAACCTCCTGGTACACGCGACCACGGTTACGATTATCACCGATCGACTGGAAAAGCGCGGATTGTTGGCCAGAGAGGCTCATCCGCGCGACCGCCGCGCCATCATGGTGACCATCACCGTCGAAGGGCGCAAACTCGTGGCCGCGGCGACGAAGGCGCTTGCGAAGCTCGACTATGGGCTGCCGGGTTTGAGTGCTGCGAAGGCGCGAAAACTGGTGGAGTTCATTGCCCCCCTGCGGCGCGACGCAGGCGACCAGGACCGTGTGCACGGCCGCGCCAGCGACGTGTCTCGTGACAGTGCGGCTACTTGATCGTTGCGATCAGGTCGCCCGACATCGCATAGAGCTGGGGGCCCCAGGTGGAATGCCCGTTGGTTCCGTGCGCGCTCCGTTAATGCGAGTAGAAGGCCCTGTTGCTTCCCTGAGCCTGGTCGGCTAACCGATCATTGCGGCCTCGTCGATTGACGTCAGCGTGGCGGGGCTGAAAACCCACAGCCGGGTGTTGTTGTCAATCAGAAGCTGGATGTGCGCGTCCGGATCGCGCCACTTCCAGCGACCCAGTTGTGGGGCCCCCACATGTTTCGGGTGTCCACGCCGCCGAAGCGTTCCATGCCGGCAGTGATGGCACCATTCATCGTCGTGCTCCCAGGCGCAAGAAATCCCGGCAGTGATCCTGCGAACCGGTACCGTTGCGGGTGGAACTCCGCCAAAGTTATTGCGGCGGTGCCGCCTTGGGAGCGCCGACGATCGTGTGTCCCCCTGGTGCTAGACCCTTGTTGGCTCTTTGAGATGTCTCCGGTTGTATCCAGCGGTCGCTCGACATGGGAGCGTCGACAGGCGGCTGTCGCCGCACTCTCGTCACACACAGGTAGGCGCGGAGATCCATTGCAGGGTTGGGAGCACGGCTGGGCCTTGAGGGTACGCAGTTTCGGTGCAACTACGGGTATGGCGCTTACTCCGACTTCAGCCGGATGCACCAGCGGATAAAGCAGGTTGTGGCGACGCCCAGGAACACCAAGATGATCATGTCGAGCAGCCACCATGTTGGGTCGTGTGTCCATAGCGTCTCATTGGCCGGGACGAGTGCGGCGAGATGACGCAAATCGACCGTGGAAGCTGACGCTGCGAAGCCCCAGCGTGCCGGTAGAGCCCACGACAGCTGGTTGAGCCCGAGGCGCCCGGTGACCGGAATCAGCCCACCCGCCAACACGATTGATAACATCACCGAGATGACGAGCATGGGCAGGATCTGGTCTTGCGAGCGTGCCGCCGCGGACAGAGCCATCCCGTTGACGGCAGCCATCAACGCCGTTACGGCGAGCGTGATGTAGAGCTCAGCGGTGGAGTTGCCGAGTACAACGGCGCCGCGGGTGGGGCCGCCCTTGCCGATGAGGACAATTGCGGCCAGGATCGCGGTTTGCACCGTGGCCGCAACGCCGTATACGCCGATCTTGGCTAACAGGTATGCCGACGCCGACAGTCCCACCGACTGTTCCCGTCTGAATATCGCTCTTTCGCCGACCAGGTCACGAATGGTCAGCGCCGTGCCCATGAACACCGCTGAGATGTTGAGCAGCATGAGAATTTGCGCCGGTTCATCGGGCACCGGGCCGCGCGGGTCGGCAACCCCCAGCCCGGCGTGCCCTGGAACCAGCAGCGCCAGGACACCCAGAATGAACGGCAGTACGACAAGGAAGATGAAATATCCCCGGTCGGCCACCAAGAGACGCAGTTGGCGGCGCGCAAGAGTTAAGAGCTGTCGCCCGATATGTTTCGGAGGACTTGGCGGCAAAGTTCGCCGCGATGATGGGTGGGCAGGGTTGTGCCCGGATGTGCATAAGCGGGCCAGAAACTCGCGATTGACCGCTTCGGGTTCCGTGCCGACCCGTGCAAAGAGATCGGCCCAGTTGGCCGTACCCATGACGTGACAGATCTGATTGGTGGGCCCGAAGTAGGCCGTCTTGCCGCCCGGAGTCAAGAACAACACCTGGTCGCAGACGTCGAGATTGCTCACGCAGTGGGTAACCACGAGCACGACTCGACCGGCGTCGGCGAGCCGGCGCAGCAGTTTCATGACTTGGCGATCCAGTGCCGGGTCAAGCCCCGACGTAGGTTCGTCGAGAATCAACAACGACGGTCCGGTGAGCAGTTCCACGGCCACCGAGGCACGCTTGCGTTCACCACCGGACAGCTTGTCGACTCGGGTATTGCGGCGCTTGGTCAGATCAAGTTCCTTGAGCACGTCCTCAACCGCCTGGCGGCGCTGGTGATCGGTGGCGTGCTGCATGCGTAACTCTGCGACGTAGCCGAGCACTTCGGCGACGGTCAGTTGATGGTGAATGATGTTTTCCTGGGGGACTAGCCCGATGCGGTGCCGAAGCGACCCATACTCGGCGTGCAGGTCGTGTCCCTCGAATGTCACGACACCGGTCATCGGTTTCGCGATGCCCGCGATGAGTTTCACCAATGTCGACTTACCTGCTCCGGACGGACCGATGATGGCTGTGAGCGACCCGTGTCCGGCGCTGAACGACACGCCGCTGAGCAATGTGTTGGTTCGAACTGCGAAGCTCAACTCACTGACTTGCAAACAGCCGGTGCCGTCGACGGGTTGCTCGTGCGTGTCGGCGCCGAGGTGATCGGATGCGGCTGGCGGGCCGACGTGGACCGAGCGGCGTGGCGGGCGCCGCCGATGACGGCCGGGGCGGCGCTGGTCGCGAATATTCGCTTCGTGACGTGCGGTGTCATCGGGCCGACTGTGCGTCGCCTTGTCTGCGCTCAACGGTTGGATACTCATGTCAGGCAACCTCGAGCTCCCGGCAGAGGCTGCGGACTAATGCTTGGCTCGACCGGCGGAGCCGGCCGCCAGTCGTTGGAGTTGCAATCAGCTGGGCGGGCCTGGAAAGAGTCCCAAGAACTGATGCCGGCATCGATACGAGCGGCACAGCACGGAGTACGTAGATCGCACGCTGAACGTTGATCAAAGGACCGGACATGTTTCACCTCCAATGGAGTAGGGAAAGCGGAGCGGGCAACCGGGACTTCTAGCCGCGAAAGTGACGGACACGGATCCCCCTTCGTGATCGTGGCCCCACGGCATTGCGTGAGGCTTCAGCGTGGAGACTGGGCCGAACACCCGGCCCCCGCCTCGGTTCGCAGCCGACTGAGATGAGTCGACTCACCCTCATGTGTCTGCCCTCTCACTAATGACCCCTTAGTGGCGTCGGTCACACCGTGGTTTCACACCCTAGAAACATGACCTTTGTAAAGTCAAGTATTCGACTATCCATACTGCGAGTTACAACACTTGCGCGCGCGCCGCGGCGGCGGCACGACCCTCGCGGTCCCCGCTGGCAAGGTGGCCGGCCAGCACTGTGCAGACCACTTGGCGTGCCTCTATCCAGATCACGTCATCGAGCGGGATGACGAGCCGGGTGGTGTTGGTCATGGTTGTGGTGCCTTTCATGTCGTTGATTCCCCGGTTGGGGCTGCACTTTCCGCCGGGATGGCGGGAAACTTGGTCGGTCATGCTGGTCGATCTCCTTCGGTTGACTTTCCTTGCTGCTCAGCGCTGTTGGTGCAGCCGGTGCGATGCGCGCCATTTGCGGCGGCGTAGCAGCCGCAGCCGCGGCACCAGTCGGCCCTGCGGTCGGCGGGGGTGCACCGGAGCATGGATGGCCCAGAGTGGCCCCAGTTGCCTGGAGAGCATTTTTGGGGTCCGCCTCGGGTGGATATGGGGGGTCCGGAGAAGGGTTTCACATCCCAAAGCAACTATTCATCAGGGCTTTTGGGCCCGCAACGGCACCGACCCGGATGGGCGTCCGTCAATCACAATCCTGATTCATCAGATGAATCAACCGCTCGTGTTGTCTTCAGACAAGATAAGACACGCCGCTGACGCGCGGGGCTAGTAGCGATGCGTCAGTGTCCCCAGCAGGCATGAACGATCACACCGATACAACGATCTTTCCAAACTGGCCGCTGTTCTCGAGGTAGTCGCTCATAGGCGCGACAGTGTGAACTACCGCCGTCCCTGGTCGGTGCCGAGGGTGACCAGGACGGTCCGGTGATCGCCTGAAGGATCAATGAAGCCCAAGCTTATCAGGGCGCCGGGCGCCTTGGACTGTACGGCAGCAACCAGCCCGTCGGCGCTTTCAATCAGGTGGTCATCGACCTTTGTTATCAGCGCGCCGGTGGACAGTCCAGCTGCCGCGGCGGGACTGCTGTCTGTCATGCCGATGATCCTTGCTCCTCGGCTATTCACGTCATTGCTCGCCTGCACGCCCAACCAACCATGCGTTGCCCTACCGGTGGCGATGAGTTCGCCGGCGATGCGGTCGGCGAGATCGACGGGAATGGCGAAACCAATTCCGATCGAACCGCTCTGGGTAGCGCCCGCGCGGTCAGCGCCAGCAAGAGTCGCAATCGCCGAGTTCATGCCGATGAGTTCGCCATTCATGTCGACCAGTGCGCCGCCGGAGCTACCCGGGTTGAGCGCCGCATCAGTTTGGATGGCGTCAAACGCCGCGAGCTGGTTACCGGCATCGGCGAGAGTCATCACCGGCCGGTTCAGCGCGCTGATCACCCCAGTGGTCACGGTGTTCTGCAGACCCAGCGGCGATCCCACTGCCGCCACCGGCTCACCGACGCGCAGGCCGGCCGAGTTGCCGACTGAAACCGGGATGAGGCCCGTAATCCCCTGCGCCCGAACAACTGCGATATCACTAGTTGGATCAGTGGCGACCACACTGAAGACGGCGCTTCGGCCGTCGTATAACGTCACCACGCTGCTCGTCGACTCGGGCGGTTCGGCGTGGATGGGAGCCACGACATGGTTATTGGTCATGATCAGCCCATCAGAGGTGAGGACGATGCCCGAACCCATTTCAGATTCGTCGCCTGCCTTGGTTTCCAGCGTGACCACGCTGGGCAGCACCTTGGCGGCGACCTGCTCGACCGATGGCGGCGTAGAGAAGTTGACCGCAGCGCGCGGCGTGGGAGAACCAGGGACGAACAACTGCCCGCCGACGGCGGGTGGACGCACGAGTACAGCCACGGCAAAACTGATCGCGGCGATAAACATCACAGCCGCGATGCCACGCATAATGAATGTCCCAACGCGAGCCAGCCTCCGCACAATCACCGATATCGCCCGACGAAGGGGGTAGGGGACCCTATGCCGGCCGGCCCGCTGAATATCAGACATTGGCATCACGCAGTCGCGGTGATGGTTTGAGTTCTTGCACCGCCGGCGCCGTCGCCGAGTAGTCTGCGCAGTTGTCGTCGGCCACGATGAAGCTGCGAAGCCACTGTCCCGGTCGGGGTGTTCATGATCGCCGCGATCTCCTGGTAACGGAGCCCCTCAACATCGGCGTAATACACCACGTCGCGAAATTGCCGCGGCAATGCCTGCATGGCCGACTTGATGTCGTTGTCCGGCAAGGAATCTAGCGCCTGGTCTTCGGCTGAGCGCAGTCCCGCCGGGGCGGATCGGGTGTAGGTCTCCGCCAAACGCTGCTCGGTGAGTTCCTCGGTGGAGTACAGCACGGGTTGACGCCGCTTCTTGCGATAGTCACTGATATAGCTGTTGATCAAGATCCGCAACAGCCACGCCTGCAGGTTGGTGTCCGGCCGGAAGGTATGAAAACCCGCGTACGCCTTCATCATGGCTTCTTGCACCAGGTCCTCCGCGTCCGCATGATTGCGGCTCATCCGAAACGCATGGCGGTACATGATGTCGCGCAGCGGTAGGGCACCACGTTCAAACCGTGCGTTGCACTCGGTGTCGACTGGGCGTCGTTGAACCGGTCTGGGCTGTGTCGCCCTCGGGTGAGACTGGACGGCGGTCATCATGGTGCCTTTGTGGGTGACTCGCGGCGCACCAGTAAGCTGACGCGAGCCGAGCTGCGAAGCATACTTCGGTACTTGTGATTGCTTTGGGAATCCGTCATGTCGCTGCTCACCTCACGACGTCATGGCGTTGACCCAGCGCCGCGAAAGCCGCTTGCACGCACCGTCAAGGGCGTCCCGCGTCGGGGTGTCGTCACACAACTTCCCCATGTCCAGATCAATGTTGAAGGTGGCCAACTGCCAACCCAACAGGTTCAACCGAATAGTCACGTTCATGTCATGCACCCGGAAATCGCGTACTTCAGGTTCGAGCATCTTGGTGTCGACCCTGGCGAAGAGGGGGTCGCTGCGCCCCATCGGTCGGGCAGGCAGGTGTCGCGTCATTACGCTGCCACCTGATCAGGTAGTGCCTCGAACGTGTCGCGGGCGGCCTTGGTGTCCCTCCGGATCTGGATTGCCTGCCCGGTCTGGATCACACCGAGGATCATCAGTGACGTACCGGAGACGAGGGTCAGCACGACGATGGAGTCGAACGGCCAAACCAGCACGACGGCGCCGGCGATCACGGACATGATGCCAAGCACGGCATACCAGCCCCGTCCGGGCACGTCGCGCTCGCCCAGCGCGACCGCATTCTCAGAAACACCCAGGAAGATGAAACCGGTTCCGATCCACAGCGACAGCAGTAAAACGGCGTAGCCGTCACCGAAGTGGCGGAAGGACAATATCGCCAGGACAACCGACAGCGCGCCGGTCAAAAACAGCAAAACGCGTGTGGCTGCCGACCGGGGCAAAGTGAATGCCAAAAACAGTTCCGCGAATCCGCTCACCAGCAGGTAGACACCGAACATGGTTGAGACGACAAGGATTGATGGGCCCGGCCATGCCAGTACCATCGCGCCCAACACGATGGTCAGAACACCGGATACCAGTTTGTTTTTCCACAGCTGCTGACCGAGAACGCTAATCATGATGCTCCTTGCTTTGCGGGTGGGCTGATTTTGTTGGCGGCCTTACGTATCCGGCCTACGCGTCGATCGTGATACGAACCGACGCCGGTGTCGCTGTTTTCTCAGACAACACATCCCAGCTTGCGGTGTCGCCGCCAACAACGCCGCCACAGCCACCACGAGCAGCGCACACAGCCCGGTACGCAAGGACACCAACATGCGCGCCGCATTGTCCGCGACAACATCGACACCCTCGACCACTGCCCAGACGATCGAGTAATGCAGAAACCAAACAGACGCCGCATTTACCAACGCGGGCAGCAAAATACAGACCTTGGTCGCGATGACGGCTCTTGCGCACGGAAGACAAGCGTGGCCAGTACCACGGTGCTGATCATCGCCGGGATCTCTACCGGCGCGGTCAGCCGTGGGCTTATCCATGCCGCCGCAGTCAGTTCACCCAACGGAATAACGCTCAACGTGTTCGACAGCCTCGCCCACCTGCCGAACTACAGCGAAACCCTTGAGAATCAACGCCTTCCGCGCCCTGTGGCCGCATTGCGAAACGCTGCCATCGAGGCACACGCCGCAATCGTCTTGACCCACTACTACGGGCACATACCGGCGATGGTCCACAACGCCATCGACTGGCTGACGCGGCG
>Ga0209139_10000878_pt1 | contig 10848 bp, 4 predicted proteins | sample BogFormECP14_OM3_FD_188246 | JGI IMG/M metagenome (GOLD analysis project Ga0209139, IMG submission 188246) | Bog forest soil microbial communities from Calvert Island, British Columbia, Canada - ECP14_OM3 (SPAdes) (version 2) | ecosystem: Environmental > Aquatic > Freshwater > Wetlands > Bog ...
GACTTGGCGTCGCCTTCCGCTTCCGCGATTTTCTTCGCGGCTTCAGCTTGCGTCGTCTGGAGTTCGTTATGGGACTGCTCCGCCTTCTGGATCGCCTGCGCCTTTGAGGTTATCGCCGCCGCAATCACTGCAGGCACGCGTGGCGCACCGATAAAGCCAAACTGTTGCACTCCTACGCCCACCGGCGCCATCTTGAGCTCAATCTGCGTCTGCACCTTGTGCAGGAATTCCGCCTTTTTCTCGCCGTAGATGTCTTCCACCGTGTACGTGGACGCCACCTCGTTCAGCGAATTGCGCACCACGTCGCGCAAGATCCCGTGCGTGAACATATCCATGTCCGACACGCGGTACTTCACGTAAAAATCGGGCACTTTCGCCGGGTCGATCGCGTACGAAAGCGAAACGTCCACGAAAATCTCCATGCCTTCCTTTGAGTTGAAGCCCATCTCTTCGTTGATTGGATGCCCTTCGTTCACGTCTTTCGTCCATTTCACCGTCTGCACGTAGGTAGGGAACTCAATGATCTGCGTACTCACCGGCGAGTACACCACCCAGCCTGTGCGCACCGGTATCTCGGACGCGCCGCGCTGTTTGCCCGCCAGGTTGATTTCCACGCCCACGTGTCCCGCTTCAATTCGCGTCACGCGAAGTAGAAAAATCACCATAATCAACACCACCAGCAGCACTCCAATCGCCGCCGCGCCGAGCTTCAAAAACGGCCCGGCCTTTCTCATCTCAAACGCGGCATCATCTCCGCCGCCTCTTCTGAACGTTCCCATGCGTTTGCTCCCTCCAAAGGAGTCTACCTTCACTCTGTGTTTTCAGCTTTTACTGCGAATAGTTCAGCTTGTCCTGCACCCTGTACTACGCACCACCAGCGTGGCATGTACCACGTTAGGAAGTCATGATGCGCCAACCCACACAAAATAGACAGTTTTGCGGACAACCCCCTGCTTGCCGCCGCGGCAGCGGCCGGCGGAAAATCGGGGCGTCGTGTTTCTCCTTTTTGTTTTCTAGAACCCAAAGGTTGAATGTGAGAGCGCTACAGAGGACGGGCCATCAAAGAACCAAGTAGATTTGCCTACCCCCCAATCAGTTCCATATCCCGAATCTAAACCTCAACAAGTTTCAACCAGCCCGCAGTCTTTCGTTCCTTAATAAGACACGATATAGTACCCACCCGTGCAAGATAGATTCGGAGGACCCCCTCTCATGCCCCAGGCCCTATCGGCTCGTTTGTCGTGGAAGGTCTTACGATTTTTTCTGACCGGGCTGGCAATCGGGACGATGACGTTGTGGGCGCAGGAAAAGCCGAAACCTCCGAAGGCGCTCTCCTTTGCAAAGCAACCGATTAACTTTGAACCGAACCGAGGGCAGGTAAAGCCACCTGCGAGCTTCGTCGTGCGCGCTCCAAATTTGAACGTCGCGCTACGTCCGCTGGGGCTTGATTTGCGTGTTGGCGGTGCCACGAGTGGTCGAGGAACGATCGGGGTGACTTTTCTCGGCGGCGATAGCGCGGCAGAAGTCACCGCGTCCGATTTGCGCGCAAGCTATAGCAACTACATTTTTGGCAATGACCCCTCTCGATGGATTGGGCACGTGCCGAATTTTGGGAGGGTCAAGTACAAGAACATCTATCGTGGAATTGATGTTGTTTTCTATGGGACTGGCGAGAGGTTGGAACACGATTTCATCGTGGCTCCCGGTGCGGACTATCACCTCATTCGAGTACGTCTCGAGGGCACCAAAAGACTCGAAGTGGGGGACGATGGCAATCTCAAACTCGCTCTCGATGATGGAGACCTGACCTTTGTCAAACCTGAGGTGTACCAAGAAAGAGCTGAACGCAAGGTATTTCTGCAAGCGCGATACGTGCTGCTCGGAAAAGATGAGTTCGGGTTCGAGGTGGAAGCGTATGACCGCTCGCAGCCGCTGGTGATTGATCCAATTCTGACTTATTCCACGTACCTCGCGAACGCTGCTGTCGACATAACGGGACTTACGACAGACGCCGAAGGAAATACGTTCGTTACCGGGCTGACGTTTTCTTCGGGGTTTCCGGTGACGACGGGGGCGCCGTGCAACTCCTGTCCGAACGATGCCGACGTCTTCGTCACGAAAATGAATGCGACAGGGACAGCTCTCGTGTACTCCACACTGATCGGCGGCAGCAGTTACAACCAGTCGGCTGGAATCGCCGTGGACAAGAATGGAAACGCGGTGGTGGCTGGTTACACGGCATCCACCGACTTTCCGGTGAAGAATCCGATTATGACGGTGACTTCGGGGACCGGCGCTCAATATGCGTTCATCACGTCGTTGTCGCCCGATGGTTCGACGCTGAACTATTCGAGTGTCATGGGAGATGGGTCGTCGATGTCCTCTGCGGGAGGCGTGGCGCTGGACGCTAGCGGAAACGCGTACATAGCCGGGCAGACCAACTCCGCTGTTTTTCCCTACACGAAACTCAAGATGGTCACGCCCGGAAGCGGGAATACGGTGGGATTCGTGACTATGTTTTTGCCGACTGGAAGTCTCGGGTACGGTGCGATTCTTGGGGCCACTACGCCGCAAAATCCGGGCAACGGACTGGATGGAATCGAAGGAATTGCGGTGGATACCGCGGGAAGCGCATATATCACGGGGTCGAGCGGGTCTCTATGGCCGACAACTCCCGGTGCTTACCAGACATCCATCCCCGGCACGGCTCCCTACTCGGGACCGTTCGTAACGAAGCTGGCGGTGGACGGATCCAGTCTGGTCTATTCGACATTTCTGAGCAACGGCGGAGCGCCAACAGGGATCAAGGTGAACCTATCCGGCAATGCGTTTGTCACTGGAGACTATGCGCCAAACGGATTTCCCACCACCAGCAATGCGTATCAGGGAACCTTAAGCCCAAACGCTTGTTGTGTTTCGTTCGTGACCGAATTTGATCCCACAGGTTCGACACTCGTTTATTCCACTTGTTTCGGTGGGGGCAGCATCAGCACGAGTCAAGGAACGACCAGCACAACGGGGATCGCATTGGATGGCAACGAGAACGTGTGGCTCTCTGGAGGTACCAGTGATCCCCAATTCCCACTGAAATACCCCCTCCAGTCTATTCCTGCCACTAACGACGGAGCCCCTACTCTCACTGGATTTGTGTCGGAGCTAGCGATCACGCCTACAAATACGCAACTCCTGTTTTCCTCATATTGGGGAGGACAAACAGGTGGATCCATATCGCGCGTGGCGATCGACGGAAATCAGAGAGCGCACGTCGCGGGCACCACGCTCGGCGGCCTCTACACGACGCCGGGCGCCTATCTTTCGTCGGTTTCTACGCCGCCACCGGATGTCGAATATACGTACCCGTATCTCGCCGTCATTGATACCAGCGTGGCAAGCCCATCGACCTGTTTTAGTCCTCAGGGCCTCAATTTTGGATTTGTGAGAACTGGAACGTCCCAAAATCAAACCGTGACGGTGACGAATTGCGGGAATGCGTCACTCACGATTAGCAGCATCGCCTCGTCCAATTCGATTTTCACCATTCCCACCTCGTCTAATGGATGTTCACAAGCGGTAGCGACGAACTCATCCTGCAGCTTTGTGGTGACCCTCACGCCGACTGCGGTCGCTGCGGCAACCGCAACGCTCACGATAGCTTCCAACGCGCCAATTTCGAGCGTTGAACTGATTGCATCAGGCATTGGCGCAGTGCCGATAATTCAAGCCTCAAACGCAAATGTCACGTTTGATCCGCAGTTCATTGGGCAGACCAGCCCATCTCAGATTCTATTGGTTTCAAATGGCGCCCGAGTGCCGCTGCACATCGATCTTACGCACACAACCGTCAGTCCTGGCTTCGCCTACACGCAAACAGGCTGCGATGGACTCCTCGGTAGTTGCGTCTTCTCCTTGACGTTCACACCGAGTGCCGCAGGCCTCACCACGGGCGCGCTTAACATCGCTTCCGATGACCCGGTAACCCCAATCCTGACAATTGGCCTCTCGGGAACGGGATATAGCTCCTATCCCGCGCCAATGCTGGCGAGTGTGATCCCTCCGACCGTCCCGCTTGGCAGCACTTCCATCACCCTGCAAATATCGGGGACCAATTTCTTTCCGGCGTCCGTGGTGTACGCCGCAGGCCTGCCTCAGGTGACGACGTATCAGGACTCGACATTCCTGACAGCCACGCTGAACAGCTCTTTGTTGGGAAGTTTGGGCGAAATACCGATTACCGTATTCAATCCCGCTCCGGGCGGAGCGGAGAGCGTTCCGTTCGTCGCTACAGCGTATCAGTCGATACCGTTGGGCGGCGTCGCGCTGGTGCACGATCCTGGCAGAAACCTTTTATACGCGGCCATTCGCGCAGATGCTGCGAATAACCCGAACACCGTGGCCGTGGTTAACCCGGAGACAGCCACGGTAAAGCAATACATCGCGGTGGGAAATGATCCTGCCAAGCTGGCTCTTTCCAGCGACGGGAACTATCTGTATGTCGCGCTGAACGGAGATCATGCGATTCAACGTATCAATATGAGCAGTCTTACCGTGGATCAAACCTTTGCGCTGCCGGTCGATAGTTCCTTTGGGCTACTTACAGCCGCGGACATGAAAGTTGTCCCAGGTTCGCCGTTGTCCGTCGTCGTTGCCCTCTTTTGCATCGCGAGCCCGGCCGAAGATGGAATCGCTTTGTATAGCAACGCCACGCTGGTGAATTGGCTGCCCAGTGTGACCCAGAATGTGGTCGTGGATAATTTCGATTTCGCTGGCAGTCCACCGGTCGTCTATTCAATACCCGGAGAGTTTGGCGTTTTTACCATCGACAGCACTGGGATCCACATGCAGTCAACCGCCGCTTTAGGTCAAGGCCCATCGGGGCCTATCGTCTCCGACGGCACCTTGCTCTACCTTAGCGGCGGACAAGTCTGGAACCCATCGCCGCTGACTTTGCTGGGGACCGCCACACCACCGCCCTCAGAAGGGGTGAGCGTCGTGCCCGATGCCAGCGTTGGCCGGACGTTTTACCTCGACCAGTTTGCTTCGTACGCACTATATGGAGCAACGGCAATCGAGGCTTACGATCAGTCTAGTTTCGGCTTGCTCGGGACGGTCCCGTTTGTGTCGCCCGCGATCTTTGGACCGGACGCGGCGACCCTCGTGCGCTGGGGTACGAACGGTTTTGCGTTTCTGGTGGACAGTTTTGTGGCAACGCCGGGTAGCGATACGTTGATCTTGCTGCGGAGTAGCATCTCGGGCGCGGCAACCGGCCAGAACCCCGAGCCTGTGCTGGCTTCGCTCAGCACAACGAGTGCTACATTGGGTGGACCAGGGTTCACATTGAGTGTCACTGGGTCGAGTTTCGTGAACGGCGCCGTCGTGCAGTGGAACGGCGGCGCGCGGACGACGACTTTCGTGAGCGCAACGCAACTGAGCGCGAACATCACCGCCGCCGATATTGCGCAAGCTGGCACGGAGCTGATTGCGGTGTCCAATCCCGCGCCGGGTGGTGGGCTGTCTTCGCCGCTAAGCTTCACTGTGATTGCCGCGGCGCCTGCGGCGTCTCTGAGTAACGCGTCGCTGACCTTCGTTTCCCAAACCGTAGGTACCACCAGCGCTACCCAGACCGTGACGTTAACGAACACAGGGGGATTGCCGCTGACCATAGGTGCCGCTCAGGTCACGGAGGACTTCGCGGAATCGAACAATTGCCCTTCTACTTTGGCTTCCCTCGCAATTTGCACCTTCTCGGTAACGTTCACTCCCACCGCAACGGGAGCGAGAGTGGGATCGCTTGCAATTACCGACGGCGCAGCGAACAGCCCGCAAACCGTAGCGCTCTCTGGCACCGGTGCGGCTGACTTTTCCTTCGGCGCAAGCGGGTCAAATAACACCACTGCGACTGTGAGCGCAGGACAAACCGCGACTTATTCGCTCTCCATTGTGTCGAGCGCCAACTCCAGCGGCACAGTGACCTTGACCTGCACACAGGTGCCAGTAAATGCCCATTGCGCGGTCAACCCACCGAGTCTTTCTCTTACTAGCGGTCAATCTGCGAGTTTCTCGGTAACCGTGACGACTGGTTCCACTTCGGCCGGGTTAATAATCTCCTCGCGCGTGGTATGGGCTTTTTGCGCGCTTGGTTGGCTGATCGCTTTGCCTTTGGCTAAGGGCCGCCCGGGTACAAAGGTGTTGGGCGCTCGACAGATCTTCGGGCGGGCGCTCGCAGTCATTGCGACTCTTTGTCTATTCATCGCAGCGGGAGTAGCTGGTTGCGGTGGCGGCCCAAGCAGCCCTCCGCCCGTTTCTTTAACAACCATGCCGGGCACGTATACATTACAAATCGTGGCGACGGAAGGAGCTACCAGTCAGAGCCAGTCAATCACGCTGGTTGTTCAGTAGCAGACTTACTGTGGGCGAGTTCGCGAAATTCTCTCACCGCCGATGCCATGTCGACCGTTTCAATCCGTATAGTGTTTTTAGCCAGCCAAATAAGGCGGCGGAATGCAATATACTTCGTTCCGTGTAAAGGCTCCGCAGATGGTCTCTGCACTGGCTGAGGAGACGCAATGAAAAAGCTCGCCGCACTACTACTGCTTATGCTCGCAACAACGTGCCTCGCGCATACACGCAACTGGAAGACCGCGACGGTCATCGGCGCCACAGAAACCAACGTCTCGGGCCCGTTGATTCGCGAGACCAGCACCATGCACTACACTGTGGAGACCGACGACATGGTTCTGTCTCTCGACTACGCCTACCACCCAAACACAAAAGAAGCTTCGCCCGACCAGCGGGGCAAGAACGCTCCACCCAGCCTCGCCGTCAACCTCCCCACAAAAATTGCCATCGAGGGCCACCACGCCTACATTCTCGACAGCACCGGCGCCGAAGTGAAAATGCACGTCGTAAAAAAGCAAAAGAGGTGAACCGTGGGACAGCCATCGTGGCTGTCCTGAGCTTGCTACAGAGCCGTCGTCATTCTGACTCTGCGAACTCTGTGTCCTCTGTGTTAGGACAACCGCTTACCAGGCCAGTCCCATCCGCGAGAGCCCCGGCATTTGCTTTCTCGTGCCCCACCTGCGCCAACCGCATCCGCGCTTACGGAAACTTTCGTTTGACGTCTAACGGTCAACGCCTGACGATGGTAAGCGTTAGGAATGGAACGCCTTTGGGGCCAAGGACGGGAACACATGGCGAACACAATTACCCTATCCGTGAACGGTGCAACGCAGACGGTATCCTCTGCGCCAGAGACGCCCTTGCTGTTCGTGTTGCGCAACGAACTGAAATTAACCGGCCCGCGCCTCGGCTGTGGCATGGCGCAATGCGGAGCCTGCTCCGTCCTGTTGGATGGAGAAGAGGTGCGTTCCTGCGTCACGCCGGTTTCCTACGCGGCCGGGAAAAAAGTGACCACTATCGAAGGGCTTCCGGCGATTTGGGCTACCGAGAAGAATCTAAGCGGAGACGTTGCAGCCAAGACGCTGCATCCGGTGCAGCAGGCGTGGATTGACGAACAGGTGCCGCAGTGCGGCTACTGCCAGAGCGGGATGATGATTGCCGCCGTGGAATTGCTGGCAAAAAATCCGAGTCCGACCGTCGCACAGATCAAAGATGCTTTCACCAACAAGCCGCCCTCGCCGCATCTGTGCCGCTGTGGAACGTACGCCGCCATTATCGACGCCGTGCAGCGCGCCGCCAAGAGCATGAAGGGCTGAAGGGACGAAGGCCATGACCGTACAAACAGAAACGTCCGGCGAGTCTCTCATCACAACGACAATCACGCGCCGCGGCTTCGTGAAAATGGGCGGTGCTCTGTTTGTCTCGCTGACAATTCCCCCCGGATTCACCTTGGGGGCCGCCGAAAGCCAAACTTCGCTCGACCCGAGCCTGCTGGCGTCGTGGCTAGAAATCCGCGGCGACAACACGATTCTAGTGCGCACCGGCCGCACAGAAACCGGCACGGGTATGAGCGGCTACTATGCGCAGGCGGTTGCCGAGGAGCTAAGCGTCCGGCCGGAAACGATCACGCTCATCCTGGGCGACACGGATAGGACGCCCGACGGCGGCTACTCCGCGGGCTTTTTGTCTGGTATGGAGAACGTCCGCAAAGTCGCCGCGTACACCCACCAGGCTCTGCTGGAATTGGCCGCGAAGCAACTCGGCGTGCCCGTCGCGAGCCTTAGCGTGGCGGACGGTGTGGTGACCGGCGGCGGAAAAAGCATCAGCTATGCGCAACTCGTGCTAGGCCAGCAACTCGATTTGAAAATTCCTGTTTCAGGGGGGCGCGCGAAGATTGATCCAGCCTCGCCTTTTGGCAACGGCTTGGGGGGCCTCGACGGGTTCACCGTGACCGGCGAACCACGGACGAAACCAGTGAACCAGTACAAAGTGATTGGCACGTCGTATCCAGTGCCGGGAATTCCCGACAAAGTCACGGGCAAAACCCAATGGACCTGCGATGTCACGCTGCCGGGGATGCTGCATGCTCGCATGGTGCGGCCCGCGACGATGGGTTCGACGTTGATCTCCGTTGGCGCGCTCGACAAAAAACAGTTTCCAACCGCGGAAGTCCTAAGCAAAGGCAACCTCGTTGCCGTCGTCTCGCCGAATGAATGGGAAGCAATCAATGCAGCGCGTTCCGTTGCCGCTACGACGAAGTGGACCGCGTGGGCCGGGCTCCCAGGCAGCGAGAACGTGACGAAAGCGATACGCGCCTACAAATGGGGAGCGCCATCGGAAAGTCAAGGTAAAGCCGCGGATGTGGCCGCGTCGCTGGCAAGCGCCTCTAAGACCATTTCTGCGACGTACGAACTGCCCTACGTCAGGCACGCTCCGATCGGCCCGTTCCTCGCGGTCGCCGACGTGCGCAGCGATGGCAGCGTCATTGTCTGGACGCATTCGGCGCAGTCGCAAGGTCTCCGGGCACAAATTGCAAATACGCTGAGTATCCCCGCCGAAAAGGTAGTCGTTCGCTGGCTCGACCATTCCGGTCAGTATGGTCGCACGACCTTTGGCGGCGATGGGGCCGAAGCCGACGCCGTAATCCTCTCGCAACTGACCGGCAAGCCGGTGCGCGTGCAATGGACGTTGCAAGAAGATCTGGCGTGGTCGAGCGTCTCGCCCGCATACGTGATTGACATGAAGGCCGCAGTTGAGGTGAGTGGCCGCTTGAGCGCCGTGCACAGCGCGTCCTACACGCCACATCAGAGCGACGCGCGACTTCTTGGCGCGTTCCTCGCTGGGATGCCTGCTGTCACTCCGAAGCCGGGCACTTGGATCGCCACCGAATGGCCTTACGACAAAATTCAAAACCGGCTCGAAGAAGCGTACGGCATGCCGAGCCTTGGCGCCGACGCAACGTCCGCGGGATTGCGCGGCAACATCATGCGCACGCCGGGCCAGCGTCAGCAAAACTTCGCGCTGGAGGGACTTATCAACGAAGCCGCCGCATCGGCACGGGTCGACCCGATCCAGTTTCGGCTTAATCACACCACCGACCAGCGTCTCATCGACATACTCAACGCCACCGCCAAGGCCGCAGGATGGGAACCCCGCCCTTCGCCCCATAGCGGTGCGCGCAAGACGGGGCACAACCCGGTGACTGGCCGGGGCGTATGCATCATGGTCCGCTCGAACGCGTACTGGGCGGGCATCGCCGAAGTTTCCGTCGTTCCGTCCACGGGGGCCGTGCAGGTAACCAAATTCACGATCGGTGCTGACTGCGGCAAGGTCATCAACCCGCGCCAACTCGACAGATGTATGAAGAGCGGCGTCGCCATGGGCCTCAGTGAAGCCCTCAAAGAAGAAGTAACCTTCGACAAGGAAAAAGTAACCAGCACCAACTGGAGCCGCTACAAAATCCTGACGATGGCGGAGTTGCCCAAGATCAAGGTTGTCCAAATCTCGCGCGACGACAAAGGTTTTGGCGGTGGCTCCGAAGCCGCGAACGCGGTTGTTCCACCCGCCGTAGCCGCCGCGCTCTTCGACGCAACCGGAGTACAATCTCGACGAATCCCCCTAACGCCCGCATACGTGACGGCGCTGCTGAAAGCCTAGCGCGTACCCCCATCAATTTCCCCGGCGTCGCGAATTCCTGCGGAACGTTGCGTCCCCAACCCCGTCGGGGTCATCCAACACCCCGAGAGTCCCGTCCCACGAACCTCTGTAATGGGACGAGGCCCCCATTGGTCCACGAAAAAAATGAAGCGACCCCGTGGTTGAACGCATCTGACCTTGGATTTTTGCCGGCGTAAGCACAGGAGACTACCCATGAAGGAAAAAGAAGCAAACCTGATATCGCGTCGTCGCTTAATGGCGATTGCTGGAGCTTCCGCCGGAGCCACACTCATTGCACCCCACATTTCCTTTGGAATGGAAAATGACGCTGCTCTTCCAATAGCGAAGGGGGTATCGAGCGCCGCAAGCACATCCTTCGGCCCCTTGAAGCAGATCGACGCCGGCCTTCTAAATGTCGGATACGCCGAAGCCGGACCAGCGAGTGGCCCACCGGTAATTCTTCTGCACGGCTGGCCCTATGACATTTACAGCTTCGTCGATGTCGCCCCTATATTGGCATCAGCTGGTTACCGCGTCATCGTCCCCTATCTTCGCGGCTACGGCACCACGAGCTTTCTCTCCAGCGCAACCATGCGCAACGGCGAACAAGCTGCCGTCGCTCTCGACATCATCGCTTTGATGGATGCTCTCAAGATCAAAAAGGCTGTCATCGGAGGCTTTGATTGGGGCGCGCGCACGGCCGCCATTATTGCGGCTCTATGGCCCGATCGCTGCAAAGCTCTGGTCTCCGTCAGCGGTTATCTCATCGGCAGCCGAGAAGCCGCCCAGGTGCCA
>Ga0209139_10000879_pt1 | contig 10847 bp, 9 predicted proteins | sample BogFormECP14_OM3_FD_188246 | JGI IMG/M metagenome (GOLD analysis project Ga0209139, IMG submission 188246) | Bog forest soil microbial communities from Calvert Island, British Columbia, Canada - ECP14_OM3 (SPAdes) (version 2) | ecosystem: Environmental > Aquatic > Freshwater > Wetlands > Bog ...
TGAATGGGGTGGCGAACCCTGCGCCCCCTGAAGCGAAGTAAAGTCCTCCGAGTACGTCCCCCTGATGGGCGCGATCCGTCTCACGACCTCGGCTATAAGGTAAATCAAAGGCGGGCGCAGCCCTTCGCTCCCGCACTACGGCATCTCAGGATGAATCGCTCTGCGGGGCGATTCACAAGCAGCGCCCCTACCGGAATTTTATACCGACGGCAACGGCTGGCGGTCCCGTCCCGCGACTGCGGGACGGGACCGCCGCTACATATTCAATGCCAACGTCAAGACCGACGAAAGTTATGCGGCAACCTTCCAGCACTGCCACTCCCGTGGCTGTGCCACGATAAGGTGTACTCGGCGCGGCGTGCTGTCGGTTACTGGGAATCGTTTTCTTCGATGATGGGGAGGTTGGCGGCGATTTGGAGGTCAACGATCAGTTGGAGCTGGTGTTCGACCTGGAAAAAGCGAACTGCTACTACGGGCGACAGGGCTTTCTTCATAGTGGCGTAATATTTTTCGCGGAGGGCCATGCGTTTTTGGTCGAGCTGGATGGTCTGCTGGGCTAGTTGGTCGGCTTTTTCGTCGGTCATGGTCGAGAAGTTGTTGGCGTAATCCGTGACGATGGCCAGTTTTTCGGTGATCAGCTTGGATTGCTCGACTTGGTACTGGCGATAGATCGGCCAGAAGATCGGGGCTTGTTGGTCGTTGAGCTGCATGGTTTCGCGAACGATCTGTTCGCTTTTTGCGCTGAGGTCGGCGCGCAGGAGTTGGATGTAGGCATCGGTGTTGAGTTCCCTGCTGCGCGCGGAGTTCTGCACGTGAGTTCCCGGCGCTTGAGTTTGCTGCGCGGCGAGGCTGGTGGCTGCCAGCGCGAGTGCGAGGGGTAGTGCGAGTGCGGCGAATCGAATGCTCATGGGTTCCTCCGAAACTTTTTTGTGTCTTGCGTCACGCGTGTGGCGTGGACGCGGATGCGCCGCCTGGCCCTTAATATGAATTTGGCAGCGCCGGGAGCGTCACCGGTTGCTGCAATGTAAATTGCAATTGCGTTTCGGCAGGGATTTGAACTTGATTGCCCTTTTGCACCACTGCGCCTACGCCGCCTGCGACAGCGCCGATGGCCGCGCCCATTCCCGCGTTTCCTGCTATGGCTCCGATCGCCGCGCCCAATCCCGCACCACCGAAAAGGCGGAAAGCCGAGCGGCGGCCGGAGCTTTTGCCTTCGGTGCTGTAGGTACTGCTGACGATGGGATAGGGATTCCCGTTGATGACGATTTGCGTTAGCTGGAGTTCCAGCTTCGACTTGCCGGTGGCACGGCCGGCGGAATTTGCGAGTGTCACTTGGCCATAGACCGGCGTGCCCATGTTAGCGACCACCAGGCCATTCGCGAGATTGGTGACGAGCGTGGCGGAAAATACCTGGCCGGTTTGCGTGTAGCTGGTGTCCAGCTCGTCGGTGGTTTGCACCAGGATCAGGGTGTCGGCCGGGATCGTCACCATTTGCGGGGCTTGCGGCGGCTGCACCGGCGGGGCCGGCACGGGGCCGAAGGTGAGCGAGGCGACTAGCCCGGGCGGATACGCATTGGTGACTCCGTCGGGCCCGGTGAATTGAATTCCTGCTGGCGTGCGGGTGACGAATTGGCCGTAGATTACCTGGCCGGTGGTGAGGCGGAGCGTGTCGGCCGCGGCGGCGAACGCCAGTGCGAGGCCGAGAATGCTCAGGAGCAGAATTCTTGATTTCATGCGCCCTCTTTTTTTCCAGCGCTTTGCCGCAGCAGGATGCGCGGGATTTTCCGGGACAATATAAACGGAAAGTTGCGCGATTCCAACTGTTGATTATTCGCGGCGCGCGCTGAGGGTGAGCGCGCGGATGGAACGAGGGTAACTGCGCGCGAGGTTCGTTGCTTCACACGATGAATGTGGAATAGAATGCGCCCCATGTCGCCTGAAACGTTCCGCGTGGTCTCGCAGCCGAGCAGCCGTGCAGGGCAGCAGATTTTGCAGTTGAAGGGCGCGTTCACGTCCACGGCGTCCGCGGCGTTTGTGGAGGCCGTGGCCGCGGTGGATGCGCCGCGATTGATTCTGGATCTAACCGAGGTGCCCATGGTGGATTCGATGGCGGTGGGGGCGCTGGTGCGCGCGTTTGTTTCCTGCCACAAATCGGGCCGGAAGCTGGCGCTGGTGGGATTGAATCACCGGGTGCACAACGTGCTGCACTTGACGGGGATCGCGCCGCTTTTTGATACGTATGATTCGATCAGCGAAGCGGAAACTGGACTGGCTTAGCGCGCCATTCCCTTCCGGCGCCCTGGGTTTTCCCGTTCTTTATATGTAGGCCGACCTTCGAGCGCGAATTGCAGCCCACATATTTATAACCGACTCGCCATTCCCGGAATCGCATATGCTGGACCGGCACCGACCCCAGAGCAAAGGACGCTTCCATGAAAAAAATAATGGTCATCGGATCCAACGGAATGATCGGGCAGCGGATCTTGCATGAGGCGCTGAATCGCGGGCACCACGTGACCGCTCTGGTGCGCGACACCTCCGGCACCGGAGAACATCGCGCGGAATTGGATTATCACACCGGCGACATTTTCAAACCGGACACCATCGCCACGGCGGCGGTAGATCACGACGTCGTGGTAAGCGCCTACGGTCCCGGCAAGGGCGACCCGAGCCTGGTGGTGAAGGCGGCGCATGCGTTGATCGACGCGCTGACGCGCGTGGAACCGATCCGCTTGATCGTGGTGAGCGGCGCGGGAAGCCTGGAGGTGAAGCCGGGGTTGCAGCTGGTGGATGCGCCGGATTTTCCTGCGGAGTGGAAAGCGATCGCGCTGGCGCATCGCGAAGCGCTTGATGTTTATCGCAAGGCCGGCATGGCGGAGTTCGACTGGACGGCGATCAGTCCGGCGGCGCTGATCGCTCCCGGCACGCGTACGGGCAAATATCGCACCGGGAAGGACCAGCTGCTGGTGGACGACCAGGGCAAGAGCTACATTTCCGCCGAGGATTTTGCGGTGGCCGTGGTGGACGAAATCGAAAAACCGCAATTTCAGGACAAGCGCTTCACCGTCGCCTACTGATGCCGGAGCGCAGGGTCTTTTTGTCCGCGGAGTGGCGCGATCTGGTGATGTTGAATTACGAGGTCGATCCAGCGGTACTGCGGCGGTACGTTCCGCGCGGCGTGGAGCTGGATACCTTCGAGGGCCGCACATTTGTAAGCCTCGTCGGGTTTCAGTTCCTGCGCACCAGGCTTTACGGATTCCTCGCAGTTCCCTTCCACAGCAATTTCGACGAAGTGAATTTGCGGTTTTATGTCCGGCGGCACGAGGGCGGCGAAACCCGCCGCGGCGTGGTGTTCGTGCGCGAACTGGTGCCGCGCATGGCCATCGCGCGCTTCGCGCGGCTGATGTACGGCGAGAAATACGATTCCTGCCCCATGCAACATCGCATCCAGCGGAACGCGCACGGCCTAGCGGCGGAATACACGTGGGAATGGCGCGCCGGCCATTTCCAGTTGGGCGCCGCGGCAGAGGGCGAGCCAAGGCGCGTCGCCGAAGGCACGATCGAGAACTTCATCACCGAACATTACTGGGGCTATTCGGCAAAGAGCGCCAGCCAAAGCATCGAATACCGCGTCTCGCATGATCCCTGGCGCGTCTGGGTCAGCGGCAATGCCAAATTCGAAGGCGACGGCGACGCGCTCTACGGCGCCGAATTCGGCGCAGCGCTCCGCCGCGCGCCCGATTCCGCGTTCATCGCTGAAGGCTCGCCAGTGTTGGTGCACACCGGGCGGCGAATCGAATGAGGGCCTATCAGCCGAGACGGTGGCGCGCAAGCAGGAGTGGGTGTGCAACTTGTAAGTCGCTGGACGAAAAGCCGCGATAGCGCGAGTTGGCTATAATGGTAATTTGAATGCGCCGGAAATATAGTTGATGAGCGGCGGCCATTTGGGGAGGCCCGAGTTATGAAATTCGTGACCGTGGGAATTCTGGATAGTTATGGAGAGGCGGAGTCTGCGGTGGAGGATCTGGAGCAGGCGGGCATCAAGGGCGGGCAGGTGGAGGTGATCAGCGAGATGGACGAGGACGCGCGCACGGCCGACACGCCGGGCGAGCCTTCCACGAAGTCCGTCGCGTCGCATCATGGCTGGATGGCGCGCCTATTTGGCAAGGGCGGCGCGCTGGAAAAACGCGAAGTGCGCGATGAGTCCGGCACACAGCCGGATTACATAGGCGATCAGGAATTTTACGCCAGCCACGTGAAACAGGGCGGCGCCGTCGTAATTGTTCACACCACCACCGAGCAAGCCGCCAATCGCGCCGCGGCCATTTTGCTAGAACACGGCGCGCGTACTCCGGGAAGCAAAGATGGCCCCGCGATCCGCCGCATCGAATAACCGCCCGCTCACTAGCGGAAGTTGCTGATTAGCAGCACGTCGCTGGTTACTTCGCCTTTGGACAAGAGCAAATCCTTGCCGTCGCGCGACCACGCGAAATCGAAGATGTGGCCGGAGGTGAAATCAGTGACGGGGCGCGGTGGCCCACCGGTTAGCGGCTGTTCCCAGACGTTGGTGGCGCCGCGGCGGGTCAAGAGGTATTGGATGCTTTTCTGATCGGGTGACCAGTGCATTTTACCGGCGCCGATGGGCCGCACAAAAACATTCACGGGCGCGCCGCCGTCGGCGGAAATCACCGCGAGCTTGGCCGTCGGGTCCGGCATTAATTCCTCATAGCCGCAGGCAATCCATTTTCCATCCGGCGAAACGCTGACTCCGCTGACGCCATTCGCGGAACTGAAAATCTCGACGGGAGTGCCGCCGTCAATCGGAACTCGGTAGAGCTTGTGGGCGGACACGAAGAACACCCACTTGCCGTCGGGAGAACAATTCGAATTGAAGACATCGTCGCTTAGTTTTAGGGTGTTCGAGCCATCCACATCAGTTCGCAACAAGCGCAGCTTATTTTCCTCGAAGGAATCGAAGACCAGATAGCGATCGCCGCAAGCCGACATGGACATGTAATTCAGAAGATTGGGACGCAGGAGCGCGCGCTGGCTGCCATCGTCATTCATCAGGGCCAGGTCGCTGCCGCGGCTGCGCACCAGAAGTTTGCCGGCGGGGCCGGGCGCGATGCCGTCGTCGGGAGTTTCGCCGCTGGTAATTTGTTTGGCCTGCGCTGTTTTTCCCCCGGGCGCGATCCAGATGTGCGCGCTCTCACTGTGCTCTAGCGCCACCAGCATCTTTCCGTCCTGTGTCATATCCAGTGATGCGCCGTAGTCGGAGAGATCGTTGGAAAAGCGGGTTCGTTCGCCGCCGGGATAGGAAACCATCCACAATTGCGAGCGATTCTCCGGCTCCAGCTCGATCGAGATCAGGAAAGAATTACCGTCGGGCGACCACGCAGGCCTGCCGAGCCCGGCAGTACCGGAAATCAGTTCTTTTATGGCGCCGTCAGGCACGTTGATCGCACTCAATACCCACTTGGTTTCCTTGGCCATTTGCAGGCCGGACGCGAGGATCGTCTTTCCGTCCGGGGACCAGGCCGCGCCAAACATGAACCCGGGCCAGTCCGGCAAGGCGGCGAGCAGGTGGTCGTTGCTGCCGTCGGTGTTGGCGATGCGCACCTCAACATTGTTGCGCTCCGGCACGCCTCGCATGAACGCGAACTGCTTGCCATCAGGTGAGAAGCTGAGAGGGCTATCAATATCGCGAATCAACTGGCGCGGGGTGCCGCCCAGAACGGGCATCACGTAGAGGTAGCGGAAATTTGTGGTGCTCTTGTCGGAGCGCACGAAATAGACGTAGTTGCCGTCAGGCGAGAAGCTCAGGCCCGCGAAGGAGACTACGTCTGGCGCCAGCACTTGCACGTCGCTCTTGGTGGCGACGTTCCGGACCCAGAGACTTTGCTGCTCGCCGTCTGTGAGGACGTAAACGATGTAGCGGCCGTCGGGTGAGATGGCTACGCCGGTAGCTTTGCCGCTGTCGGTGAGCTTGGTGATCCGCATGCTCTGCAGATTCAGGCCGCGAGGGCGCGTGAGAAATTTGTATCCGGCGAACGCCACCACCGCCAGCACCACGAACGCTGCAATCAGGATTGGAATCTTCAGGCTGTGCCGTGGTGCGATTGCTTGCGCAGCGCTGCTGTTGCCGCTGCTGCCGCTGGATTGCGCGGCGCCCGAGATCTTCCCGCTGGAACCGGTCTCTTGCGCGGCAGCAGCTATCGCACCGCTTGCCGGACCACTGATCGAACTGGCCCGGCCGGAGCCGGTGTCGCGTTTCAGTCGCTTCAGGTCGGCCCGCATTTCCGCCGCGCTCTGGTAGCGCAGGTCGCGGTCTTTTTCCATCGCTTTGAAAATCACTTGTTCGAGTTCGGGCGGCAGGCTGTTGTTCAGGCGCACCGGCGCCACGGGATTTTTGTGCAGGATCGCGTCGAAAATTGCGCCGGAGGTGTCGCCTTGGAACGGCAGCGTACCGGTAACCATTTCGTAGAGAACAATTCCGAAGGAGAAAAGGTCGGTGCGCGCGTCGAGGTCTTTGCCCAGAACTTGCTCGGGTGACATGTACGCGACCGTGCCCATCGAAGCGCCGGGGCTGGTGAGTTGCGCCGTGTCCACGCCCACGGTGAGCATGGAGGCGCTGCGGCCGCTGACGGCTTTCGCGCTGGTCACCTTGGCCAGCCCGAAATCCAGAATTTTCGCGTGGCCACGCTTGGTTACGAAAATGTTGGCGGGCTTGATGTCGCGGTGCACGATGCCTTCGCTGTGTGCCGCGTCCAGCGCGTCGGCCACCTGGATCGCCAGGTCCAGCAGGTTATCCAGTTCCATGAAGCCGCCGGTGATGGCGTGCTTCAGAGTTTGGCCGTCCAGAAATTCCATGGCGATGAAAGCTTTGCCGTCCGCTTCGCCGATGTCGTAAATCGTGCAGATGTTGGGATGGTTCAGGGCGGAAGCGGCTTGCGCTTCCCTTTGGAAACGCGCCAGGGCTTGCGCGTCTTTCGCCACATTGTCCGGCAGGAATTTCAGCGCGACGAAACGATGCAGCCGGATGTCCTCGGCCTTGTAAACCACGCCCATGCCCCCGCCGCCAAGGCGTTCCACGATGCGATAGTGCGAGAAGGTCTGGTCAAGCAGCGGATCGTTCGTGGGCATGTGCTGGACATATTAGGGCGCGGCAAAAGGCAAGTCAACGAACACGAATGGAATGGAGAAACCGTTCTCCATCCGTCGCACAGGAATGCATATAAGATCACTGAGGTAGATCGAACCGGTACTGCACCCCGAATCGCACCTGAAATGGTTCCACGGGATGGAAAACGTCTGTGAATTCCGTCGCGCCTGTCGGCGTTATTCGCGAGATATAGGCGTAGTCAATGTCGTGATCGCGGCGGTCGAGCAAATTCAAAAATTCGGCCTTAACGCTCCATCGATTGTTAATTTGATAGCCGACCTCCGCGTTCACCAACGCCGTTGAATTTGAGCGATAAATTCCGTCGGACGTCAAATCGCGCGGGCCAAAGTAGCGCAGGCGCAAACTCGCCGAAAAGCCTTTGTAATCGTGCAGTGTGATGCCCGATGCAATCACCCACTCGACCGCTTCGGGCACACGCGTGCCACCCGGGCCTTGCACAGGATACTGGCCACCACCCACGTTGGTGTACGCCGCATCATCTGGGTCTGGTTGGGTAAATCGCGCGACGGAGTCCGCAAGGTCAAAATCAAGAGCCAAATGTTCCAGTGGCGTGTAATAGTTCGCCCATTCGACGCCATAGCGGTTGCTCGATTGTTCTGAAGCAACCGTGCCTCCCGTGTCGCCATCCTGCTGCAGTTCGGAGTTGCTGTGGAGATACCAGAGCGAAAGGGTGCTTTGCAGATGCGGGACGGCCGAAGTGCGCACCCCGACCTCCGCGCCTTTGGTTTGGACAAGCGCAGGAATTGGGGTGCTGGACGTGGGGAAAGGATAATCCGGCGAAATCGGTTCCGCCCTTTGCGTTGCGCCGCGCGCGTCATTGCTGTGAAAACCAAAACCAGCCTGTACATACAACTCAGTCTTGGCCCACGGGCCGAAAATCAAACTCGCTTTGGGGCTGGGCAGGAACTTGGTGGCCGTGCCGGAATTGAGCTCCGCAAAGTTGACCACCGGAGACCCAGGCAATTCGGTGGCGACATAAGTCGGAGTCAAGCTGTTGACGTTATATATTGCTTCGTCGCCGCGCAAGGCCACGACCGAGCGGAATTTTTCCGTCCACTGGATTTTATTTTCCACGTAAAAACCGATCATCGTGTCGGTAAACTTATTCAAATCCGTGTCCGCGGGCAAGATTGCTGTCAGATTCGGATTGCTAATGCACTCGGGGATGGGTTGGGCATTGCAGGCGTTGCTATCATTCTTGTCCGTGCGCATACGGTCTTCCGACCGGTAAAGGCCGTTGTGGATCCAATCGTTGCGCACCTGCAGGCCGAACGTATTTGCCACCTTGTGACCAAACCAGGTGCCGAAAATCGTGTGCTGTGCATCAAGCCCCGCCACCCATCGCCTGTCCTGTTGCTCGAACTGATCGCCCTTGACGGGATCATCCAGGTAGTAAGTGAAATCGGAAAATAAATTGAGATCATAATAAAATCCGTAGGCCGTGACTTTCGTCTCGGAATTTGCGCCGCTGCGATGCCATTCACCCTGCAGGCTATAACGCTGTGACTCGCCACCGTCCGTCGGGTTCAGCGCGCCATAGAAACCAACCAGAGGTATGGCGTTAACGGGGATTTGATCGCTTGAGTTCCATGTTCCCCGGTAAGCGCGGGCCGTGATGCTAAAACCATTGGCCTCTCCGCCCTGGCTGTAGGTTGCAAGGCCATTGTATTTGTAAAAATTATCCTCATGCGTCGTCCATGGGCCGTTATCGTGATACACCTCTCCGCCATACAGCAGATTGCCCTTGCTCAGCTTTTTCGATACGCCGAAAACGACCCGCCCATAGCCATACATGCCGCCTTCCACCAGGACGAAGTTCTCGGGCAGACTCTTGACAAACACCAGATTGGCCGCTCCCGCCGAGCCATAGTTGCCGATATTCGCGTAATAAGGACCTTTCTCGAAATCAATCCGCTCCACAAACTCCGGGATGACGGTGTTCATGTCCGCGTACCCCTCGCCGTGCGCGTGCGAAGGCAGGTTAAGCGGCATGCCGTCGAGGAAAATGGCGAAATCCGTGCCGTGGTCCAGATTGAAGCCGCGCAGAAAATATTGGTTGGCCTTGCCGCCACCCGCGTGCTGCGTGATGATCACGCCGGGAATCGTCTCCAGAATTTCTCCCGCACGAAGAATCGGACGATCTTGGATTTCCGTCGCGCCCACCGTTCCCTGGCTGGCGGAATCAGCAATTCCGATCAGGCTATCCTCCCGGCCCTGCACGTTTATGGTGGTGCTCACGGACCCCACAGCCAGAGAGATGCGCAGCGCGGCCGGCGGCTCAGTGGTCCCTATGGTGACGGGGATTTCTTTCCTTTCCAATCCGGGGTTAGATACCACGAGTCGATAATTACCTGCCGGGAGCCCGGAAATAATGAAGGAGCCGTTCGCGTCCGTCTGTGTCGTCATTTGTACCGTACCGTTCGCGTTTCGAACCTGCACGGTAGCCCCGGCAAGCACTGCGCCAGACGTGTCCACGACAGTTCCTGATAGCTGCTTGATTCCCTGAGCATTTGCAGTTGGCCAAAACGAAGCAGCGAAACAAATCAGAATGATCAGGGCCGCGATGAACGGCTCTCGTATGCGCGCCATACGCATGGACCGCATTTTGTCCTCGGCATACGACTATGGAATACGTGTTACCTGCGTGGATGAGTGTGTATCACGTCTTTGGAAATCGTGCTATCAGGGATTTCCCGATGCGGCGTGGAGTACCGGCCCGCTAGCCCGACCTCAGCAAGTCAGAAACCACTCGGCTGCATCTGGCCTCCTGCGGGTTCTGCGTGCTATATACAGGCGTTCGATGATGGGAATCTTTTGCACTCCAAAGCATAGGATCAAACATGTCCGAGTTAGCTAGAACGGGGCTCTCGCTAGATCGAGATTTGCTGGCGAAGTTTGACCGCGCCATCGCCGGGAAGGGCTACAAGAATCGTTCCGAGGCGGTGCGCGATCTGATCCGCGATCACTTAGTGTCGGTCGAGGTCGAACAGAACAAAGAGATCGTCGGAACTTTGACGATCGTCTATGACCATCATCGCCCCAATCTAACGGAGAAATTGGTGGAGGCGCAGCACCACGCTGGCAGTCAAGTGCTGGCCGCAACGCACGTTCACTTGGACCATCACAATTGCCTGGAAGTTATTATTATGAAAGGTCGAAGCAGCACCATCCGAGACCTCGCCAATCGAATTTTGAGCCTGCGCGGAGTGAAACACGGCCAGCTGGTAATCACCAGCACTGGCAAGGACCTGAAATAAAGTCGGGGACGCGATTAGGTCGCGCTAAGTCGCGTGACCGGACCACCGCCGATCATAAGGCGCACACGCATTTTAGTCAGAAATTCCGCAGCGATGAAAGTTTTACCGTCCGTTTCGCCGATGTCGTAAATCGTGCAGACGTTGGGATCGTTGAGCGCGGAAGCGGCTTGCGCTTCCCTTTGGAAACGCGCCAGAGCTTGCGCGTTTTTCGCCACATTCTCCGGCCGGAATTTCAGCGCGACGAACCGATGCAGCCGGATGTCCTCGGCCTTGTAAACCACTCCCACGCCTCCGCCGCCGAGGCGTTCCAAGTCAACGAGCGCACGGCCTCGCACCTTGGCAGAGGGTGTGCGAGTCAGGCGCCCCGCCTTCATCTCCTGCTCGAAACGTTTCGCGAAAATATCAGC
>Ga0209139_10000881_pt1 | contig 10840 bp, 6 predicted proteins | sample BogFormECP14_OM3_FD_188246 | JGI IMG/M metagenome (GOLD analysis project Ga0209139, IMG submission 188246) | Bog forest soil microbial communities from Calvert Island, British Columbia, Canada - ECP14_OM3 (SPAdes) (version 2) | ecosystem: Environmental > Aquatic > Freshwater > Wetlands > Bog ...
ACGCTCGACGCGGGCGCGCCGCGCACCGTCGGGCTTTATTTTATGTACGACGTGAAGCAGGCCGATCCGGCGGAGTGGACTTCGCCGCCGTTCGATGCGGCATTGGTGGATAAGCCCGGGCTCGGCAAAGTTCTTGTCGGCCGCGGCGCCGTAAACCAGAAGGGGCCGGAGGCAACATTTCTCGCCGCGCTGCACGCGATGAAAGGCGCGGGGAAGAAAATGCCCGTGAATCTTGTTTTTGTGGCGGAAGGCGAAGAAGAGATTGGCTCGCCGCATTTTCCGCAAGTGGTGAGAAAGCCGGAAATAGCGGCGGCTTTGAAAAAGTGCACTTCGGTTTTTATGCCTTTCGCGGCGCAAGGGCCGAGTGGCGATGTGACGATGACCCTCGGCGCCAAAGGCGTCGTCGAACTCGAGCTGGTGTCGAGCGGGGCACGCTGGGGCCGCGGTCCGAAGAAGGACCTGCACTCAAGCAACAAAGCGCGTGTCGATAGCCCGGCGTGGCACTTGGTCGAAGCTCTTGCTTCGCTCGTTTCCCCGGATGGCAACGATCCGGTGATTGAGGGCTTCGCCGCGAAGGTCCGGCCTCTTTCGGACACCGACAAGAAAATGATCGCGGAGGCGGCGCGGCGCCTGAGCGAAGCCGACGCAAAAAAACAAATGGGCGTTGACCACTGGGTCCACGACGTAAGCTGGCAAGAGTCGCTCGAACTGCTTTGCTCGCGTCCGACGGTGAATATCGAAGGGCTGGTCGGCGGCTACACCGGTCCGGGTGGCAAAACCATTCTGCCCGGCAGAGCTGTCGCAAAAATCGACATGCGCCTTGTGCCTGATATGACGGCGGCCGAAGCGCTCGCCGCGCTGAAAGCGCACCTGGCGAAAAAAGGCTTCGGCGATATCGAAGTCAACATGAGCGGCGGCTACGACCCGACAAGCACGCCCGCCGATTCCTCGATCATCAGGGCGTCCATCGCGGTCTACAAGAAAAATGGCATCGACCCCGTATTGCTTCCGCGTCTTGCAGGTTCCTGGCCCGGCTTCGTCTTCACAGGCGACCCGTTGCATCTGCCCGCCGGGCACTTTGGCATGGGACACGGCAACGGCGCGCACGCGCCCGATGAGTATTACCTCATCGAATCCACCAACCCGAAAGTGGCTGGAATGGACGACGCCGTGCGTTCGCACGTGGAGTTTCTCTACGAGGTCGCCCGAACGGCCTGAACCCCTTAACCTGAACGGAAACATCGATTAATTTACTGCCAGAATGGGAACTATTCCGCCCGGCTAACGTCTTAGTGGATATCCACCGGTGCGGAGGTTGGCCATGAGAACCTTGGGGCAGGACATTCGTTACGCGTTTCGGCAGTTTCTCAAATCCCCCGGGTTTGCCATCAGCGCCATTTTGTCCTTAATGCTGGGGATCGGCTCTACCACGGCCATCTTCAGCGTGGTGTATGGAGTCCTTCTCGACCCTTACCCCTACAAAGACGCCAACCGCATGGTGCACGTTGAGCTACGCGACAAAAATGACCGCGGGCCGCTGCTCATCGTTAACGGCACCCAAGCCCAGGAGCTTCGCAAGGCGGCATCGGTTGATGACTTTTTCCTGCAGGACGAAAAACGCGAAAATCTGACGGGTGAGAAGTTTCCCGTCTCTGTCCTCGTCGGACTTTATTCTCCAAACACGTTTGACTACATGGGCGTGCCGCCGCTTCTCGGGCGAGAGTTCTCGCCAGCCGATGCGCCCGGGGGAAATCCCGCCCCGGTTGTGGTGCTGAGTTATCTGTTTTGGCAGCGCCAGTACGGTGGCAGCCGCGACGTAATTGGGAAGACGATTGAACTGGACCACACGCCCTACACCATTATTGGAGTCGTTCCGCCGCGATTCGCGTGGGGCGATTCCGACGTTTATTTGCCCGCGGTACCTAACGCTGATCCACACTATTATTGGATGGCGTTTCTCAAGTTGAAGCCGGGAACGAAATACCCAGTGGCACAGGCGGAGATGCAGGTGCTGGTGGATCGTTTTGCGAAGGACGATCCGAAGAATTATCCGCAGGACATGAAAGCGAAGATTGTCACGTTGAATGAAGAAGTACTGGGGCGCTTCGCGGGCACAATCGTGTTTTTGTTTGGCGCGGTCGTAGTGTTGTTGGTCATCGGCTGCGCAAACGTATCCATCCTTTTGCTGGCGCGGGGAGCGGCGAGGCAGCACGAGTTTGCCGTGCGCACTTCGGTGGGTGCGGGGCGCGGAAGGCTGATCCGGCAGCTCCTTACGGAGTCGGTGATGCTCTCCGCGACGGGGGCGGCGCTGGGCGTGTTTGCCGCTTACTGGGGCGTGAAGGCGCTTTCCAACATGCTGCCGTACTATTCGTTTCCTCACGAGGCGGCGATCCATGTGAATGCGATGGTACTGATTTTCAGCGCGGGGATTGCCTTGATGACCGGGGTACTCTTTGGAATCTCACCGGCGTATCAGCTTTCCCGGCCCCAGCTTGGTGCGCTGATTCAGGCGAGCAACGCGAAACTCACGGGCAGCACGCGCAGTCGTAATACGCACCGCTTGTTGATCGCCGGGCAGGTGGCGCTGACGCTGCTTCTCCTTGCCGGAGCGGGAGGAGCGGTGAAAACCTTTCTAGCGAAGGTGCACACGCCATTGGGTTTTGATCCGGACCAGGTTTTTGCGATGAACGTGGCTCTGCCAAAAGGAGCGACTTCGACCTGGGAGCAGCGCATCAATGAAGACGAAGTGATACGGCAGACGATTGCGCAGGCGCCGGGAGTAGCCGAGGCCGGAGTTTCGACGAGCTGGTTTCCGGGTTTTAACGGATTTAGGGGCAAAATCGAAATTCAAAGCAAACCGACGTTAACAGACGCGGAGGCGGTGCTGACGCTGATCAGTCCGCAATTGCTCTCGACGCTGCGCGTTCCCCTCGTAAGGGGAAGAATTTTTGACGACGCCGAGTCGAAACGCGGAGCGCATCTGGCGATGGTGAACCAGGCGTTCGTGAAGCAATACCTGGGCGATCTGAATCCGATTGGCCAGAGCGTGCGCTGTCCGCCGCTCAAGATGCAGCAGCCGGAATTGTTGACGGCGCAGGGTCCCGATGAATGGCTGGAAGTGATCGGCGTAGTCGGGGACGCGAAAAACGGTGGCTTGGATCATCCAGTGAAGCCAGCGGTTTTCCTACCCTACAGCTTCGTACTCGGGACGGGCGAAACGTTTTTCGTGCGAGCAAGCGGCGATCCGGAGACGGCCATTCGGTCCGTAAAGGAACGTCTGCTCGAAGTGAACGGCGAACTGATGGTTAGCCGCGACCATACGCTCGGGTGGTGGCTCGATACGGATGGCTGGGGGCGCGAGCGTTTTATCGCGACGCTCTTCGGACTTTTTGCGGCGCTTGCGCTGGTGCTTGCGGCTACGGGACTTTACAGCGTCGTTTCGTTTGCGGTGACGCAGCGAACCCAGGAGCTAGGCATTCGCATGGCGCTGGGAGCGCGGCGCGGGACCGTAGTGCAGCTTGTGCTTGGTTCCACTGCGGCGATGCTCGGCGCAGGCGTGGCGGCGGGATTGATTTTGAGCGTGATCTTGAATCGCGTGGTTGCTTCGTGGGCTGGAGGCAGCTCGCGCGATCCAATAACCCTGTTGGCTGCGGCTTCGATTCTGGTTCTCGTCGCGGGAATCGCCTGCATCCTGCCCGCGTGGCGGGCTGCGTCTATCGATCCGATGCGCGCGTTGCGCGTCGAGTAGCGTTACGATCGAGCCGTCGAGAACCGCGTCAGTGCGGCGAGGCCGTTCCCTTTGCGGCCACCAACTCTTGCAGCATTTTCTCACCTTCTTCCAGCACCAGGTCGCGCTTTTGTTGGAGAGAGGCAATTGTCGGCACGGCAACTTTATCGGGGATCACGCCTTCGCCTTCCAGTTTGCGGTCTCTTGGCGTGAACCAGAGAACCTCGCTGATTTCCAGCACTCCTCCGCCCTTCATCACGCGGTCGTGCGTGATGCCCAGTACGCAGCCGCACGATGGACTGCCCACCAACTTCGCGCGCCCGGAGTCTTGCATGCCGGCGGCGAACACTTCTGTTGCGCTGGCGGAATATTCGCTCACCAGGATGACCACCGGCGCCGAAAAAATTTGTCCCCCGTTTTTGCCTACAAAGACCTCGTGCTCCTCCGTGTGGTGCCCGTCCCGTTCTGAAGCGGTGACTTGTTTTCGGCTCATTCTGCGTTCGAACAGAGTTTTGTTGTCGAAGAAGAGCCCCGCCATGGCTTCCAGAGTGGCGCCGACACCCCCGCGGTTTCTGCGAAGGTCGAGAATCATGCCCTGCGTCCTGCGTAAATTCTCGACGGCGGTCTTGAAGTCTTTCACCAGCGAGGGATGAAACTCATCGAAGCGGATGTAGCCGAAGCCGGAGGTTAGTTTTGCGGCCGTAACAACGGGCGCCGTGGAAAGCGTTTGCCGCGCGAATTTGACGTCCAAGACCGAGCCATCCGCGCGCTCGAGACTTGCCCCGAACGGCGTGTCGAGTGCGCCGGCAAAAGCGTTGCCGAGGACACGGAGTCTTGTGACGCGTTCCGTCGAAGACGGCAGGACTTTCTTTGACGATTCGGCGAGTTGATCGGCGATCGGCCGCCCGTCGAGCGCGGTCACGGTCATTCCCGGCTCGATCCCGGCGTGAGCAGCGTTGCTGTCCGCAAAAACGTCTAGCACGACGACCTTGTCCTCGACGTAGCCTGCCCGGAAGCCAATGCTTACGCCTTGATGTTTTTTCCGATTCTCCCATTGCTCCGGCGAACTAAAGCGTGTGTGCGCGTCGTGCAACTCGGCGGTCATGCGATCGACGATCGAGTAAAAGTCTTTGTCGTCTTTCGCTGCCTGCACCAGCGGCAAATAGCGCTGATGAATTTCTTGCCATTTGACGCCGCCGAATTCCGGATCGTAATAGTGCTCGTCGATATCCTTCCAGACCTTTTCGAAGACTTCTTCCCGGTCCTTCGATGAGAGGCTATGTGAAGTTCCATTCGTGGCGATGGAGAAAGACAATCCCAGAAGCAGGACGATCAGGAGCGAACGGCGCGCGAGGCTGGGCGAGACGTGCGTCATGGATTCCAACGTTTATGTCTTTGCAAAACCCGGGGATCACAAAAATGTTTTGCGGCGGGCGGCAACAAACAGCAAACGTCCCGAGCGCCGGGAAATCATAACAGCATGGACGCTTGGACGACGAGAGCGCGCAAAGAGTTGGCTGGGTGAAATAGCCCGAATTCAGCCTTACGTCGTTGGGTTGTCCACTAGTTCGGATGGTCGTGCGAATCGCGGTTCAGTTGCTCGAGGTTTTCGCGGGCCAGCTCGTTTTTGGGATCGATTTGAAGTGCGCGCTCGAAATGCAGCCGCGCCTCTTTGACGTTCCCGGTTTCAGCCAACGCGCTTCCGAGGTTTGCCTCGGCGTTCGCATCTTGAGGATTCAGGCGCGCCGCGGCGCGGAAGTGCAAAAGCGCTCCGGCGAAATCGCTCTGTGTTGCCAGCGCGATTCCGAGGTTGTAATGCGCATCGAAATAGTCGGGTCGCGCGGTCAACGCGGCATTCAGATAGGGGATGGCCTCGGTGACTTGCCCCGCTGCGAGCAGCACGCCGCCCAGCGCGTTGTTGGCGGCCGGTTCCTCGGGACGAATGCGAACGGCCTGTGTGAATTGCAAAACCGCGCCCGGCAGATCGCCTTTCATCCGCAGCAGCGCGGCGAGGTTGTAATGCGCTTCGAAATCGTCGGGATTATTTTGAATATGATGCCGCGCCAACGCTTCCTGGATCTGCACGCGCGGATCGATCGTCGCGTCTCCCGTCTCGCGAGGAAGCACTTGCAGCCACAAATGAGCCATTTCATCGCTTGCGCGATTGCCAGCCACCACGCGTTTCGGCGGCTGGTTGGGATTGCGAACGTTGTCCGTCGAATTGTCGTACGTAAAGCGCATCGAGATCGTCGTTCCGGCCGGCAAATCTACGGGCTTTTCGTAACGATAGACGGCCTGCCAGTTCAAATCCCAGTTGCCGATGTGAATCAGCGTTTTCTTTGTGCCGTCGGGCAAAGTCGCAAGCGCAAGAAGATCTTTGCCGAGGTAATGCGCGTGCGGATAAATGGCCAGTACGCTGGAGTCCACCGGCAGCGTGAAATCATCGGAGACGAGAAAATTCTTCGCGCCCGGGGGAATGTCCAGCATGCGATCGTTATCCAGCTGTAGCAGGATGGGATGCAGTGTGGCGGGCTTGTCCGTAAAGTAGAGGCCCAGCGTCGGCTGAATCAACTCGGGCTTTCCCGAAGCCTGGAAATGCGTGTTCAAAACCAGATCCGTGTTCTTGTCCAGCCGCAAAGCCATTCCGTCGGACTCCACGTACGGCGGAGAGCCTGGCTTCCAGAAAAGAAAATGGCTGTCCGGATCGAACGCTTCCGATTCGATCACGAGTTCCATACCGCCAAAGCCCGCGCCAGGCTCTTTTTCGAGCCTTCGCCCGGACTCTTCGCGGTCCACCAGAACGTTCGCATGATGCACGAGCCGCTTGTCGCCCGGCCTGATCTCAATCGCCTTCAACCACCGCGAGCGCTGTACGGGCGTTCGAAACACAAAATTCCAATACGAGTCGCTTCCGCTTGCTGGAAGCCGATAGGGCTTCTCGGCGCGGACGACCACGTCCGGTTTGCCGAGTTGCCAGCCCGCGCTGAATGCGGGCTGCGCGGGAAGGTCAGCAGGATTGCCTTCGATCTCACCTTGATCCACCCACGCCTGGATTGTCGAGATCCCTTCTTCCGACAAGCGAAGCTCGTCCGTGAATTTCAGCTCGCTCGGATCAGGCAGCCAGGGCGGCATGATGCGTTTGCTCGTGACGAATGCGATCTGGCGCCCGTGCGATTTTACATCCGCGTAAGTCAACAGCGGGAAAGGACCCGCCTCGCCGGGATGATGGCATTGCGCGCAATTACGAAACACAATCGGAGCAATATCGTGGTTGAACGTGACCGGCGTATGCGTCGTCGTTGATTTAGGTACTGATTGCCTGGACGCTGCGGAGTGACGCGCCGCCAAACCTGCGGTTGCAAGGGCGAGAACAAGCAAGAATCCAGAAAGGGCTTGGGACGCGCGAGTCATTCCTGGTCCGAAATGTAGCATCCCACGGCATGCGTCGCGTCAGCAGCAAGCGTCTTGCCCCTGAACGCCGCGACAATCGCGTCCTCCAACTCGTGCGTCGTCGGAGCACTTCGCGCGCGCCCGATATCCTCATAAAGATTATCGATGCGGCCGTGATAGACCAGACGCCGGTTGGCGTCGAACACCGCAACCTCCGGCGTAATCTCCACGCGGCTCTCTTTCACAAGCGCGTGTTGGGGATCGCGCAGCGCGGGAATTTTGTAGCCGAAGTCCCGCTCGTGCTTGCGTATCGCGTCAGCCGATTCCGATTTGCTGGGATAAACGAGCCAAAACGCGGCCTTGCCGGCATGCTCCGCACTGAGCCGCTGGATGGTCGGCGCATAACGATTCGAAACCGGGCAATCCGTGCGCACGAAGACCAGCACGATAACCTGTGCGCCTCCGGATTTAAGGGGATCGGCGGGCTTCCCCGCGAGATCAAAGGCAGTATTTTGCGCGCGAGAAGAAGTGGAAGTGAACGAAGCTAGCCACGCTGCGCCAATCAAAACCAGGAGGCGAAACACTCGGGAAGTGTGCCAACGGCGGCCCATACGTGCCCGCACCGAACGGGCCTGTGAATTTTACAGCGGCCTGGAACCGTTGTCGAAGAGATTAGCGAAACTGGCGTGCCTCAAGGCTGAGGAGGAGGCAGGCATTGCGGAGGCGCGGGCGTTTGCGGAGGGTCTTGAGGCTTTTTCGTTTGGCGCCGGACCTCCTTGTACTCCGGATGACTTGGTCTATTGTCCTGAGATTGCCAGCTAGCGAAGGTCGCCGGGTTCGACACCCTTTTTTCGCGCTTCATCGAGTAGCGCGCTGATCTTGTCCTGCAGCCCAAGCCTCTTGGCCTCGAGGCTAGTGATTTGCTGGTCTACCGGCATCCGGTTGTAGCCTTTATTGATCGTGTAGCCACTCGAAGTGGCAGGCGCTTTGCCCTGGCTGAAGTCTTTCAGGTCCGCGAGCTGTTTATCTGTATCATCCAGCTGCGTTTGCAGCTTCGCGAGTTCCTTCTTAGTGTTCGTAATGTACTGCCCGTCCGCAGTCTTCCCGCCCGCACCAGCTTTGCCAGGGTTTTTGGAATTTCCAACCACGGAGACAGGCCCGCTCAGACCATTCACATCATCGTTCGTCCAGACTCTTTTCGCCTTTTTGGGGTCAGCAGGAGGCACCGGAGCGCTCCCGTCCGCCGGCTGGGCGGGTGAGGCCGCGGGCGTTGGACTGGGACTCTGGGAAGCCCAAGCAGCAGGAGTCTGCGCAAGACACGAGTAGGCGGCCACTACTCCGCAAAACGCCACCACACTGGAAAATCTGTAATACCGGGTCATAAGGCCTCCGATTCCTGAGAGGGCCGGGGCGAGTCCTAGTACCTTAAACCCAGTATACTGGACAAAGTTTCAGGGATCTGCAACGGTGCCCCCTGGCTTGCCCAATTCGGCACGAACCGTCGCCAGAGCTTCCTTCGGAGGCCCAATGCGGTGGTATTGCCCGTAAAACGTGCGCTCATGGATCGAGATCGCGCTAAAGAGTTTTCGGCCGTCGAAGTCGTACTGCGAAAAAGAAGGCATCCACAGCCCTGGAAGCATCTCGTAACGCTCCTGCATAAAGTGACTGCCCTTATTGACTTTCGCGAGAAACAACCCGACAGTAATATCTCCCGTCACTTCCGCTTCCACCCGCGCGAGCTGCGCTGCCTCCGGATCAATCCATACGAAGCCGCGAATCCTCGCGAAGATAGAAGTGGTCCGCGAAGTGGCCTTGTAAGCCGGATTCGGCTCCATGCTGTACTTGAGGATCGTGCGCCCAGCCCGCGTCTCGGTCCCCACAAGGGTGTAGAGAAAGGCGGTCCTGGTAGCGTCGATGAGGTCGTCGCGTTCCTTTCGCTTTTTGGCGATTTTCTCGTAGGCGTCGTGCTGGGCGTGCCCGTCGTCCGCGGCCCAGGACAGCGCATGTTCAAGCTTCAGCAGTTCAGCGCGATAAGCATCCGGATCCGCGGGTTTGCCATCCGGTCCGATAGGGAGATGGTCGACTCCCGTCCCTGCCGGAACAACCCGTGAAACCTTGACCTCGCCGGTCAGCGGATCGGTGCCGCTCTTGCGAATCTCCAGGCGCTCGATCCGCTCGTAAAAACTCATGGCCTCGTCGCTCGTTTTGACGTTGGCCAAAACCGAATCAAGCAAAGCCCCCTTCTGGGCCTCCGTTTGGGGAGGATTCGGTGTTTGCGGGGGTGCTACGGGCTCCTGCGCCAGACAAAGGGCTGAGAAAGCCGGTAGCAGTCCCGCAATGACGAGAATAAGTGGCCGTACACGCATCGGATCGAGCGACAAAACCGCCGCCTCCGCCTATCTTAGGTCTGATTCTCTAGCCAAGGCAATTGTTGCTTCCGAATATGCTATGGCCGCCGAGCGAGAGAAGCGTAAGTCGCACAAAACAATGACGATCTTGCATCCTCTGGGCCCTGCGCCCTCAAACCACACACGCTTCCAGCCGATCACTCGTCCCTGAAGCCGTAAATCCTTATAATGAATGCGGACCAAGAGTTGCCAAGATTTAATGAAAGCAAACGCCCCCATCCTTCGTCTATATAGTCGGGAACGAAACACCACTCCTTCCCGTATTACCTTAAGTAAGCGGAGGTTTGTTTGGGCGTAGCTCCTCTAGAGAGGCTGGGCAGCATCGGTCGGGCAATCCCGCAGAGGGTCGCAGTCCCATTTTCCCTCGGCAGGTTCCGCGGCGCCGTCGTTACCATGATCGAGACGCTCAAGCTGTCTCTCGACGCCCTCCGCGCGCATAAACTCCGTAGTTTCTTGACCTTACTGGGTGTCATTCTGGCCGTCACCACCCTGGTCGCCGTCATGAGCGTCGTCGCAGGCCTCAACTTCTACGTCGCCGACAAGATCGCCAATCTCGGCGCCAATGTCTACGTCCTGACCCGCTTTGGCATCATCACCAGCAACGACGAGTGGATCAAGGCGCAAAAACGTCCCCTCATTACCATGGATGAGTTCAACAAGCTGAAAGAGGGCATGCGCACGACGAACCAGATCGCCGCCATCCTCGGTACTTCTTCCGACGTACGCTCCGGCAATGAACTCATCGAAGACGTTAACATTGAAGGCGTCACCCCGAACTATTCCGAAGTTCGCAGCGTCAGCGTAGATTCCGGCCGCTTCCTCACCGAAGCCGACGAGACACATCACTCTCCGGTAGCCTTCATCGGCGCCGACGTCGCCAAAAAGTTCTTCTACAACGTCGACCCCATCGGCAAAACGATTCGCGCCGGTTCCCACAGCTACGAAGTCATTGGCGTGGCCACCGTCATCGGCAGCGCCTTCGGCCAATCGCAAGATCGCTTCATGTACATTCCTCTCGGCACGTACTCCAAGGAATGGGGCAACCAGCGCGATTCGCTGACGCTCTTCATGCAGGCTGGCGACGCCGAGATGATGGCCGCTTCCGAGGACGAAGCACGCATGCTCCTTCGCGCCTGGCGTCATCAATCCTGGGATTCTCCGGACGGCTTCGGCATCATCGGCTCGGACTCCATCATGGGCCTCTGGAAGCAGTTGACGGCCAATATTTTCATGGTTGCCGTTAGTCTCACCGCCGTGTTCCTCGTCGTCGGCGGCATCGTGATCATGAACATCATGCTCGCCAGCGTTACCGAAC
>Ga0209139_10000882_pt1 | contig 10840 bp, 7 predicted proteins | sample BogFormECP14_OM3_FD_188246 | JGI IMG/M metagenome (GOLD analysis project Ga0209139, IMG submission 188246) | Bog forest soil microbial communities from Calvert Island, British Columbia, Canada - ECP14_OM3 (SPAdes) (version 2) | ecosystem: Environmental > Aquatic > Freshwater > Wetlands > Bog ...
CGCGGCACCATTTTCACCCGGTTTATGGACCGCTATTTTCCTGAGGCGCCCCCGAAGGAACCGGAACTCGCGACTGCCGCACAGGACGCGCGCAACGTCGAGGGGACCTACATGGTCAGCCGGCGTTTTGAAACCAACATTCTCGCGGTGACCGGCGTGCTCGGCGAAACGAAGGTCACCGCCGACCCCAAGAACAACACGATTTCGGTGGAAGGATTTGACGGGCTGAACGGTCAGCCGAAGCACTATCGCGAGATTTCCTCAGGCGTATATCGCGAAGTGGACGGCAAAGATAAACTCGCGTTCGTAAAAGACGCCATTGGCCGCCCCGTTTTCTACATCGACTACCCGTTCATGGTTTTTCTTCGCGTCGACAACGCGCTCGATAAGAAGGTCTTCAACTACGTTGTTATCTGTTTCAGTTTGACGGTTATCGCCCTCACCCTGCTTCTCTGGCCTATCGGCGCCATGTTCCGCAGCCACTATGGCAAGCCGCTGACGCTCGATTCCGGCGCAAAACGCCTGCGCATGTTGGTGCGCCTCAATTGCATCGCGGCCCTCGTCTTCATCGTGGGAATCGTCACGATCCTCAACAATCTCGAATCGCTGAAAATTTCCGCTGAGGGCATGGACATTTGGATTCATCTGTTGCAGGTTATCGGCGTGCTCACCGGCGTCGGCGCCTTGATCGCGCTTCTCAGCACCGTGAAATCCTGGGGCGACAGCCAGCAATGGCTCTGGTACAAAATCTGGAGCACGCTACAGGCGTTCGCCTGCGTCGGCTTCTTCTGGTTCATCTTTCACTGGCACTTCCTGAACTTCCACCTGAACTACTAAGAGCTGCCTCACGAATGCTCCTAGGCTCGGAGCCTGAGAATGCTTCGCAACTGGGGGTCGGACCTTTAGGTCCGACACAGGTCCGGTGTTTGCCTTGCGGCTTTAGCCGCTGAGGAATTGTTTTTGAAGTTGCCACACAGGTTTTTGGGTCCAACATCCAGAGCTTAGCAAACGTGGCTTGTAGTCTTCGGGTTCTCACTTGCTGAGTGCAGGCAGAGCGATCAGCAAAGCCCTGGCGCCATTCCACAAAATCTGCACGCCAATGCAAACTAGCAGGAAGGACGACAGCCGCATGATGACGCCCATGGCCGTCTCTCCCAGCACGCGCGCCAGCCGGTCCGCAAACGCGTAACACAGGTAAATGCTCACGGCGATGATCAAGCAGCCGATAAGTATTTCCAGCAGGCTCACGAAGTTCCATCCGTGATGCCGGGGCAAGTTCGCGCCCAGCGTGATGGCCACGGAAATCGAGCCCGGTCCCACGGTAAGCGGCAGCGTCAGAGGATAAAATGCATTCTTGAACTCGTCGCTCGGCGCGACGTTCTTGCGCGCCTTTTCTTTGGGGTTGTTATCGTCATCGTCGTTGTGATTCAGGATCGCCCAGCCCGTGGAAATCACGATCAGTCCGCCGCCAATTTGAACCACCGGAAGCGAAATGCCAAACACGCTAAGAATGTGCGTCCCGATCAGGCACGAGATGATTAACAGGAAAAAACTGTTCATCGCAACGCGTAGTGCGAGCGCATGCCGCTCCGACTCCGCATAATACGGCGTCAGCGTGAGGAAAAAGGGGCTGCTTCCCAGTGGATTCACGATGGGAAACAGGGCGCTGAGAATCAAAAGTATGTTCTTTGCGGCTTCCAACAAAAAGGCTCTCCGTCACTGGAAGTATATCCGAGATGAGCCTTGCCCGCAGACGACCACGTGAGCTAGAGTCTCGATTCGACTTTGGGGAAGACAATGGCGACGAAGCAGAAAATAGTGAAGAGCGCGCATGGCAGGCCAGGCGAAAAGGTGCGAGTACTGATCACTCGCGACCGCATTCACAAGCGCATCCTCGAGATCGCAAAGCAGATTCGCGCCGATTTTCCCGACGAACCTCTGTTGTTGGTCGGGGTGCTGAAAGGTGCGGTGTTCTTTCTCGCCGATCTGGCGCGCGGAATTCCCGGCGAAGTCTCGCTCGATTTCATCGCCGTCTCCAGTTACGGAAAGGACACAAAAACTTCCGGCCAGGTTCGCCTGACAAAAGATTTGGACGCGAGCATCGAAGGGCGGACCGTGATTGTCGTGGAAGACATTCTGGACACCGGAATGACGCTGCAATATCTGCTGCGCATCCTCGAGCAACGCAAACCAAAACGCATGCGCGTCGCAGTTCTGCTCGACAAGCCGGACCGGCGCATCGCCGCGGTGCAGGCCAACTATGTAGGATTCACGATTCCCAATGAGTTCGTCGTGGGTTTTGGCTTGGACTATGCCGAGCGCTACCGCAACTTGCAGGGCGTTGGAATCCTCAGCCTGAAGTCGTCGGAGAAATAAGCAGCACCAGCGAATCCTGATTCACATCCAATAATCATGAATTGACAGCCTTTTGTCTTCCGCCTGCTCTCGTCTATCGCCTGCTATAATGTTGGGAGTTCATGAATCCTGACCACGAAAATATCGAGCCGACTGCCACAGAGACCTCGGCAACCGAGAAGATTGAGGCTGCGCCAGCGGTCAAATCCGAAACAGCGGCAGCGGACAAAACCGAAATCTCCGCCGAAGTTCTGAGCACGCTTGCCGAAATCGGCGAAGAGGTCAACTCCTCGCTCGACCTGGACGAAGTCCTCGCGCGCACCGCTGCGCTCATCAAGCGTCATATCGATTATGAAATTTTCGGCGTATTGATGATGGAGGGCGACGGCGCCTACCTGAAGCACCGCTTCTCCATCGGGTATCCCCGCGAATTGGCGGACAACCTGCGCATCCCGTTGGGGCAAGGGATTACTGGGACCGCAGCGGCAACCGGGCATCCAGTGCGCGTGAGCGACGTGTCGAAGGATTCGCGCTACATCAATGCCATTGAGAGCGTGCGCTCCGAGTTAGCTGTTCCGCTAATGCTGCAAGGGAAGTGCGTGGGCGTGCTCGACATTCAGAGCCGGCACCTTGACTACTTCACGCGCGAGCAGCAGAGCATTCTGACCTTGCTTGCAAGCCGGCTGGCTGTGGCAATCGATAATGCGAGGTTGTTCCAGCGCGTGCGGGCGCAGGCCGATACGTTGCTCCTCCTGAACGAAGTCGGACGCGAGACCAGCTCAATCCTCGACGTCGAGGAGCTGTTGCGGCGGGCGGCCGAGCAGATCAAGCGCGTGATCGACTACCAAATCTTGAGCATCATGCTGTACGACGAAGCGCAGAAAGTGTTTCGCCATCGCGTTGACGTGAAGCATGGGCAGCGCGTCCAGGGAAAGATGCGCGTGGCCGCGAGCGAGGGGATTGTGGGCGCCGCCGCGGAGTTGAAGGAGCCTGTGGTCGTTAAGGACGTGACGGTCGACCCGCGCTACTTGATGGTGAATCCGGAGACGCGCTCCGAGCTGGCGATTCCGATGATGCACAAGGGCAAAGTGATCGGAGTGCTGGACCTGGAAAGTCCGCAACTGAATTACTTTACCGAGGATCACGTGCAGACGCTTTCGATTCTGGGCGCGAATCTTGCGGTGGCGCTGGAAAATGCGCGCCTGTATGAACAGGTGGCGCGCGACGAAGCGCGTCTCGAACGCGACTTGCAGGCTGCCAAGCGGATTCAGGGCGCACTCTTGCGGGCAGTTCCGACGGAAGACTTTGGCTTGGACATTGCAGCGCGCTACCTTTCGGCGCGCGAGGTTTGCGGCGATTTGTACGAGTTTCTGCGCTATGGTCCGCAGCAGCTGGGCATCGCGCTTGGCGACGTGAGTGGCAAGGGAACTGCGGCTGCGCTTTACGGCGCTGTGGCGATTGGGATCATGCGGAGTCTTGCGCCGCAGAAGTTGCAGCCCGCGGAAATGCTCAAGCAGATGAACCAGATTGTCGGCGAAAGGCGCATTGAAGGGCGCTTTATGACCGCGTGCTTCGCAACGTGGCAGCGGAACCGCAGCAAGTTGCGCGTCGCGAACGCGGGGCAATCGCAGCCGCTGCTCTATAAAGACGGGCGATGCGACAAGATTGCGCTGACGGGGTTCCCGCTGGGCATCTTTGAAGAGGTGAGTTACGACGAATGGGGCGTGACGCTCGATCCTGGGAATATTCTGGTGTTTCACTCTGACGGACTCGCGGAGACGAGCAACAGCGAAGGGCAGTTTTTCGGAACGGAGAAACTGCGGCAGTTGATCGAGCAACAGCACGAACTCAGCGCGACGGAGATTGCCGATCTCCTTTTGCGCGAAGTGGATTGGTTTGCGCAGAGCGCGCCGTTGTCCGACGATCGCACACTTGTGGTGTTGAAGGTGCGATGAGTGCGCAGGGTGCTGGTCCTCGAAAGAGGTTGAGTTACATTGATCCTGCCGAATTTACGCCTCATTTTGCGTGGAAGAATTCCGTTCGCGATCCGGAAATGGAGCATGTGTTTTGCGAGGGCGTTGACCTCGTTTCCGCGGCTGCTTCGTTCGGAACTCCCACTTATCTCTACAGCCGTTCGGCGTTTGCCAATGCTTATAGCGAGCTGGACGGTGATTTGCGCCGTCTGCCACATACGATTTGTTTTGCGGTGAAGTCGAATGGCAACCTTTCTATTTTAGGCGAGCTTGCGAAGCTCGGAAGCGGCTTCGATATCGTTTCGGGCGGCGAACTGGAGCATCTTGGGTACTTGCGCGTGCGCGGCGACCGCATTGTGTTTTCTGGCGTTGGCAAGACGCGGCACGAGATTCGGGATGCGCTGCAGTATATGGCAGGCGGCGGTGGACGGCATCCGAAGCGCGCCAACAGCGGGATTCTCCTGTTCAACGTGGAATCCGAAGCGGAGCTGGAAGTGCTGCTCGAGGAATCGGCGAACCACGTGCGGCTGGGCGGTAAGCCGCCGGCGGTGGCGATTCGGGTGAACCCGGATGTGGCGGCGGGCGGGCATCCGCACATTTCGACCGGGAGCCACACGCACAAGTTCGGGCTGGATTGGCCGGAGGCGCGGCGTCTTTACCTGGCGCACAAGGATTCCAAGTATTTGCGCTGGAAGGGAATCAGCGCGCACATCGGTTCTCAGATTGTGTCGCTCGATCCGTTTCGGCGCGCGTTTGGGCGCATCGCGGGCTTCGTGCGGGAGCTGCGGCGCGCGGGGATCGAGTTGGAGTATCTGGATTTGGGCGGCGGACTGGGCGTGCGCTATACGACGGAGAAGACGTCTTCGCGCGTGGCGTATGCGCAGATGGTTGGCGGGCTGGTTCGTCCGCTGGGCTTGCATCTCCTTTTGGAGCCGGGGCGATCGATTATTGCCGCGGCGGGGATTTTGTTGACGCGCGTGATTTACACGAAGCGGAATCGCGGCAAGACGTTTGTGGTTGTGGATGCGGCGATGAACGATTTGCTGCGTCCGGCGCTTTATGGAGCGGTGCATCCGATTACGCGGATCGCGCGCGAGGCTGGCGCCGCAAAGGCGCCGGCGGAGCGCGTGGATATTGTCGGGCCCGTGTGCGAGACGGGGGATTGCCTCCTGCATGATTGGCCGCTCGGCGAGGTTAAGCCGGGCGATGTGCTGGCGATCTGGACCGCTGGCGCTTACGGCATGACGCAGGCTTCCAACTACAATGCGCGGACGCGGCCGAGCGAGGTTCTGGTCGATGGGACTCGGACAAAGCTGATTCGGCGGCGGGAGACGCAGGATGATTTGCTGCGGACGGATGTTCTGGCGCCTACGCGGCGGCCGCGATTTAGCTAGCTAGGGTCCTTCGTATATTTTGTAAGTGTTGCATTTAAAGGATTTGACCTTCCTGTAAGTTCCCTGTAATCAACAGTTACGCTGGTGGTTTGCAAGTATTGATTCTAAAAGGCTTTTTCGGGTTCGCGGAGGCGGTAGTTGTGGTCGTCGAAGCGGATGGCGTAGGGGTCGCGGTGGGGGGAGGGGGGACGTTGACGCTTTGCAGGATTTGGGGCGGGATCGTTCTGGGGACTTGGTGTTTGTGTTGTGGATGGCGGAGTGATTGGGGCTGGTTGGGTTGAGGGAGTGGGGAGGGTCTCGGCGGCGGTCGGGACGAGGGGTCGGTCGGCGGGTTCGGGTGTCGTGGCGGATTGGCTTGTGGGCTTGCGGTGAGTTTCGGCCGCGGTCGGTACGGCGGAAGCGGGGAGAGATCCTTCGCTCCGCTCAGGATGACACATCGAGTGAGAGGATGCAGGGGCGGGGCAAGCCCCGCCCCTACGGACTTCTTGGCGTGGGCTGGATTGCGCGGCCGCTGGGGAGTCGGGTGGGAAGAGGCGGTTGTGGTTGGACGTAATGCCGGAGCGAATGGATTTGCGCCACGCGTCTTGGCCGAAGGCGTCTTTGAACTCGGACTGGGAGAGGTGGATGGATTGGAGTAGGGTTTGGGCCATGTAGGCTACCGTGCGGGCGGCGCGGGGTTTTATGTCGCCGCGGACTACGGCGGGGAGTAGGCGGGCCAAGGCGGTGGTGAGGTCGTTGGCGGAGACGGTGTGGCCGGAGAAGAAGGCGGAGAGGTCTTTGGCGAGGCCTTCGGCGGTGGCGGCGCGGGATTCTTTTCGGGCGTGGTAGTGGCAGAAGTGCGAAGACCCACCCTCAGAAAACGAGGGTGGGGCACCCGCGCGTGGGGTTCCCTTCGAGGCTCTGGGTAAACGGCAGCGACGACCATCGGCGTACGAGAAGATGCACAGGGACACGCGGTCCTTTGAACTGAGAGATGGCATAGATTTTCTCCTTGGAGCTGAGTTTTGAGATTTGTAGAAAAGATCACAGGCAGGATTGCCTGTGCCACTTAAATGCAAAAACGCCGGCGGGACGCGGGCGCTACAAAGATGGGCCTAAAAACAGAAACGCCTCGCAAGAGCGAGGCGCGGTACTTCCCAGAACGATTATACCGCAAGGGTAATACGGGTCAAAGTAAAAACTTCAGGTCAAAAGGGGTCAACACCCGCACCCTTTGCACAAACCGCAAAGGGATGCGGCACCCGCCGCAGTGGTGGGGCATCCGGGGTGCTCCACCCGCCAGATCTTCGTCAAACTTCCGTCTGTAAGCCTTAGTTTTCTTCTCGACTGGTGGCGCGGGCAGAGTATACCATCCCTGTATTAAGTCGCGTAGTATAACTAGGTTTATGATTTGGAGCCCGTCAGGCGGATTGATGACTACGGGAAAGTATAGGCACACAGCGAAGGAGCGGGCCGACCTTGCACGGGAGTCGCGATGGATTTTGAAAGTGAACGATGAGCAGGAGCTTATGCGGGTTTTGCGGAAACATGGCGTGAAAGACGAAAACCCGCGGTTTTCCGCCGTGGTAAAACTTTTCCGCGCGTCGCGGAGCGGGAAGACTTAAGCGCGAGCGCGCTAATCTCGGCTCCGGCGGCTTTGGCCTGTTCTGGCGGAAGTTCGGCCAAAAGATCGAGAATGAGATCGGCGGCTTTTGCGGCTGTTTTTTTCAGCTCGGAGCTCTTTTTCTTCGGCATACGATTTGAGGTTATGCCTTTTGCTCTGACCGCGCAACACGCAATTCTCTCTGTTCATCCATTCGTGAAACCGATTCGGCTTGGGTTGGAGTTCATTGCGCGTGCTCAACGGGGGCGGGGCGGCGACGAACGGCTACGTAAAGTGCGTGCACAGCCAGGATTGGCTGTGCCACGAAGAGGCGGATTCGGCGCGCTTCGCGCAGTCGGCTCACTGGGCGGACTCGTCGAACTCTTTCATCCAGGATTTGCCTTTTAGGACTTCGCGGGGGCGGGTGCCGTCGGGTGGTCCGACTATGCCGTCTTTTTCCATGATGTCGATCAGGTGGGCAGCGCGGCCGTAGCCGATGCGGAGGCGGCGTTGGAGTGTGGAGGTGGAGGCGCGGCCCATTTCGCAAACGACCCGGACCGCGTCTTGATAGAGAGCGTCGTCTACTGGCTCGCCACTTCCTTCGCCGGGTTCTCCGGCTCCGCCTTCGGTTTTTCCGTTTTCGTCCTTGGGAGCTTCTAGGAGTTGTTCATTGTATTTGGCTTGGGCTTGCTGGCGCCAGAAGTCGCAGACGGCGACGATTTCGTCTTCGGAGACTAGCGGGCCGTGAATGCGATGGAGGCGGGCGCTGCCTGCTGGTAGATAGAGCATGTCGCCGCGGCCGAGGAGGGACTCGGAGCCGTTGGAATCGAGAATGGTGCGCGAATCGACTTTGCTGGCTACGCGGAAGGAGATGCGGGCGGGGAAGTTGGCTTTGATTAAGCCCGTGATGACGTCTACCGACGGGCGTTGCGTGGCGAGGATGAGGTGGATGCCTACTGCACGGGCCATTTGTGCCAGGCGCGTGATGGATTCTTCTACGTTGTTGGTGTCGACCATCATGAGGTCAGCTAGTTCGTCAATGACGATCACCAAGTAGGGAAGTGGTTTGTGTTCGCTTTCTTCGACATTTTCGAAGAGCGAGAGGGATTGGGTCTTCTGGAAGGTGCGATTGTATTGCTCGATGTTGCGGACGCCGCGCTGGGCTAGGAGTTTCAGGCGCTTTTCCATTTCGCGCGTGGCGTTGCGAAGAACGTTCGAGGCGATTTTGGGATCGGTGACTACTGGAGCGATCAGGTGCGGGATATTTTCGTAGAGATTGAGTTCCAGGCGCTTGGGATCGACGAGGACGAGCTTGACGTCGTCGGGGCTGGCTTTATAGAGGATGGACATCATGAGCGCGTTGATGAAGACGCTCTTGCCGGTGCCGGTGGAGCCGGCAATCAGTAGGTGAGGCATGGCGGCTAGGTCGGTGATGCGGATGCGGCCGTGGAGATCGCGGCCCATGGCTAGCGTTAATTTGCTCGGGGAATTGATGAACTCGGGAGCTTCGATGATTTCGCGTAAGGCGATGGTTTGGCGATTGATGTTCGGAACTTCGATGCCGATGGTGGATTTGCCGGGGATTCGTTCGATCAGGATGGATTCGGCTTGAAGAGCTAGGCAGAGGTCTTCGGTTAGGCCGATGATGCGGCTGTATTTGATGCCTGCTTCGGGCTTGAACTCGAAGGTGGTGACGACTGGGCCAGGATTGATCTGCGTGACGCGGCCTGCGATGTCGAATTCCATGCATTTGGCTTCGATGGCGCGGGCGCGTTCTTTTAGCTCGCCTTCATCGATTTTCTGGCTGCGTTCGCCTTCACGGAGAAGCGACGGGGAAGGCAGTTTGTAATTGGGATTGCTTTTGGCGATTTTGGGATCGGAGGCGGATTTTTTCGGGGCAACGGTTTTTTCCGGGCCAACGAAGACGATGGGTTCTTTGCGGCGAGACGGTGGTTCCTTTGCCGCGGATTCCTCCTCTTCTTGTTCCGGTTCGAAAATTTCGCTTTCATCGATTAGTTGGATGGACTTTCCCTGGTCATTTTGGGCGTTGGCGTTGCCGAAGGATTGCTGCGCGACCGGTTTGCGGCCGGAGATGCGGGTTTCTTCTACGCGGCGGCGCATGCGGTCTTGTTCGCGTTCTTCGCGCCAGGAATTCCAGCGGGACATGGCTTTTTGGAGGACGCCTAGTTTTTCTACGGCTCCTAGCGGGCCTTTGGCGCTTTTGGCCCAGGCGTGCGTGCCTGCGAAAGAGAAACGAGTGCTCATGAAGAGAGAGGTGAAGAATAGAGCTACGGCTACGACTGTGGCGCCCCAGAAATTAAAGCCGGTTAGGAGACTGCTCGAAAGCAGGGAGCCGAGCATTCCGCCTGCGGGGATTGCGCCGCGGAGTTGCGGGAAATGCCAGAGGGAGAGAAGGGAAGGGAGCGACAGGAGAAGCAGCGCGTAGCCGACGATGGTGGCGACTTGCGAGTCGATGGGACGGCTGCGGAACCAGCGCCAGCCGAGAATGCCCATCGCGACCGGTAGCAGGAAGGCGGCGAAGCCGAAGATTTGGAACATGGCGTCGGAGCTGTAGGCGCCGACGGGGCCGATCCAGTTGCGGGCCGGGCTGCCGTCGGGAGCGGGAGCGGAGACGTTAAAGGCTGCGTCGTGCGGGGAATACGAGATTAACGCGAGGGCCATCAGAACGGCCAGCGTGATACACAAGAATCCAATCAGCTCATTGAGCCGTTTATTTTCAGTCGGGGTCAGCACACGCACGAAGGTCTCCTCAGCTTTTGGGGAAGGCTGAGTGTCGCGGCGGGCACGTTGGCGCTATCGCGCGCCCGCTTGGAGGAACGCTAAAACAAGGACGATGATACCAAACAAGAGGCGATAGAAAATAAATACTTTGAGAGTGTGCTTTTGCAAGTAGCGGAGGAAGAAGGCGATCACGAGATAGCCGACTACGCCGGAGACCAGAATGCTGATGGCGAGAGTGGATAGCGGCAGGTCTAGGCCGCCGGCTTTGTGAAGCTTGATTAGTTTTGGGAGATGCGAAACTACGGCGCCTGCGATCAGCGGGGTGGAGAGGAGGAAGGAGAAGCGCGTGGCGGCTTCGCGGGTGAAGCCGCGGAAGAGGCCCGCGGTGATGGTGATCCCGGAGCGGGAGACGCCGGGGCAGAGAGCGAGGGCTTGTGCGGTGCCGATGGTTACGGCGTCCCCGATGTTGGATTGCTCGATGGGTCTGGTCATGCGCGATTTGGAGTCGGCCCACCACATGATCAGGGCTACTACGATCAGCGAGATGGCGATCACGTACGGTGTGCGGAAACGTTCTTCGATGGTTTTTTCGAAGAGCGCGCCGAGTAGGCCGCCGGGGATGGTGCCGATGACCATGTACCAGAAGAGTCTTCTGTGTTGGCCGACTTCTTCTGCTGTCGCGTTCGAAGGATATTTTAGGCCCAGGCCGCAGAGCGTGAGCGTTATCCAATCCTTGAAAAAGTAGAGAAGGACAGCGACTAGCGTGCCTGCATGTAGGGCCAGGTCGAACGCTA
>Ga0209139_10000883_pt1 | contig 10825 bp, 8 predicted proteins | sample BogFormECP14_OM3_FD_188246 | JGI IMG/M metagenome (GOLD analysis project Ga0209139, IMG submission 188246) | Bog forest soil microbial communities from Calvert Island, British Columbia, Canada - ECP14_OM3 (SPAdes) (version 2) | ecosystem: Environmental > Aquatic > Freshwater > Wetlands > Bog ...
GCGGCTCGGGCAGCCGAGCCTTGAGAATGACAAAGATCCCGGTTTGGGAAGTTGCAGAAAAAGGCGCCCAATGCTTTGAAATCGCTCGATGCAAAACTGAAATCGGCGCCTGCGCCGGAAGGCTCGCCGCGGCGGCGCCGCGGATCGCCCCTACCCCTCGCAAAACCCTGCCGCCTCGGTGTATGAACGGGCGTTGGAGACCGCCATGCTCAAGACGCCTCGCACCGATCTCGCGCCCCGCCTCGAAATCGCCCACCGCCCACGCCGCAACCGCAAGGCGGAATGGGCCCGGCGGCTGGTCTGCGAAAACGTGCTGTCGACGAACGATCTGATCTGGCCGCTGTTCCTGATCGAGGGCAAGAGGACGCGCGTTCCGGTCGCAGCGATGCCGGGCGTGGAGCGGCTCAGCGTCGACGAGGCGGTGCGCGAGGCCGAGCGGGCGGTGAAGCTCGAAATTCCCGCGATCGCGTTCTTCCCGTACACCGAGGCCAGCTTGAAAGACGAGGGCGGCAGCGAGGCCTTCAACGAACAGAATCTCGTCTGCAAGGCGTGTCGCGCGATCAAGCGAGAATTTCCCGAGCTCGGCCTGATCACCGACGTCGCGCTCGACCCCTATACCAGCCACGGCCACGACGGCCTGATGTCGGGCGAGACGATCATGAACGATGCGAGCGTCGCCGCGCTGGTTCGGCAGGCGCTCAATCAGGCGCGCGCGGGCGCCGACGTGATAGCCCCCTCCGACATGATGGACGGCCGCGTCGGCGCGATCCGCGAGGCGCTCGACGCAGAAGGCTTGCTCGACGTGCAGATCCTCGCCTACGCCGCCAAATACGCGTCCGCTTTCTATGGCCCGTTCCGCGACGCGGTGGGCTCGGCGGGGGCGCTGAAGGGCGACAAGCGCACCTATCAGATGGACCCGGCCAATTCGGACGAGGCGCTGCGCGAGGTCGAGCTGGATCTCGACGAGGGCGCCGACATGGTGATGGTCAAGCCGGGCATGCCCTATCTCGACATCGTCCGCCGCGTGAAGGACGAATTCGGCGCGCCGACCTTCGCCTATCAGGTGAGCGGCGAATATTCGATGATCATGGCGGCGGCCAACAACGGCTGGCTCGACGGCGACAAGGCGATGATGGAGAGCCTCATCGCGTTCAAGCGCGCGGGCGCCGACGGGGTGCTCACGTATTTCGCGCCGAGGGCCGCGGAGAAGCTGCGCATCAGGTGAGACCAAGCGCCTGATCTCCGCACTGGCGTTGGGGCGCGATCGGGTCCATCCATCGCGGGACGAACCCAGCGGAGGAGGAGGATATCGTGTCGCTGAACATCGCCTTCATCGGCTTCGGCGAAGTCGGCCAATTGTTCGCGCGCCAGCTGAAGCAGAGGTCCGAAGTCGGGATCGCGGTTTACGATCTCGTGTTCGACGATTCCGAGCTGGGTCCGCGGCTCGTGGGCCTCGCCGAGACGATCGGCGCGCGCGCCGCCTCGAGTTCCGGCGGCGCCTGCCGCGGCGCGGACATCGTGATTTCCGCGGTGACGGCGGATCAGGCCGAGGCGGCGGCGCTCGCCGCCGCTCCCCATCTTCGGCCCGGCCAGATCTATGTCGACCTCAATTCCGTCTCGCCGACGACCAAACGCCGGGTTGCCGCCGCCGTCGGTCCGAGCGACGCGCACTTCGTCGAATTCGCGGTGATGTCGCCGGTCGAAGGGCTCGGGATCGCCTCGCCGATCTTGGCGGGCGGGGTGAAGGCCGACGTGCTGGCGGAGCGGCTCAACGCGCTCGGCATGAAAATCACGCCGGTGAGCCCGGAGGTCGGCGTCGCCTCGGCGACCAAACTCTGCCGCTCGATCATCATCAAGGGCATGGAGGCGCTGATGGTCGACCTCGGGCTCGCGGGCGAAAAGGCCGGGGTGCTGCCCGCCGTGCTCGCGAGCCTGACCGCGAGCTACCCCGGCATGGATTGGGCCGAACTGGTGCGGGTCATGCCGACGCGCGTGACACGCCACGGGATACGTCGCGCCGCGGAAATGCGCGAGGCCGCGCGGATGCTCGCCGAGATGGGGTTTTCGGGCGCGCTTTCCGAGGCGATCGCGCAAAGGCACGAGAGCTTTGCGCGGGCGGCGGCGGGGCAGTGATGGAGGCCGCGTGGGCCCCTGAAGGCCGCGAAACAGGCCTTAAGCGGTCAATCGGCGTTCTTCCGCGTTTGCCTGGCCTCATCTTTCGCCCCAGCTTGCCGTCAATATCGACGAAAATGGTAAGAGAGGTCGTGTCGTCTGCCGTTGGTCCGACGCTGCCGTTGGCCCTCGCCAAAGCAAAGACCTGGTTGTGCAGGACCGTCATTTTGGCGCCTCCTTCGGGTTGCCGTCAAACACCGAGTTTGGCCCTCAAACCGCCATCGATCGAGAAATCACTGCCAACACAGAAGCCGGATTCTTGCCCAACCAGGAAAGAGACCAACGCCGCCACTTCCTCTATTGACCCGACGCGGCCAATCGCATGTGATCTTCCAAATCCGGCGATCGTATCTTCGATGTTGCTCCCATCTGGAGCCAAAGAACGAGCGGAGAGTTCCAGCATCGGACTGCGAATGGAACCCGGAGACACCGAATTGACCCGCACGCCATCCCTCGCACAATCGACCGCCATAGCCCTTGTGAGCGCATGGATCGCTCCTTTGGACGTTGCATATCCAAGTACGTTGTTCTGATTCATATGTCCTTGTACGGAGGCAAAGTTCACGATCGCGGCATTCCCGCGCACTTTCAGTAGAGGATAGAGAAAGTGTGACATCAGGTAATAGCCTGTGAGATTGATCGCGATAACTCTCTCCCAGTCCGTGGGCGTCGTTATTTCAATAGTCCCGTACGGCTGGATAGCCGCGCAGTTGACGAGTGCGTCGATCGCGTCGAGACGATTCTGGAGCTCAATCGCAAATGGCTCGACCGCGCTCGCGTCGGAAACATCGAGGGCGACGACTTGCGCGCTCTGATCCGTCAGTTCGGACCGCGCCAACGCGTTCTGCTCGAGATCGTTGCCGCACAAGACGACGGAGAACCCGTCGCGCAAAAGCCGTTTGGCCACACCAAGGGCGATCCCGGAAGTACCAGTGATGACCGCGGTTCGGATCGGCGCCTTCTCATCCATCTCCAGCCCCCAACCTCTGCCAAGTTTCATCTTCCGTTCGATCGCTCTTTCATGCGTCGGACGGTCTGGTTTGACGCAAGTCTCGACGTCGTGCCAACTGATGTTGAGCCGAAGGCGCAGCCAAATCGCCTGGCGAATGATTTCGGGCGGGAATCGATCTGCGGCGGCTATTCATCGCCCGCCCGCCGTCGGTCACGGCGCTCTTCCCTCGGGCGGCGCGGCGCCGGCTGGCGGCGCCAATCGGCCGTCCCTTCCCGCTGGAAAAGACGGCCGCCGATCTCCCCTTATTTGTAATTGCGCGACCACAGGTTGTCCATCGTCTTGATGGTCGCTGGGGTCGCCACTCGGCCCTTCGCCAGGCAGCCATCCGGACCACAGCCGGGGTCCTTGCCAAGCGCGATGGCGATCAGCACGCGAACTGTCTCCTTGGAATGGGCATAGGCGTCGTAGCTGGTGGAGACATCGATATATCCGTCTTCCATCGGTTTCACCGCCGCCGGCAGCAGGTCCTGAGTGGCGAGCCACATGTGCTTCGGCTGGCCGGTCGGCGCCCATTTGTCGGCCTTCTCCAGCGCCGACTGGATCGCGGTAAAGGCGAAGTCGCTCGCCGCGAACACGCAGTTGGCCTCGGGATGGGCCTTCAGCGCATTGGTCAGTCCCGACAGGAACAGCTCGGGGTTCCATTCGGTGGGCACCTGGATGACCGTCTCGATGACTCCGCTCTTGTCGGTCACATCGTGCCACCCCTTGGTGCGCTTGACGGCGTTGATATCGGTCAGCGCGCCTTCGAGTTCAATGCACTTGCCGTGAACATTGTTTTTCTTCAAGAGGTCGACGAATACTGTGGCCGTCGTGATCGCCTGATCGTAGCTGTCGCCGCCGACATGCGCCGTGGGCTTGGTGTTGGCCGATGCGCGGTCGAATGTGACGAACGGAATTCCCGCCGCCTTCGCCGCGCGGATCGAGGCGCCGATAGCCGCCGCATCCTCGGCCCGCGCCATGACGATATCGACGCCTTTGTTGATCATGTCCTCGATGTTCGCGGCTTGGCGGGTCGGATCGCCAGCGGCGACGTTGAAGGTCCAAATGATATTGACCCCCGCCGCTTTGCCCTGCTCGATGGCTTCGGACTTGAAATAGTCCTCCCACGCGGTCTCCAGCGAAGACTCCTTCTGGTTCCACGACATTCCTACGGTGACGTCCTTTGCATACGCCAGCGCCGGCATCGCGACCAGCACGGCGCCCACGGCGCAGGCCATAATCTTTTTCATGACGTTCTCCTCCACTTGTTGCCAACGTTCTGCATCGCCGGTTGACTTTAGGCCTCGCCGGGGGCCGGCGCCCCCACTGCTGCGCGTCGTACCCGCGACTTCAGCGCATCCGCATACATCGCCGCGAATATCACGGCGCCGCTCACGAGCCGATAGGCGTAAGGATTGGCGCCCAGATGGTTCAGCCCGTTGCGAATCAACTCGAACATCAGCGCGCCCAGCACGACGCTGGACAGGATCCTCCCGCGACCGCCGAACAGGCTGACGCCGCCGACCACGATCACCGCCACCGCATTGAACTCCAGGCCCTTGCCGAGATAGGCGGAGATCGCGCCGATCTGCAGCGTGTCGAGCACGCCCCCTACGGCGGCCAGCGCGCCGCTGAGGACGAACGCGACGAATACGAGCCGATCGACCGGCATGCCAATTCGGCGAGCGACATCCTCGCCATTGCCGATCGCGGTGAGCTGGCGGCCAAATATTGTACGACGGTGCAGCAAATCGACGGCGAGCACGATCGCAAGGGCGATCAGCGTGTCGCCGAAAAAGGGCCCGACCGACCAGTTGCCGAGTTCGCGCACGCCTTCCGGGAGCCGCTCCACCTGGGCGTTGGTCAATTGCAGACCGACGCCGCGAAAAGCTATCATCGTGCCGAGCGTCGTGATCAGCGGATTGACCCCCAACACGACGACGATGAACCCGTTCAGCGCGCCGAGCAGCGCGCCCGCCGACAGAGCCGCTGCCAGCGCCAGCAACGGAGGGCACCCGAGTCGCGTCATCAGCAGCGTTCCGACCGAGGCCGCGACGAAAGCGACCGAGCCCACAGAAATATCGAGCTTACCCGCCATCACTACCAGCGCGAGACCTGCCGAGATCGTCATCAACGGCGACATCGCGTGCAGCATGTCGATCAGATTGCCGCTGGCGAGGAACGTATTGGTGAAAATCGCGAAGAACGCGAATACCGCCGCCAACACGACGAGAAAGCCGTTTTGCAAGAGGAATGTGGCCAGCCGGCCGAAGGAACTCATGCGGCGCTCATGCGCAACGGGGTTGCGGACACCGCACTCAGCAATTCGGCCCGCGTGGCCGAACCCGGCATTTGCGCCGTGAGGCGGCCGCGCGACATCACGAGATAGCGATCGCAGATGCGCATCAGCTCTTCGGGTTCCGACGAGATCACGAGCACCGCGGCGCCCGCCCGCGCGAGCGCCGCAGTCAGCTTCAGGATCTCGGACTTGGCCCCCACGTCGAGTCCGCGGGTCGGCTCATCGAGCAGGAACAGGCGCGGCTCGGTTGCAAGCCAGCGCCCGACGACGACCTTCTGCTGGTTGCCGCCGCTGAGGGTTCCGACCGCCTGCGCGCTGCCGGAAACCATGATGTGCAACCGTCCTATCAGATCGGCGGCAAGGCCTTCCTCTTTGTTGCGATCGATGAGACCGAGGGGAGTGAGCAACGAGCGCAGGCTCGCGAGCGATAGATTGGCGCGCGTCGAGAGCGGCAACAGAAGCCCCTCGCCGCGACGGTCCTCGGTGACGATGCCGGCGATCTGGTGCAACTCATTCGGCGTCACCGGTCGTAGCTCGTCTGCCGCGCGCCAGCGCAGCGCGCCCGCGTCGATCGGATCGAGCCCGATCAGCGCCCGCATCAACTCGGTTCGCCCCGAGCCGAGAAGGCCCCACAAGCCGACGATCTCGCCCGCGCGCAGACTGAAGTCGATGTCGCGCAGAATCCCGCCGCAGAGGCCGCTCACCTCCAGCAGCAGGGGACCGGCGCTCGAGGCCTCGTCGGCGAGACGTTCGCCGCTGTCGGCCTCTCCCAGCATCAGCCGCACGATCTCGGTCGGACTCGTCTCGGCGATCGCACGCGTGGCGACGGTGCTCCCGCTGCGCATCACTGTCACGCGGTCGCAGATCTCGAAAATTTCGTCGACGAAATGGGTGATGTAGATGATCGCCACGCCGTCGCGCTTCAGCCCTTGTACGATTTCGAACAGCCGGCGCTTCTCGTTATTGGTGAGCGAGGACGTCGGCTCGTCGAAGATCACGATGCGCGGCGCCCGCCGCAACGCGCGAGCGATCTCGACCATCTGCCGATCGCCGGGGCCCAATGTCTCCACCGCCAGGTCTGTGGGCAAATTGCAACCCAGCCTCACGAGCAACTCGGCCGCATCGCGACGCATCGTCGCGCCGTCGACGATGCCGAAGCGCGTCGGGAACCCATCGGCGAACACGTTTTCGGCGACGGTCATGGACGGCAGCATTGCCAGTTCCTGGTGCACGAAGGCGATGCCATGAGCCAGCGCGTCGCGCGCCGTGCGCAGGCGCACTGGCGAGCCATCGATCGTGATGCTGCCCGCGTCCGGCGCCGTCACTCCGCCGAGCACGTTCATCAGCGTCGATTTGCCGGCGCCGTTCGCGCCCATCAACGCCACGGCTTCCCCCCGTCGCACTTCGAGATTGGCGGCCCGCAACGCGACCACCCCGGGATAGGCCTTCGACAGACCTTGCATGCTAAGGTAGGCGGCCTCGGTCATGAGGCCCGTCGCCTCAGCCCGTCGAGCGCCACGAACCCGATGATGACCACGCCCTTGGTCATGAGGTTGAGGTAATACGACACGCCGAGCAGATTGAGGTTGTTGCTCAGAAGGGTGATCACCAGCGCCCCCAGCGCAGCGCCGGTCACGTAGCCCGATCCGCCGTAGATGCTGACGCCGCCGACGACGCAGGCGCTGACCACATCCAACACCACGCCGTCGTTGCCCATGTTGGCTGATGCCGAGCCGAGGCGCGCAGATAGCAGCACGGCGGTCAGCCCCGCCATCAAGCCGGAGACCGCGTAGCTCGCGCATGTGGCCGCGCGGACGGGCACGCGAGCCACGCGAGCGGCGCGCGGGTTGATGCCTATCGCATAGAGATAGCGACCGAATGGCGTCCCGTTCATCGCAGCGCCGAGAATGATCACGGCCGCGATCAATACGTAGACCGAAACCGGTATGCCGCCGAGACGCGCCAGAAGCACGTCATAAAAACTGTCGGGAAAGCCCGAAACGCTGACCGAATGGGTCAACCAGACCGCGGCGCCAGTCGCAACCGTCATCGTTGCGAGCGTGACTACGAACGGGATCATTCCGAGCAGAGCGACAGCGACGCCGTTCAGCAGACCGACCAACGTGGCGGCGACGACCATGATGAGGCAGCCAACCACAGGATTGCCGCCGGCTTGCATGAACATTGCCCCCAGCACGGCGCCCAGCGCCATGTTGGCGGGCGAGGATAGATCGATGCCGCCGGCGATCATCACCGGCGCCATGCCGACCGCCATCAGCCCCAGGCTGGAAGTCTGTACAAGGACATTGACGAGGTTGTTTGGTCGAAAGAAGCTCGGCGCGAGCACCAAAAGCACGACCAAGATCACCAGCAATAGCGCAGCTGTGACGCCGAGCTTGGCGTCAACTCCACTCCATCGACCCGCGCGTCGACTTTCCGCCTGGCCGACCGAAGCACCCACCGTCGATCCTCCCGCTATCGTTGCCAAAACGTAGGCTTCGGGCTTTCGAAGTGTCAAGAGCCGGCGACGGGTTCGTCGCGACGGGGTTCCCACGCAAAGCGAGGGGCGTAACCCGCCTTACTTACAGGCTCAACGCGCCTCCAGTCGAAAGGACCGTCGAACATGTGGAATGCCTGGCGGCCAATGCCGAAGCGAAGCGTCCCAGCTCGTCGTCAATGTTGACGACAAAGAATGGCAACGGAGGTCGTCACGGTAATCACGACCTCACAAAAGGTGTAGGTTCCACGGTCCTTGTGGTAACGGTTCGGTCGCGGCGGCTCGTGCAAGTCGCCGCCGCGATGGCCATTGGTCCCAGGGCCTGTGGGGTTGGAGCGCGACCTGCAGCGCTGTCTGCCAGAGTGGGAGGCCCGCGGCCGGATCGAGGACTTTCCCCTCGGCGAAGGCGACATCCCGGACCGGCTGCTGATCCCTGAGACGCTGTACGGCCGGGAGCGCGAGGTCGACGCCTTGCTTACCGCCTTCGGCCGCGTGGTTGGGGGCGGCGCGCCTGAGCTGGTGCTGGTCTCCGGTTATTCGGGCATCGGCAAGTCCTCGGTCGTCCACGAGCTGCACAAAGTGCTCCTCCCGCCGCGCGGCCTGTTCGCGTCCGGCAAGTTCGACCAGTACAAGAGCGACATCCCATATGCGACGCTCGCGCTGGCCTTTCAGAGCCTGATCCGGTCGCTTCTCGCGAAAAGCGAAGCCGAGCTCGCATCTTGGCGCGACGCCCTAGCCGAGGCGCTCGGCCCGAACGGCAAGCTCATGGTCGATCTCGTTCCCGAGTTGAGGCTGATCATCGGCGAGCCGCAGTCGGCGCCGGAGCTTGCGCCGCAGGACGCGCAGCGCCGCTTCCAACTGGTGTTGCGGCGATTCATCTCCGTGTTCACGCGGCCGGAACATCCGCTGGCCTTGTTCCTCGATGATCTGCAATGGCTCGATGCGGCCACTCTCGATCTGATCGAGGATCTGTTGACGCAGCCGGACATCGGGCCGCTCCTGCTGATAGGCGCGTATCGTGACAACGAGGTTGATGCGACGCATCCCTTGCCGCGGAAGCTCGAGGCCGTTCGGAAAGCGGGTGCGACAGTCACCGAGATCGCGCTTGTGTCGCTCGCCCGCGAGCATGTCGGGCAGTTGATTGCCGACGCCCTTCGCTGCGGACCCGCGAAGGCTGTGCCGCTGGCGCAGCTGGTGCGTGAGAAGACCGCCGGTAACCCGTTTTTCGTGATTCAGTTTCTCTACACGCTCGCCGAAGAGGGGTTGCTCCGCTTCGATCATGACGCGGCGCGCTGGTGCTGGGATCTCGATCGCATTCACACCAAGGGTTACACCGACAATGTCGTGGACCTCCTGGTCGGCAGGCTGAGCCGCCTGCCGGTCGCAACTCAGCGGGCGTTGCAGCAGCTCGCCTGCCTCGGCAACACTGCGGAGAACGCGATGCTTGCGATCGTTCTCGGGACCATGGAGGAGCAGATCCACGCGGCTCTGTGGCCGGCGGTGCGGCAGGAGCTCGTCGAGCGCCTGGAAGGCTCTTACAGATTTGTGCACGACCGGGTTCAAGAGGCGGCCTATTCGCTGATCCCGGAAGCATTGCGCGCGGAAACGCATCTCCGGATCGGCCGCGAGCTGGTGGCGCAGACGCCGCCGGAGAACCAGGAGGAGGCGATCTTCGAAATCGTCAATCAGTTCAACCACGGCGCCACGCTGCTCAGCGAACAGGGGGAACGGGAGCAACTCGCCGAGTTCAACCTGATCGCGGGCAGGCGCGCGAAAGCCTCATCGGCTCATGCCTCGGCGCTCACCTATTTCAATGCGAGCGGGGCGCTGTTGGTGCGGGATAGCTGGGAGAGCCGCCGCGATCTGACCTTTGCCCTGGAACTGAACCGGGCCGAATGCGAATTCCTCACCGGCGCCCTGGCGGAGGCGGAGCAGCGCCTCACCGCAGTGTCACTGCGCGCCGCAACGACGGTCGAACGCGCCAGCATCACCTGCCTGCGCACGGACCTGTGCGTGACCCTCGGTCAAATCGGCCGCGCCATTGCCGTCGGCCTCGACTACCTCCGGCAACTGGGCATCGACTGGTCACCGAATCCGACAGACGAGGACGTACGCCACGAATACGAACGAATCTGGTCTCAGCTCGGGAGCCGCACGATCGAGGAGTTCGTCGATCTGCCCTTGATGAGCGACCCGGCGTCCCTTGCGACCCTCGATGTGTTGACCAAGCTGGCGCCGCCCTCGTTCCATATAGATGTCAACCTCCTTTCGCTGATCACCTGCCGAGCGGCCAATCTTCAGCCTCCAGCGCGGCGCCTGCGACGTCTCGTGCGCTGCCTATGTGTACCTTGGCATGATCGCGGGGCCCTGCTTCGGCGACTATCAGGCGGGATACCGTTTCGGCCGGCTCGGCTACGATCTGGTCGAAAAACGCGGTCTGACGCGTTTCCAGGCCAGGACCTTCGCGGAGTTTGGAAATAGCGTTCTGCCCTGGACGAGACATGTCCGGGCTGGCCGTGATCTGGTGCGTCGTGCATTTGAGACCGCAAACAACAGCGGCGATCTCACTTATGCGGCCAACGCCTGCGACATGTTGATCACGAATCTTGTCGCCGCGGGCGATCCGCTCGTCGAGGTGCAGCGTGAGGCCCAGCATGGTCTGGCATTCGCGCAGAAGGCGCGGTTCGGTTACATCATTGACATCATCGCCACGCAGCTCGAGTTTGCCCGGACGCTTCGGGGATTGACGCCGACATTTGGCTCTTTCGACGACGAGGGGTTTGACGAGCTAGGGATGGAGGGTCACTTCTCCAGCAACTCGCACTTGGTCTTTGCCGAGTGCTGGTACTGGATCCGCAAGCTGCAG
>Ga0209139_10000885_pt1 | contig 10819 bp, 11 predicted proteins | sample BogFormECP14_OM3_FD_188246 | JGI IMG/M metagenome (GOLD analysis project Ga0209139, IMG submission 188246) | Bog forest soil microbial communities from Calvert Island, British Columbia, Canada - ECP14_OM3 (SPAdes) (version 2) | ecosystem: Environmental > Aquatic > Freshwater > Wetlands > Bog ...
AACGTGCAGCGATTTGCGGTCGACTTCGCTGAAAACCGCGGCGCAGCGAATGCCCAGCTCGCGGCAGGCACGCAGGATGCGCACGGCGATTTCGCCGCGATTGGCAATCAGAATTTTCCGGAACATGTACCTTTGACGTTGCTCCGGGATTCTAGCACGAGGAATATCAGCGCCAAGCCGCCAGCTCGGCGCGAGTGTCTAGTTGTTTGGACTATCCTCGTTGAGTCGAGACTTCAGGTACTGCCGTCACAGCGGGATGTTGCCGTGCTTTTTCTTGGGGTTGGTGTCGCGCTTGTTTTCGAGCGCGCGGAGCGCAGTGATGATCCGCCAACGCGTTTCGGCGGGTTCGATGATGGCGTCGATGTAGCCCTTTTCGGCGGCGACGAACGGGTTAGCGAAGCGGTCGCGAAACTCAGCAATTTTTTCCTGGCGCAGCCGTTCGCGGTCGGCTTCGGGAGCTTTGTCCAGTTCGCGCTTGTAAACGATGTTCACCGCGCCCTCCGGACCCATCACCGCGATTTCTGCCGAAGGCCAGGCGAAATTGGCGTCGGTGCGAATATGCTTGCTGGCCATGACGCAATACGCGCCGCCGTAAGCCTTCCGAGTGATCACCGTAATTTTGGGCACCGTGGCTTCGGCGAACGCGAAAAGTAGCTTCGCGCCGTGTTTAATAATGCCGCCAAATTCCTGCTGCGTCCCGGGCAAAAAGCCGGGGACGTCTTCGAACGTGATGAGCGGAATGTTGAAGGCGTCGCAAAAGCGGACAAAGCGCGCGCCCTTCAGCGATGCATTGATATCGAGAACGCCCGCGAGGAACGCCGGTTGATTGGCGACAATGCCGACTGGGCGTCCATCGAGACGCGAAAAGCCCACCACAATATTTTTCGCGAAGTGCTCGTGGACTTCGAAGAAGTAGCCGTCATCGACGATCGTGTGAATGGCGTCCTTGATGTCATAAGGCTTCTGAGGATCGGCGGGAACGAGCGAATTCAACGACTCGTCACGGCGGTCCGGCGAATCCGAAGACTGCCGACGCGGCGGGTCATCGACATTGTTGGAAGGAAGAAAACTCAGTAGCTCGCGAATCATGGCCAGGCAATCCGCGTCATCCGCGGAGACGAAATGCGCAACGCCGCTTTTTTCGTTGTGCGTCATGGCGCCGCCAAGCTCCTGCTTGGTGACTTCCTCGTGCGTCACCGTCTTGATGACATCGGGGCCGGTGACAAACATGTAGGACGTCTCGCGCGTCATGAAAATAAAATCCGTTATCGCGGGCGAATACACGGCGCCGCCCGCACATGGACCCATAATGGCGCTGATCTGCGGAATCACGCCGCTGGCTAGCGTATTGCGCAGAAAAATATCGGCGTAGCCGGCGAGCGAGGCGACACCCTCCTGAATCCGCGCGCCTCCGGAATCATTCAGCCCGATGACGGGAGCACCAGCGCGCATCGCCAGATCCATAATCTTGCAAATTTTGCGCGCGTTGGCTTCAGAGAGCGAGCCGCCAAATACGGTGAAGTCCTGCGCAAAAACGTAGACGAGCCGGCCATCAATACGGCCGAAACCAGTGACGAAGCCATCGCCTGCCGGGCGCTGCTCCTGCATCCCAAAATCCACGCAACCGTGGCGGACAAATTTGTCCAGCTCTTCAAAGGAGCCTTCGTCCAGAAGGAGATTTATGCGTTCGCGCGCGGCGAGCTTGCCGGCTTTGTGTTCGCGCTCGCGGCGCTCAGGACCGCCGCCGGCTTCGGCCTCCGCGGATTGGCGGCGAAGCTCTTCCATGCGGTCGTGGTGCTTTTCTTGGGCGCTCGCGGCAGCGTTTTTCTCAGGCAAACTTTCCTCCGGGATCGGCCGGCTCATTTTTGGCGAAGATACGGACGGCGAGATGTGTGGCCAACCAAACGGTGCCGAGCAGCAGAACAACTCCGAGAACGAGTTCGGCGACGATGGCGGCAATGCGCTGCAGTGGCGAGACAAGCGACGTAACGTAATCCGTAGCTTGCACCAAAATGAACATCGCACCCAGGGTCATCGCAACGATGAGAACGACGGTGAAGACGGACGCGAGAATCATTTTCATAAGCGTTGAGCGGCGCATCGAAGGCGCACGGAGAAGGATAGCGCAATCAGGCAGAAATCAGAATGCGGCAGCACCACGACAACGGGAACTTAAACTTCTGTGCGAACGCGGTGGCGGATGAGCGCAGCCGCATCGAAGCTCAGCGCAAGCGCTTCGATACTCAGCGTAAACCGGACCAATCGTCAGCCACGAGTATCGAATCGCTCGGATTGGAAGGGTCGTATTTCACGCTGGCGGGCTGGCCGGCCACGAGGCGCTCGAAACGAATCTGCCCTTCCAGGCCGGTAATATCCTGTGCGGTGTGATAGGTGACTCCGGAAATCGCGTAGCTGTAAGTAACGAGATTCCTCGGTCTCAGATCAACCATCGGTCGCGCGCGCGAACCAAACAGTTTTCTCTGCGCTTCACGCGGCTCGGGCGGGTGCTCGGCCAACTCGACGACCTGCCCTTCGGCGATGCGCCCAATCTGATTCAAATGCAGACGCCGGCGACGCTCCACATCCTCGGGCTCTTCGGCCGGGCGAAAGAAAGCGTACGCGATCATGGAGATGGCCACGACCGCGGCTCCCGCCATGGCGAGAACGAGTTTCCAGTCTGCGAACAGAGATTTCAACGAGCGTTCTCCAAATAGCGAAAAAAAATTGTCGAGTGGCTTGCACATCGAGACAGCACACTCGGGCGGCGCAAAGCGCGAAAACAACACGCCAACAGCCATCGCCTCTTAGGTGTGTATTTTACCGAAACACCGGCAGGAGCGTGAAACTACGTATACGGGGCGTGCACTGGATTGCGCAACACGCCAATACCGCCGACGCTGACCTCGACGACGTCCCCGGCGACGAGCGGCCCGACACCGGCAGGAGTGCCGGTGGCAATCAAATCCCCGGGGAAAAGCGTCATCACGCGAGAGATCCAGCGGACGATATACGCGACCGAGTACGCCATCAGGGAGGTGCGGCTCGATTGACGGAGCGCACCGTTGACTCGCGTCTCCACCAGAGCGTCTGCCGGATCGAGCTGCGTTTCGATGTGCGGACCCACGGGGCAAAAGGTATCAAAACCCTTCGCCCGCGTGAACTGGATGTCGCTCTTCTGAAGGTCGCGCGCGGTAACGTCGTTGAGGCAACTGTACCCGAAAAGATAGCTCAGCGGGTCGTCAGAGTCTTTGAGTTGCGAACACCGCCGGCCAACGATCAGCCCGAGCTCGCCTTCGTGCTCCACGCGCTGGGACTGCGGTGTAAGAACGATCGGCTCGTCGGGTCCAACAATCGACGAAGCCGGCTTAAGAAAGATGAGCGGCTCCTTGGGCATTTCGTTGCCAAGTTCCGCGGCATGCGCCGCGTAATTGCGCCCCACACAGACAATTTTTCCAGGTTCGACGGGAGCGAGCGGGCGCACGTCGCCGACTCGCCAGGTTCGCAGGCCCTGCGACCACGAACTCCACGGAAGACCGGAAATTTCGCGGATGTACTCGCCCTCAAGCAAGCCGTAGGCCGGCGAAGGAGGCTGCAAGGCGGAAGTATCCAGCGGAACAAAGCGGCAGAATTTCATTCGGGATCAGCTCGGATGATGCTTGGGATGAGACTCGTGCGTCGCGCGAACGCGGCGCACGATCGTCCAGAGCCAGGAAAGAGTTACCACCAGCATATAAGGCACGGCGCCCAGCACAAAGATTTGGAAGGCGCTAAAACGCACCTCGAGGCCGCCGAAGTAAATGCTAAGAACGCGATAGGAGACGCTGAACAGAAGCCAGGAGACGAGGCTGGACGCCAGTAAATTGCCCGGTTCCCGCCAGAATCGAAGAATCGGAATCAACCCGATCACTCCAAGCACAGCCACGGCGGCCAGATTGCGCGCGAGCGCGAAGCGATCGAGAGACGAGACGCGATTTGCCACGACCACCCAACCGCTGAAGAAAACGGACAGGGTGATCCCAATGTAGGTACCCGTGCGAACCGAGATGTTCTGCCACACGCGAATCCACTCGTGCGCGTGCTCATGCAAATGTGGTCGAACGGTCATCAAGCGACTCGCTCCCAAGAGTGATGCTAACTGAACCCGAAGCTACGGAGAAAGTTTCGCGACGTTTGCAGCTACCGCCGAACTTGCGTCACTCTCATTGCCGGCTCTATCGACGGCAGTCACCGAGTACCAGTAACGGCGCCCCACCTCTACAGACGTATCACGGTACGCCGGTGCAAGCAATAGATCAGACGTGATCAGCGTGCCCCGTGTGCCCTGCTGCTCACTTCGATAGACGCGATAACCCGCCAAATCGGTTTCAAAATTAATCGACCACGAGAGATCAACAAGAAGAGAATCGGGCGTGGCACCGGCGAAAACCGCGGCAACCACGTTTTGCGGGGCTGCAGGCGGAAACGTGTCGCGGGGAGTGACAATGGCAGGGACGGAATCTCCAGATTCAAGCGCGTTGCCCTCCACGATCACGACGCTTCTCACGATGTACGCGTACGTCTTGCCAAAGTCGAAGAGCGTGTCCAGGTAAGTGTTCTCCTCTGACGGAGCGAGCAAAGTCAGTGGCAGCTTCCATTTGGCTTTCGAGAGATCGCTTGCGGCTACCTCCGCCGAGGCCGGATCCAGCTCTCCGCGATAAATTCGATACCCCGAAAATCCGCTGAGCGGATCGCCGCCGGACGTGCGCGCAGGAGCAGTCCAACTCAGCTCGATCGCGGGCTCAGTAACTCGAACATCCACGTGAGCGAGAGCCTCCGGAACAGGAAACACGCGCACGGACACAGCATTGGAGTCGGCCGAAGCCTTTTTTTGAGATGCTCGCGTCCGAACCACATAAATCAGCGAACTCCCCGGGTGCGCGCGAGTCTCCGCGGGATCGATGGGGTCTATAAACTTCACATGGCCCTCGGCCACGTAGTTGTCAACCACCGAGCCCGGAATCGTGTAGACGACGCGAAATGCCTTGGTATCCGCGGAACCATTCGGCTTCGGCACGCCACGCACAATTTCGACGGCAGGCGGCGTCGCGAGCCGGTCGCCGGTAACGGTTTTCGAGGGCAATGTAAAAATGAGTTGCACGCCGTCACCGGTCTGACGCGCCGCAAGATCAGTAACCGCAACAGGAACGGGGGGCGAAGGCGGAGTCGGCTCGCCCGGCGCGCCACACCCGCCTGCGAAAAGAAACGCCAGCATCGGCGCAAGAAAAGCGAATCGCGGAACACAACTAGATTCCGCAGGTCGCGATGCAGGCTTGCGCAAGTTTCGGATTCCCATCTGTGATTTTCGGAGTTTACAGGATATAGCGGCTCAAATCCTGATTCTTCACAATATCCGCGAGCTGCTTCGTGACGTACGCGGCGTCGACCTTCACATTCTTCTTCTTCAAGTCCGGCGCTTCAAAGGAAAGTTCGTCGAGCACCTTTTCAAGAATCGTATGCAGTCGCCGCGCGCCAATATTCTCGGTGGACTCGTTTACGCTGGTGGCAAAACGCGCGATCGCCGCAACCGCATCCTCGGTAAAGTTCAGCTTCACGCCTTCCGTCTCAAGCAGCGCGACGTACTGCTTGATGAGCGCGTTTTTCGGTTCGGTCAGAATACGGATGAAATCCTCTTCCTTGAGCGATTGCAGCTCCACGCGAATCGGCAAGCGCCCCTGCAATTCAGGGATCAGGTCCGAAGGTTTCGAAACGTGAAACGCGCCCGCCGCGATGAATAAAATGTGATCCGTGCGAATCATGCCGTAGCGCGTGTTGACGGTCGTGCCTTCAATGATCGGCAGAATATCCCGCTGAACGCCTTCGCGCGAAACATCCGGCCCGTGGCCCGATTCGCGCCCCGCCACTTTGTCGATTTCGTCGATAAAAATAATTCCCATCTGCTCGGCGCGCTCAACCGCGATACGCGTCACCTGCTCCATGTCGAGCAGCTTGTTTTCTTCCTCTTGAATCAGATATTCAAACGCGTCGGCCACGGACATCTTGCGCTTCTTCTTCTGCTGGCCGAAAAGTCCGGAAAGATTCGAGAACATGTCCTTCATGTTGACGTCCATGTCCTCGACGCCTTGATTCGAGATAATTTCAAACGAAGGCATCGACCGTTCGCGAACTTCGAGGTCAACCATGCGCTGATCGAGTTTGCCCTCGCGAAGCTGGGCGCGAAGCTTTTCACGCGTTCGCTGCGTCTGCTCGCGCTGCGCCGCGGCTTCCATTTCGGTCGTCCCGGGAGCGGGCGGCGGCGAAGGCGGAAGCAAAAGGTCCAGAACACGCTCCTCGGCAGCCTGTTCCGCGCGATCGGCGACTTCATCGAGCTTTTCTTCGCGCACCATGTCGATGGAAGTTTCCACCAGATCGCGGACCATGGACTCCACATCGCGGCCGACGTAGCCAACCTCGGTGTACTTCGAAGCTTCCACCTTGACGAATGGGCAGCCCGCCAAACGCGCGAGCCGTCGCGCGATTTCGGTCTTGCCAACACCCGTCGGCCCAATCATCAAAATATTCTTGGGCAGGACGTCTTCGGCAATCTCAGGGGGAAGCTTCTGCCGTCTTACGCGATTGCGCAAAGCAACGGCCACAGCGCGTTTTGCGGCGTTTTGCCCGACGATGTACTTGTCGAGCTCCACGACAATCTCCCGCGGCGTCATGTCGTCCAGCGCAGGAAGAAGCTGCTCTTCTTCTGCGGGCGCGGCGCCGTTTCCGCCTGGGGTGAAAACGATTTCCTTATCGGTCTTGCTGGTCATGGAGTTTCCAATCTCTTTGCCGCCAATTCCCGCGGTTCCAATCCTTTTGGTGCAATCTTTTCGTTCGCAATCTCCGTTTCACAATCCGTTTGATGCGCCAACACGCATCGGCGTATTATCGCGCCGCCGTTAGAGTTCTTCGATGGTAAAGTTCGCGTTGGTGTAAATGCAAATCTCGCTGGCGATGCGCATTGCTTCCATGGCCAGATCCTTCGTGCCAAGCTTTGAATGCTTCATCAGAGCGCGCGCCGCAGCCACCGCATAGGTCCCGCCCGAACCAATCGCACACAAGCCATCATCCGGCTCGATCACGTCGCCATTGCCCGAAAGCAAAAACGTAGCCTTGGTATCGGCGACAATCAACAGCGCCTCGAGGTGCCGCAGTGCGCGATCCTTGCGCCACTCCTTCGCCAGCTCAACCGCGCCTTTCTGCAAATTACCGGAGTGCTCCTGCAGCTTGCCTTCAAAGCGCTCGAACAGCGAAATGGCATCCGCCGTCGATCCTGCAAATCCCGCAATGACCTTGTCGTTGTAGAGTCGCCGCGTCTTCCGTGCCGTGTGCTTCATCACATGATCGCCCATGGTCACCTGACCATCAGCTATCAGCACCGCTTTATTGTCCTTGCGCACACACAGAACCGTAGTCCCGTGCATCTGCGCGCTTCCCTGACCATTACGCATCCAACCATTATACAGCGGTGAGGCCGAGGCAAGCCATTCGAGGCGCGCTAACACACGAAAAAGGGGCGCGCACTCGGTGCATTGCGGTGTTCGGTGTTTTTAAAAAGTGGGCGGCTGCGGTCCCGCGGGCGGTTTCTGTTCTTCAGGCTTCTCCTCAAATGTACGCAAATGACCCTGAAGGGCTCTCTCATCTCGCCGCAGCGTCTCAATGCTGGCGGTCAGACGGTCGATGTCTTTTTGTTTTTGCTCTTGCAGTTCCTCGGGAGAATCGAGGAGTTCCTTGTGTAGCTTGTCGAGGACAACAGTCTCTTCCTGAAGGTCGGCCTGCGTATTCTTCAGCATGTTCTCGGTCTCTTGCCGCGTATTGGGCAGTTTGATATCGAGCGGCGGCTCTTTCTCGGACTTTAGAGATGCCCGGATAGTCGCCTCCTTAGCGGCCGCTCGCGCTTCAGCCGCCGCTTGCGCTTCCTTTTCCACTTGATAGGCGTCCGCGGGCGTGCGCAACGACGTCACTTCGTCGTTGGTCCAAACTTTCCTCCGCTTGACAGGAAGCTGTTCGGGCAGAGCCACTGACGGCGACGTGGCCTCCGGATTCTGCGCCGGCGCGGGAGGGGGCGGTTGCGGCGGCTGTGATTGCGACTGCTGCTCGTGCTGATCCGCGGTGGAGGCAGGGCATGTCGTTTGTACCACGAGCAGCGCGCCACCAACACCCAGGAGTAGGGCGCCGAACCTCTGGAAGGGGTTGTTCCGGTTCATTCCGAGTCCCACCTCTATTGTTGAATCTCGTGAAAGGACAGCACTTTGTAAGTCAATGGCGCTTCCGAAGACTGGATCCAACCGCAGTTGTAAAAATATCCTCTACCCACACTTGAAGTCGCTGTGTCATTAAAGGTCGCAGGCCCTGGGTTGGGTCCTGGCAAGGGATTTCCTGAGGTGTCGCGCGTTTGCGCGATAAGCATTGCTCCATTGAAAGCGCCGCCGGAGCCGCCACTGATCGTGTTCACCGAGCCCTGCCCAATCACCAGGATGATTCCGTTCCAATTGCTGTCCGGGGTGTACGTGAAATTGCCGGTAACTAGGAGTAGTCCGTACCCTGTGAATCCCCCTCCCGTCAGACTGAAGTTCCCTTGACTGGGCACCGTTGGGTCGCCTTGGATCGCGATGGTCATGGGATTCGTGCTGGACATCGCCGAAGGCAAGCTGGTTTGCGTCACCGCCGACCCGCCGACGATGACCGCGTCCGCATTTTGAATAATGGTCTGAGCTAGCGTGTTGAGGCTTTGTACGGACTGTAAATTCGGGTAGCTCGACCCGTTAAAAGTTTTTACGCTTGGTGGGTTGGGAGCGCTTCCCGATCCAGTGTAGTTGGGCCCTTGGCCACCGGGGATTCCGCTCAGAACATTGTTAATGTCTGTGTTATCTGGCACTCCGATGGCCAGTACGGGGTAAGGCACCGGCCCAGAGGGGGAGCATGCACCGTCGCTTGGATCCTGGTTACCCTGAATCTGAAAAAAGCCGTGACTGGGGCCGCCGTAAACGTCGCTGTATCCATCCAATGTTAGCGCGGCGGGGAAGGTGAGATTCACCGTCACCGGCGCAACGAGATACTGCAAGATTTTCTGGCTGCCATTCGGCAACGCTGCCAGGGCGGTAATCTCCAGTGCTTGAACCGCGGTCGATGAGGTCTGACCAAGAACCAGGCTCGGCCACGGGTTCCCTAGCGTGTTGAGGTGGGCCGGATCATAATAAATCGCCGGGCTGGTGCTATAGCCGTTGGAGTTTACCTGAATGAAAAGGGACTGCTCGGTCGCAGCGTTGATACGCACCCATTTGAAGATCGGTCCAGGAATGCCCTGGATATCGTTGTCCCAGACGGAATGCACGGAAGACCAGGAGGCGCTTGACGCCGACGTGCCAAACTCAGTCTGGTATTCGTTATCGTAATAAGTGTTGCTCGAATCCCATGGCACGATGTTATCTCCCACCCCCCGATTGATCACGTACAGCGTCTGTCCCAGAGGGAAGGGCGTAGGAACAACCGACGCGCCGAAGTAGTTGGGATTTTTTGGAAGCAGGCGTCCACGCGCTTCCTCCAGCCCCGCGATAGCGGCATAATAAACCGTCGAAGACATCCGATAGTTCTTCCCGAGCGCAGTTTCAGTACCCGAAGAAACAAGCAAAGCGATAGCAACGACGCTGATCAATAGCAAAACAAAGATGGCGATCAGCAACGCGATTCCATCTTCAGCGTGGCGGCGCGCTTGAATATTTCTCGTCATGCTCGCTCTTGCCCTGTCTTACCCGGCCTCATGAATCGCTTCTCACCGAATCGGCCCTTTTACTGAATCGGATTCAGGCTATGGCCCCGTCCGTGCAACTCGATTAACCGAACTTGGCGCGTCTGCGCATCCTTTGTGGGCGCCATGACGATGAGCGTAATCTCTACATCCATGACGTTGACGGGGGAATTGTAGGATCCCGCCGAAATACAAGGCTCCGACCCGTAGGGCGTATAACATATATAGCTGAATATCGGCACCGGATTCCCGCCAGGAAACATTTGCGGATACGCCGCCTGGAACTGTGCAATTTGCGAGGGCGAAGCGTTATTCATCACATTTTGGACGTAGGGAACGAAAGATGGCGCTGTGGTCGTTGCCGGATCCCAGTTATATTCTTTATAAGTTTGGCTGCGAGACAGGATGTTTCCCTGAAGCTGGTAGCGCGTCCATTCCACGCCGTCCATATGCCAGTAGTCAACGTCTCGTTCGACGATCAAGTCAAAATCTCCTGGCGTAGTGCAGGTCCCTCCTCCCGCCGTTCCAATTAGGCAGGGGGTGTTCGTTTGGTAGCCGGGCGACCAGGCGATAGGCGTGATCGCAAAAAAATTCTGATTGGGGAGATTGGGGTTCGATGCGTACATATTCGGCGCAGGATAGGCGGAACCGTTCACGTCTCGCACGATCTCGTCCAGGCCGAATCGCGCTTCTTGAAAGGAATTCAGGACCTGGGATTCCGTCTGGTAGCGCTGCTGGGCAACGGAAAGGAGCGCGAACGCCGCCCCGCACAGCAAAATGAAGATCACCGCAGCGATCATCATTTCGATGAGCGAGAAGCCCTGTTCCGACCTCTTTTGAAGAGTGCTTTTCATTTCGAAAGTATGGTGTCGAGCGTCACCGGATTGTAGATTCCGTTGCCACTCTTTTTTCTGGTTCCCAGGATGAACCGCTTCGAAGTGACCATGCCGTTGGCGCCCGTCGTGGTGATCACCGCCCACCGGACGTCGTAAACCACTCCAAACGGATCGTTGGGATCCTGATAGGTGAAGCTGTAATTCGTAA
>Ga0209139_10000886_pt1 | contig 10815 bp, 8 predicted proteins | sample BogFormECP14_OM3_FD_188246 | JGI IMG/M metagenome (GOLD analysis project Ga0209139, IMG submission 188246) | Bog forest soil microbial communities from Calvert Island, British Columbia, Canada - ECP14_OM3 (SPAdes) (version 2) | ecosystem: Environmental > Aquatic > Freshwater > Wetlands > Bog ...
TCGCTAATCCGCCCATCCGTTTCGTCACCGTCACCGCCGAAAACGTCTGATCAAATCTGATCAAGAAAGACCGTGCGGCGTCTCGCCGCTCCCGCTATCGTGGGAGGAGAGCGCTCCATTCGCTGGCTGACCAAACCTCTGGGAGAAACGCCGTGGACGACCTTCAATTCGGAATCCGCAACAAGCGGGGCGACTGGGCGCCGAAGGCCCGTATCGAGGTCGCGCCGATCTATGCAATGCCGCCGAAGCCGATCGCGCTGCTGAAATGGCTCCCTCACTACTTCCTACCGTGGAACCTGCTGTTCGCCGCATCGGCGCTGGCCTATTGGCGCTTCATCGTGCCGCCGGCCGAGACGCTGAAGACGTTGCAGATCGGGTGGGCGCTGTGGCTTTTCGCGACCAATTGCGTCGCGGTGTTTCTGTTCTACAGTGCGATCGAACTACGTCTTTACATCCTCCGCTCTCAAGGCGATCACTTCAAATATAACGCCCGGTTTCCCGCTGACAAACCGAGCGAGGTTTTCTGGTTCAACAGCCAGAATGCCGAAGGCATGCTCCGCACCTTCCTGACCGGCGTGCCGATTTGGACCGCTTTCGAAATCGGTATGCTCTGGGCCTATGGCAACGGTATCGGGCCGTGGGTCGGCTTCGCTGACCATCCGCTATATCTGGCGGCGTTGGCGCTCCTGGTGCCGGTCTATCACGAAACCCATTTCTTCCTGATCCATCGGCTGATCTATTGGGGCCCGCTCTATCGCTGGGTCCATTCGGTGCATGGTGCAACCGGAATGATTCCTGACATAACTCCGTCAACCCCTCACCCTGGTCGTCGCTCTCGATGCACCCGATCGAGCAATTGCTCTACTTCTCATCGGTTCTCTTGCATGTGATCATTGCGTCAAACCCGATCCTCGCGATCTATCAGCTCAATTTTGCGGGCTTCGGCGCCGTCGTCGGCCATATCGGTTTCGACAAGATCGAGATCGGCGAGGCCGCCGGCTTCGACAGCCACGCCTATGCTCACTATCTCCATCACAAGTATTTCGAAGTGAACTACGCCGATGGCCTCGTGCCGTTGGACAAGCTGTTCGGCACCTGGCACGACGGCACGGCCGAAGGCGAAGCGCGAATGAACGGCCGCTATGAGAAGCGCCAAGCCCGCGTCAACGCGGTACGCGCAGGAGGGCCGACGCTGTAGACGCGCCATCGCCGCGGGCTTGCCGCATTGAAGAGGGGCTTCCCGCGCCTTGGTCGAGAGCCCCGATAATTCTCGCCGAGTCTCAGCTCGCGAAGTGGAAGCTGGGAGCTTTTTTGAGCTGGTCAGCCGTCATGTCGATCGCGCCATGGTCCGGATAAGCCTTGCTGCGATTCGCGCTCGAGGCCAAGGTCGGGTTGGGGGATACCGCGCCAGTCGCATTCGCGGGATGCGCGGCCATCGTGTTGTCAGGGGCCGGCGTGACGGCGGGAGCGGGCGCGTTTGCCTGCCCGATCGGCTGGTCGGTGAACTTGACTTGATCATAGGGAACCGAGACGTCCTTTTCGCCAATTCCGAGGAAACCGCCGACTCCGATGACGACGAGCTCGGCCTTGCCTTCCCTGTTCATAAGAACGTCAGTTATGGTCCCGACTTTCTTGTTGTCGGGGCCATAAACGGGAACCCCGGCCAGCTTCGACGCCCGCCACTCGTCCGTGATTTCCCTCGTCGCCGAGACGTTGTCCGTCGTGCTGGCCGCCGCGGTCGCGGGTTGCTTACTGGCCGCCGGCATCGCTGTTTGCGTGCTGGCCGCGGCGGTCGCGGGTTGCGAATTGTTCGCCAATATCTCCTTGGCCGCCGCGAGGTGTTTCTGCAACACAGGAAGCTGCTTGGCGGCCAGATCGCTCGTTGGCCCCTGATTGGCGTTCGCCTGATCCTGGAACTTCTTGATAACCTCTTCGTGGACTTTGATCATGTCGCCGAGGAAGTCCTTATCGAAGTTGGCGCCCGACAATTTCGACAGCTTGGTCTGTTCGTCCTGTGCTTCCGTCGACGGATGTTCCGGCGGCGTCACTCCGATCGACTGGGCGACGGCGGTCGCCTGCTGTTTCGCCTCCGAATGGTCGGCGACCAGCATTTGTCCGTATTGTTGCACTTTCGGGTTGCTCGCCTTCTGTGTGGCGATCTGACCGAGCATTATCTCGGAGTCGTCGCCCTGGATTGCATCCTTGATGAAATCCTGTGCGCTCTTCGCCGCAAAAGCGCTGGTGGCCGTCGTCGTCAGCATCGCCGCGAACGCGACCGAAGATATGAAAATAAAATTGCGCGCCATTTTAAACTCTCCCGAGTTGGTTAGTCGATCGACCTGCGAAGACAACTTGCTGGGGGTGTTTCGAGTTCCGCCGAACCGGCGACGCTGGCGCTCTTTCTGCAGACGCGCCAATCGCGGCGTTCGGCGCAAAACCGAGATGCCGCGACAAAGAGACGTCTACGTTCGCTACCGTACGATCAGCTCGACCTAGCTCGGCGATCCACAGCACGCCCGCACAATTAAATTTGGCGGTTACCGTGGATCGAGAACTTCATTTGCAAACTCAAATAATCTGCCTCGTCGGAACGGCGATCTCGCTACGATGGCTGCGATGAATGTCCACTGGCGCCAAGCTGAGTACCTTTGGGCGCAAAAAAAATCCGGGCGCCCGCGAGGGCGCCCGGATTCATTTTTCTCAGCCTTCCTCGGACGCCGCGATCCACGCGATCACGGCCTCCGAGAACCCGTCTACCCGCCGCCACGGCCCGTTTCCGACGCCGTGCTGGTTCGACGCGACGTTGATCATGTAGGCGAGGCCGAGCGGAGACTCGACCTTGTCGTGGCTCTGCTCGTCCGTGAAGACGATCAGGCGGTCGCCCCTGAGGTCGACCTGCTTGACCGCCTTGCCGAGATACGTCCCGGCATGCGGCTGGCTCGCCACGATCGCATCGCGCAACGCGAAGCCGCGGCGGGGCGGGATCTTCGCCACATCGTTGGAGAAGGTGAAGATCTCGACCTTTTCGCAGATTTCGCGCGCCAGGATCGCCAGGCCGCACGCCGCCTCGAGCCGCGTCATCTCGGACTGCCGGGACAACGCCGTGTCCATCGATCCCGAGACGTCGATCAAGAGCCGCGTGCGGCCTTTCAGCCGCGCATGGTCTTTGATCGACTTCAGCATCGCAGACTCGAGTTCGGGCTCGAAGTCAGGCGCATAGCGCGCCGCCGTGATGAAGCGGTAGGGCAGAATGCGATCGACGCGCATGGCCTCGATCGCCCCCGCGATCGTCTCGCGAGGGACTTCCGCCTTCTGCATCAGCCGGAGGTTGCGCAGCAAGGCGAGGCCGCCGAGCTTCTTCTCGGCGATCAGCCGCTCGAACGTCTCGCGCTTGTCGCCTCCCGTGGAAAGCGAGACCTCCCAGGTGTCGGGCGCTGAAAGCTCGCCCTCGACGAGCTGCTTCCAGACCTTCTCCTGCTCGGCGTCCTTCGGCTTGGCGTGCACCAGGAACAGTACGTCCCGGATTCTGACCGCGCCGTCGCGATCGTACTTGGCGAGCTGATAGGCGTCGAACTTCGTCACCGCGCGCGCCAGGCCCTTCTTGATCTGCGCCGAGATCGGCTGCCGCTTGCGCTGCTGCATCGGTCCCAGCGCATCCGCCCAGTAGATCGCGAGCAACTCGGTCATTTCGTCGGGCCGCTGAATGACGCGCACCAGCGTATCGGCGACCAGCCCGCGATGCGTGGCGTGGCGCGCCATTTCCCGCAACACGAGCAACGGCGCATGGCGCAGCTTCATGTCCTCGCGCGCGGTTATCGCGAGCGCGGCGACGCGCTCGGGCTCGACGCGCGGCACGAGCTGCTTGATGCGGTCGGCGATGGCAGCGCCGTCCTCATAGAACTGATCCTCCCAGAGGAGGCAGTTCATCAGCGTGCGCTTCAGCTCGTCGGCGGGCGTGAACGCCTTGGCCGGCGCGCCTTCCCGCGTGAATACGCGCTTGAGCTTGTTGAGCGTGGACATGAAAGCCTCCTTTCTGTTTGAGGTTGCAGTATTGCCGGGGAATAGTCGAGACCCCTCTTTGCTCTACCCGTTGAGCTACGGACCCTTTCGGGACCGACAGGATTCGAACCTATGACCGAAGTATGGGCTTCTTCACCACCGGCGAAGCATTGTCGCGATCCGGGAACATTCGACGCCGACGAAGCGCTCGCCATGAGCTTGGGCCTTTCGGCCCGCGGGAATCGAACCCGCCCTCTCGCGGTCAAGGCGAAGTATCGGACGTCTTCACCACGGATCGCGTGTACTCCGGGGAATATTCGAGACGGCTTCACCCCTTGCGGGGAGTCGCATGCTCTACCGCTGAGCTACGGAAGGGCGCGAGCCCCTCCAGGAGGATTCGAACCTCCGACCTTGCGATTACCGATGCAACCGATCTCTTCACCACCGGAGAACAGGTTTCGTCCGCGTGTCGCGCGCGGACGATGGAAGTCGCTGGGGAACAGGCGATTTCGGAGGTTCCCCGATCGAAACGCGGAGCCCTTCTCGCGAAGCGCTCGCAACCCGCGACGCACCGGCCCTCGCGGAGCCGATTCCACGGCACGATCGAACGGAGGCGGGATTCGAACCCGCATTGCCATTGCTGCGAAGTATCCGAAATCTTCACCACCAGCGTCAGGTCGTTGTCTAGAAGACCTGAGAAGCCGCGTCGCCGCGGGAGTCCCGGGGGAACGGTCGAGTCTCGTTGGCCCGAGGGCCTTCGTTTGGAGTCGAAGTAACGAGACCCGTCACCACCCGGGACCGGAGCCGGCCAGGTTTCAGCTTCCGGGGGAAAGGTCGAACCTCGACGGCCCCGAAGGGCCTTCGGTTTCAAACGAAGGAGCGAGGTTCTTCACCACCCGGAACTATGCGCCGCGTAATTCGCGGCATTGGCTTCCGGGGGAACGGCTGCGCCTCGTTGGCCCGAAGGCCTTCGACCTCAACGAAGTAATGAGGCGCATCACTACCCGGAAAGCGGCGCCGCGAATTCGCGGCGAGTTCATATTTGTTTGTCGCGGCGCTCTATGACGCGCCGCCCAGCGAACCCACGAGGTTCGCCCTGCCATCGGTGTCCGGCTTTCGCCTCGTTCCCTCCAACAGGCCCCGCGCTTCTGGGCGCGCGCTTCCGCGCGAGCCCCGGGATCCGGGTCTCCCGTTCCGGCCGAAGCCGGAAGAATTCGATGACGAGCGGCCCGGGAGGCATAAAAAAACCCTCCGGAGCAGCGCTCGGGAGGGTCCGTCGGAACGGATTTTCGATCTCATATCAGACGAGATCGCTCCCATGAGTCGCGCTGGCGCTCGAGAACGGCCCATGGCCGTTCAGATTTTCGACTGTCAGGTCGCATCGGGACCGCATGGCGCAACTCGCATCAGGCGTCGGGGACCATCCCCGAACGTGGCGGGTCTCTAGTTGGTTTGGTTTTGATTGTCAAGCGCCAATCAACGAAGTCACAATCTCGCCGCGATGTCCCGCTCGGGTGTCGCGGCGAAGACACAGCGTTCCCTTCTCCCGCTCTCGCGGGAGAAGGTGGCGCGAAGCGCCGGATGAGGGTCGACGTAATTCCCCCGGCCCTCACCCCAACCCTCTCCCGCAAGAGTGGGAGAGGGGGGGCGCCCTACCCCGTGACCTCCAGCGCGAGGCGCCCGCTCACGACGTCGCCGTATTCGGTGACCGCCTCGACAACGACGCGATGCGCGCCGACATCGAGATCGTGGGGCAATCGCGCGGTCCAGATATGCGAGGAGATTTCGGCCTTGATCCAGGGCTTCTTGGTTGCCTCGTTACGCGCGAACAGGTCCTCGACGAACGGGTCCGGCATCCGGCGCGGCGACATTTCGATCGGCGGGCGGTCGCCGATGCGCATCGTCACCTTCGTCTTCGGGCCGCCATCGAAGACGTTGGCGACCACCGTCGCCGCGCCGAGCGTCGCGCGGCCGATCGGTGACCCGTTGAGCTGGCCTGGGCGGAACTGGTATTTGATCTCGCGATTGGCGGCATGGAACTGGCTTTCGATCGAGAGCCGGATCTGGCGGCCGTTCGGCTCTTTGGCAGGCACGAACCGCGTCTTGTAGACGTTGCCGTCGACGCTGAGGATATGGAAGCCGTTCGGCGAGCCGTCGCGGCTGTCGGCGTACGCCACTCCACGATGATCGTAGGGCCCGCTCCACCAGGAGCCGCAAACGGCTGTCATCACATGATGATGATGCGGCGCCGCGCCCTTCCAGCCGTCGGCGGCGTCGAAATAATGATGTTCGGTCGTGTGGGTGTGGCCCGAGAAGCTGACGGTATAGCGCCGTCCTTCAAACAGCGCGAAGAGTTCGTCGCGGCTGGCCTTCTCGATCGAGCTGGCGTGGACGGGCATGTCCATATAAGTGGCCAGCGGAATGTGCAGCACCATCACGATCAGCGTGTCCGGCGGCGTATGCGTGAGCACGTTGCGCACGAACTCGAGCTGCGTCGCGTCCAGCCGACCCTCGTAGACGCCCTCGCCATGCGGCCGGGTCTTGTCAGTCCCGAGGTAGTCGACGTCGTCGAGCATCAGGAACAGCGTCTGCGAATAAAAGAACGCGTAATAGTTCGGCCCGAACACGCGCTTGAAGGTCTCGCGGCTGCGCTGCCGGTCCGGCGCCTCGAAGTTGAGGTCGTGATTGCCGCCGACGTTCCACCAGGGGAGGCCGATCGTGCCGATGATCGCATTGTAACGATCGTAGAGCGAGAGATCGTCGAACATGATGTCGCCAGACGTGAACCCGAACTGGGCTTTCGTCCCCGCGAGCGCCTCGATGACGTCCTCGCGAATGAAATCCACCTCTACGTCGGATTCGGGCTGCGGATCCGTGAACATCACGACCTCGAACGCGGTCGGCTCGTCCAGCCGCCGCAGCGCGAAATCGACCGAGGCGGGCAGCGGGCCCGTCGGCGGCACGCCCGCGAAGGTCAGGTTCAGCGAGGCGGGCGATCCGTCGGGTTGATGTAAGCGATAGAAGCGCGGCAAGTTGGTCGCGGGATCGACCGGCGGCATGAAGCCCGCCGGCTTGATGACGAAGATCACCGCTTCCTCGGGGAGCGGCAGCGTGTAGCGACCATCGGCGCCTGTGACTGCGATGTCTTTGCCGTTGGAAACGAGCACGCCGGCGAGACCCGGGTTGCCGGGACCGGGCTTGCCCGTCCCGTCCTTGTCCTCGAACACCAGGCCCGAAACCGTCGCCGCCTCGGCGCGCGCGGCGCCCGGCGCCGCCGTCAGAGCCGCCGCGACGCCGCCCGCCGCTAGGAGGAGAGCTTCGCGCCGGGAAATCTCGCTTATTCCTTCTATTGACATATTTTGGCTCCGCTGTTCTTGGAATCGAGTGGAACTGTCAGCACCGTCGCGTGAAGCGATCATGAACGCCCGTTCGCTCGTGTCGACTCACCGGGGTCGCGCTCCTTGTCCTCCAGGAGAACGATCCCGCGCTGTCGATCCCGCGCTTGTTTAATTCACATGAAAGTCGTATATTCTGTTCGGAGGCGCCCTATGATGCCATTCTCTTCTCCCGATCTTCAGAAACGCGACGGCGACAACCAGCGCTCCGCAACCAAAGAGTCGATAGCCAGCCACGGGAACCCGCGCAAGATCGTCATGTCCAACGAAGAGGTCTGTGGACTCGAGGAAAGGGCGCGCGAAGAGACTCAGGGGAAAGCCGCACCGCGGCGGGCCGCGAACCTTCGCGCCCCCGACGACCCGCTCGGCTACGACATGACCGATTACGATTCGGCGGTTAGTCGAATGATCGACGACGTCCGATTCGGTCGCACCGCTGATGCGGTGGCCTCGGAGCTCGAGAATGTCCGCCGTTTGTTCGATGGACGCGCATAGTGTCGGAAGAGGCCGAGGGCGACGATGGTCGGCGCCCCAAAATTCTCGTGTCCGACACTTCGCCTCTATCTCTTCTCGGTACAATCCCCGGAGGACGGGATGACGCCTCGTCGGCTCTCGTCAGGGCGGTCCGGCCAGTCAGGGAATTCGGGAGCGCTCTTTGAAAATTTTCTCCAGTGCGCTTCTCGCGTATTAAATGGAGCAATGCTTCCGGGGTCATGGTAGGACTGGCCAACCAACCGAGGACCAAGATGGTTCCGAGCCCACCCGCGACGAATCCCAGAACTCACCTTTCCTTCCGCTTTCGCGGTGAAACCCGCACGCTCGACCGTTTTCCGCCGCGGACGACGCTGCTCGATTGGCTGCGCGAGGAGGCGGGCGCGACGGGGACCAAGGAGGGTTGCGGCGAGGGCGACTGCGGCGCCTGCACGGTGGTGCTTTCGCATTTTCGGGGCGGCAAGCTCACCTACGAGCCGGTCAATGCCTGCATTCTGCTGCTCGGGCAGGTCGACGGCGCCGAATTGCTCACCATCGAGGACCTCGCCGAGGGCCAGACGCTGCACCCCATGCAGCAGGCGATGGTCGATTTCCACGGTTCGCAATGCGGCTTCTGCACGCCCGGCATCGTGATGAGCCTGTTCGCGCACTATCATCGCGGCGCGCCGGCGACGCGCGAGAGCGTCAACGAGGCGCTCGCGGGCAATCTCTGCCGCTGCACCGGCTACAAGCCTATCGTCGAGGCGGCGCTGGCGACCTGCGACGGCGCGCCGGCGGACCGTTTCGCGGCGACTGCGCGCGCCCGCGCCGAGGCGCTGCGCGCCTCGAGCGACGATCGCGATCTCATCGTCGGCGACGAGCGCGCCTTCTTCGCCGCCCCCGCGAGCGAGACCGCGCTCGCCGAGCTTTATGCACGCCATCCCGACGCGGTGCTGCTGGCCGGGGCGACCGACGTCGGGCTATGGATCACCAAGCAGTTTCGCGATCTGAAAAAGATCGTCTGGCTCGGCCGCGTTGCAGGTCTCGACGCGATCGAAACCGGCAACTCGGGTCTGCGGCTCGGCGCCGGCGCCACTTTGCTCGACGCCACGCCGCATCTGAGTGCGCTGCATCCCGATCTCGGCCTCATCATGTCGCGCTTCGGTTCGGCGCAGGTGCGGGCGAGCGGCACGGTCGGCGGCAATATCGCCAACGGCTCGCCGATCGGCGATCTCCCGCCGGCGCTGATAGCGCTCGGCGCGCGCGTTGAATTGCGCAAGGGGGACGCTTCGCGGAAACTGCCGCTGGAGAATTTCTTCCTCGCCTATGGCAAGCAGGATCGCGCGCCCGGCGAGTATGTGCGCGCGCTCGAGGTCCCGCCGCTCGGAGCGGGCGAAGTCTATCGCGCCTTCAAGGTCTCCAAGCGCTTCGACGAGGACATCTCGGCCGTGATGAGCGCGTTCAAGCTCACGCTGGAGGGCCGGCGCGTCGCGGGCGCTCGTGTTGCCTACGGGGGCATGGCGGCGACGCCGAAACGCGCGTCGGGCACTGAGAAGGCGCTGGTCGGCGCGAGCCTCGACGATCCGGCGAGCTGGACCGCCGCTCGCGAGGCGCTGTTCCGCGATTTCTCGCCGCTCACGGACATGCGGGCGACCGCCGCCTACCGCAGCGAAGTCGCTGCCAATCTGTTGCTGCGCGCGCTGATGGAAATCTCGGGCGCCGGCGCCCCGACCCGCGTCGGAGACCTCCGTGCTGCTGAATAAGAAGCCCCTCCTTCCCGTCGTGCCGCTGGAAGTCGAGACCGCGGTCGTCCACAAGCCGCATCCCCACGATTCGGCGCGCATGCACGTGCGCGGGGCCGCGCCCTACGTCGACGACATCCGCGAGCCCACGGGCACGCTGCATGTCGGCATTGGCATGTCGGACAAGGCGGCGGGAACTCTGCGCTCTCTCGACCTTTCGGCCGTCCGCGCGGCCCACGGCGTCGTCGCTGTGCTCACCGCGGCCGACATTCCCGGCAAGAACGACATCGCCCCCGCGTTTGCCGACGAACCGCTGTTCGCCGACAAGGAAATCCTGTTTCACGGCCAGGCCCTGTTCGCCGTCGTCGCGCGCACCCGCGATCAGGCGCGACGCGCCGCGCGCCTGGCGCAGATCGACATCGCCGAGGCGGAGCCCGCGATCACGGTCGACGACGCGATGGAGACCGGCGCCCGCGTGCTGCCCGATTACGAGTTCGGCCGCGGAGACATCGAGGGCGCGCTCGACGCCTCGCCGCATCGGCTGGAGGGGATGTTCCGCATCGGCGGGCAGGAGCATTTCTATCTCGAGGGTCAGGCCTCGCTCGCGATCCCCGGCGAAGGCCCCGAGATGCTCGTGCACGCCTCGACGCAGGACCCGACCGAGGTGCAGCACATCGTGGCGCGGATCCTCGCCGTGCCCGACGCGTTCGTCAGCGTGGAGACGCGGCGGATGGGCGGCGGTTTCGGCGGCAAGGAGAGCCAGGCCTGCGCCTGGGCCGCGATCGCCGCGCTCGGCGCCCAAGTCACCGGCGCGCCCTGCAAGGTCCGGCTCGACCGAGACGACGATTTCGTGCTGACCGGCAAGCGCCACGATTTCCGCGCGGACTGGCGCGTCGGCTACGAAGATTCCGGGCGCATCCGCGTCTACGAAGTCATGCTGAATGCTCGGTGTGGCTGCTCGGCCGACCTGTCGCTCGGGGTGGTCGACCGCGCGATGTTTCACGCCTCTAACACCTATTGGCTGGAGACGGTGCGCATCGCCTCGCGCCGCCTGAAGACCAACACCGTCTCCAACACCGCCTTTCGCGGCTTCGGCGGTCCACAAGGCATGATCGCGATCGAGCGTGTGATCGACGGCATCGCGCGCGAACGCGGGCTCGACCCGCTCGATGTGCGCAAGGCCAACTTCTACCGGCCGGGCGGCGATC
>Ga0209139_10000888_pt1 | contig 10796 bp, 9 predicted proteins | sample BogFormECP14_OM3_FD_188246 | JGI IMG/M metagenome (GOLD analysis project Ga0209139, IMG submission 188246) | Bog forest soil microbial communities from Calvert Island, British Columbia, Canada - ECP14_OM3 (SPAdes) (version 2) | ecosystem: Environmental > Aquatic > Freshwater > Wetlands > Bog ...
GCGAGAAGGGTGACGAGAATTCCGTAGCGAATCCCCTGCACCAGCCACGGTTTTTTCTCGGCCCCGCGCGTATAGATGTAAGCAAACAGCGCCGTAAAAATAAATTGACCGACGGCCATGGCCCAGAAGCGGTGCATGATTCCCGCCGGCGAGCGGTGGCTAGCCGGAATCGCCGCGTAGTCGCTCATCAACCAGACCTGGTGCACCAGATAGTTCGTGAGCATCAGCACGATGTACGCCGCCACAATCGCAAATAGCAGTTTCTTCATGGACGTGATCGCCTCCTGCCGCTGGATTTTGGAACCCTGGGAAACGACTGAGAAGGAAAAGTTCCGAGCGCGTGTTGATGCCCCTCGATAGGCGCAGCCTAGCACCGCCGTGCCGCAGGAGATAGCGATTTTTGCGCTGTAGCGATGCAAATTGGCGATCCGTAGCGAGCTTGCACACGGGTCGAATTGTCAGCGGCACGGAGGAGTTCGCGTATACACGGATTGCGAGTTCCCCACGCCGCGTTAGTTAACGCGGCGCCAGCTACGGGTTCGTGACTTGAATCGAAAGGCTCGCGGCGCGCAGCGGAACGTACTGCGCTTCCCACGCGGCATGCACCGGGCTTTCGGCGTAGGCGTCCGCCGCCGCGCGATCGCGAAATTCGATGGCGTAGGCGGCATTGAAATCCCGCGGCTGCATGCGTTCACCTTTGATCCAAATGTTCTTGATGCCGGGAATCTTGCCGGCCATGTCCTTGATGCCCTCAAGCGCCTGCTGTTTATCGGCGTCGCTCGCCGCGGGGCTCCATTTCAATTCCACCACGTGCAGAATTGTCTTCGGCTGGCCGAAGCGGTTCTGCCCCGCCACATAACCGCCGCCAAACAACGCCGCGGCCGCAAGCGCGCCGCAAAAAATCTTCCCCACACTAGAAAGCTGAATTCGCATCGGTTCTCCTTCGCCAAAATCGCTCGTGACAAGTTTAAGCGAGGTCGCCGTACGCGAGCAACCCGTTGCGTGCATGGAACTTCGCCGCGCGTCGCGAAGCGATTTGCATTGACCCGCCGCTCGCCGCTTGGATACGATGCGCAGCAATATCCTAAGATGCGCGGCCCCAGCGCGGCTGCGTGGAGGCGCCATGTACTGTTCAAAATGCGGGGCTTCTGTTGCGGACGGTATTGCGTTCTGTAGCGCGTGCGGGCAGCCGATGGTCGGATTTTCCGTGGGGCAAGCAGCCGCCGCAACGCCGTCAGCGACCCCCGCGGCGCCGGGAGGAACAGTTTACTCTCCGCCCGCGCAAGCAGGCTCGCAAGCTCCGGCAGCGCATCCCGTGGCCTACGCCGGATTTTGGCTGCGCGTCGTAGCGTTCATCATTGACTGGATCGTCCTTTATATCGCCGGCCTGGTCCTGTTCCTTCCCTTTGCTGCTTCCATGGGAATGGGCATGCGCGGCATGATGACGGGGCGCCCACCCGACCTGCAAGAACTCTTGCCAATGATCCACGCAATAATCCGGATCACGCTGCTTCGCACGGTTCTCCACTGGCTCTACTACTCGCTGCTGGAAAGTTCCGCATGGCAGGCCACGCTGGGCAAGAAGGCATTGGGGCTGGAAGTTACAGATCTGGACGGGAACCGCATCAGCTTTGGCCGCGCCACCGGCCGTTTCTTCGCGAAAATCATCTCCACCATCATCCTCGGCATCGGCTACATCATGGCGGGCTTTACGGAAAAGAAACAAGCGCTGCACGATATTCTGGCCGGCACGCTGGTCATCCGAAAGTTGTAGGAACATATGGCAGTGCCAGTGCGTAGTTGTAGTTAAGGGAGCGCAATGTACTGCTCAAAATGCGGGACGAACGTCACCGATGGCGCGGCATTTTGCAGCGCGTGCGGCCAACCCACAGCCGGACCGGCAACGATTGCACCCGCGCGTCCGGCTCCCGGAATACCACCGCCCCCGTACGCTTCGCCTGCGCTGGCGCCAATCCTCGCATCTCCTTACGCCGGGTTCTGGCTGCGCGTCGTAGCCCACTTAATTGATGATCTGCTGCTGGGAATTGGCATCGGGATTCTGGTGCTGATCGGCGTGGCGATGGTTGGCGTCGGCTCTATTCGTTCGACGATCGAAGGCATGAACGGAGAAGACTTTCAGATGCCGGGGACGATGATCTCCGCAATCATTTTCGTGAGCCTTGCGTCGCTTCTGCTCGCCTGGCTTTACAACGCCGGAATGGAAAGTTCCCAGCATCAAGGAACGTTGGGAAAAATGGCGCTGGGGTTGATCGTTACGGATTCGCAAGGCCGCCCAATCGGTTTCGGCCACGCCACCGGGCGCTACTTCGCAAAAATTATCACTGGCCTGATTCCGTTGGGAATTGGTTACGCGATGGCGGGATTCACGGAAAAGAAGCAAGCGCTACACGACATGATTGCGGGCTGCCTGGTGCTGCGCAGAACGTAAAGCAACAACGCGGGTTCGACTTTCACGGCTCTAGCCTGAACACTTCGCAACCGAACTTGAGAATATTTGTAGCTCGTGGCTTTAGAGCGTGTGTGAGAACACGGGAATCTTTGTGGGTCGTGGTTTTAGTTCATCCTGAGAGCCTGCCTGTGGCAGGACCGAAGGGCCACGACATAAACCGCTCAGGATTCGAGCGGCATCACAGTTTGCGGAAAAAGCCGGTTTTCAGGGGGTCGGAGCTTCAGCTCCGACAATAAGTGCTTGGCTTGTAATGGGCTTCAGCCCCTGAGGAAACGGTTGGAAGCCTTTTTCCGCAAACTGTTCAGCCGCTGAAGTTCCGATTTTGCAGTTGTCGCGCAGATTCTGAAGCGGCCGCCTCCACTACACTCCCCAGCCGTAACGCTCCGAATGAACCAACGCATCGTGCAATTCCGCGCGAATGTGCTCGGTAAATTCAGAGCTGCGCAACACGCGCCCGCTGGTCTCCGCGATATCAATCGTCCGGAAGCCGTGATCCAACACGCGGTCAATCGCCGCTTCAATCCACTGAGCCTCAATCTCCAAGCCAAAAGATTCGCGCAGCAGCAGCACCGCCGAAAAAATCGCGCCCAAGGGGCACGCCACATCTTTGCCCGCAAGCGATGGCGCCGAACCGTGAATCGGTTCGTACAGCGCTGGTTGGCCGTCACGCCCGCGACTGAGCGAAGGAATCAGTCCGATCGAACCAGATAGCGCCGCCGCCTCGTCGCTGAGAATGTCGCCAAAAAGATTGCCGGTGAGAATGACGTCGAATTGCGCGGGGCGCAGCAGCAGTTGCATCGCGGCATTATCAACATAAAGATGTTCCAGCGTAACTTCGGGATAATCGCGCGCAATACGCGTCACCGTCTGCCGCCACAGCGCTGAAGTTGCCAGCACGTTGGCCTTATCCACGCTAGTCACGCGACGATTGCGTCCGGCGGCCCGCTCGAACGCATAGCGCGCCACGCGTTCGATTTCCGCCGCGCTATATTCGGCCACGTCCCGCGCGCGCGCGTTGCTGCCTTCTCCAGTCTGTGAATGCTCGCCAAAATAAATGTCACCGGCAAGCTCGCGAACAATTTCGAAATCGCAATCGTCAATGCGCTCGCGACGCAGCGGCGAAATGCCGCTCAACGCCGGACGCAGCCGGATCGGCCGCAAATTAATGTAAAGCCCCAGCGCCTTGCGCAATCCCAGCAAACCAGCTTCCGGCCGCTTATCCAGCGCCAGTCCATCCCACTGCGGTCCGCCGATCGCGCCGAGCAAAATCGCATCGGCCGAACGGCAGCCGGCCAGCGTCTCGGCGGGCAGCGGCGAGCCAAAACGCTCGATGGCGGCTCCGCCAAACGCAAATTCGCGAAATTCAAATTTGTGTTCGAACGACTTCGCGCAGTCTCCCAGAATTTGCACCGCGGCCTGCGTCACTTCGGGCCCGATTCCGTCGCCCGGCAGCACGGCGATGGTCTTCCTTACTCCAGACATGACTGTGTTCTCCCGTACCGATGGAACCCGTGCCATTGAAACCCGTATTTCTGAAAAATGTTTAGCGCGCCACTCCCGCGGCCGCGGTTTGTCGCGTCGGCGGATGCGTGCGCGCGCGGCGCACCTTGTGAATGATCGAAAGCAGGTCGCGATCCGTCACTTGTTTGGCCGCATCGGCGCGCGCCGTCGCCATCCCATAGCACTCTGCCAGTTCCGCGTCGCTGGTCGTGTATCCCAGCTCTTCCAATCGCGCGCGCAAAGCATTGCGTCCGGAATGTTTTCCCAGCACCAGCCGCCGCGCCGGAACGCCCACTTTTTCCGGCAAAATAATTTCGTACGTGAGTGGATTTTTCAGGATGCCGTCCTGATGAATGCCGGCCTCGTGCGCGAAAGCGTTCGCGCCCACCACCGCCTTGTTCGGCGGCACGTTGATGCTGGTGATGGCGGAAAGCATGCGGCTGGTGGCGTAAATCTTCTCCAGCGAAATATTGGTGCGCACCGCAAAGTGGCTCTTGCGAACCTGCAGCGCCACCGCAATCTCTTCAAGCGAAGCGTTTCCCGCGCGCTCCCCGATGCCGTTGATGGTGCACTCCACCTGTCGAGCCCCCGCGGCAATCGCCGCCAGTGAATTCGCGACGGCCAGACCCAGATCGTTGTGGCAATGCGCGCTCAGGATTATTTTGGGATATGCAGCCAGATGCTTGCGAGCCGCACGGAACATGTCGCCATATTCGTCGGGAGTCGTGTAGCCGACGGTATCCGGAAGATTAATGATATTCGCACCGGCCGCGGCTGCCGCCTCGATAGCCTCGAACAGAAAATCCAAATCCGTGCGGCTGGCGTCTTCGGCGGAAAATTCCACGTCGTCGCAATGCGTGCAGCCATAGGCCACAGCTTTCGTGATCTGCGCCAGTGCTTCGCCGCGTGAAATGCGCAGCTTGTGTTTCAGGTGCAAATCCGAAGTAGCCAGAAAAATGTGCAAGCGCGGTTTTGCGGCGGGTTCGATGCCGCGCAGCGCCGCATCCACGTCTTCCTGCCGCGCGCGTGCCAGCGCCGCCACGCAGCAGTCCTTGATCTCCGCGGCCACGGCGCGCACGGCCGCCAGATCGCCCGGTGACGAAATCGGGAAGCCCGCTTCGATCACGTCCACGCCCAGCTGTTCCAATTGACGCGCCAGCTGCAGCTTCTCCTCCGTATTCATGGAGAAGCCGGGGGATTGCTCGCCATCGCGCAGCGTCGTGTCAAAAATGTGGACTTGTTCCATGCAGACTCCTTTGGACCATACCAGTGTTTCGCGTGCGGCGCGAGGAGTCCAATTTATAATTCTTGCATGTAGGATAAATCTCTCTTATACAAGAGGATGGCCTGGGAGGCCCCTGGCATGGACCTGGCGGCATTGCAGATGTTTCAAATGGTGGCTAACGAGCGCAGCTACTCGCGCGCGGCCGTAAAGCTCTTTCGCACTCAACCGGCGATCAGCATCGCCATGCGCAAGCTGGAGGATTGGGTCGGCCAGCCCCTTTTCGTCCGCGGCTCCGGCGCCCGCACTCTCACCGACGCCGGTACGTTGCTCCTGGAATACGCCGAGCGAATGTTGAACATGCGCGAAGAGATTCGCAAGGGCTTACAGGAACTCCGCGGCCTCGAGCGCGGCCAATTGTCTCTGGGAGTGAATGAAAGTTCCATTCACGCCCTGTTACCCGCGCTAGAACACTACCGCCGCCTGCATCCCGGCATTCACATTCGCGTGCACCGCGTGTTCTCGCGCGAAGTCCCGCGCGAATTGCTGAACCACCAGTTGGATATCGGCGTGATTTCGTACTTGCCGGAAGAACGCGAGCTTACCACCGCGGAATTCTATCGCGACGCGCTGGTGCTGGTGGTCTGGCCCGGCCATCGCCTGGCGAAGCGCAAGGATGTGGACATCACCGCGCTGGGCGAAGAGACTTTCGTCGCCCACATCGTGGAATCGCCTTATCGCCATCGCGTGGTCCAATTGTTCGCAAAGTATAAAGTGCCGCTGCGCATGGAGGTAGAGCTGCCCACCATCGAAAGCATCAAACGTTTCGTGGAAATGAAGAAAGGCGTGGCCATCGTGCCGCGCATGTGCGTCGAAGGCGAGCTAGCGCGCGGAGATTTGCGCGAACTACGAATCAAACAAATGCGCTTCGAGCGGAAACTCTATCTAGTGTACCGGCAAGATCGCCCGCTTACCGCCGCGGCGCGCGCCCTGGTGGACATTATTCTCCCGCGGAAAAAAGCGCCGGCGAAAGTGAAGAGCGGCCCCGCGCAACGCTAGCCTTTCGCGGCCAGCTCATCCAGCGCCGCCCCGATGCGCGCCAGGCCTTCGCGCACGTCCTCCGTCTTCCCTCCGACGCCCACGCGAAAATGTTCCGGCATCTCAAAAAAGCGGCCCGGCACCACGCTGGTTTCATATTTTTCGCGCAGCAACTGGCAGAAAGCGTCGCCATGGCCGCTGGTGAGTTGCGGAAACGCGATCGTTCCCGCTTCCGGCCAGATCGCCAGCAGATCTCTGCGGCTCTTGAAAAATTCCTTCAGCAGCGCCCGGTTGGTTGTGAGCACCTGCTTCGCGCGCGCGGCAATCTCCGGCAGATGGTCGAAAGCGAGCACGCTGAGCAGTTCGATGGGATGCGGCGCCATCACTCCGAACAGGTCGTTCAGCCGCCACATGCGCTCCGCCAGCGCCTTCGCCGCGAAAATCCAGCCGCAGCGCAACCCCGATAGTCCATACGCTTTCGTCAAGCTGCCGGTGGTGACGAAATTCGGCCCCAGCAAGTAGGCCGTCTGCCACGGCGAATCAAAACACGCTTCCAGGTACACCTCGTCCACCAGCACGTGCGCGCCCATGCTGCGCGCGATTTCTCCCACCATGCGCAGCTTCGCGTCCGCCGTGCGCACCCCGCTGGGATTGTGCAGGTTGGTGATGACGATCAGCCGTGTGCGCGCCGAAATGTTGCGCTCCACTTCGCGCGGATCCAGCTGAAATCCCGATTCAAACGTGCGCGGGAAGCGCCGGATTTTCGCGCCCAGATATTCCGCGGCGGAAAGGATTGCCCCGTAAGAAGGCTCTTCGATCAATACTTCGTCGCCCGGTTCCAGCAGCGCGGCCATGGCCAGATGATTCGCCATCGAGGTGCCTTGCGCCTGAACAATACATTCCACCGGCACGCCGGATTTCGCCGAAAGTTTCTGCAGCAGCGGCTGATATCCATAACCGTCTGCGCCAGAGATCTCCAGGTCGGCAAGCTGCGGGTGCAGATCCGCCAGCGGAAAATGCACCATGTCGCTGATCGCCAGATTGTAACGAGCCTTCGAACGCAGCTTCGCCCATTCGATATAACTGGAACGAATTTCTCGTCTTTGTGGACTCATTAAATAGACTCTGAATTCTTATTTGGAACCGGGCGGGCGCCCTGAGCGGCCGCGGAACAGGAAATAAACGGGGACCCCGGCGAAGAGGATACACAGAGCGATGCCTGCATTGCGAGGATATTTGTAAATGGTGTTGAGTACCACCAACCACGCGACGGCAACGAAAATGCCCGTAGTCCAGGGATGTCCGGGGACACGGTATCCGGATTCCGGTGCTGCAGCGCCGCCGCGCCGTGCATCGCGCGCGCGAAAGACGAAAAGGCAGCTCGCGGACAAGCCGAAAAAAAGCCAGTCCATCACCACCACGTAGCTCAGGATTTGCTCGTAAGTGCCCAGCAGCACCGTAGCGCTGATTAGTGCGCCGAGCAGCGCGATCGCAGCCACCGGTGCGCGACTGCGCGTTCCCAGCCGCGCGAAGACGCTTGGCAGCACGCCATCTTCCGCCATCGCGAACGCCACGCGCGGATAACTCAGCATCGCCTGGCTCAAAAAGCCCAGAGTCGAAATCGCGATCGCTATGGCGATCAACGAGCCTCCCAACGAACCCAGCGCCCGGCTCATTACCGCCGATGCCGGGGTGGGAGTAGCTCCCAGGACCGCGGGCGAAAGCGCCTGCACGTAGATGAAATTCGCGGATACATAAAGAACAATCACGCCAACCACCCCCAGCAGCAGCGCTTTCGGCAAGTTTTTTCGTGGCTCACGAATTTCCCCGGCCACATAATTCGAAGTCTGGAATCCGCTGTAGGCGAAGAGCACCGGAATCATCGTCGCGCCGAATACCGTCAGCAGATCGAACGATAGCGGCCGATCCAGTATCGGCAACCATGCCGTGTGCGTGGCATCCGCCGCCGGCCACCCGATTGGCCACCCGACAGGCCAGAAGACCAGCCGCGCGCCGCACACCACAATCATGGCAATCGCCACAATGCGCAGCAGCATGAAGACGCTTTGCACGCCTCCACCGGCCCGCGCGCCCAGGCAATTCACCACGGTGAACACCAGCACCACCGCCACGGCAACGAATTTTTCCGAAACCGCGCCGCGCGAAAACACGCTGAAATATTTCGCAAACGTCACAGCCACCGCCGCGCTGCCACCCGCATGAATCACCAGCAAGCTGATCCAGCCGTACAAAAATCCCAGCAGCGGATGATAGGCCTCGCGAATATAAGCGTACTGCCCGCCGACTTTGGGCATGCGGTCGGCCAGCTCCGCGTAAATGAACGCCCCAGCCAGCGCAATCGCTCCTCCCGCAAGCCACGCGCCAAGAATCAGCGCGGGTGTGTGCACCAGCCCCGCCACAACATAAGGATTGATGAAAATCCCCGAGCCCACGATGCCGCCCATCACTAGCATCGTCGCGTCAAATAATCCCAGCTGCGCCGCAAGCGTCGGCCGCGGCTCCGTTTGCGACGGAAGTGTTCGCGCCTCGCGAGATGGAGTGGAGTCTGCCAAGAATGAACAGGCCCGCAACGATTGCCGAGATACCGCGCGGCAGGCGGCGCGAATCTATCACCGTTGCCGACCCCGGCCAAGCTTGGTGCGTTCAATCTTCGCTGTGGGCTGCGGACTTTCGCCAAATACGCTCAATCGATCGTTAGCCGCAGATTGGGAATCGAGCAAGTGCTGCACAATCTGGCAGTTACGGACGTACTCGGACGTATCCATCCTCCCCGATGCGCCGTCTCATTATATGGGGGGGCTAACTGTTGTACTCGGCTGACGAAATCAACGCCGCGAAAGCAGCGGCGTCAACCGCAGCTGAAACTCTCAGATTCCGAGAGAAGGGATGAAACGAATGCGTAACCTAACGAACGGCACTTTGATACGAACATATTCCACAACCCTGGCAGCGATGTTTGCACTATTTCTCGGCGTGATCTTCGGACCCGCGCCAGCCTCGGCTCAGCAAACAAACTCCTCCACCGACGTGCCCGTCCATATGGTAGTGACGGTGAAATCGCACCACGGCACACAACCTCCAGCGGTGGCGGCGGATGACGTGAAGGTGTTCCAGAAGGGCAAACCGGATGCGGTGGCAAGCTGGGTCCCGTTGCAGGGAGATCGCGCGGGACTTCAGCTCTACATTTTAATAGACGACACTTCCAGATCCAGCCTCGCACTGCAGTACAGCAGCATTGACAAATTCATCGAAGAGCAGCCGGCCACCACTGCTATCGGCGTCGGTTATATGCGGAACGGCACCGTCTTCACGGCCCAAAACTTGACGACCGACCACGCCCTGGCCGAAAAATCGCTGCGTTTTCCGCTTGGGTTTGGAGCCGGATACACCAGCCCCTACCTGGCGCTTTCAGAACTGATGAAGAAATGGCCGGACACCAAAGATCGCCGCGAAGTCTTGATGATCACCAGCGGAACCGATCCTCTCGGCGGCGGATTTTCGAATGATCCGTTCACGAACCCCTACCTCGACGCGGCTTTCGACCAAGCGCAACGAGGAGGCTTCATCGTCTATTCAATTTATTCTCCTGGAGTAGGCCGCGCCGGCCGTGGTTTGTTCCGCACGGATCTGGCGCAATCGGGCCTGGATCTCCTGGCTCAAAAGACCGGCGGAGAAACCTACTACCTCGCCTTCGGTTCTCCCGTGGACATTACTCCTTACTTGCAGGATGTAAGCAACAGCCTGAAGCACCAATATGCGCTCACCTTTCTTGCCAAGGGTGCAAAGAAGCCGACTCTTGAGCCAGTGAAGGTAAAAACGGAAATGCCGAACACCGGTCTGGTCACAGCGGAAGACGGCTACATCGGTTCCGGTATGTAAGATGAACCTGCGAACCGGCGCGGCAGCCAGACCTGCCGCGCCGGTTGGCATCGGAACGAAAGAACTGAGGTCGCGTTCGCAGCGGCCCTGCAAGCCTCCCCAGGCGTTGCTATCACCCGCGCTTTTGTTCTATGCTGCCTGTTCGGCGCGATCGGCGGTTTCGTGTCTTGGCCGCGTTTTGCGCTCGATTGGAACACGCGACCTGGCGAAAACGCGGCAGCTGAAATCACGCCTCCTTCATCGGGTTTGGTTCTACGTGGCATATATATCCGGGCGTCGTATTGGGGCTTACTCCACGGACAGCGCCGATCGGACGGCATCAGCGAAAGACGCAGCAAATGAATTTCAGCGCGCGGACGCGTGTGGTTTCTGCAGTTACGCTCGCTGATCGGGACTCGACGAAAATTCCCGGAGATTCTGAAGAGGTGAGCCGCATTTTTGTGTCCAGCATCTTGCCCCGAACTTTTAGCATCCGAGGATCGAAAATGTTTAGCAACGCACGCCAGCCAAAGCTTCACCAACCTTGCCGCGCGCGCATGCTCCACGCTGCGGCAAATTCTGCGCTGCTGCTGTGCGCCGCGCTCGTCGCCGCAGGTTTCTTCAGTTCGCCGGCGCGCGCGCAACAAACCGATTCCGCCGCACAGCCAGTAGTAGTGCAGCCCGGCG
>Ga0209139_10000891_pt1 | contig 10770 bp, 9 predicted proteins | sample BogFormECP14_OM3_FD_188246 | JGI IMG/M metagenome (GOLD analysis project Ga0209139, IMG submission 188246) | Bog forest soil microbial communities from Calvert Island, British Columbia, Canada - ECP14_OM3 (SPAdes) (version 2) | ecosystem: Environmental > Aquatic > Freshwater > Wetlands > Bog ...
CTCGCTTTGACCCGCGGCAGCGTGCCCACGGTGTGCATGCCGACGATCTATCAACCCTGCTTGGCCTTCGTCGTGCAGGGTCGCAAGCGCGCGGTGCTCAACGACGAGGTATTCCAGTACGACGCGCTCAACTACCTCGTGGTGTCGGTGACCTTGGCAGCGATGGGCCAAGTGCTCGAAGCCAGTCCCGAGCATCCCTACCTGTCGCTGCGTCTGAACCTCGATCTGGAGGAAATCGCGCGCCTGGTACTGGAATTGGGTGATCGGAGACCGTCGCCGGCTGCGGCCGATCGCGGCCTGTTTGTCGCGCGTTTGGACGAGCCCTTGCTGGACGCCGTCTTGCGGATGGTGAAGCTGCTCGATACGCCCGAAGATATCGACGTGCTCGCGCCCGTGGTACAGCGTGAGATCTACTATCGGATTTTGCGCGGCGAACTAGGGGCTCGCTTGGCCAATCTGGCCCAATGCGAGAGCGGCAGTCATCGCATCGTTCGCGCCATCGAGTGGCTCAAGCAGCACTATGCGGCGCCGCTGCGCATCGAGGAACTGGCTGAGGCCGTGCATATGAGCCCGTCGACACTACATCACCGCTTCAAGGCGGTCACCGCAATGTCGCCGCTGCAGTACCAGAAGCACTTGAGGCTGCACGAGGCGCGACGGCTGATGTTCGCCGACGGCATCGAAAGCGCTGCCGCGGGTCATCGTGTGGGCTACGAGAGTGCTTCGCAGTTCAGCCGCGAATACCGACGGCTGTTCGGCGCCCCGCCGCGGACCGAGATCGCTCGCTTACGCGAAACCGGCATCTCGGCGTAGCACTCGTGAGCCTCAATGCAGCGCCAGCGTGTCGCGTCGCCACGCAACGTCCTGCCATCGGCCGAAGTCCCGCAACAGCTCAGGGCTGCTTGCCTGCCGCACCAAGGCGAGGTCATCGAGCCGCAACTCCTCGAAGCTTCGCCGGAATCGCCCGCGATCCTTTACCTCTTTTGCGATGAGCAGACGCTTGGTACCCGGCGCGTAGCCGGCAAAATCTACGTAGCCTTCTTCGGGATTGTCGAGCCCAGGCGAGAGCACATCGATCGTCCAGCTTCCAGCCCTTTCGTGAAATACCCAGAGTTCGCGCCAGCTCTCGAGCGGCTGCACCGCGAGCACCAATGCCGGAGCTTGAGGGATGGCACGTAATGAGGCCATCCTTACCAACCCGTACGTACAGCGCTGGATGATTGCGGCGGCGCGCGGCCGGCGCGCATCCTCGAGGGCAATACACGTTTGGCCTGGACTCCCTGGCGCCGCGCTGAGCGTCAGGGGTCCCGGCTGTGGCGCGGGCAACGCTCCGGCCCAGCGGATGGCACTGACCCGCAGCACCGCGTCCACGTACTCCGGCCGCCGATCATCACCCAGATCATCTGCACGCACGGAGAGAAGCTCGGCGAGCGCACGCTCCGCCGCAGCGCCGGCGGGTTCGCGGCGGCGGTCTTGTTCATAGGCAAGCGCGGCCCAAACCCCGGCGCGCCGTGCATGCAGGCGGCTACGCGTCATCGCGTTCAATTCGCCGTCTTTGACCTCGAGCAGTCGCGAGCGTTCAATGTCGATGGCTGCGCGCGGGACAGGGCCCAAATCTGGATCGATGCAATCGGGCCGCGTGAGGCCAAGGGCTGCGCGCGCGCGCTCCTCCGGTTGCGCCGCGGCGAGCGTCAGAACGCGACGGAACAATTCGCCGTCGTAGCAGACTCGCATCCGACCGCTGCGCTCGAAACTGCGCATACGAACGCCGAACTGTGCGACAACTTCCAAGTGTGCGGCAAAATCGTCGAGATGGTCCGCGCTGCCTGACGCTTGATCGGCGAGCCGCTCGGCCATTTGGGCTATGGCGTCAAACGGCTCGGCAGTCGTGGCTTGCGGAGGTGCCGCCTTAAGATACGCCGCGCCGTAACTGATGCCGAGCGCCTCGGATCCCGGGGTCTCGCGCAGAAAGCGCAGCACCGCCAGCAGTTCGGGGGCGGCGGTCTCGGAGAGCTCGAACGGCCGGGCCGCGTCCCCTCGCACGTATCCGCCCCGCTCGCGACGATAGTCGTAAACCTTTAAGTAACCGGCATGTTCGCCGCGGACCTCGAGTACATCTCCTTGCCATAGCCGCGTGAGCTCGATGGCGCTCGAGCGCGGCGCGGCGCGCAGCGCGGCGTGGTCCTGGACCACGATGGCGAGCGTCGCCGTCAAGGCGAGAATCACCGGGATGCTCCCGCCTCAGGGTTCACCGAGCTCTGGTCGCCGATGAGGCTCGAGCCGATGAATTTCCCCGCCGCGGGAAGCGGTGCGATGATGACCTGCACCTTGTCGGAAAGCTTGTCCGCCAGGGTCTTCTGGATGAGAAGCGGGTACCGCGCCACCAGCACGCCCTCGCGCTCCATCTGGCCGGCATTCGCCTTGCCCACAAGATCAAGTCGATACGCCTCCGCATCCGCGAGTTTTTGCCGCGAATCGGCTTCGCCCTTCGCCTCGATGCGGCGCGCCTCTGCGGCGCCCTCCGCGGTGCGAATACGCGCGACTTTATCGGCCTCAGCCTCGAGCTGCCGTTGCTCGATCTGCTTCTGCTTGAAGGGCAGGATATGCTTCATGGTCTCCTCCTGCGCGCGCGCTGCGATGACTTGCTCTTGGCCGGCGGCTTCCGCGGCCGTTTGCCGCCGCACCTTGTCAGCTTCGGCCTCGAGCTGCTGCTGCTTGACCTGCGCCTCCTTGAGCTGCAGCGTGTAGTGAACTTTCTCGGTCTCGAGTTCCTCGGAGAGCAGCTTCTCCATGCCGGCGCGATAGTCTGGTGGCAGATCGACTTTCCCTATGTCGACTTCACGCAGCACCAGGCCCATGGCGGTGAATTTCGGCTTGAGCTCCGCGAGCAGCTCCTGCTTTATCTCCGTCCGCCGCTGCGAAAAAATCTCCCGCACGGAGTAGCGGGCAAAGGTGGGATAGACGATCCCCTGAACCGCGGGCGCGACCAGATCCGCGCTGATGTCGTCCGGAAATTCCCTTGTCATCTCCGTGAGGCGGGCAAGGTCCACGGTCCAGCGAACCGTAAGATCGACGCCGATCGACAGACCTTCGACCGACTGGAAAGGGGCCGCGCCGGTCGCGCTCGCACTTTCGGTCGGTCGATACACCTGATCGCGAATCGAGTAGCGCCGCACCTGATGGATTCCGGGCAGTACGAGAACCGTGCCCGAAGTGTAGACGCGCACCGACCCGTCGAACGAGTCGGTGCGCGCCAGAACCTCGCCGCGGCGAACGGAATCAAATGGCGGATGGGTGCACAAACCATAAACAATCAAAACCATCACGGCGGTAATCAGCACGCGCCAACGAAAGCGCCAGAGGTTCGTGGTGAGGGACCGCAGAGCCGACACCAATAACCCACCAAGCCGTCGCACGAACTCGAAGAAGGCATCCACGCCACCAGACATTTTTGCCCCACTCCCGTTGCAGAGCCGGACTGGCCCGACCGGAAGAGTCTCGCAATCCTTTGTGGCGAGCTCGTGGGGCAACTATGGCGGAGTGTGGCAGTGAGGAGATTGCCAGAGGCATCTCCTTCACTCTCTTGTGCTAACCTCCTGAGGTGGGCAGCACGGTACCCGGAGCAATTCGCATCGGCATTGGCGGTTGGACCTACGAGCCCTGGCGGGGCGCGTTCTACCCTGAGACACTCCCGCAGAAACGCGAGCTCGAATACGTCAGCCGCCAACTCACCTCGATTGAGATCAACGGGACCTATTACGGTTCGCAGAAACCCGCGAGCTATGCCAGATGGCGCGATGAAACGCCGGACGGTTTCGTCTTCGCCGTGAAGGCTCCGCGCTTTGTAATGAATCGTGAGGTTCTCGCCAGCGCCGCAAGCACCATTGCGCGATTCTTCGCGAGCGGAGTCATGGAGCTAAAAGAGAAGCTCGGCCCAATCAATTGGCAGTTCCTGCCCACCAAGGAATTCAACCCCGCCGATTTCAAGGCGTTCCTGGAACTTCTGCCGATTGAAGTGGGAGGCCGCCCGCTGCGGCACGCAGTTGAGGTTCGACACGACAGCTTCCGCTCCCCCGCCTTCACAGAGTTGGCGCGCGAACATGGCGTTGCTGTCGTGATCGCGGCGGATTCGGCGTACCCGCAAATCGCCGACGCGACAGCACCCTTCGTCTATGCCCGCATCATGGGAACGCAGGCGAAGAACGAATTGGGCTATTCGGATGCGGCCCTAAGTCTTTGGGCCGCGCGAGCGCGCGCCTGGGCCTTAGGCGCCGCGCCGGACGGACTCGACTACGTCGGGCAACAACGTGCGTACGGCAAGTCCCGCGACGTCTATCTTTACGTGATAAGCGGCGATAAGGTGCGCAACCCGGCTGCGGCGAAGTCCCTCATCCTGCAGCTCAGCAGGCAATAGATGGCCTTACTTCGCTGCTGCGGAAATCGGCACTAGCTGCGCGTTTGAGGCCTCGTTTGCCGCAGCTGCAATGACGTACTTCACGACCAAGCGCGCACTGTAGCGTTTGTCGCCGTCCCAGCTGGTAAACCCTGTGCAAACCTGCTTGGTCTGGTCGGATTCGGCCCGCTCAAATGCCTTGTCCGCGAAGCGCGCCCGACCAATGTCCTGGCCGGCGGCGACTCGACTTTCACTCCAGGGCTGTGTCGAGTCCTCAGGCCGGGCGTACACATCCATGACCGTCACCGCAGCCGATGAAGGCACGCTTGCGCAGACCGTGACCGGTTGTGCGTCTTGTTCGCTACAGGCCGGCGGCGCATCGGCCACGGCGACAGCGCCGGCACGGCACGGCCCAATCGTTGTCGTCACAGTGACGGCCTCGGCGCCCCGGCGATCATCCGCCGCTCGCGCGCTCGAACCATGCTCATTGAGAGCTGCCCGCTCCAGGCGCTCCGCAGTTGCATTGATCTGCGCGAGCTGCGTCTGCAGCTGGCCACGCAGCGCGGCCGACTCGAGGTCCGACTGCCGCACCAAGTATTGCGAGACCGCGAAGCCGCCTACCGCGGCGCCGATGAGTAGCAGACATATCGCGAGCACTGGGCCGCGGCGCGATTTCTTTGTGGAGGGTACACCGCGTGAGCGCTCCGAGGTCTCCTTGCGCCACAGGACGCGCAATTGGATCAAGCTACCGATCACGGTTCCCGCGGCGGCAACCGCCGCTGCGGTCACTTTGTCGTCGAGGTCGAATATATTCAGGGGGACCCCTTAAGTGCTGGGCGCAGGCGCTGCCTCAGCAATCTATCGCTGAACACCGCCTTAGAACTGAGACATGGCTCAGGTTTTTCGGACACCGGCTGCCGCTGAGTGGCGTTGCTGCATAGCGTCAAGACGGACGCAGTTCTCGGAAATCAGCAGCGATGCATGGTTAAGTTCCAACAAGATGGGTGTACGCGGGCGTCGCTCGAATGCCGAAGACTGAACACATTCTGCTCGAGTCAGACACTCGAGAAGTGCCCGACCTTCGGGACGCGCGGACCGTCCACTCACGAATCGAGTTTCGCAGTCGTCTTCGCCGACGCGTTCTGCAGCTTGAAATCATCGACTACTACTATCTTTCCGTACGCTCGCGCTCGCGCACTGGAATGCTCGAGTACGTCCTCGATTTGCGGTTTGTCGATGCGCCACGGCGCTACCGGCATGTCTCATGGCGCTGGATCACCTTTTCCTTGGTATTTGCAGTGCTCGCGGTAGGGATCGCTTCCAGAATCGACCTCTCAGCAATGCGGTGGTGGCAGCGCAATTGGCTTCCGGTGAGTGGCACCCTGATCGGCGTCTGGGCATTCGCTACATTCGTAGCGGTATACAGGACCGCTGAGACAGTCAGTCTGCTCAGCATGCATGGCGCCGCGAAATTGCTGGAATGCAGCGGCGGCCTTGGAACCTTCCGCGTGTTTCGGCCGTTCATGGCACCGCTCGCGGCGCACATTCGGCTTGCCGCGGGGGCGCGCAGGCACACCAAGGCCGAGCACCTTCGCGACGAAATGCGCGAGCATCTGCGCCTCAAGGAAATCGGGGCGCTGTCTCTAGGGGAGTACGAGAAGGCCAAGGCGCGCATCCTCGGCCAACACTCCGGGGCCAGGCAAGCAGCCGCCGCTCAGGGGTCGAGGGAGCCTCCTGTCACCGCAATGCGACAGGTGTCGAAGGGATGAGTATCTGTTCTATTATGCTTTACAATCAAAGCCCTGCGGACGTAAAAGTCGCATTCAATTTCTGTCATCGCGGAGCGATGACCTTCATTACAGCGATAGCCTAGCGAGCTGGTGCCGCCAATACCCGGCAAACGTGCCGTCCTTCGCAAGTGGAGGCTAGATCAACGATGACTGAGGTCTGGACTAAGTGGGAAGGCCAGGTCATCAACGGTGTCTTTCCGCTGCGCCGCTTTGTCCGCGCCTCGGACCACAGCGGGGTATTCCTCACCGAATATGCAGCACAAAACCTGCCCACCGCCGCGCTCAAGTTGATTCCAGCGCTTCCAAAGTTGGCGCACGCACAGCTCTCGCGCTGGTCGACGGCTGCCGCCCTCGCCCATCCTCATCTGATTCGGCTTCTCGAGAGCGGCCGCTGCCAGATCGAAGATCTCGAGTTCATCTTCGTGGTGACGGAGTACGCTGAACAGACGCTCGCACAAATTCTTCCCCAACGTCCCCTCACTGCGGACGAAGTGCAGGAGATGCTGTCTCCAACGTTAAACGCCTTGGCGTTCCTGCACAGCAAGAACCTGGTGCACGGCCAGCTCAAGCCATCGAACTTTCTGGTCGTCGACGATCAACTGAAATTGGCGAGCGATACCATCCGGCCCGCGGGCGAATCCACGGCGATCATCACCGCGCCTTCTGTTTACGATCCTCCGGAAGCAAATGGCGGCAGTTCTTCCGCAGCCGGCGACATCTGGAGCCTCGGCATAACCTTGGCGGAGGCGCTCACGCAGCATCCTGCTTCGTTGCCGGATGGCGGACTCACGTCTGCCTTGGTTGCCGCTGCCGTTCCGTGGCCACTTGTAAATATCGTCCGCCAATGTCTGAACCAAAACCCCGCCGATCGGCCCACGGCCGCGGCGCTCCTAGCCGAGATCAATCCGACGGCACCACTGCCGCAGCAACTCGACTTGATTCCCAAGCCTCGCCTGGGCGAGGCGCCGAGCACTGCCGCTCCGCCAGAGGAATCGCCGCTAAAGCGCTATGTGGTGCTGGCGATGGCAGCGATCTTGGTTCTAGCGGTCGCTGTGTGGGGTGGCTCGCGCCTGCTGAGTTCCAAAACTTCGTTGGCGCCACCCACCGCCGCTGCGCAGAATCCAGAGCCATCTTCGCCCAATCCGCCTACCGCGCCGCCGCCGCTAGAAGCATCGCCATTGGTGATCCATGCGGAAATTCCCGAGATATCGCGCCATGCTCGCGACACGATCCGCGGCCACATCAAGATCGCCGTGCGCGTGACTGTGGATAGCTCAGGCAATGTCGTCAACGAAGTCCTCGAAACCCGCGGTCCAAGCTATTATTTTGCCCGCCTGGCAACGGATGCCGCAAGAAAATGGAAGTTCGTGCCGGCCGATCAGGACTCCCGGAAATGGCTATTGCGATTCGAGTTCGCACGCGACGGCGTCACCGGACACGCCGTCACTTCGAGGTCTTAGTTCAAGGTCTTGCTTTTCGCGCCGGATGGTCGCAATTTGCGCCTATGCGGTTTGCGTACCGCGACCTTGGGAGAACAATAATGCGAATCGATCACCGGCTGCTTTTGAGCTTTTGCATTGGCGTAAGTTTGGGCGTCTGCACCATGCAGTCGCGTGCCGACGAGACTTGCAATTCGCCCTACATGTCCGGCCTGATCAAGGGTCAGGAAGATTTCGTGCACGTCTGGACGCTTGGCGTACCCGGCCTGGGCGACGGATCGGACAAGCTGGTGACCGTCGATGCAAATCCCACATCGCCGTCCTACGGAAAAGTGATCCACAAGATATCCGTCGGCGGCCGTGGTGAAGCGCACCACATGGGGTTCACGGACGATCGCAAATATCTCTGGGCCGGCGGGCTGGACGACAGCAAGATCTATGTATTCGATGTCGGAACCAATCCATCCCATCCAAAGCTCATCAAGACCATCGATGATTTGTCGGCGAAGACCGGCTATGCGGGACCGCATACCTTTTACGCACTGCCCGGACGCATGTTGATCGGCGATTTATCGAACGCCGCGGACAAGAGCGGCGTCACCGGCATGGCGCTGTACAACAACAAGGGCGAATTCATCGCCAAGTACGATATGCCCACCTCCACGATCAAACTGGTCAAAGGCGATGGCTACGGATACGACATTGCGGTAAATCCGGCGAAAAACGCGTTGTTGACCTCGAGCTTCGCCGGCCTGAACAACTACATGCGCGATCTTGGCGAGCTCATGAAGGATGCCGAGGCCATGAAGCACTTCGGCAACACCATGGTGATGTGGAATCTCAAGACCATGCAACCGGAGCAGATCCTCGCAGTGCCGGGGGCACCATTGGAGATTCGCTGGGCCTTGGCAGCGGGTCAGGATTGGGCGATCACGGCCACCGCCCTGACCTCGCAACTATGGCTGGTCAACCGCGACGCTCAAGGAGTCTGGCAGGCGAAGGACGTCGCCGCAATCGGCGATCCGAGCAAGATTCCGCTGCCGGTGGATATTTCAATCACTGCAGATGCAAGGGGTCTGTGGGTAAATACCTTCATGGACGGCACGACGCACTACTTTGATCTGACGGACCCTGCGCATCCGCGCGAGACCTACAGCAAACACACCGGCAGCCAAGTGAACATGGTGTCGCAGAGTTGGGATGGCCGCCGCGTCTACATCACTTCGAGCCTGCTGTCGAAGTGGGACAAAAAGGGCAAGGACAATGAGCAGTTCCTGCGCGCATTTCATTGGGATGGCCGTGAACTCAAACCTGCGTTCGAGATCGACTTCACCGAGGCGCGGCTCGGCCGTCCGCATCACATGAAGTTCGCCGCCAACCCGCCGCACGCGGCATCGCTCACGGTTGCGTCAGTAAACTGATGCGTCGGATCGAGGTGCCGGCGGGCGTTTTTTGTGGACTGTCTCTTGCCGGCCTCATTGGGGTGGCGGGCGCCACAGTCGACCCCGGCAAGGCGACGGCGCCGCGCATGGAATTCTTGCCGCCGCCGCCGGGCAGCTACCAGCTGCAAAAGATCCAGCGCGTCGCCGATGCTGAGTTGCTCGATAGTTCGGGTCATCCCGTCAGGCTTGCGGCACTCACGCAGCGCAAGATCACCCTGCTGACCTTTTTTTACACGTACTGCGCCGATCCTTTGGGTTGTCCGTTCGCGCACACGACGCTTGCCGATCTGCGCGATCGCGTGAGGAGCGACAAAGCGCTCGCCGGAAGGGTGCGTTTCGTCAGCGTCAGCTTGGATCCGACTCACGACACCCCCGCCGTCATCGCGAGTTACAGCAAGGAATTTGCGATTGATCCAAAATTCGACTGGCGTTTCCTGACGGCGCGCCACGTGCCGGAACTCTTGCCCGTGCTCGATGATTTTGGTCAGGATGTCAGCGTGGAAATGGACGAGTCCGGCCATGCAACTCGGACCATGCACCACATGTTGAAAATGTTTCTGATCGACGTCCGCGGCGAAGTACGGGAAATTTACTCGCTGTCCTTTTTGCAACCGCAAGTCATGTTCAACGACATCAAGACGCTGGCGCTGGAAGCGGGCTGACGGGTGCGCAATATGACTCAAATCGGGCAGCCGGCGCAGGCCGGGCGTGACAGCCTGCCGCGACGTGCACCATTTGGCACTTTCCAAGCCGTTTTGTTGACCAACGTCGCAGAGCCCTGCGACCCAATCCGCTAGGGTTACTGGGACGTCCTGGAGCCCGCCTTACACGGAAGAAGCACAATGAACCAGTTGGCGATAATGTTTGCGCGCGCTGCGCCGAACCGCCAGCCCGTTGCCGACGTTTTTGCCCAGGGAATGGCGATGTCGACACTTCGGATGCTGGTGTTCGCCGCAGGCGCCGCCCTGCTGCTTGCGCAGCCGGTGAAATCAGCCGAAGTTCTGCTTTCCTGTGTGCTGCAGTCCCACGGCTCGGGCCATGAGAAGCGCAGCTTCGATATCACCATCGATCAGCAGGCGCAGAGGGCGCAGATCAGCGGCAACTACTCATTGCCTGCGACAATCTCCCAGACCCAAATCTCGTTCTCGGTCAACTTGAGCGGCTCGGTGTTCCAGTACGTTATCGATCGAACGTCCGGATTAGGCACTATCGCCATCAAGGACCAAGTGCTGTACAGCGGCATGTGCACGGTCGCCGATTCCGGGCACCAAGCCCTATAGCAGCTACTCGTCGCTGTCCTTCTTCGGATGCTTGACGTAAAGCATCGCCGGCGGCGGCCGCGAGCCCATCGCGTCGCGCCACAGAATTAGATTGAGCATATTGCTATCCGCCCTGTCCGCATGGCGAAAGTCCATCTTTCCCGACAGACTCGCACCGGGGGCAGCGGCGCTATTCGCACGGTAGATGAGTCCATTTTCGCGGTTGGATGCGTCAGCGTCGAACGCGGGCTGATCGCCCGGCCCGGCGAAAAGGCTGGAGATCAGCGAAGCAAATGCGTCGTTGTTGTTCATCGGCGGAACTTGCAGCAATGTTTCCATGGTCCGCAGCACGCTCACCGTTGAATAGAAGCGGCTGTCAACCACCGCATCCTGACCGTCCTTTGGGTGCGGCGCATACTTGCTGACAACGATGCCGAGGGAACGGTG
>Ga0209139_10000892_pt1 | contig 10769 bp, 6 predicted proteins | sample BogFormECP14_OM3_FD_188246 | JGI IMG/M metagenome (GOLD analysis project Ga0209139, IMG submission 188246) | Bog forest soil microbial communities from Calvert Island, British Columbia, Canada - ECP14_OM3 (SPAdes) (version 2) | ecosystem: Environmental > Aquatic > Freshwater > Wetlands > Bog ...
GGATCGAACGCGTTCCGGAAGTTGAAGCTCACCCCGTTGGTACCGTTGTTTCCCGTAGGACCCTGCGCTCCCACGGGACCGGCAGGCCCAGCCGGCCCCGTCGTTCCGGCAGGACCGGTGGCACCCGTCGCTCCGGTGAACCCGGTCGGACCTTGCGCACCCTGTGGTCCCTGCGGTCCCGCCGGGCCAGTCAGCGCGATTTCCAGTTCAGGCTCATGGCTGGTTGTTGTGTTTTCCTTGCTGTCGAAAGTGAAAGATCCGCTACTGGTTGTCCGGGCCAAAGCGATGCCATCATTCGACTCGGTTCCCTCCACCCAATCCTGAACCAGAGGGGTAATATCGATGAGGACATACTGGCCGGCGCTTGAGGTGGTCAAAGCAACGGGACGGCCTCCAGTCGCCGATGTTCCCAGCACTGGAGCGTTGTTGTACGTCAGTGTGGTCTCGCCCAGGAGTTGTTCAGCTGGTAGACATCGAAGCTGCCGGCCGTTGACACCGAATTGACATGGAGGCGTAGCGTGGCCTTGCTCACGCTGATTCCTGCTGGCAGCGGTGCCAGATTGAACTGAATGTAGACGTCATTGCCCGTCCCGACCACCAAAGTCGTTGCCCCGCCGTAGTTCGTTGATGGCGATCCGCTGGAGGAGTAGGTATCCGCTTTTGGCGGTCCCGATTGAGCGATGCTGAGGGTCGACAAGGAAAACAGCAAGAACAACACTAGAATAGGAAATCGGAAAAAACAGTGTTGGTTCACGGTATCACCCCGTAGTGCTTGACGGTCGGAGTTAGGGAGATTGCTGGGGCGTTTCTGAGTAACGCACGGCTATCCGTTCGGATCCCTGTTGTTTCTGAGGCTAGACTGAACGCACAATTTGACAGGGTAGCTGATAGGATAACGATCGAAATACACAGACTTCGAGACGAAGGGACCATTGCAACCTCTTTCTTGCTTGGTCCGCAATTTTGTTATTCGCGGTTCGAATTGGGAGGGGCCCAGCGGAGGACCCAAGTAAAGCACGGCTATTTCCCAATGGTCAAGTCACGGTTCTCCTAGGAACTCGTTGAAATTCGCCTGATGGCGGCGTCTTTTCTGGCGATTTTCGTTTCTTCCCGTTCGAAATCTGTTTGAAGTGCGGTTCCGGCCGGTGTTTATGGGGTGCGAGCCTCGGGGGAACATCCCCGAGGCTGGCAACCGCAGTTCAGGCACACTGCTCCGGAAGCGTGTGCGGTGGTTGAGACATCAGTCTCGGCAGCCGGATCAGGTTGTGCGCCGCACAACTGAAGACGAACAGCCAGTCCACTTTCTCCAGGCCTCGCAGCTTGACCTGGCGCAGCGGCCCGGTCTGCTTCAGCCATCCGAAGCCTTTTTCGATCAGCCAGCGCCGGCTCAGGCTGATGGCATAGCCGGGCTGACGCGTGGTTCTGCGGTCCAGGTTGCTGGTGCGGCCCTTGTCGTTCTTCGTAACATGCGGCGTCACGTTTAACACCCGCACTGTACCCACAAAATCCTTGCTGTCATAGGCCTTGTCGGCGCCCACGGTGATGCGGCGGGAACGGCCCTCTTGCTTCTGCGCAAGCATCAGCAGCGCGGCATCGCGCTCCGCGTATCCATCGGCGTGCGTCACCATCGCCGCAGTCACTCAGGATGACAAAATAGGTCTGAGGGTTTTGGCGGAGGATAGTTGGACGAGAAAACGCGAGAGAAGATCGTAGCTTCTTTTGAAGAAGCTATGCGTAAAACCGGAGCGAAGAGCTACGAAGAAGGAATTGAGACTACAGCGAAACTGTTGCGGTTCGTGAGTGACGGACTGGACGCGATACGCACACCCGACACATTGAGGGAGACTCTCGATAGCCTGCCGCCCCTTTCAAGGCGCGATAGGACGGCCAACTTGCAATCCGACTAAAATGGTCTTAGATTAATTAAGACCAAACTAATCGCATATAGGTCGTTGCTTCGCGATGAAGTAGTTCGGTCAGAAAATGTGACATTTTGCACCAGATCCCCGCGTGCAACTCTGGCCGAGTTCGCGAGGACCTGGCGCCTCTACAGGCCCAGTGGACTGCAGATTCCTATCACTATAGGTTTTTAGCGGCTCCGCCATCAACCCCTGGCTGCTCCCCGGCTGTCAGACGGAGACATTCGCTATGGATCATCCAAAGAATCATTTTCAAACTGGCGACGCAGGCCTGCGCCGTCGTCGCAGCCGTTCGCGCAGCCGCTGGCTCGCACTCGGAACTGTTACCGCATATGCTGCTGTCGCATTCGCACGGCCAACTCCGCAGCAAAGCGCTTCCGCTTTGCCCGCCGACCCGAAGCAATCATCCGGCACTCAGAACTTGACCGTACGTCGCTTCAATATCCCAGCCGGCTCGCTTGATGTCGCCGTTGCAGCCTTCGAGAGATTTACGGGGGTGCATGTTACGCTTTCCATTCCTTCAGAGACGATCCCGGGTTTCCGATCGCCGGGAGTCGCTGGTTTGTACAGCGACAGCCAGGCAATGAATCTGCTGCTGACGGGAACCGGTCTGTCCTCACAGGCACAGGGCGACGGAAGCATGTTGATTGCGGTCACTGCGAAGGAAGACGTCGTAGTTTCAGCCCAGAACTCTCTTCCGCAGATCGAGCTCGACCGCTATCCGATGCCGCTGCTGGATACGCCGCAATCCATCACCGTCATCTCGAAGCAAACGATGCAGGAGCAGGCCTCCACCACGCTACGCGATGTGCTGCGCAACGCTCCCGGCATCAGTCTCGCTGCAGGAGAAGGTGGCTCGCAGGGCGACAACCTCACGCTGCGCGGCTTTACTGCCCGCAACGACATTTTCCTCGACGGCATGCGCGACTTCGGCTCCTACTATCGCGACCCATTTAACTATGAGGCTGTTGAGGTGCTCGAAGGTCCGTCCTCTGTTACTTTCGGCCGAGGTTCCACCGGCGGCGTCATCAATCAGGAATCGAAGCAGCCTGAGCTGCACCCGTTCACTGTGATCGAAGGCGACCTCGGTACTGACATTACGCGCCGCTTTACCGCCGATTTCAACCAGCCTCTGCCCAAACTGGCCACCGGAGCAGCTGTGCGCCTCAATGTCATGGCGCACGACGCAAATGTGGCCGAGCGCGATGTGACCGAGAACAAGCGCTTCGGCATCGCGCCCGAATTCGCACTCGGTTTGGGAACGCCGAACCGGCTGCGCGCGAACTACTTCCATTTCAACGAGAACGATATTCCCGACTACGGGATTCCCTGGTACTTCAACCACCCAGCAGACGTTCCGCGCCACAACTACTACGGATTCCACAGCAATTTACTCGACACCAACGTCAACATGGGAACCCTCAAAGCCGAGCACGACATCGACGGCTGGGCCACCCTGCGGAACACCATTCGCTACGATAACAGCGAGCGCCACGCTCGCATCACCGAGCCGCAGGTCAACACTGCCACATCGGGTGCCATTACACCTGCAACCCCGCTCGATCAGGTTCAGGTGAACCGCAATCAGCTTGCTACCTATAGCAACGAAAGCTTTCTCTGGGATCAGCTCGACGCCACCGTTCACGCCAACACTTTTGGCATCCGGCATGTCGCTGTCATCGGTGCAGAAGGCGGTCGCGAAACCTCCGATCCGAAGCGTCCGACCTTCAACTATGTGAACGCAGCCGGACAGACGATCAATACCGTGCCGACTGCAAATCTTCTGCGGCCGAATGAGGACCAGAGTTTCTCCGGAACATCCGCTCCGTCGAGCGACGTACACGTTACCTCAACCAGCTACGGGATCTACCTGCTCGACACGATGCAGTTCGGACGGCATTGGGAAATTACCGGTGGGGCTCGCTTTGACCGTTTCAACACGGATGAAAAGAGCATCGCCTATCCCACGCCGAAACAATCCGCTCCGGGTGGCCCGGTGACGCAGGGACCGCCAACCGTTACCTATCCGTCGCGGCTCGACCGCAAGCCCAGCTGGCGCGGAGCCATCACTTACAAGCCGCGCGAAAACGGCAGCATCTATTTCGGCTACGGCACCTCGTGGAATCCGTCAGCGGAAACCCTTGCACTGACCGTAGGACCGAACGGCACAGGCACGGCGAATCTTGCGCCCGAATTCAACCGCTCTTACGAAGTCGGCAGCAAGTGGGACTTCAACCAGTCGCGTCTGTCGCTGCGCGCAGATCTCTTCCGCACAACCAAGGACAACGCCCGCGAAGCCTCGCCAACCAACTCGCTGGTGTACGTCCTTGCCGGCACGCAAAGAGTGGACGGCGCCGAGGTTGCCGTTACCGGCCGCATCAACAGCCAGTGGCGCGTGCTCTCCAGCTATACACACATGCATAGCGAGGTTGTGGATTCCCAATATTATCCGCAGTCAGTAGGCTACAAACTCGCCAACGTTCCCGACAACCTCTTCAACCTGTGGACAACATATCAGCCGACAAGCCGCTGGGTGATGGGTCTGGGAGGGAACTTCGTCGACAGCCGCACGGCAAGTTCAACTGTGCCTCTCGATCCAACCACCGGCCTGATAAAGCAAGTGCCCAGCTACTGGCTCTTCAATGCCATGGGCAGCTACTCGCTTGGCGAGCATGTTTCACTGCAGGCGAATATCTTCAATTTGGCCAACCGCAATTACATTGACGAGATTCATCCGGCGCACATCGTGCCGGGTGCCGGGACCTCTGGGCTCTTCGGCCTGAATTTCAAATTCTAGATAGACGACTGACGGGACAGAGCCGCAGTGTGCGGCCCTCTGCGCCTGTGAAAAAGGAATACGCAACCATGTTGATTACAATTCCAAATGTTCTTGATGCGGCGCAGATTGAACATGCACGCAAACTGCTTGCCGAAGCCGACTGGGTGGATGGACGCGTGACCGCGGGCCACCAATCGGCCCTCGCCAAAGACAACATGCAGCTGTCAGAAGACCACCCGGTAGCGCAGCAACTGGGCGACATGATTCTGCAGGCGTTGGGTCAGAATCCGCTCTTCATTTCCTCTGCTTTGCCCATGAAAGTCTTTCCACCGCTGTTTAACAGCTACAGCACCGGCCAGAAATTCGGCATTCATGTCGATAACGCGATCCGCCATGTAAAAGGCAGCTCGCACCGCGTGCGCAGCGACCTTTCCGCGACACTCTTCCTCACGCCACCCGAGGACTACGACGGTGGCGACCTAGTCATCGAAGACACCTACGGCGTACACACCGTAAAACTGCCGCTCGGCCATATGGTGCTCTATCCCTCGTCGAGTCTTCATCGGGTCGAGCCCATTACGCGCGGCCGTCGCGTGAGTTCTTTCTTCTGGATTCAGAGCATGATCCGCAGTGACGCGCAGCGGACGCTGCTCTTCGATCTGGACAACGCAACTCAGCGCGTCAATGTCGAGATGCCGACCAGTCCCGCCGCCGTGCAGCTTACGGGCATCTACCACAACCTTCTACGCCAGTGGGCGGAGGTATAGAGCGTGCGGAGAGTGCTCTTCTGGATGCACCTAGGGGCTGGCGTTCTGGCAGGCATCCTGATCCTCTTCTTTTCGATTACCGGCTCATTGCTGGCATACCAGCGGCCTATCCAGCACGCTATGGACAAGCGGTACTACCGAACAGCGCCTGTTCCTTCAAGCGCGACCCGCATGCCGCTTGAGACTTTGATTGCGAGCACTGAGTCCGCTGCGCATGCGCCGGTTGAGGCGGTGACCGTTCATCCTGAGGCCGCTTCTCCGATCGAGATGCAGACGGCGAATCGCGAGATCTTTTTCGCAGATCCATATACGGGTTCGGTGCAGGGTCCAGTCTCGCCGCGATCGCGCGCATTCTTTACGCAGATCATAGCGCTGCATCGCTGGTTCGGCCTGAGCAACGCGAGCCACTCTACAGCGACAACGGTGAAGGGCGCCGTCATGATCCTGTTTCTGTTCCTGGTACTTTCGGGAGCCGTTCTCTGGATTCCCGGACGCTGGAATCGCCACACGATTCGCACCGGAATTGTTCCGCGCTTCGACACTCACGGCCGCTCCCGCAACTACAACTGGCATAAAGTGACGGGCTTTTGGCTTTTTCTGCCTCTGGCTTTGTTGGTGGTTACCGGCATCATCATGGCCTATCCGTGGGCGAACGCTCTGCTCTTTCGCCTCGCCGGAAGCCCGGTGCCGATGCGCAATGCGGCCAGACAAAATTCACGCCATCACGCGAGTGTTGTGCCCGGCCATCTCGACGAGGCCATCGCCCAGGCAGTCAGTGGTGTGGGCGGCTGGCAGAGCGCCGCTTTTCGTCTCGGTCAAAATCCGAGCGAATTGAACATTACTGTCGATCGCGGTGACGGCGGACAGCCGCAAAAGCGTGAGCAGGTCTTCGTTGATGCATCTACCATGCAGGTGCTGCACCGCGTGCCGTTCGCGGAGCTGAGTCGCGGGCAACAATGGCGCAGTTGGGTCCGCTTCATACATACCGGTGAAGCAGGCGGCTGGTGGGGCCAAACCGCAGCGATGGTGACAGCTCTTGGAGCGATCATGCTCTCCATTACAGGTTTTTTGTTGTTCTTTGCTCGGCTCCGAAGGTTGCGCGGTTAGATATGGTTTGGTCTAGGGGACGACGGGGAGACTGATGAGGCTGGCTTGTCCGGGCGTGTGCCAGATGCGCTGCGTTGCTTTCTGATAGTCCGCCGGTTTTGCATCGAAGATGTTCGGCACAAAGGTCTGCGGATTGCGGTCGTAGAGTGGGAAGAGGCTGGACTGCACCTGGACCATGATGCGATGCCCCGGTTCGAAGACGTGATTCACCGTCGGAAGGCCGAAGCGGTAGAGCAATGGCCTGTCGGGTGTGATGGCCTCGCCATGTTCGAAACTGGTGCGGTAACGGCCGCGGAAGATGTCGAGCGAGATGGCTAGTTCATAGCCGCCCATTGCTGGCTGTGAAGGAACGGTGCCGGGGTAGACGTCGATGAGCTTAACGACCCAGTCGCTGTCGCTGCCGCTGGTTGAGGCGTAGAGGTTCACTTCGGGCGCGCCGCTCAGGCGAAGTGGCTTTGTAAGAGGCTCGCTGACGTAGGTCAGCACGTCTGAACGGTCATCGACGAAGCGCTGATCGTTGACCAGCCAATATCTCCAGGCGTCTTCATCGCCGGCGAAGACTGGTCGCGGGCGGTAGGGCACGGGCTTTGAAGGATCGGATACGTACTCGTCGTATTTTGCTGTCGCAGTGTCTGGCGCATTGAAGGACAGGCCGCCATTGGCAGTGAGATAGAGCGGCTGCGATTTATTCGAGCAGTTCGCATCGCAGCTCAGCGGCCAGGATTTCAACTTGTCCCATTGATTTTCGCCGGTGTTGTAGATGAAGACTGGAGGCGTGTCTGCCTTGGGCGCGCCGTCGAGTAGATATTGATTAAAGAATGGGAGCAGCACGTCGCGACGGAACTGGAGCGTGGTATCGCCGTCCCAGCGCAGCGGTCCGAGGGTGAAGCCTTCGTAATTGACCTGGCTGTGCCGCCACGGGCCCATGACGAGGTAATTCATGTTGTTGTTTGTGTCTTTTGGCTCGACGGCTTCATAGCTGTGAATTGCGCCCCACATGTCTTCCTGGTCCCACAGGCCCTGCAACCACATGGTGGGAACTTTGAGCGGCACCTTTGCCATGATTTTGTCGAGAGCCTGTCCTTGCCAGAAGTCATCGTAGGCGGGGTGTTCGTCGACCTTGTGCCAGAAGGGAAGCTGATCGAGGCCGCCGTAGCGGGCGAAGTCGCCTGCCGAGCCTTTTTCGAGGAAGTTGGTGTAGTCGTCATGGTCCATGCGCGGTATGGCTTCACCTGACCCACGTACCGTAGTCTGCTCGGTGAAGTAGTCGAGGTTGATTTCGCGAAAGGCACCGTAGTGGAACCAGTCATCGCCCATCCAGCCGTCGATCATCGGACTCTCGGGCGCGGCGACTTTCAGGGCTGGGTGCGGATCGATGAGCGCCATGACGACGGTGAAGCCCTCATAGGATGAGCCGAGCATGCCTACTTTGCCGTTTGATTCGGGTACGTTCTTTACCAGCCAGTCGATGGTGTCATAGGCGTCTTTGGTGTCGTTGGGGCCGTTCGGATTTAACGGGCCGGTTGGCGGAGGGGTCATGACGTACTCGCCTTCGGAACCGTACTTGCCGCGCACGTCCTGGAAGACGCGGATGTAGCCGGCCTTGACGAATACATCGTCGCCCTGCGGCAGCTCGTCGAGCATGTGCGGCGACTCGTTGCGCTGCGTGCGGCCTGCGGCGTTATACGGCGTGCGGGTGAGCAGGATGGGAGCGTGCGACGCGCCTTTGGGAATCACGATGACGGTGTAGAGTTTCACTCCGTCGCGCATGGGGACCATCTGGACGCGCTTGACGTAGTCGTAGTCGGTTTTCGGTGGCGTAAATTTCGGCGGGATGTCCGGGGTCATCGGGCTGGTCTGTGCGTGAAGAGAGAAAGGTGAGATGGCCAGGACAACGGTGGCAATGGCAGAGCGGCAGGAAAAAATCATGTGGCAATTCCTCATCTTTGCAGCGCAGGAAAGACACGCGCCTCCGTAAACGGCGGCTGGATCAGCGTTGTGATTCTGTTGTTGCGAAGTATATCAAGCCAGATGCGCGTCTCAGTGCGCGGCGGTCGAAGTCTGCATCAGGCGTGGGCTCAAACGCTGCAAGGGCTGGCCCTTCGGCGTGAAATAGGTATCGATGAGGAACGAGATAAATCGCTGCGTGAAGATGGTGCTGTGGTCGGGCACTACGTCCGTGTCGATTTCCATCAGCCAGTAGGGCGTGCCGTTGCAGCGGTTGGGGCGCTCCTGAACGGCGAAGCACGCACCAGTGTCGGCGAGGCGGAATGTGCTGACAATGTCGAGGCCCTGCTTGTTGAAGAGGTCGCGGTTGCATTGCGCGATGGCATTCGGGTCTTGGATTGTGATCTTCTGACCGGTGGAGGAGACCTGCATCTGAGTTGCGCCAATTGCCTTGAGCATGAGGTGGCTCTGCAGGATCGGCATATGTGGCGCGGTGCTCATGTAATAGGAGCTTTGGTCCACTGCGCCTTCTGCTTTTGTGTTCAGCTCCCAATGCGCATGCTGCTGGTTATGCGGATCGAAGCAGGCGAGGTCGTACTTCTTGTTCGGCTCCTGATTCAGAGTACGGAAGCTTCCTGAGCCTTTGAACTGCAGATCGGGCCACCAGTGTCCGATGGGCATGGCAACTTTCGTAGCGAGATCGGTGGTGGATGTAAGTGATACGAAAAGGGGCCGGTCATCTGACTGGTTTGACGTGGGAACAGCTGCTCTACCTTCCGCTGCTTCGTTCTGCACTGTGGGCTGATAGCTGTATCCGTTGTAGGTCAGGAAATCGAGCATTTGCTTGGCTTCGGTTGCGGCGCCGGCTGGATTGATGAAGATGACGAGATCGGCGCGGGCGTCAGTTGCGAGCTTGGCGGCTACAGCTTTTTCAGTGGCTTCCTGCGAACCCTTTGGGGCTGCGTTTGCTTCCTGAGTAAAGATCGTTGTCTGCGCGATCTGGCTCGCGGTTGCTTCGCTGAGCGTGCGTTCGAGCAGAAGGCCTCCAAACGAGTGGCCAATGTAGATGGCTAGCGCGTGCTCGTTCTCATGCGTGCGCGTGGCGATCTGCGTGAGCGCGCTTGAGAGCGATGCGCCGGGAACGCGGGTCGCCGTGGCTTCGCGGTTGTAATACGAGAGCTGCTGCTGCACGGGCCAGGAATCTTTAATCAGATTGCCGCGCCAGCCGACGAAGATGCCGATGACGTGATGGCTCTTTCCAAAGCGCCGGTAGACTTCCTGCAATGCAGCTTTGAAACCGGCCACGTTGCTGTTGGTTTCGGCGGCGTTGTTCTTCCAGCCGTGCACGAAGGTGATGACGATGGGATCATTGCCTGGTTCGGTCTTCGCGAGGTCGTTGGCCTGCCGGATTACACGCAGCGCGTTGTCTACTTCAACTTTGTCGAAGAGCTCGCCCATGTCGTCGACTTCGATGAAGGCGAGGCAGATGGGAGTCTCGGCGCTGAGGCAGGGCTTTTCCTGCGATGCGATGGCGACGGTCGTTGTTGGAAGCGGGTTGGGAGGCTCGGGTGGCACGACGATCGCGGATTTTGCGACGCGATACGACTGCAGGGGAACGTGGCAGCCCTGGAGCACTGGCAAGAGGGCGATGGTCAGGAGGAGAGATTTTGCGAGTTTCATGGCTGGCCTCCTGCGCCTGATTTTGGCTGGTTGCCGCGGCGGAAGATGGCTCCGAGCAAGTTGGTGATCTCCGGTTTGTATTCGGTGTAGAAGCTTGAGAGAACGGCGGTGCCGAAGGCTCCCGCGGCGCGCTGGCCCACCTGCGGGAAGGTGTTTTCAGCCGCGGGATACCAGGGATAGCCTGCGTAGGCTCCGCCGAATTCTCCGGCAAAGCGTGAGAAGGCGGGGATGCGGCGGCCGTCTCCGGTCTTGGTGGAGTGGCGCACGGTGATCACGTCATACCAGACGTGGCCGAAGCGCTGCCACCCGTCGTGCGTCAGCGCATCGAGGCTCTCGTCGGAAGGATTGGTGCAGGGCGCGGCCATCTCCGGCGAGCGGCGCATCGTCATTCCGCAGATAGCATTTCGGCGGCGGCGAATGACGTTGGGATCATCGCGATAAGCGAGGAAACGAGGGTCGTCGTTCAGGATAGTGCCGACGAGATACTCCGCTGCACCCTTGCCGACGGTCTGCGTATAGCGCGAGCCGACACGCATGCCGTAACCCCACCAGGTGCGCTTCCATTCTGAC
>Ga0209139_10000894_pt1 | contig 10746 bp, 10 predicted proteins | sample BogFormECP14_OM3_FD_188246 | JGI IMG/M metagenome (GOLD analysis project Ga0209139, IMG submission 188246) | Bog forest soil microbial communities from Calvert Island, British Columbia, Canada - ECP14_OM3 (SPAdes) (version 2) | ecosystem: Environmental > Aquatic > Freshwater > Wetlands > Bog ...
GGTGTCCAGCCGATAACCTGATCCACTGGCGGTCAACGCGGGGGAATGGGGTGTGTCTGGCGGTGTCAGCACGCGGCGCAGCGACATCGCGAATTTAACGGCTTCGCTCGTCGTTCCGATGGGATCGCCGACAAACCGGCCGGCGAGGCGGACGGTCTCGCGCAGCGCGTCCGCGGGAGCACCGGCGATCTTGCCTGCCAACCGGTTTACCAGGAGGCCCTCCGGTGATTCCGCCCGTCGCGGCTCGGGCATCGGCCGATCGTCGGCGGGTCCGGGATCCTGGCTGTGCCCGTGAGCCAGGTCCAGCAATTGCAGCAGACCGATTCCGTCGCTCAGACTGTGATGCGGCTTGAACAGGTAGGCGGCCCGACCTTCGGTTATGCCGAGCACTAGCAGCGCCTCCCAGGGTGGACGCTCGGGATCTAGCGGGCGCGCAGCGAACTGGGCGGCCAGATCGTGCAATTCGGCCATTGACCCGTCGCCCGGTAGCCGCACTCGCTGCAGGTGGTACTCCAGGTCGAAATGCGGGTCGGGTGACCATGCCGGTGCAACCAAGGGCACCGCCGGCTCGACGACCCGTTCCCGCAGCCGCGGCACTCGCTGGGTAAACCGATCATGGGCGGCCACCAATCGATCCCAATCGGGCTCAGTGTCGAGCAACTCGACCATGACACCGGTCGACCGCGTTCGGTAGTCGCCACCGGTGCGCCACATCAATGCTTCCCACGCGCTGAGGTCTTGTCCCCCTCCCCACGAGGCAAGCGTGTCGTCGTCGGCGTTAGGCATGGTGATCGCCCATTTCGGTTGACACTGCTGCGTGGTCCACGGCGTTTGTCACTTCGAGTATCAGCCTCGCGACCGCGGCCGGGTCGTCGGACATTGGGACATGTCCAACGCCGTGAAGGTGGATCAGCTCCGCCCCGGGCAGCCGTTCTAGCATCGGCGCGCCGAAACCGTCGAACGGCAACACCCGGTCCTGGCCGGCCCACACCAGCCGGACGGGGTAGTCCCGAACAGCTGGCAGGGGCTGTACCTGCTGAATCGGGAATTCCCGAAGTAGGGGACCGACTACCGGCGCCAGGCCCCCGGCCCGAATGGAAGCCGCCAGCGCCTCGGGTAGGACGCGATCCGGGTGCGCGACCTGCCCGGCTAACAGTGATCGGCGCAGCACGCCGTTTGCCGCGATCGCGTCGGCGCGTGACGCGTAGCGACTGAGCGCGCCGAGCGAGAGCCGTACCCCGGTTGCCCGTAACTCAATGCTGCGCTGTGAGCGCCAGGCCCCTGGGGGGCTGAATAACACCAGGGATCGCGCCCGGCCGCGGCGCGCGAGCTCGATTCCGATCCTCCCGCCCAGGGAATTGCCGGCGATGTGCACTTGCTGCAGACCCAGCTGGTCGAGATCGTCCTCGATGCGGTCGGTCAAGGCCTGAATCGAGGGCGCAGTTTGTGGATCCAGTGGCGGGCCGCCGCCGTGGCCGGGCAGCGTCAGCGCGATCACGTCATGGTGGGGTTCGAGATGTGGCAGCACTGGCGACCAGACCCGCCAGATGGCGCCGATGCCGTGGAGCAACAGCAGGGGCGTTCCGGTGCCAGCGCGGTGGCTAGGGGTCAGTTCCAGCACGGGGAACATCGCGCGAGGTCGCCGGTGTTCGCGCCGGGCACGTGTAGCAACCGCGGCCACGGCGCTGCCGGCCAGGAGCGCAGTGGCCACGGTGGTTGCCCGTCGCCGCCTGTTGTTCGTCATTGTTGTCTCAGAACTCGAATCAGGGTGTCAGCACGGCCTTGAGGACCTCACCGCGGTGCTGGGCCTCGACCGCTTCGTTGATCTGGGCCAACGGCATCGTGGTGATCAGCTTGTCGAACGGGAACTTGCCGTCATCATGCAGAGCAAGCAAGTAGGGAATGAACGTCTGCGGGTCGGAATCGCCCTCGACGATGCCCCGGATGGTGAGTCCGAGCAGCGGCGGCTGGAATAACCCGACCGAAAACACGGCCTGCGGGTCGGCAGGCACACCAATTAACCCGAGCACGCCGCGCATCCCAAGGGACGCAAGCAGCTGCTCTACGACGGATGTTACCGCGGTGGAGTCGACGGCGTAATCGGCCCCTGCGGGGGCGATTTCACGGATCTGGTCGGCCAGTGGACCGGCCTGCGGGTCGACGACGTGTGTGGCGCCGAGTTCGAGAGCGAGCGACCGCCTGCTCTCGTGTAGGTCGACCGCGATGATCGACGAGGCATCACGAACTGCGGCCGCCATGACGGCCGATAGCCCAACTGCTCCCGCACCGGCGACTATCACGGTCGTCCCGGGGCGTACGTCGATTGAGTTGAAGACTGCGCCGGCCCCGGTCTGGATGCCGCAGCCAAGCGGGCCGACGAGCTCGAGCGGAGCGCCCGGCGGGAGCTTGACCACGTTGCGCTCGTGAGCCAGCGCGTGCGTCGCCAGTGACGACTGGCCGAAGAAGTTGGCTCCCAATTTCGTTCCGCCAGCGGCTAACCCTGACGAACCGTCGGGACGCACCCCGCTGAAGTTGTATTCCAGGAAATTATGGCAATACGCCGGCTCTCCCTTACTGCACCCCGGGCAGGCGGCGCAACTATTGAAACTGATCGCGACGTGATCGCCAATAGCGACAGTCGTTACCTGCTCACCGACCGCCACCACGGTTCCGCTGCCCTCATGACCCAGCACGCCGGGTAACGGAAACGGTAGGTGCCCGTGCTGGACGGCGATGTCGGTGTGACAGATGCCGGCTCCGGCGATCTCTACCACGACTTCGTCGGGGGCTGGATCTTGAAGCTCCACTTCGGTGAGGGTGAACGGCGCACCGATCTCCTGAACCACAGCGGCTGAGATCTGCATCCGTGCCCCTTTTCTTTCCGGCGGCGGTGGGTCCGAACTGGCTCTGCTCGCGATTAACACCCGAGCCAGTCGAAGTCGGATTCAACTGCGCTGATCCCGATGGAGCGAGTGTGGCCGAACTGGCGGAGCGGGCGCGTCACCACATCGGGCGGTTCTCTACCCCACAGAAGGGGTATTTCGCTCCAATACCCTTGGCCGCACGATTTTGACTCTTCATAGTGAGATGGCCAGAGCCAAGGTGACTGTTGCAAGCTACCCGCCCCGATAGCGTGCCGGTGTGCCCGCCGTCCCAAACTCCAGGCATGCGGGCGCGGTGTCGGGGCCGGGTTTGCGGTCAACGGAGACCGCATTCCCGCAGCACGGCCGTCACGACGGCGACGCAGGGGAGGCGAAGTGAGAATCGCAGTAAGCCCACCAGCTGCGCCGGGACGAGAATGTGCGTCCGAGCCGAGGCAAGATGTGGATGCTCAGGGGGTGCGTCGAGGACAACGGGGTCCTCGAGGCAGCTCACGACGCTGGCAGCGTGATGTGAGATGACCAGCACTACGCCGCCGCTGATAACGGTCGACGAGCTCATCGAGCAGATCAAAATGGCGCCTGACGGTCCGAAAGTCGCCGCGTTCTTTGACTTTGACGGAACCCTGATTGACGGCTACTCGGCCGGCGCGCTCTACGCTCATCGCGCCCGCAATTTTGAACTCGGACCAGATGAGTTCGTGCGCACACTGCGTTCCGCGCTCGGGGGGCCCCTCGACGAAGTCGCGTTCGAAGACCTACTGGTGCAAGGAATCCGTGGCTGGGTGGGCCGCACCGAAGACGACCTGATGGAGCTCGGAGAGCAGCTCTTCACCCAAGAAATCGCCGGGTCGCTCTTTTACGGGGCGTGGCGATTGGTACGCGCCCACCAAAACCGCGGCCACACCGTTGTGGTCGCCACATCGGCGACGCGGATGCAGGCGCAGCCGATGGCCCGCGAACTGGGTATCGAGCACATCTTGTGTACCGAGCTCGAAACCGAGCAAGGCGTGCTCACCGGGGAGCTGGCAGGTCGTACGCTGTGGGGCGATGGTAAGGCCGCTGCGGTCAAGGAATTCGCTAGACGGCAACGTATCTCATTGAGAAACTGCTACGGCTATGCCAATGGCGATGAGGACATCGCGATGCTCGACACCGTTGGATTCCCGCATCCGGTCAACCCGGCGCCGCTCCTGGCCGAACACGCCGCGGAGCACGGCTGGGATGTCGTGCGGTTCCGGGGCAAACGTGGCCGACTACACCCTGTGGCGCTGGCCCGGACGACAGCGTTGTACGGCAGCTTCGCCGCGGCGGCGGGCGCCGGAGCGATCGTCGGAGTATTGACGAACGATAGCCGCGGTGGTGTGGACCTGGCCACGTCCCTGTTCGGCAGGGCCGCAGGCCAATTCGGCAATATCAAGATTGACGTCGTCGGGCGGGAGCACACCACGCACCGGCCGGCCGTGTTCTTCATCAATCACCAGAGCACGCTGATTGACGCGCTTGTCACCTCCAACGTCGTGCAGCGGGGGTTCACCGTTGTGGCGAAGGCCGAAGTAAAGCAGATACCCGTGCTAGGACCTCTACTCACGCTGGCCGACGTGGCGTTCCTCGACCGCGCCGACACGTCGAAGGCCATCTCCGCAATGCAGCCGGCGATCGACAAGCTGAGCAAAGGCGTTTCAATCGTGATTTCGCCAGAAGGCACCCGGTCGCTGAGCCCCCGGGTCGGGGCTTTCAAAAAGGGGGGCTTTCACCTGGCTCGTGACGCCGGAGTTCCGATCGTTCCGATTGTGATCCGCAATGCCGGCGAAATCATGTGGCGCAATGCAAAGGTGGCTCAGGAAGGCACGATCGAAGTCGTTGTCCACGAGCCACTTCCGACTGTCAACTGGACGAAAGCCGATCTCGATGAGTGGGTGCCGCGAATGCGCCAACTCTACGTCGACACCCTCGACGATTGGCCGGGCAGCCAGGTGGGCAAGCGCTGGTCGGAGATGATCGCGAAGGCGTCGGTGCGGAAATGACGGTGCTGGCGGATCGGCTCGCGCGGCTGCTACGCGCGAACGGGTCCGCCGCCACGCAGTCTCCGGATGAGGCCGACACTCTACTCAGTTCCAACGAATTTTCCACAAGCACAGCAGAATTGGCGTCGCAGCTGGGTCGCGACGTGGCCGACGTGCGGGCTGAGGCGACTGCCTACGTGCGCGAGATGGCAGCAACCCATGTCCCGGGCGTCGTGCGGGCCTGGGAGACCTGGTCTTCATGGATGGTTCGTGGATTCCAAGTTGTCGTCGATGACGACGATCTTGCCAAATTGCGAGAACTCGACCGCGACCACGCCTTGATCTTCTTGATCTCGCACCGCTCGTACCTGGATCAGTTCTCGTTTCCGCCACGCCTTACGCGGGAGGGCATTTCGCCGACGTTCGGGCTGGCTGGCGCGAACCTTAACTTCTTTCCCCTGGGTACGATCGCGCGGCGCAACGGGTTCATCCCGGTGCGACGCTCGACGGGGGATGTGCCGGTATACCGATTGGCCCTGCGCGCGCTCGTTGGCCAGATGGTGGCCAACGGCCGCAACCTCATTTGGTCAATCGAGGGCGGCCGGTCACGCACTGGCAAGTTACGGCCGCCGCGATACGGGTTGCTGCGGTATGTGACCGACGCGGTCGAGTCGGTCCGATCGGAGCGCACCCTCGCTGTACCGGTCTCTATCCTTTTCGACCAATTGCCGCTGCACGAAGTAAAACTGATGACGGAAGAGTCGCGCGGACTACCGAAGAGGCCCGAGAATGCACGCTGGCTACTCAGTTACGCGCGCGGTCTGCGGCATCGATTGGGACGCATATACATCAACTTCGGGTCCCCGGTCGCGTTGTATGAGCGAATGGCTGAGTTGCGCGGAGAGGGCCTGAACGACCGGCAGGTGGTCGAACGAATCGCGTTGGAAATCTGCCACCGGCTAAATCAGGCCACGCCGGTGACCGCGACGGCGGCCGTGTGCGTTGCGATGCTCGGCGCAGACCGCGCCCTGACCCTCGACGAAGTGTGCGCCACCGTCGCACCGCTGGCGCAGTACTTGCACGACCGCGACTGGCCCGTCGCTGGGGGAGCCGATCTCACCGAGCGCGCCACCGTATCGCAAACGCTGCACGACTTGGTGGGCTCGGGTGTGCTGACCTCCTACTCCGAAGGGCCAACAACGGTGTGGGGCATCGGCGCTGACCAGCATCTGATCGTCGCGGTCTATCGCAACAGTGCAATCCATGTTCTGGTGATGAGGGCGATCGCCGAGCTCGCCTTGCTGGCGATCGTGCGAACGCCAGGAGCCACCAAGCGCGTTGGCTGGGAGAGAGCCTTAGCGGTCCGCGAACTGCTCAAGTTCGACTTTTTCTTCGCCGGACGAGCTGAATTCGCCGATGAACTGTGGAATGAGTTTGCGATCATGACCGGCCATAGCCACGACCCGGACGTACCGATTGACACCGATGAGGCCACGCGAAGTCTGAATGAAAGTGACCTGCTGGTAGCTCATCTGGTGCTCAGGCCGTTCATCGACGCCTACCGAGTGGTGGCCGAGGAGTTACTGAACCTCGGTCCGGGCCGCCACGTCGACGAACAGGAATTTCTCACCAGGTGCCTTCGCCTCGCTCGGCAGTGGTCACTGCAACATCGCATCACCGAGGAATCGGTATCAGGCGACATGTTTGCCACCGCGTTGAAGATGGCGCGTCACCGGGGGCTCCTCGATACCGAGACCGCTTCAACCGACATAGCGGATGGTCGGGCAGCGCTCGTGGCCGAGCTCGAGGACCTGCAGCGGTCCATCGGCGAACTAGCCCAGAAGCGCCGGGATTTCGCACCGGCTTGAGGGGGTCCCCGGAAGAATGGAATTTCGCCAACCGATATGGTTTTGGTAATATGGTAAGACCATAACTGTGGCGACCACCGTGCTGTGGCTTTCAACGAAGAGAGGCAACCGATGACCGAGTTCACCGACATCACCTACGAGGTCGACAACGGCCTGGCCTGGATCACGATCAACAGGCCCGATCGGTACAACGCGTTTCGGGCGCGAACGCTCGACGAGCTGATCCGTGCTTTCAAAACCGCTTGGGCAAGTTCAGAAGTCGGTGTGATCTGTCTGACCGGGGCGGGGGAGAAAGCCTTCTGCACCGGCGGTGACCAGAAGCAGCGCGCCGAAACTGGTGACTACGGGCCGTCCGATACCGGGCTGTTCGAGGTGGATACCTTGCATCGGGTCATCCGCGACGTGCCAAAACCGGTTATCGCTGCGGTAAACGGGTTTGCGATCGGCGGCGGCCATGTCCTGCACGTGCTGTGTGACCTGACGATCGCTGCGGACACCGCGGTCTTCGGTCAGAACGGTCCACGGGTCGGATCCTTCGACGCAGGCTTCGGCACCGGCTTTCTCGCACGGGTGGTGGGAGAAAAGCGTGCCCGCGAGATCTGGTTCTTGTGCCGCAGGTATTCGGCGGAGCAAGCAGCCGAGTGGGGACTGGTCAACAAGGTGGTGCCTGCCGACGAGCTCAAGTCTGAGGTGCGGGCATGGGCGGACGAGATTTTGATGCTTTCGCCGACCTCGCTGAAGGTTCTCAAGCAGTCGTTCAACACCGATACCGAACAGTTCGCATCAGTAGGCCAGATGGCTTACTCGACTCTGAAGATGTTCGGCGAGACACCCGAAGCGCAGGAAGGCATTACCGCGTTCAACGAGAAGCGCGTGCCGGAATTCGCCGCCTACCGCGGCAACTGAGCCGATCGTCGGCTGGCGCAATCATCGGAAAGAGCATGGGCTATGACGCGCATCTTTGACCCCATGGTGCTGGATGGCAAGCGCATCCTCATCACCGGCGGCGGCACGGGGCTGGGCCGTGGGGTGGCTGCGCAGCTGGTCGCGCATGGCGCCCAAGTCCATTTATGGGGTAGACGCGAAACGGTGCTGGCCGAGGCCGCCGCAGAGATCTCGGCCGGCCAGCCCGGCCGCGTCCACTACCAGGCGGTGAATGTCCGGGACTTCGATCAGGTGGCCGCCGCCATCGCCGAAATTTGGCATCGGCAAGGACCTTTGACCGGCTTACTGAACAACGCCGCGGCGAACTTCATCGCGCCCACCGTCAGTTTGAGCCCTCGCGCATTCGACGCGGTCACTTCTACCGTGATGACCGGTTCGTTCAACACGACGCTGGCCGTCGGCAGGCGTTGGATCGCCGAAGGCCTGCATGGATCGGTGCTGTCAAACCTGACCACATGGGTGTGGAGCGGTTCGGCGTTCGTGGTTCCGTCGGCCATGGCAAAGGCGGCCATACATGCGATGACAATGTCACTGGCCGTCGAGTGGGGACGCTACGGCATTCGTCTCAATGCCCTTGCGCCGGGACCGATTCCGACCGAGTACGCCTGGGAAATGCTGAATCCCACCGATAAGAGCTCGGTCGGTGCTACCCAGTCAGAGCAGATCCCACTCGGTCGTCCAGGGACGATCGACGAACTCGCGAATTTGACGATCTTCGCGTTCTCCGACGCCTGCGACTATCTGACCGGGGAGACCATCGCGATGGACGGGGGCCAACGGCTCGCCGGGCCGAATACGTTCGCCGGCCTAACGGCGATGACGGACGAGGATTGGGCGGCCGTACGCGAGCGCAGCCGGGCGGCGTCGGAGACGGCCAAGGCCGCCCGTTCGGTGTAACTGATCGGCACCACGATGACAGAGGCAACGAATACGGTAAGCGAGTGCGGCGTGCCCCCACTGCGGTTAGGCATGGCGGTGGTTATAGCGCTCGCCGGATTCTCCCTCGCAGTAATGGGTTTCGCGATGGACAACACGGCGATGATCGTTGTGGGTGTGGTCGTCGGCGGCTCTGGCTCGACCGCGGTCAACGCACTGGCGAACGCGGCTAACCGATGGCGCCAGCGTAGAGATTGATAGTTGTGAGCCGGGTCCGGTTCATCCCCGACCAGGAAGGTGCGCAGTGCGAGTCATTTCATCGATCGAGGACGCTATTGAGGCGATCGGCCAAGAGCTAGGCGTCAGCGACTGGACGGGAATCGACCAGAAGCGCATCGACGCGTTCGCCGACGTCACCGGGGATCACCAGTGGATTCACGTCGATCCGGACCGCGCGAGCACCGAAAGTCCCTACGGTGGAACAATTGCCCACGGATTCCTGACGCTTTCGCTGATTCCCGCGCTCAGCAAGGCCAATTTCCGTGTCGAAAACGCGAAGATGGGCATCAACTACGGACTCAACAGGGTGCGGTTCCTTGCGCCGGTTCCGGCGCGCAGCCGCATCCGCGTTCGATCGGAGCTCATCGACGCCGCGAAGATGGACGACACCACCGTTGACCTGATAGTGCGGCACACAGTCGAGCTGGACGGCTCTCAGAAGCCGGCCGCCGTGGCGGAGCTTATTGCCCGCATGATTTTCTAGCCGCCACCCCGTAACGCGGCCGATTGGAGAAGGGACGATTCGACCTGTGACGTGCGGTATGTCGCGAGTAGGTCACGGCCGAATGCGTTCAGCGGCTTCGGGTAATAAAATAACCATAGAATAGGTCCTACCTTTATACCGAAGCTTAGAAGGGCGGAGGGACGATGGAACCAAGCGCGACGAGCTCGGCCCCAACACGTTCAACTTTGTTGCTCAAGCCGGTGGACGTTCCCAAGGCGTCCGATGTGTTAGCCCGCGAAATTCGTGAGCGGATCCTATCCGGCGAGCTGGTTGAGGGTACGGCGCTTCCGGCGGAGCGTGAGCTGGTCAAACAGACACAGATGAGCCGGGCTACGGTCCGGGAGGCATTACGCATCCTGGAGGTGCAGAACCTGGTTCGGGTCAGGGCGGGCCGGGCCGGTGGGGCATTCGTCCAGCGGCCGACGACCAACGGGATGGCAGGCTCGGTGAGCATGCTGATCCGCGGCCAGAGGATCAAGCTCGCGGACCTGATGGAAACCCGTGAGGCGCTGGAGCCGTTCTGCGCTGAGTCGGCAGCCCGCAAACGGACTGACGACGATCTGGAATTGCTGGATCGTGCCAACGAAGACATCGCCGATCCCGACGCCGACCTGTCGACGTTTCTGCAGGCCAACATTGACTGGCATGTGGGGGTGGCGATGGCCAGTCATAACGAACTGTTGATCGGCTTCATGACCGCGTTGTCCCACGCTATCTACGCCGGGACCGAGAATCCGGCGTTCGTCGACGAAAACGTGCGGATAGTCACGGCGCGGGCGCATCGGTCGATCACCACCGCAATCCGTAGCCGCGACGCCGATACGGCCGGTCGGCGCATGCGTCGGCATGTGCACAGCTACGCGAAGGCCGCACTCGCTGTTGACAAACGCGAGGCGATCGCGGTCGACGACTAAAGCTCGGGCAGAGGCGTCACGCCAACGCCGAAAGCGCAAGGTGTGGTTCGGTTTTCGCGACAACTTCGTCGACGCTGACACCGGGTGCGGTCTCGATCAGATGTAGGCCATCGTCGGCGACGTCGATGACGGCAAGGTCGGTGAAGATTCGGCTCACACAACGCTTGCCGGTCAGCGGCAGTGTGCACTGCTCGACGATCTTCGCGCTGCCGTCCTTGGCGGTGTGTTCCATCATCACGAAAACTTCTTCCACGCCGTGCACCAGGTCCATCGCCCCGCCCATGCCCTTGATCATCTTGCCGGGGATGGTCCAGTTGGCCAGATCGCCGGCGGCCGAGACCTGCATGGCGCCGAGCACCGCGATGTCCAGGTGTCGGCCGCGGATGATCCCGAACGAGGACGACGAGCAGAAGAAAGCCGCACCCGGCAACGTTGTGACCGTCTACTTACCGGCGTTGATCAGGTCGGCGTCGA
>Ga0209139_10000895_pt1 | contig 10742 bp, 9 predicted proteins | sample BogFormECP14_OM3_FD_188246 | JGI IMG/M metagenome (GOLD analysis project Ga0209139, IMG submission 188246) | Bog forest soil microbial communities from Calvert Island, British Columbia, Canada - ECP14_OM3 (SPAdes) (version 2) | ecosystem: Environmental > Aquatic > Freshwater > Wetlands > Bog ...
TGCATTGTTCAAGTAATTTTAGCCGATTGTTCAATGTTGATTTCTCCTTCTCCCCATACTCTGCAGCTGACCATCCATATTAATTCCGGATTCAGAGTTGATTGAAGATCTTAGGAAATAATCGAACTCCCACGGAAACGGCTCGACTCCGGCCTTTTGCAAGGTCGTCATGAAATTCGTAGTCCCCTGGCTTGTAAAATAATTGAGATACAAGCGTCTTTATTAGTTGTTAGGAATAGTAACTACAACTAATTAAAATTAAGGCTCGCGTCCCAAGTTGCCGCTAGTCTCCGGTCCTCTGTCATTTGCCAGTGCGATCATCGGCTGGGACGTTTTGCTAGAGTGTGGCGTCTTCAGAAGCTTCAGGTAGACAACCGCAATAACGATTGAGAGTATGATGACAACGATACCCACGCCCGCGACAATCCCACCAATTGTGCCGCCTGATAAACCCGTTGAGGGGGATCCCGTTGAAGAGGTGGAGGCTGTGCTAGTTGTCTTTTCTCAGTCAGATACTCGAGAGGGCAAACCTGAATATTTGAACTTGTAGTCGACGGCAGGATATACCCATTCGGAGTCGTTACAGTGACACTAATGTTAGTCAATGGAACGCTGAATCAGGGACTCTACCTAAGCGGTGTTGCCGTGGTAGAGGAGCTCAATATATTATGAGCTAACGGTGGGGTAAACGTGTTCATCTACAACCAGATAAATATTCTGCTCAGTCTGTTAGTGTTGAGAATTGTGGCCAGGGAAGGGCCTGGCGTACCGAATCCGTGTCTAAGACAAACCATTGTAATCACCTCTCCAAGTTGAAGGTTCGTCAGAATCAAATTTGGGAATGTATACGTTACTTCAGTCGTAACGAATTGAAGCGAGACGGTCACCGTATCACCCGGGTACGGAGTCCCGTCAACCCACGCGGTTCGCCATTCCGTCCATGACAATGGGTCGGACCTACAGTCTACACTAGTGAATGACTCGATGTATGTGAACGGCGTTGACAACCCGAGGTCAGAGAGAGTGACAGTCCTCTACTTGACATTAGCGTTCCTTCTCAGTCACAAGGGCGTACATTTTGGACGGCATTCCAAACCTGGCACTGCGTGCTAGAGCTCGAAGATTGTGCGGACGTCATTTTGGCTCCGAAAATGGTGAAAGCTAGCGCGAAGAACAACTCATGTCCCTGAAAACACCCGTAAGCTCGGGACGGAGATCGACGAACCTGAATGAACTTCATGTAGGCCTCTTAAGTTATTTTCAGCGCTGACGGGACCCCAATTGTGCGGCGGATGTCTGGGTGGGGAGAGGCGTTTCAGGAGAGAAGGGGTCCTTGAGCTGCTCTATACCGTTAAGCGAGTCACTCATGAATTTGTGAGCGCGAATCGCCCGGGCTGGAAATTATTCTATTTTAAGCAGCGGATGCAGGCGCCCCCACGCCGCTTTGACCCCGTTTCACAGATATTTCTAGATGCTTGGCACTTCGACTCCGTGATAGCAGCTAAAGCAAAGTTTTATGATCAAGGCAATAAATTCTTGGTGTTTTGACGAGGTTGCTTCTCTTTACTCGGCCCTCGAAACTCCGGCAGCTCGCGTTTGCAAATCAGGTTATACCTGGAAGGCTTCCGTATTTATTCATTCATTCCACTAGATACTAATTCCCGTTTGGTAGCATCGCTAACAAAGCCAGGCTAACCTTTATTAACCTTCACATTTGGGTTGACAGTGATTCTATGCCTTGATATGAAAGTCGAACAAATCTATATCAAGAAGGCAATATCTTTAATCATCTCGGAGGTCTTGTGCCGGTCAACATCAATCAATTCACCAAGCGACAAAGCAAGCGAGTGCTTTATCTGTACTAGGCCAGGCCAGCAGATTGAGTACTCTCCGAGAAACGATTAGCAAATCGGTTGGTATAAAGGGAATCTCTTTCCGGTGATGATCGACAATAATCCTGAAAAGATAGCGCCGGTGAAAGCGGGATTTCGTGACTCACCCTATTGCCAGCTGGATGCATCCAAAGTAACCGGTGAGTTCAATAGCACCGCACGAATCTACGGGTCCGGACTGTTCACGTTCGTGGTCAATGCACATGGAGCCCAAAGACTTAGACTATTTGTCTGTATGAAAAGTGTCCCCTGTTTCATGCCTGACACGTAACTGTTTATGTAGCTTATTACAGCCCAGAATCCGAAGTAGAGGGGGAAGGGGTGGACCGAATTGCCTCGGACTAGTTTTTTCATAGTCAGACAATGGTACGCGGACATGACTGCAAAGGGTCCGTTCCTCAGGTTTCGATTGAAAATATCATTGAAGGGCATGTTTTCCGGATAATTATCCCCAAGTCCTTGACAATCTGTAATTTTCGGGCAGGTACATCGGCATACGATAATAGCTCTTCCTGCGCCCTGTTCCGGTTCACTTTCACTCTCCTAGGCGCTTCAGTCAATTCGTCGATATAGGAAGTATATTCGCGACCGATCTACGCCCCACCCTTGAGACGACAATCAAGAGACAGAATTACCAAATTTTCGGCCAACACAATATCCCCTTGGTTTTTCGGACCGCCCTCGGTTGTGATCATTTCCTGCGTATTTCTGTCTTTCTGTAACCAAGCGTTTACCTCGCTTCCCCCTTTCCGGAATTCGATCTTGCGAGCAAACGAAGGTCCAGTATCGAAAGCGAAGTCGGGTGAACTACATTTGTGGATATCTCAACTCGTATAGCAGAGGGAAGGATGAGTAATTTTCCGAAACTGTTCAAGGATTTCATTGTTGTCGTACGAAAGAAGCATAAAGATGAGGACCAAGGACGGCTAAATTCGGAAATTGGTTACGCGGGAGGCATTCGGCTTGGCGAACCTGGAGATGCATGAAGTGCATTAATATTCATGGGAATACCGGAGGAATAAAACTGTGCACTTGTTGGAACGAGTGACAATTAGAATGGAATCAAATGATTAAACGAAACATACATGAGGGTTGACACATTAATAATTATTTACTCCTGTGAAAAGAATAGTTCTAAGCAATTTGGCGGGTACTAACTATTATATCTGCCCTTAATATTTGTGTAACGAGTTTACGACGGGGCCCGTGAGCCCGCCAGTTATGCTAATCGCTCATTCGGGAATCTCATAAAGTTTGGGCCGAGAGAAGGGATCCTCGCGTCCATGCCATTTGGGAATTTGGGAAAAAGTCACCATAATAGCAAGTGCGGCTGGAAAGTATTTAATCTACTGAGGCCTCGGCTTGGGCAGCGGTGCAAGACCTTCCAGCTAAAGCCGAGCCATCAAGCAGGCACGTCAGACCACGAGATCATGGTATAAGTAGTCTGGAGATGGGATGAGTTAAGCAAACGTGACAAGGTCAACGTAATAAATGTTTGATTTGATGAGCTGGCCTGCTCAAAATATCGAATGTCAGCTAGTTCTTAGTGAGAGGGGAGAAATTGTCTTTCGTTTGCCGATTGGTCACTCCGCCATGGCCAGCTTAAAAATGAGCAGATACGCCAACGATTGGCCACAGGATGTGGGATGTTTCTTGGAAATTGGAATGGATAAAATGTGGGGAGATTCCACTTTACACACGAACGTCCCCCGTTGCTCATCCATTCGATTTCATTGTTTCTCCACTTCGTTTTCAAAACATATAAGAAGTGCCTTGAGGCTTGTTTCCTAACGGAGAATAAAAAATGTTTGGAATAGGAGTGCGTCCCAACTCTCCCGGCTGCTATTGTGGATGCTAATCAGTAGGAAACGACCCTCCTTGCGGCACTCGGGTTTACACCGGCCGGTCCTGCGGCAGGTTCAATGGCGGCCTCCCTTATGACATGTCTTGGAGGCCAAGTGGGTATTCAAGCTGGAAGTTTATACGCGGTAGCGCAATCTGCGGCAATGGGGGGCGCGGCAACGGGTCTTGTTGCCACCATCGGAACCATGACTATCGGGGGAGTGGTAGCAGCGGTTGCAGTTCCTGTAAGTTTAGCAGCTGGGGTTTATCGTTACGTGGTACCGCGCCAGTTATCTAGCTAAGGAGAAGTCGGGAAGAATGGCCTTTAAAAGTGTGTTGATGAGTCACGCACTAGGATAAATATATCTATGTAGCAGGCAAAATCCATTAACCAAGTGCCCGTCCCATTGACCCGGCCAACTAACTACTCCCTTACCAAAACTTTGCCAACTTCAAGAAACCCGAGAGTCTACGACCTGAGGTATCTGTACTCTTCACACTCGCCGGACTGTCCAACTTCCTTGCGGGAGGTAACTCTCCTGATTTTCGACGATCTCTTGTCTTTCGCAACGCAATAATTCGATCACGAACTTCTTCCTTGGAAAACTCTTTCCTTTCCTTCCCCTCGTCCTCTGCCTTGATCCTATATTCACTAGTTTCATAGATCTCGAGAAATGCTTCGGCGAGCTTTGCAGCGTCGATGTCTTCGGGGTTCTCTTCGCCTAGGTTGCGAATGTGATCGTGGGTGTGTTCGAGGATAGTCCATTCGACGTTTGTCCAGCCATCTCCCAGTTCTGGAAGTTGCGTGGTGTCCACCTCAGAAACAACGTTATTCTCTTGAACATTTCCATCCCCGTTAGCAGCCGACTTTCTTTTTTTCCGTCGCCGTCCTTCAACGTGACTGCAATTAGTTAGATTCGACTTGATGGAGATATTACGGAATTCCAGTCTTGAAATCGTCACTTTTCCCGGAGACCCTTTTTCGTGCCTTTCTTCTAGTAAATCAGCGCTTCCAACAGTATGAAATACCGCGGTTTATTACCACCACCATCATCGTCTGATTCACTCTCGCTTGGAAAGTCACTCTCCTCGCCCCCCGCGCCGCCCAATGAACTTCTCTTCTTCCTCGCTTTGCCCTCGCGTCTATTACTCAGTCTAATTTCAAGAGTGACTTACGGGATTATGCCAGTTTTGAAATCGTCACTCTTCCCACTAGTCCTCTTCCGGAAACGACGCGTTCTAAATTAACCGGACGATTTGAGGGGACGCACATTTTCTCATCAGTCTCCGAGTGGCTTCCACTCTCACTTTCGTCTCCCGTATACTCGCCATCATCCTGATCCCCTTGATTGCTTTGTCCACTACGCCTCCTGCGACGCCTTTTCTTTCCTTCAGTAGGTCTAATAATCAACATTCGGAAGAGACGGGAGAAATTTACATGATCCCGGTTTTGAAATCATCGCCACCTCCAGTTTTCTTCTTACTTTTCCTCCTTCGACGCGTCCCATGTTCATCCTCAGTCCAAGAAAGTTCATCATCGCTAGGTTCGTCGTAACGATAGGTTAAATCCACGCTATTTCCAGAACGTCGTTTGTGTTTTCTATGCGCGTCGGAACCACCTTCCGAGGGCGCGACAGAGATTGTCTTGGCGGGTACTTCTTCTGGGAGAGGCTGGACTTCGATGGATTCTGATGACATGATGGAATGAGTAATAGGCGGGGGAGTTGCTGTTTCGGTGCCTGGATTTGTTGTCATTTCAGAAAGGCGATAGGCTGAGGTGTCGGTTATTTTTGAGTGGCTTCAAAAGGCGACGAAATTTTGGTCAATTTCGATCGCAGCCGAAAATGGGGTTTACTTGTAAGTTGTGGCTGCCAATTTGCCAAATGATTAAACTTCTGCATCGCAGAATCGCGAATTGATTCTCGGTCTCTAATAAAGGACAGTAAATACATCGATTTATCTGCACTACTTGCTGATATCATAGACGAAACCTAATGATGTAACATTGAAAGAACCTTCCAACGTGAACAAGATCAGAAACAGGAATAGTAGACCAAATCCACCAAGCGGCCGAGGACTCAATCATGCCATTCCTTGTATTACGTTGTGCCATTTATTTGGAATGAGCGCCAAGTTCAACTCCAAGGCAGTGTGATAACTCAATGACAAGAGAGACGCAACTAACAATCAAATATCACACATAGCGATAATTCCAACTTTTCGTTTTGTCAGACAGATCAATACTTCTACTAGATTTCCCACAACCCCATCGGCTTCTCGCCTTGGATTACGAATTTCTGTATCTGCTGGTAGAGGCATCATTGGTTCCCATTTGTGGAGCTCTCAGCTGGATGACGCGAATTTTCGGCTGTTTTGCGTGCATCACTGACTGCTTTCATATAACCTTTCGCGTAGAACTTCCCGGCTGCGCTGCATGCCAATAATGCTCCAACCATAAACAGGACTAAGCTTACTGCCAGCAAAGGACCTACTGCTCCGAGGTGTGACGGGTCAGCTGGTTTTGGTGAGAATTAACGGAAAGATAACCGAGGCGCCAAAAATGGCGACCAGGATAACGAGCGCGTGAAACGCAGCGATATACTTTAGCTCAGCGTCCAAAACGATTTCGGCTGTTGCTATTGGAGAGTCTTCTGTCATCAACACCTTCAACATAATCGCAAGAAACTCCGCGGTGGTTGTTGCTAATACTGTTGAGAAGGCGTTCATTTTGACATTCTCAAACTCTAGGGGAAGAGCGTGTGATATATACGCGACGAGGGCGAATTGGCGGGGACTCAGTAAACGCGGATGAGTCGAGATATAGTATGGACCATGGGTTGCAGTCGCTTTGTCATCGCTTAAATTCTCCCACCTTTTTCGCATCCCGCATCGCATTTCAAAGCCAACTGCCCAATGCATCCGAGATTAAATCCCCCGGACAAAAATGATGCATCATGATGCATTATTAATAATCCGAAGAACTTCACTGCGCGGTGCGCACCGGGTCCGATAAGCATCAGTTTGGGAAGAGGCGCAAGCCCGGCCCGCTGTAGGCATAATGATTAGAATAGATTAGGTGTCTCTAAAGAAACATATTATCGGCGCTGTCCGATCATAGCCAAACGCCGATTACGAAGATCGCGTAAATTGCCCTCACCTACGTTGCTTCCTCCAAGAAGATTCCCCCCGCTATCGTCTTCTCCGCTAACGTCCTCGTCGGAGTACCCATCTGCACCAACGCCAATGCCGCCCATAGCGCCATCATTTAGAGCCTCTCCTCCTAGTCCGATTCCTCCCTCAGTACCCCACCCAATTCCGTGACCTCCCCGACCAATTCCACCCTGGGCATCGCGTCCTGCAGCACCTCCTCCTCTGCCAATTCCTCCCCGAGAATTCGCTCCTACACCGTACCCGCCCTCTCCATCGCCTCCCTTAGACCCCCGTGCAATCGCAGGTCCACCATTAGCATCTCCTCCGATCGAATACTGTCCAAAAGCATGCCCTCCCCGTCCAGCTCCCCCATGAGCATTTCGTGCCTTTGCATCACCTCCTCTGGCATCACCTCCCTTGGAATACTCTCCCTGACCCTTCCCACCATAACCATCCCCTCCTTTAATGTTCAACCGAGTCTTCGACGTGGCAACAACGGCTGGCGTTGGGTCTGCGGGTTCTGTCGGGTTCGTCCAGATTGTAGAAAATTTGGTGTTCGGGTTATTTGTCATTTTAGTAGTGATCGATTAGCGTTTGGTTTACGGCCTTTGTTTAATAAGAGGTGCGTGGGGTCGGGTTCAATTTGTATTTAGGACCTTCAAATCAAATTATCAAATGGGGTCGCGGGTTCTAGACTTACGAAATGAGTGGGGAGAGATAAACCAAGTCCGGCATTATAGTTTGCGCTTCGAACCTTATTCCTGTGTTCCGAATTGCCAGCGACAGACCATGTCGGACCAGGGTTTTGTCCCATCCAAGGCCTCCTCAAAAGGTCACGTCTACGTCCGGACCGTCCTTCGGGTACGTCCTTTGGCAGAAGAGACATTTCCTAATTAGGCAATTTTGTCGTTCACAAGGCGATCCAGAGCAATATTTGAAGCACCATGTCCGCGTCCACTAGATCGACCAAAAGTTGGCACGGACGTCAAATTCGGAACATTGATTTGGATTCAGATGTTTTTCAAGATCAGAAGTGAAGAATTTCTTTTGAAGTAGTTTTATTATTAGCCGGAGGAGTGTGAAGTCTCTCTGGAGTCATTGACTGTTCATTCTGGCGAATTCCAAGAGTTCAAATTGAAAAGTTTGATTATTACTATCTAGATAAACAATTCATTAAAAACCTCCAATCCATTAACGGTACGACTAATTCAACCTAATTAATAAGTGCAATGCTTTACGCCCACATCTTCTTGAATTTGATGTGAAATTCTTGGCGTAAAATGGAGAATGCTTCACAGACCTTTTTGTCTTCTGACCTTAGGTCCCCGTCGATGGACTCCGTCTCATTATCATCACTCTCCCACACCAAGTCCGCATCTTTGCTTGCCCCGTACGTCTTCATCTCATTTCCCGGAAAGTCAACTGCGAGACCTTGGGCTACGAGCTTCAAACTCTCGTCGATTGCTCCGAGAACGCGATCGAACTCATCGAGAACGTACCAAACATCGCCGCGACGAATACCGTTGCCCTCTATAAGAGGGTCAACTTGACCATGTTTGAAGAAATCAAGAAGATAGGCGTCCAAAGCCGGCGGGTTGATAAAGTCATCCATCGATGGAACCGCCGAGGCTTCGATGAGGATACCCTCTTGTGTGTTATGTGCGAGATCATCGATCGTGTCAAATGAATCTCCATGACCGGATGTCGCGACGAACGCGGAACGAGCAGCGTATTTCAAAGCAGATTGATGCAATTCGTACATAACCGTAGATTTGCGGTGGTTATCAGTGCTGAAAGGTAGGCGGCTGAGAGGCAAGCTTTTCTCAGTCGAATCAAACTGCGACCGACCAAATTGAATGGCATAAGCTCGATAGATTTTGACAATGTTCGCATTATGATTAGTTAAAACCGTCAGCGCGTCACCGGGAAGAGGTTCCAAGATGACATTGGACGGTGACTGTTTAATCTTGATCTCTAATTCCTCTTGATCAGCCGCCTTACGGATGCGACGTCCGAATAAATGCGCAAGAACGTGTACCATAGCCTCCAATATTTTAGAATCAGGCTTCGCAGGTTCAAACTTTTCGCAAATGCGATGAAAGACACCATATCGCAACAACTCTGCCAAGGCAAAATTCGCAGGCTCTGTATAATAAAGATGGGATATCAGACCCGCAAGGGCAACACTGTCGCCCGAGCTATTGATCAAGTTTTGTCGGAGCAGGTATTCAATCGAGAACCGAAAATGATGAAGAACTTGTTGATGCGAATGTTCTGAACCAAGGGAGATGCGAGATTGTTCGAGGAGACCTCGAACCGCCTTTCTGCCATAGTCTGAATCTTGATCGGTCCCGACTAGGATTTGTAGGAGTCGAGAAACGAGGGTTGTGGTGATGGGGAAATGGCCGACAAGATCTATTATTACTAAGGGATGAAAAGTGGAAGGTAGATACCTGGTATGCGGGATACCAATAATCTGTAAACCTTTGAAAGAGGGATTCCGTGAAATACCACATTTCCAACAGGATCAAAACCACGTCGCTATTATTAATTAGTCAAGAGACCCGTGGTGTACATACCCCGGCTCTTCCAGAGCATTGTCTGTAATTGAGCGCAGTAAGCTAAAGAGTAAGTGACGTAATCAGGACAAGATACAAATACGCTGTCACCGGCGAAGATGACGGTACGGCAAGGCATATTAACTCCAAGCGCCAATGTCCCTAAACATAAGTTAACAAGCAGCAAAAGTACGCACCTGTTGCAATAACGACACGCAACGTCCCTGATCTGAAAAGAGTCTCCACAAGTTGTCGCACTTTTCGGTTCAAGCCAGAATGGTGAACTCCAATTCCCCTTCTCAGACAATTAACTATCCACTCCGGAATATCTTTCCACCTCGTCAAATCCGCAATATCAGCCTCTAACTCTTGTCCTGATTTCTTGGATCTCGCAGATTGGAATGAAAACTGCGGCAAAGGTGTCTTCGGATCAAAACTGTCAAGCCATGACCCTTCCTTATCTCGAATCATTTCCTCCTTGCTCGGTCCCTTCATGGATTTCATAGCCTTATCCTCTTGTTTCTGTCTAGTTTTCGATTGACCCTTCCATTCTTGCCAAGTTGCGACCTTCATTTGCCAAGCCGAGTTTCCCTCCTTCCAAACCTTCTCGGCATCGTCAAGCGCGGAGACAAGTTCCTGCGCAAGACGGTCAGTTCCATGGCGATCGTAATGAAAGACTAGAGCCGGTAACGCGTCTGCAGAGTTGAGTTGGTCCAATAACGGTAAGAGGGATTTTTGATATTCACGCGGAGCGTAGGGGCTTTTATCGCCGAAACTTTTCTCCATCATTCCAACTTGCGTATCAATTGTTCCGCCGAGTGTTGAAGTTACCGAAGCCATAATATCTTTGCATGATGGGGACACTATCCATCTTTCTACCACCGTTCGCAAAGCAGCTTCATAATCGATTATATCCACACTTTTGATACACTCCGTCTTCCTGAAAAACATCGCCGGGCGCAACTTTTTGACTTCTCCAATAACATCATCGCGTTTACTTGCGCGAGCAACAGAATCCATAACGGAGAAGAGGTCCCAACAATCCGACGCCTCGAGAGCCAAATCGGGAGGGAACGTCCCGGTCGCAACAGCCAAGGCAGCATACGGATGCAACACCTCAATTCCAGTCAAACTTGCCAAACTGGTTCTCGAGTTCGAAGAGCGGAATCCGGTAAAATCTTCCATCCGTTCATTATTTGGTAGAAAGACGTATTTTCGTAAATGCGAGTATCGATAAGGATGAACAACCAAGTTACATCTGATTCCGTGACACATCTGCACAGAAGAAAGCCACTGTATA
>Ga0209139_10000898_pt1 | contig 10731 bp, 9 predicted proteins | sample BogFormECP14_OM3_FD_188246 | JGI IMG/M metagenome (GOLD analysis project Ga0209139, IMG submission 188246) | Bog forest soil microbial communities from Calvert Island, British Columbia, Canada - ECP14_OM3 (SPAdes) (version 2) | ecosystem: Environmental > Aquatic > Freshwater > Wetlands > Bog ...
GGCTTTTTCCGCCGACGAGGTCTGGCCCACGATCGCCGTCGCCGGCCAGACCCGCTTTGGCGAGAACCGGGTGCAGGAGGCAATCCCCAAGTGGCGGGACTTGCGCGCCCGCGCCGCCGTGCTCGGCAAGACGATTGAACTTCACCTGATCGGGCCGTTGCAAAGCAACAAGGCGCGGGAGGCGATCGACACGTTCGACGTCATCGAAACCGTCGACCGGGACAAAATCGCCGCGACGCTGGCCCGCGAGATCGAGAGGGCCGGCAGACGCCCGCGCCTGTTCGTCGAAGTCAACACCGGCGGGGAGCCGCAGAAGGCTGGGATCCGTCCCGAGGACGCCGACGCTTTTATCGCGCTCTGCCGCGATACCCACGGGTTGACGATCGAGGGCCTCATGGCCATTCCGCCGGCGGACGAGCCGGTCTCGCCGCATTTCGCCCTGCTTGGGGTCATCGCAAAACGCAACCACATCGACGAGCTGTCGATGGGGATGAGCGCCGACTGGCCGCTTGCCGTCCAGCTCGGCGCGACATATGTGCGCGTCGGCTCGGCGATCTTCGGTTCGCGCGGCTGAGGGCGTTGCAATTCAGGTCTCGATCGGGGTTGTTAATTCCCAACCTCTACCCGAGACCTGTCGAGGTTTCGACAAAATGTGAGGATTGATGGCCTGATGGCGATACTGATCTTCGTGCTGAGCTTCGTCTTGCTGGTCGCGGGCGCGGCGAGCGGCTACCAGAGCCTCGACCTGTTGCCGGACACCATGGGGGTTTTGTACGCGCTCGCGGGCGCGGTCGGCGTCGCGGCGGCGGTGGTGACGTTCGCCATCGGGGTGGCGATCCTGCGCATCGATGCGCTCGCAAAGCTCGTGCGGCAATCGGCGGCGCCGGCGATCCTGGACACGGCGCCCGACACCGAGCCGGCGCCGGCGGCTCCGGATACGACGTCGAAAATCGAGCCGGCGCGGCCTGAGGAGGCCGTCTTTGCGCCTGTCGCCGTCGAAGCGGAGACGCCGGAGAGCGTCGACGAACCGGTTGCGGCGGAGGACGAGGGCCCGATCAACATCAATCGCGCCGGCCATCTGCCCTCGCTCGAAGCGATCGAGACCGTGCTGGAGACGCCGGAGTCGCCGCCGAGCATGATCGGCAGCTATTCGTCAGCCGGCGCCAATTACAAGATCTTCGCCGACGGTTCGATCGAGGCCGAGACCGGCGAGGGCACGTTCAAGTTCGCCTCGATGACCGACTTCAAGCGCCATCTGGTCGAGGCGAAGTCAAGAACGACCCCCGTGACCGAATAGCGATTTGCCGCTGGGTCGCCCGAGCGAATTGCCGTGCCTTCGGCTGGGCGCAATCTAGACGCTAAAGGACAAGCCCGTTCTCTCGCCCCAGGTCAACCAGCGATACGTTGGGCCGCGCGCCGAGGTGTTGGATGATCTCCGCCGCCGCCAGCGCGCCGAGCCGTCCGCAAGTGATCATGTCGCGGTCGCGCGCGAGGCCGGCGAGGAAGCCGGCGGCGAACATGTCGCCGGCGCCGGTGGTGTCGATAAGCTTGGCGATCGGGAAGGCGGGAACCTCCCAGGTCCGGTCGCCGTCGACGACCACGCAGCCCTTCTCCGACCGGGTCACGATTCCGAGCACGCCCTCGGCGCGCAGATCGTCGAGCGCCTCGTCGAAATGCGGCGTCTCGTACAAGGACAGGATCTCGTCGGTGTTGGCGAAGATCGTGTCGACGGTCTTCGAGCGCATGAGATCGATGAATTCGCCACGGAACCGATCGACGCAGAACGAATCCGACAGGGTGAGGGCCACGCGGCGCCCGGCGGCGCGGGCGATCTCGCCCGCCTTCTGGAACGCCGTCTTGGCCGCCAGCCGGTCCCACATGTAGCCCTCGAGGTAGACGACCTTCGCCGCCTTGACCAAGGCCTCGTCAACGTCCGGGGGCGCGAGATAGGAGCTGGCGCCAAGATAGGTGTTCATCGTCCGCTCGCCGTCGGGCGTGACATAGATGAAGCAGCGTCCGGTTGCCGGCCCATGCTCGGCCGGAGCGGTCGCGAAAGCGACGCCGGTCGAGCGGATGTCGTCGGCGAACGCCGCGCCGAGCGGATCGCGCTTGACTTTGCCGATATAGGCCGCAGGCACGCCGAACGAGGCGACGCCGACGATCGTGTTGGCGGCCGACCCGCCGGAAATCACCCGCGGATCGACGCGGGCGGCGTAAAGCGCCTCGGCGCGATCCTCGTCGATGAGGTTCATCGCGCCCTTCAGCATTTCCTGGGCGCTGAGATACTCGTCGTCGGCGTAAGCGAGAATGTCGACGAGCGAATTGCCCAGCCCCAGAACCTCGACCGTCGTGCTCATCGCCCCTCTCGAGTTCATCCGCGGGGGTTCCTCGCATTGGCGGCGCGTGCGGTCAATCGGCCTCGAACGGCCGGCTAAGAGCGCCGCGGCGGCCATTTACCGACAGCGCTCCTTGACTTTGCCGTCTCCGCAGTCCACATGCAGGTCAAGTTGCCTTGTTGCAGCTATTGGCGCGCCGGCCGCGTGAAGGGCTTTTCAGTCCACCTGCCGGGCGCTTCATAAATTCGCATCGACGCCCGGACACGCGGGGCGTTCCCCTCCTTCTAAACCCCACGCCGCATAACGCGCGTCCCGCGCGGCCGCGGCATCTTGAAAGACTTTCATCTTGGATAATTTTCACGGGTTCGGCCTCGCCGCACCCCTCAATTCCGCGCTGGCCAAGCTAGGCTTCGCGCGTCCAACTCCGATTCAGGCCCAGGCGATCCCGCCCTTGATGACGGGCCGCGATCTCGTCGGCATCGCCCAGACCGGCACCGGCAAGACGGCCGCCTTCGCGCTGCCGATCCTCAACCGGCTTGTAACCGACCGGCGCCCCGCGCCGAGAGGCGGCGCGCGCGTGCTGATCCTGGCCCCGACGCGCGAACTTGCGAGCCAGATCGCCCAGAGCTTCCGCGACCTCTCCGACGGGCTTTCGCTCAAGATCGCGGTCGTGTTCGGCGGCGTGCCGCACGGCGCGCAAATACGCGCGCTCCAGGCGGGCCTCGACGTGCTGGTGGCGACGCCCGGCCGCCTCCTCGATCATCTCGACGCCGGCGTCGCCCGTCTCGGCGCGGTCGAATTCCTGGTGCTCGACGAGGTCGACCAGATGCTCGACCTCGGCTTCATCAAGCCGATCCGCCGCATCGTGCGCGAGCTGCCCAGGAAGCGCCAGAACCTGTTCTTCTCGGCGACCATGCCGGCCGACATTCGCGCGCTTGCGGGCGAGCTCCTGCATGACCCGATCGAAGTCTCGGTGACGCCCGCGGCCAAGACCGCCGATCGGGTCGAGCACAGCGTCGTCTTCATCGAAACGGCGAAGAAGCGCGACATGCTGGTTGAGCTGTTCGACGACGCGACGATGTCGCGCGTTCTCGTCTTCACCCGCACCAAGCGCGGCGCCGACCGCGTCGCCAAGGCGCTGGACGAGGCAGGCGTTGACGCCGCCGCTATTCATGGCAACAAGAGCCAGGGTCAGCGCGAGCGAGCGCTTGGCGCCTTCAAGGACGGCAAGACGCGCGTTCTGGTCGCGACCGACATCGCCGCGCGCGGCATCGACATCGACAGCGTGACCCATGTCGTCAATTTCGAACTGCCGGACGTCGCCGAAGCCTATGTCCACCGCATCGGCCGCACCGCGCGCGCGGGCGCCGGCGGCCGCGCGATCTCGTTTTGCGATCACGAAGAGCGCGACCTTCTGCGCGCCATTGAGCGGCTGACCCGCCTCAACCTGCCCAAGACCGACCGCCGCGGCGCGGCGGGTCCGAAGCCCGCGCCGGTGTTGCGCCGGGCGGCGGTCACGGCATCGCCCGCTCCGGCGCCGAAGCGTCCGCATCATGTGCCGCATCGCGACAATCGCAGCGGCGGGGCGGGCGCCGGCAACCCGCGTCCGGCGCATCGTCAGCGGGGCTTTCGCCCCGCCCGGCGCGCTCCCGGAGCATAAGGTCAAAAGTCGGCGCTGATCGCGGCGCCGTCCGGGCCGGCCTCAACGGCGAGGCGGGCGGCGGCGGCCAGCGCCCGCCAGTCGCCCTCGCTCGCCAGCGCGACCGGGCAGGCGCAACCGTAGAGCTCGGCCGCGACCATCGCGCCGACGACGACGATCGCGTCGCGCTCCAGCATCAGGATGCCCGCCGGCCCTTTGCCGAGGCGGAGCGCCTCAGCGAGGATGGCGCTGCCTCCGCTCGAGCCACGCCCGGCCGGCATCATCAGCATCCGGTCCGCGACGTTGGCGCCATGCTGCGGGTGGCGGCGATCGATGATCGTTCCCAATGCGGGATCGAGCCCGCCCCAGAAGCTCAGCGGCTCGTCGAGCAGCAATGGCGCGCCGGCGGCCGCGCCGGGAACGAGCGTCGCCGCGCCAAACGCCCGCGCGCTCATAGGCGCACCACCTTGCCGGCGCGCGCCGAGGCGACGCATTCGGCGAGCGATCCATAGGCCACCTCGACCCCGAGATTGGCCGGCGCGTAATAGGCGCATTTGCCCGAATTGGTCATGACCGCTCCAGCGCCGATCCGCGTCAGCGTGCCGATATAGACGCAGGTGTCTGCAACGATGGTGACCCGGGCGGCGCGGAGCCGCTCCTCCCAGCCCCGCTCGCGAAGTTCGCCGAGCGTCGCCCGGCTGCAGTTGATCCAGATGTCGGCGAGCGGACGCGGCCCGTCGAGGAGCGGCATGAGGCGGGTGAATTCTGCGAGCGAGAAATGCGGCGTGCCGAGTGAGACCGCGCCGAGCGGCGCGCCGTCGGCGACGCTCGACAGCGACCGCGCCGCCTGGCGTAAGTCGTCGACGGTCAGCCGCAGGTGAAACTCAGGCGCCACGCCGCCGCAGGCTGTCTCAAGGTCCGGCGCTTCGGGTGTGAGGCCGACGGCATGAAACAGCGCCACCGCGCCGGACGAGGCGGCGGCGGCGCCCAGCGCCTTCAAATCGTCCTCGCTTGCGCCCGAGGGCAGGCCGACGATCGCCGGGACGAGGCCGCCGCAGCGGCGCCCGATGGTGTGGCCGACCGCGACCGCGACTTGTTCCAAATCCCAACCGTCCGGAATCGAAACGACCTCGACCAAAGCGCGCGCGGCCCGGTTCTCCGTCAGGTGCAGCCCGTATGCCGGGGCGCGGCCGGTCATTGCGCAACAAAGGTCGATGAAATCGCCGTAACGGTTGGTTCGCGCGCCGATCACCGAATTGGCGAAGGCGATCGCGTTCGACTCGCCCCAGGCGATCTGGGCGCCGAAGCGCGGGCGATGGACGCTCTGATAGGGGGCGCAGGTGAAGGTCGGCGCGCAGCCAAGCTCGACATGCGCCCGCATGAGCCGCGCGCCGTTCTCGGCGTCCTCCTTTGGGCCGCGAAAGAGTTCGGGATGGATCAAATCGAGCGAGCCGACGTTGAGGGTCGTGGGCACGCGAACCTTGCCGCCGAGATCGGTCAGCTTAAGCACGAAATCGAGGCTCGCGCGCCCGAGATAGAGACAGCCGTCGACATGCGCCGCCTCGATATCGATGAAGCCGAGCGCGCCGACCGCCTCGGCGAAACGCGCGAGGAGCCTCATCGCGAACGCCGCGCCGCCGCCATGGGCGCCGCTGAGGAGTTCGCGATCGAGCGGGGAGAGGTCGAGAGACATCGAAGGCCACGCTACCGGCGGGCAGTCCGGCAGGTCAACGTGCGGGGCTGGCGGGCCTGTGTTAAGCTTATGATGGCGGGAGATCGGAGCGTCGAATGCCGCTTCTTGCGATCGACGCGCGATTGCGCGCCATCTGCCTCGCCCTTCCCGAAGCGTACGAGAAGGCAATGCGGCGCGGACCGTCGTATCGCGTCGTGGACAAGATCTTCGCCCTCGAGCGGCCATGGAGCGACTGGCTCGCGCTCTGGTGCAAGGTCCCGCAAGGGACGCGGGAAATCATCATTGACGCCGAGCCGGCGCGATTTTTCATCCCCCCCTATTTCGGCGCCAAGGGCTGGATCGGCGTCGGCCTGGACGAAGCGGCCGACTGGCGCGAGGTCGAGGCGTTCGTACGCCGCAGCTATCGACTCGTCGCGCCGAAGCGGCTGGCGAGGCTGGTCGCCTGAAGCGCCTGCCCGGGTTGCGAGCGCTACTATGTAGTCATACTGTCAGTCGAACCTGGATTCTGCCGAGGAAACGCCGCCATGTTGCAGGATGTCGCCGCGCGTCGTCCGCCGCCCGGGATTCCGGCTTCCGCGATTGATCCGTTCTCGCTCGATTTTCTGCGCAATCCGCATCCCGCTCACGAGGCGCTGCGGGAGGCAGGCCCGGTCGTCTGGCTGGAAAAGTACGATGCCTTCGCTTCCGCTCGGCACGCGCAGGTCAGGCAAATCCTCAATGATCCGGCGACCTTCTGTTCCAGCCGCGGCGTGGGTTTGAGCGACTTCCAGCGCGAGAAGCCGTGGCGGCCGCCGAGCCTCGTTCTCGAACGCGATCCACCCGAACACGATCGCGCCCGCGCCGTCCTCAATCGCGCGCTGTCGGCGACCGTGATGCGATCCTTGCGGGCGCGCTTCGCGGAGGCCGCGGAAGAGCTCGCGGAGACGCTGGCGCAAAAAGGCCGCTTCGACGCGATCCTCGACTGCGCCGAAGTCTATCCGATGATGGTCATGCCCGATGCAGTGGGCCTCTCGAAAGAAGGCCGCGAGCACCTGCTGCCCTATGCAGCGACGGTCTTCAACATGTTCGGCCCCGACAACGAGCTGCGCCGGGCGGCGGTCGCCCAAATGGCGCCGCACGTCGAGTGGATTTCGGCGCAGTGCAAGCGCGAGGCGCTGGCGGACAACGGCATCGGAGCGATGATCCATGCCGGCGCCGACGCGGGCGAAGTGACGCGGCAGGAAGCGGAGCTCTTGGTCCGGTCGCTGCTCAGCGCCGGCTTCGACACGACCGTTCATGGTCTCGGCGCGGCGATGCGGTCTCTGGCCGAGAACCCCGATCAATTCGCCGCCTTGCGCGCCGATCCGTCAAAGGCGCGCGCCGCGTTCGAGGAGGCGGTGAGGCTCGAAACTCCGGTGCAGACGTTCTTCCGCACCACGACGCGAGACGTCGGACTCGGAGGCGCGACGATCCGAGAAGGCGAGAAGGTGCTGATGCTGCTCGGCGCCGCGAACCGCGATCCGCGCAAGTGGCCCGACCCGGACCGATACGACATCGACCGCCCGACCGCCGGCCACGTCGCCTTCGGCGGCGGCGTCCATGTGTGTGTGGGACAGTTGCTGGCGAGGCTCGAAGGCGAAACGCTGCTCGCGGCGCTGGCGCGCTCGTTCGCGCGCATCGAGCCCGATGGCGAGGCGGCGCCGCTTCTGAACAATACCCTGCGCGGCTGGACGCGGCTTCCGGTCCGCATAACCGCGGCGTGATTTTTAAGACAAGGGGCGGGGCTCTGTCGTGTCATCTATAATTGACAATCTCACCGAGGATGCGACGATGAAGCTCAAGACCGCGCCCTTCGACCCCGCCGACTTTCTTGACACAAAGGAATCGCAGATCGAGCTTCTCGCCGACGCGATCGACAGCGGCGACAGCAGATACATTGCCAATGCCTTGGGGACGATCGCCCGGGCGCGAGGGATGGCGAGAGTCGCCAAAGAAACGGGGCTGACGCGACAGGCGCTCTATCGCTCGTTGAGCAAGACCGGCGATCCGCGCCTAACGACAATTCTCCGCGTCGCCAAATCGCTTGGCCTCAAATTGTCGTTCGAGACGACTTGATTGGCCATCGGCCGCCAACCCGCCTCACGTCCCCCTCGGCTTGGCCCGCGCCGTCGGCGCGGCGGCCGCGGGGTCCTCGGGCCAGAAATGGCGGGGGTAGCGGCCGCGGAGATCGGCGCGGACGGCGGCCCAGGAGCCGCGCCAGAAGCCCGGCAGGTCGCGCGTGATCTGGATCGGGCGATGGGCGGGCGAAAGAAGCTCGAGCGTCAGCGGAATGCGCCCGCCGGCCAGCGACGGATGCTCCTTGAGCCCGAACAGCTCCTGCACCCGCAGCGCAATCGCAGGCCCGCCTTCGGCCTCGTAGTCGATCGGCGCTTGGGTCCCGGTCGGCGCGCGGAAATGGGTTGGCGCCTCGTCGTCGAGGCGGCGCGCGAGATCCCACGGAAGACGCGCGCCGAGCGCGCTGGCGAGGTCGTCGGCGCCGATCTCGTCGAGCCGGGTCTTGCCCGCGAGGAACGGCGCCAGCCAGCCGGGGTCGGCGGCAAGCGCCTCGTCCGACAGGTCGGGCCATGGGTCGCCTTCGGCCCGGCGCAGAAACATGACGCGGTCGCGCCATTGCCTGACGGTCTCGGTCCACGGCAAGCGCGCGAGCCCAAGTGAAAGGGCGCCCCGCGCCAGGGCGAGCGCGGCCGCCTCGTCTTGCGGGACCGCAAGCGTCTGCTCGGCCAGCACGACCGCGCCGAGCCGGCGGCGGCGTCGCGCCCGCAAGGACGCGGAGGCGCGGTCGAAGGCGAGTTCGTCCGCTGTCTCGATCGAGCCGCCGGCGATCCTCTCGATCTCGTCGAGCGAAAGCGGCGCGGCGAGCAGAATGCGCGCCGACGCCGCACGTCCGGCGATCTCGCCGATGGCGAGGAACGGCTCTTGGGCGAGCCCGTCGTGCCCCTCGACCGCCGCCGCCCGTCGGTTGGCCATCAGGAATTCGCCGCGCCTGCCGCGGGCCATCGCGATTCGGTCGGGATACGCTGAGGCGAGCAGCGCGCCGGGATGGGCGTGCGGCGCACCCTCATCCGGCCGACTTCGTCGGCCGCCTTCTCCCAGAGGGAGAAGTGCGCGCTCCCTTCTTCCTTCGGGAGAAGGTGGCCCGAAGGGCCGGATGAGGGCGATGGCCTGCGCCGCGCGCGCCGCGAGTCCGTGCGCGAGTCGCCTTGCGTCGTCGGCCCGTTGCGAGCGGTCGCAGCGGAAGGCCTCGAGCCGGCTCGCAAGATCGACCGAGTCGCCGCCGAGCCCGCGCTCGGTCAGCACGACCGCGACCTCACTGGCAGTCCTCGCGTCGCCGGCGCGCGCGGCGTCGACGACCATCCGCGCCAGGCGCGGCGGCAACGCGAGGCGGGAAATCGCGCGCCCCTCCTCAGTGATCCGGCCCTCGCGGTCGAGCGCGGCGATCGTCGTCAAGAGCGCGCGCGCTTCGGCTAACGCGGCGCGCGGCGGCGGATCGAGGAAGCGAAGCGTCGCCGGATCGGAAACGCCCCACAGCGCGCAGTCGAGCAGGAATCCCGAGAGATCGGCGGAGAGAATTTCAGGTGCGGCGTAGGGCTGAAGTCCGCCGGTCGCGGCCTCCTGCCACAGACGATAACAGACTCCGGGCTCCATGCGTCCCGCGCGTCCGCGCCGCTGGTCGGCGTTGGCCTTACTGACCCGGACCGTCTCGAGACGGGTCAGCCCGACGTCCGGCTCGTAGACCGGAACCCGCATAAGCCCGCTGTCGACGACGACGCGCACGCCTTGAATCGTGAGCGACGTCTCGGCGATCGAGGTCGCGAGCACGATCTTGCGCCGCCCCGGCTTCGACGGTGCGATGGCGAGGTCCTGCGCGCGCGAGTCCAGCGCCCCGTACAGCGGCGCGATGTCGACGTCAGGGTGCCCGACCCGCGCCGCCAGGGTCTCGGCGACGCGGCGGATTTCGCCCATTCCCGGCAAGAAGACCAGGATCGAGCCGCTTTCGCGGCCGAACGCTTCGAGCGTCGCGCGCGCGACCTCATCTTCGATCCGGGCGCCTGGGTTCCGTCCGACATAGCGCGTCTGGACCGGATAGGCGCGGCCCTCGCTTTCGATCAGCGGCGCGTCCGCCAGCAGCGCGCGAACGCGCGCGCCGTCGAGCGTCGCCGACATGACGAGGATGCGCAGGTTTTCGCTTAGCGCGCCCTGCGCGTCGAGCGCCAGCGCCAGGCCGAGGTCGGCGTCGAGCGAGCGCTCGTGGAACTCGTCGAACAGAACCGCGGCGACGCCTTCGAGCGCCGGATCGTCGAGGATCATACGAGTGAACACGCCCTCGGTGACGACCTCGATCCGGGTGCGCTTCGACACCAGGCTTTGCAGCCTGACGCGCAGACCGACCGTCTCGCCGACCTTCTCGCCCAAGGTCGCCGCCATGCGGGCGGCGGCGGCGCGGGCGGCGAGACGGCGGGGCTCTAGCAAGATGAGGCGCTTGCCGCTCGCCCAAGGCTCATCGAGAAGCGCGAGCGGCGCCCGCGTCGTTTTTCCCGCGCCGGGCGGCGCGACGAGCACGGCGCTGGGATGCGCGACGAGCGCGGCGCGCAGTGCGCCGAGCACGTCGTCGATTGGCAGAGGCGCGGCGTCGATCATCCGCGCTTCCTACGCAGCCTTGGCGGATGAGGGCAAGCAACGGGATACCGGACCAACCGCGAGCAACTGGTGTCATACACCCGACACCAAGCGGCGCGACAAAGAGCGTTGCAAACCGTGGGCCGCTAGTCCTGCACGCGCCGAGTCAGGAGGCCTTGCCAACCGAGCCCTGGACGCTTCACGACGGAAAAAGTCGGTGAAAAACCCTGATGGGGGCAGAGTCGGCCGCCCGTGCGTGACGGCGCTCATGCGACGCCGCGGGACCGCCCCTGCCAATAGGGAGCGCGCAGGGCCTTCCTGTCCACCTTGCCGAGCCCCGTGACCGCGATGGCTTCGACGAATTCGATCGTCTTCGGCGCCCAGGGACCGCCGCGCTTCGCTTTCAC
>Ga0209139_10000899_pt1 | contig 10730 bp, 6 predicted proteins | sample BogFormECP14_OM3_FD_188246 | JGI IMG/M metagenome (GOLD analysis project Ga0209139, IMG submission 188246) | Bog forest soil microbial communities from Calvert Island, British Columbia, Canada - ECP14_OM3 (SPAdes) (version 2) | ecosystem: Environmental > Aquatic > Freshwater > Wetlands > Bog ...
AGTCCTGTAATTTGCTGATCCACTGGCTCTCGGTTGTAGCCTTTATTGATCTGATAGCCGCTCGAAGTAGTGGCCGCCTTCCCTTCGCTGAAGTCCTTCAGATCCGCAAGCTGTTTGTCCGCGTCATCCAGCTGTGACCGCAGCTTCGCAAGTTCTTTCTTTGTATTTGCAATGTACTGCGGGTCCGCCTTTGCGCCGGTATTTGTTTTCCCAAGGTTTTTCGAATTTCCGACCACCGAAATGGGGCCAGTCAATCCATTGACATCCTCATTCGTCCAGACTTTCTTGGTCTTTTTCGCGTCAGGTGCGCCAGACGCATTCGGATCCGGCGTCGGGGTTGGCGAAATTGCCGGAGCCGGACTCGGCGCCGAAGAGTTCGAAGGAGCAGGATTCTGCGCAAAACATGGGGAACAGCTAAGCACCCCGCATAACGCGAGAGCACTCAAAAAATTGTGTAACCGGGTCATAAAGCCTCCGATGTTTTCGAGGGCCGGGGCTAGTTCTAGTACCTTAAACCCAGTATACAGGACAAAGTTTCAGCGATCTGCCACGGGGCCGCCTGGCTTGCCTAATTCGGCACGAATCATCGCCAGGGCTTCTTTAGGAGGTCCAATACGGCGGTATTGGCTATAAAAGGTGCGTTCGTGGATGGCAATAGTGCTGAAGAGTTTTCGGCCGTCGAAGTCGTACTGAGAAAACGACGGCATCCATAAACCAGGGAGCATTTCATAACGCTCCTGCATGAAGTGGCTGCCTTTATTGACTTTCGCGAGGAATAACCCGACCGTGATGTCCCCCGTGACTTCGCCTTCCACGCGCGCTAGCTGCCCGGCTTCCGGATCGATCCACACGAATCCGCGAACCTTCGCAAAAATAGCGGTGGTGCGCGAAGTGGCCTTGTAAGCGGGATTCGGTTCCATGCTGTATTTATAAAGCACGCGGCCCGCTCGCGTTTCCGAGGATATATAGGTGTAGAGGAAAGCGGTGCGCGTGGCATCAATCAGATCGTCGCGTTCCTTTTGCTTCTTGGCAATTTTGTCGTAGGCGTCATGCTGGGCGTGCCCATCCTCCCCAGCCCAAGAGAGTGCCTTCTCGAGCTTCACAAGCTCCGTGTGATAAGCGTCAGGGTCTGCAGGTTTGCCGTCAGGCCCGATGGGAATGTGGTCGACACCGGTTCCTGCGGGAACGACTCGGGAGATCTTGATATCGCCAGGCTGCGGATCTCCCAAATTCTTAAGGAGTTCCACGCGTTCCACACGTTCGTAGAAATTCATGGCCTGGTCGCCCTTCTTTTCATTGACCAGAACCAAGTCCAGCAAGGCCTTCTTTTCAGCCTCCGTCTGAGGTGGTGAAGGCACGGCGGCCTCCTGAGCCAAAGAGGCGGCTGCAAAAGCCGGGAGTAGACCGGCGACGAGAATGAGGGTTCGCGAATGCATAGGGCCAGGCGGGAAAATGCCCGCAAGCACATCTTAATTCTGATTCTCACGCCAGGACAATTGTTGCACTCCAAACACGGAATGGATCATTCTCCGAGCTACCTGTAAACCCCGAAAAACAAAGAAATTTACTGCGTCCTTTCCTTTCGGCCGCGGTGCTTAGAATATGGCTCGTTGGTTCTTCTAGAAGTTCCTAGTGAGCGCCTTCTAAGCCCTTTAGAATGAGTCAAAATGCAAAGTTGCCAAGATTTAATGAAAGCAAACAGCCCTTGCACACGTCTATATATCGGGAACGAATCGACCCTCTTATCCGTATTACCTTATGCAAGCGGAGGTCTGTTTGGGCGTAGCACCTATTGAACGATTGGGCAGCATCGGGCGGCTGATCCCGCAGACAAACACTTCGCGTTTTTCTTTGGGCAGGTTCCGCAAAGCGGCTGTCACCGTAATGGAGACTTTCAAGCTGTCTCTCGACGCCCTTCGCGCCCATAAGCTACGTAGTTTCTTAACGTTACTGGGGGTCATCCTGGCTGTGACCACCCTCGTTGCAGTCATGAGCGTCGTAAACGGCCTCACTTTCTATGTCGCGGACAAAGTCGCCAACCTCGGCGCTAATGTCTATGTCTTGACCCGTTTCGGCATCATCACCAGCAACGATGAATGGATCAAAGCACAAAAGCGGCCGCTCATCACCATGGACGAGTTCGGCAAGCTAAAGGAGGGCATGCGCACCACTAGCCAGATTGCTGCCGTTCTCGGCACTTCTTCCGACGTGCGCTCCGGAAACGAACTCCTCGAAGATGTGAACATCGAAGGAGTTACGCCCAACTATTCCGACGTTCGCAGCGTGATCGTCGCCTCGGGCCGATTCCTCACAGAAGCGGATGAAACACATCACTCGCCTGTAGCCTTCATCGGCGCAGACTTAGTAAGAAAATTTTTCTACAACACCGACCCCATCGGCAAGACCATCCGCGCGGGCTCTCACAGTTACACGGTGGTTGGGGTTGCGGCGGTCATCGGCAGCGCCTTCGGACAATCGCAGGACCGCTTCATGTATATCCCGCTTGGCACCTATTCCAAGGAATGGGGCAACCAAAGGGACTCGCTCACCCTCTTCATGCAGGCAGGCAACGCCGAAATGATGGCTTCCTCTGAGGATGAAGCGCGCATGCTCTTGCGCGCCTGGCGACATCAATCGTGGGATTCGCCCGACGGTTTCGGAATCATCGGCTCTGATTCCATCATGGGCCTCTTTAAACAACTAACGGGAAACATCTTCATGGTCGCCCTCGGTTTGACCGCCGTGTTCCTGGTCGTTGGCGGAATCGTAATTATGAATATCATGCTCGCCAGTGTCACCGAACGCACCCGGGAAATCGGTCTGCGGCGCTCTCTCGGTGCGAGAAAGAAACACATCGTCCTTCAATTTGTGACGGAATCCGCAGTGTTGGCCGCCATGGGTGGCCTGATCGGAATTGTCTTGGCCTACATAGTAGTCGCCGCCGCCCGCGCAGCGACTTCGATTCCCATGCGCACGCCCATGAGCGCTGTGATTCTTTCGCTCAGTGTTTCGACTGGGGTGGGCCTCTTCTTCGGAATTTACCCTGCGATGCGCGCGGCAAAACTTGATCCGATCGAAGCACTTCGGGCAGATGGCTGAGGAACGTTGACTCCTGCAACCGGGGTCACACAAAACAACAATGGCACAGCAACACGGCGAAAATCTGAAGCAAGCCATGGACACGCTTCGCGCACACAAACTGCGCAGCTGCCTCACCGTTTTTGGAGTGGTCCTCGGCGTGAGCGTGATCATGCTGGTCGCCGCCCTGATCACCGGCTTCGACGCGCAAGTTCAGGAAAACATCAAGCAATTCGGTGCAGACACGGGATTTGTCTCGCGTTTCGAGCAAGGCCCACACAATGGCGGCCGTCGTCCCAAGGAAGAACGCGAGCGCAAGCCTCTAACGCTCGAAGATGCCGTCGCCATTCAAGAGCGCTGCCCAGCAGTGAAAGATGTCACAGTTTTTCTCACCTGGTGGGAACAAGATCACAAAGTGCGCACAAAATCCGGCGAAGTAACTTCCATCGATTTCCGCGGTGTGCAACCGAATTTCGGCCAGGTCTACGCAAATGCCTCGACGCTTGAAGGCCGCTTCATCAGCGAAGGCGATGACCTGCATCGCGAAAAAGTTGTCATGCTCGGAGAAAACGCCGCGCCGGTGCTCTTTCCCGAAGGTTCGCCTGTCGGAAAAGACGTCATGATCGACGGCTCGCCGTTCCGCGTGATCGGCGTCGTCGAAAAGCCCAAAGGCATGTTCGGCGCGGACGATGAAGACAAGCGCGTCTTGATTCCCTACAACACGTTCCACAAAATTTATCCTGGCGCTTACGAAAATCAGATCCGTTTTCAAGCCTTTCCGAACCAACTCGATCAAGCGGTAGACCAAGCAACGGAAGTTCTCCGCCGGCGCCGCAACGTTCCCTACGACGGCAGAAACAATTTTTCGATCAACACATCGGAGCAGGAAATCGAGCAGTTCCACAGCATCCTCGGCATGGTTGCTCTCGCCACTGTCGTTCTCAGCGGCATCGGCTTGCTCATCGGCGGCGTCGGCGTGATGAATATCATGCTCGTCAGCGTGACGGAGCGGACGCGCGAAATCGGCATCCGCAAAGCCATCGGCGCGAAGAGCAAAGACATCACTTGGCAGTTCCTGCTCGAAGCCATGACGCTGACCGGAGCTGGAGGTGTCATTGCGCTCGTTCTGGTGAACGGCTTGGTGATCCTTGTGCGTCTCGGATTGAAGTGGCCGGGCAGTGTGCCGATATGGGCGGCAGCCACTGGTATTCTCGTCAGTGTAAGCATCGGCTTGATTTTTGGAGTTTGGCCGGCGATGAAAGCGGCGAAGCTCGATCCCGTCGAAGCGCTCCGCTACGAATAGCGCGCAACGCCAAAGACCGGCTTTTCTTTGAGATAACCGAACGTTTTGCAATCCAGAATAAATTGGACTGCTATCGAAGCGGAGATCGCTCCAAAAGAGGATCGATGGACGAATCCTCGCGTGCCTGGGGCACGGAGTTTGTCAAATTGCGCTTCTGGGTTGACGATTTGCGAATAGTCTTCTGCGAAACGCTCTCGTTCACGGCGGGAATTTGCGGATTCAACGGACTCACGGCGTGCGTCGCAAATCCTGGGTCTTTCGAGGAATTGGGGACCACCGATGCGATGGCTGGAGTGTACCAAGTCCGAATCCAATCGCGCAGAGAGTCTGCGGCGGTCACAGCACCCACAAGCAGCAGGACAACTGACGCGATGGCCAGTAGGTCTCGCGGATGCGCTGGGCGCATAAACCAGTAAGGACGTTTCGGCTGCGCAGAGAGTTTGTCCCCGGCGCGAGCGACTAGATAAAGCGCACGCGCCAGATCGGTCCCAGTCTGGTAGCGCTCATCGGGATTCTTCGCAAGGCACCGCGCAATAATTCGATCAAAAGCAGACGGAATGGAGGGATTGCGCTTCGACGGGGGAACGGGATTGTCGGTAAGAATTTGCGCGCAAATTTCTCCGAGCGAATTTCCAGCAAATGGCCGGACGCCTGTGATCATCTCGTACAGCACTACCCCTAATGAAAAGAGATCGGAGCGCCCATCCTGCTTCTGCCCTTCAATCTGTTCGGGCGATAGGTAAGCGGGCGTGCCCAGCACGCGGTCAGATCCGGAAACCTGAGAAGCAAATCGCGCGACGCCAAAATCCACGAGCTTCACTTGCTCATTTTCGGTGACGCGAATATTGCTGGGCTTGACGTCGCCATGAATAATTCCCGCCCGATGAGCGTAGGCGAGCGCTGATGCGAGATCGGCGCCCCACACAGCCGCACTGGAAAAAGGTATCGGCGATTGCGCCAGCAATTCTTCGAGGTTTTTCCCCGAAACAAATTCCATCACGAGAAAAGGCGTGCCGCCGCTATCCGTGCTGACGTCGTAGAGTTGGGCGATCGAGCTATGCGAAAGGCGCCCAATTGTCTGCGCTTCGCGAAGGAATTGCTCCTCGCTATTTTTGCCGAAGCCCTGCAGAAACGATTTCAGCGCGACGGTGCGGCCTATGAGAGTATCGCGCGCCTTGTCGACCCGGCTTGTCCAGCCGCCACCTAGAGTCTCGATAATTTCGTACCGGCCAGTTTGCAGAGTAGGGCTCATGCGGAGCGCAGCAATCGAGTGGCACGCTCGCGAAAACTAGTGTGCTGTGCCTGCACCGGTGCCGCAAGCTTGCGGCGGGCCAGGGGATACAATTCGGTGGCCAGCAGATCGGCGGACTGATAACGGTGTGCTGGGTCTTTTTCCAGCGTCTTCGCAACAATTGCGTCGAACGCTGTTGGAACGGAAGGGTTTGCCTGCGAGACCGGAAGCGGCTTCGAGGAAAGCACTCGCGTGCAGATTCCCTGCAGCGAATCCGAATCAAAGGGGCGCTTGCCTGTCACCATCTCGTAAAGAACCACGCCTAGCGAGAAGATGTCGGAGCGCGCGTCTTGCGGCCGTCCCAAAATCTGTTCTGGGCACCAGTAAGCCGGAGTGCCGAGCAGCGGGGTGTCCTTCTTGTCGTGGCTGGCGAGGCGCGCCATGCCGAAGTCGGTGAGTTTTACGCGGCCATCATCGAGAATCAAGATATTGGCGGGCTTGATGTCGCCGTGAATCACGCCTCTGCGGTGCGCGACGTGCAGAGCCGAGGAAATCTCTCCGACCCACGCGCAGGCACGCGGAAGGGGAACAGTTCCCTTGGCGAGAATTTTATCGAGAGGCTGCCCTTCCATGAATTCCATCACGAGATAGGGCGTTTGCGTTGGCTCGTCGATTCCCATGTCGTGCAGCGTGACGACGCAGGGATGCGAAAGCTGGCCGACAACGCGCGCTTCTTGCAGGAAGCGGTCGCGGCCCGCGCCTTGCGCCAGCGCTGGCGAAAAGAGTTTGATGGCGACGATGCGTCCGATCATGGGATCGTGCGCGCGCACGACTTTGCTGTTCGCGCCGGCGCCGATTACGTCGATAACCTGATAACGGCCTACTTGCATAATGGCCTTTCCCTCAGAATGACCTTGCCGAGATGTAGGGAGGATATCGAAGGGGGTTGTTCTATTAAATGAAGCAATCGTGCTACTTAGAAGAGTACGAAGGTACTAGAGCAAAAGATTTAGATAAGCAGATTTTAACTTGCAAAACGCGGGGGCTGGTGTCGACAACTCGCAATTTTCGGAGACGGGAAAGCACGCAACGGGAATTTACGCGGCCGCAAATAAAAAACGTGGAATTTCTCCATAAGGAAAAAATGTTGAAGTACCGAGTACTTCCAGAAACTGGGGAACGGCGTGAAGGTCTAGTTTCACTCTTTATTTTTGAACGGCGCAAGAGCCGGCGCAGTGTTCAGGCGCAAGGGAAAATCGCGGACGAACGCCGCCATGGAGGGGTGCCACGCTCCGTTGAATCCGAAATAATACATTTCTTTCAGAGCTTGATCCGGCGGCAATTTTTCAAACGCCATGCGGTACGTCGCGACAAAAACGCCGGTGCGGTCATCGCCGTAGCGGCAGTGCACGAAAACTTTCTCCTGCGGATTGTCGCGGAAAAGTTCGAGAAATTGAGCGGCCTGCTCGTTGGTCGGCGGTGACCAGCCTGGCACCGGGATGTGAACGAAGCGAATGCCTAATGATTCCGCTCGTTTTTCTTCCCAGCCGAAAGTTTCCGGATTTTCGCTGCGAAGATTTACGATCGTCGTGATGCCGAGTTTTTTCAGCTCGAGCAATCCCGAATCTCTTGGCTGTGCGCCGCGATACAAATGGTCGTTGATCTTTCCGGCGTTGGGGACGCCGGGGATGTGAAGTTTTTCACCATATGCGGAGTGCATCTCGGATGGAGTGGATGGCTGCACTTTTTTCTGCGCGGAGAGCCACGCGGGAAGAATGAAAACAAAAATCGCTGAAATGAGGAGTCGAGCGCGCTTCATATTGGGTTCGATGCAGTCAGTGTAGCGCGCGAAGAAAATGCGCGAAAGTCGTTGCAAGGCAAGTAGTTGCCCAGAAAGGGCACCACTACAAATAGACGTGGTACCAAAACGTCAACCACATTTTGCGTTTTTCTCTTGACAGGAAATTCGCACACGTTGATACTTCGATTCCAGATTCGGGGGACGTGGAAGCGCCAGGCGGACCGAGTCGGGGATGTTGAATAGGTCCGTAATGACTCTACGTAGCCAGCCGGGTTCTAAACAAAAAAATCGAGCGCGAAGTTCAGCTCCGCGCCCGTAATTCAGGGGCGGGATTGCTGCGAGGCTGTGTGGGACTCACCAGCCAGCGGCAGAGCATTGGCGTTTCGTACAGATTTTGATTTTGACCGCGAGGCGGTCGATGGAAAGGTCGGCTGCCTAGCGGTCGCCTTTTTCTCTAATGCAGTAAACGGGCCCATAAATTCAATTGGAAGTGAACTGCAGGCTCACCCAGCACCCTGCAGAGTGCGGCTAAGTAGAGTTAAAATAAGGGGTTCCCCCGCGAAGAGTGGGAACCCGAAGTAGTGGAGGAACGGGATGGCGACAGTGAAACATGCAATGACTGGGAATTCCCCGATCACGGATACGACTCCGGAGACTACGGGAGCAGCAACACACAAAGGCCTTCCTTTTGAACGGTATTTTACGGACGGAAAGATTTCTCCATTCGATGCGGTGGAATGGGAGAAGCGCACGGCCCTGATCGGAAACGAAAAGGGCGTGACGATCTTCCGCCAGGAAGACGTCGAAGTGCCGAAGAGCTGGTCGCAGACGGCGACGAACATCGTCACCAGCAAATATTTTCACGGCAAGCCGGGCTCGAAGGAGCGCGAAGGTTCGGTGCGGCAACTCATCAGCCGCGTGGTGAACACTATTGTGCGCTGGGGCCAGGAGGGCGGCTACTTCGCCTCCGACACTTCGCGCGATGCTTTCCGCGACGAGCTGACGCATTTGCTCGTCGAACAAAAGATGGCTTTCAATTCGCCGGTGTGGTTCAACGTGGGCGTGCAGCCGAAGCCGCAGTGCTCGGCTTGCTTCATTAATTCCGTGCAAGACAACATGGAATCGATCATGGGCCTGACGCGGACCGAGGGGATGCTCTTCAAGTGGGGCTCCGGAACGGGCACCAACTTCTCTTCTCTGCGCGGCAGTAAGGAGACACTTTCTGGCGGCGGCATTGCCTCCGGCCCGGTAAGCTTCATGAAGGGCTTCGACGCTTTCGCGGGCGTGATCAAGAGCGGCGGCAAGACGCGGCGCGCGGCCAAGATGGTGATTTTGAACATCGATCATCCGGACATCGTCGAATTCATCGAATGCAAGATGAAGGAAGAGCGCAAGGCGCAAGTCCTTATCGAACAGGGCTACGACGCTGGAATTGACGGCGATGCTTACGCTTCGATTTTCTTCCAGAACGCGAACCACTCAGTCCGCGTGACGGACGACTTCATGCGCGCAGCGGAAGAAGACCGCGACTGGTGGACACGGAATGTGACGGATGGCCAGCCCGCGGAAAAGATGCGCGCGCGCGACTTGCTGTACAAGATTGCGGATTCGACGTGGCACTGCGGCGATCCCGGTATGCAGTACGACACGACGATCAACCGCTGGCACACTTCGCGAAACACGGCGCGCATCAACGCCTCGAATCCTTGCTCGGAGTACATGTTCCTCGACGACACGGCGTGCAACCTCGCTTCGCTGAACCTGATGAAATTTCTCGGGGCCAACGGACAGTTTGACGTCACTGCATTTAAGCATGCCGTGGACGTGACCATCACGGCGCAGGAAATTCTGGTGGACAACGCCAGCTATCCGACGCCGCGCATCGCTGAAAATTCGCACAACTTCCGGCCGCTCGGCTTGGGCTACGCCAACCTGGGTGCGCTGCTTATGTCCCTTGCACTGCCTTATGATTCCGCGGAGGGCCGCGATATGGGCGGAGCGATCACGGCGCTGATGTGCGGCGAGGCGTATGCCCAGTCCGCGCGCATCGCGGAAAGAATGGGCTCCTTCCCAGGTTACGAAGTGAATCGCGAACCGATGCTGGACGTGATGCGCATGCATCGCGACTCGATGCGCGGCATCAAGCCGGAGCACGTACAGACAGAACTCTTTATGGCGGCGCAGGAATCGTGGGACACCGCGCTGGCCCACGGCGAAAAATTCGGCTACAAGAATTCGCAAGTCACCGTACTGGCGCCGACGGGCACGATCGGTTTCATGATGGATTGCGACACCACGGGAATCGAGCCGGATCTGGCGCTGGTGAAGCACAAGAAGCTTGTCGGCGGCGGCCTGATTAAGATTGTCAACAACACCGTGCCGCAAGCGCTGATGAGGCTTGAATATACGCCGGAACAAACCAGCGAAATCGTTTCGTACATCGACAAGCAGGGAAAAATCGAAGGAGCGCCGTATCTGAAAGCAGAACACCTGCCAGTGTTTGATTGCTCGCTGGCGCCCCTGGGCGGCGGACGATCCATCGCGTGGACAGGGCACGTGGGAATGATGGCGGCAGCGCAGCCGTTTCTTTCTGGCGCGATCTCCAAGACTATCAACATGCCCGAAGAATCCACGATCGAAGACATTGGGAATGCTTACATCGAATCCTGGAAGCTGGGACTGAAGTCCGTGGCCATCTACCGGGATAACTCGAAGCGCTCGCAACCTTTGAACGCGGGCGGCTCGAAAGACGAAAAGAAAACCGAAGCCGCAGCGGCGACAGCGGCACCCGAAGAGCCGATGCAGCGCGAACTTTTCGCGCGCGCGGTGCGCGAGAAAATGCCAGTGGAGCGCGCATCCATCACGCACAAGTTCAGCGTGGGCGCGAACGAAGGCTACATCACCGTGGGCATGTATCCAGACGGACGTCCCGGCGAAATCTTCATCAAAATGTCCAAAGAGGGTTCGACACTTTCAGGCGTGATGGACGGCCTGGCGCTGACCGTTTCGCTGGGATTGCAATACGGCGTGCCTCTCAAAGTGTTCGTCGACAAACTCGTGAACACGCGGTTTGAGCCGTCAGGCATTTCGGCCAATCCGAATATTCGATTTGTTTCTTCGGTGCTGGATTATCTCGCACGCTGGCTGGGCGGGCGATTCATCTCGTCCGACTATTTGAAGCTGAATACCGGCGATCAGGCCATGTCGGCTCCTGCGATGCCCGTCCCGACGATGCCGATGATGGACGCAGCGATGGCGTCTGCAATGGCGTCAATGTCCGCGACCAACACGAGCGCTTTGAAGCAGCACGACGCGCA
>Ga0209139_10000900_pt1 | contig 10716 bp, 7 predicted proteins | sample BogFormECP14_OM3_FD_188246 | JGI IMG/M metagenome (GOLD analysis project Ga0209139, IMG submission 188246) | Bog forest soil microbial communities from Calvert Island, British Columbia, Canada - ECP14_OM3 (SPAdes) (version 2) | ecosystem: Environmental > Aquatic > Freshwater > Wetlands > Bog ...
GCGCTGCCACGCGCGCGGCGAATTCCGCGGTGGAAATTCGATCAATCGGAACGACGACGCCGCCGCGCAGCAGGCATCCCCAAAACGCCACGAGCCATTCGGGACAATTCTCCGCCCAGAGGAGCACGTTGTCGCCCGCGCCGATGCCGCGTGACTCCAGTTCGCGCGCAAAACGAATCGCTTCGCTCGCGATGCGGCCGTAGGTCCAGCGCTCGATGCGGAAGCCGCGGAAGAAAACAATCGCGGTTTCTTCGCCTCGAGCGGCATATTCGGAGAAAAATTCGACGAGAGATTGGCGCGCCATGGGCGGCTCAAAGTGTGCCTTAGACGAATGGATGATGGAAGAGCTTGCTGCGGCCGCGGCGCGAAATTTTCCGGCTGGCGGGAGGCCTTTACGAATGGGGCGAGGCGCGAGCGGCTGGAACGATTCGAGTGGTTTACGAAGGCGTGATACTTTCTAACGATGACCGTGAAGGCAGAAGTGATCGTGATCGGAGCCGGCATCACCGGCCTGGCCTGCGCTTTTCGGCTGCAGCAAGCGGGGATTCGCGTTGTGGTGCTGGAAGCGTCGGATTCGCCGGGCGGGATGATCGCCACGGTTGAGAAAAATGGATTTCTCTTTGAAGCCGGGCCCCAGGCTCCGCGTTTTCCGACGGAATTGTGGGAGCTCGTCAGCGAACTTCGGATTGAGGACGCGTTCGTGCCCGGCGATTCCCGCGCGGATCGTTACATTCTGAAAAATGGACAGCTGCGCAAGGCGCCGTTCTCGCCGCTGAGCTTTCTCTCGACGAAACTGGTGGGTGGCGCTTCCAAGTACCGGCTTCTCACTGAGGTGTTGCGTCGATCGCAGCCGCCCGACGGTGAGGAAACCTTGGCTGGATTTGTGCGGCGCAAGTTCGATGACGACGTGCTCGATTATCTGGTGGACCCATTCATATCCGCGATATTTGCGGGTGACACGAAACAAATCGGAGTAGCGAGCGCGTTTCCTTTTCTGGCGCGCTGGGAACGGGAACATGGCAGCGTGATGCGCGGCGCCATGCGGAATCGGAAACGCAGCACGCCGCCCGGACCGCAATCGGGAACCATGCCGCAACGGAGTGGGCGGCAGCTGGTAGTGACAGACGCGCTGCCGACGATGGGTTCGTTTCGCAAGGGACTCGGCACGCTTCCCAAGGCGATCGCGCAAAAGTTAGGGGATTCGATTCGATTTCGGGCCGGGGTGGGAAGCATCGAAGCCGTCGCGGGTGACGGAGGAACGGCTCCTCGGTGGCGGCTACGGTTGAACAGCGGCGAAGCGGTTACAACCACAGCATTGGTCGTCACCGCACCCGCGTACGAAGCAGCGCGTCTGCTGAGGACCAGCGCGCCGAAACTCAGCGCGAAGCTTTCAGAGGTATACTACGCGCCGATGGCGGTCGTTTCCTCCGGATACGATCGAGCGCAGGTGCGCAATCCGCTCAAAGGGTTTGGATTGATGATCCCGCGGCGGGAAAACCTCAACACATTTTTCAACGTGTGGAATTCGTCCATTTTCGAGGGGCGCGCGCCGGAAGGAAAAGTTCTGCTGACGAGTTTTGTAGGCGGGGCGACGAATCCTGCGTTCCTGGAGCGAGATGAAGCGGCAATCGCGCAAATCGTCGAGGGAGAAATTGCAGGCGTGCTGGGAATTGACGGACCATCCGTCGAAACATGCGTGTGGAAATACCCTGGCGCACTGCCACAGTTCAACGTGGGCCACGCGCAGACGGCCACGGCGATTCGCGAGTTAGTGAGCGAACTGCCGGGCCTGTACCTCGCGGGAAATTATCTCGAGGGCCGCTCTTTGGGGGAATGCGTGGAGATCGGATCGCGAACCGCAGAAGTGGTGACACGCCAGCTTTCCACCTGACGCATCTAATTGGCGACGCAGCGTCATCGTGAACTGAAGATAATCCTCAGCAGCGAAGGAGTAGCGGTTGTACTCACTGATTTTTGGCGCCATCGCGGTTGTTATTGCTTTGCTGTTGGCCGGATGGGCATACCAACGAGTGGCGACAGCTCAGGACCGTAAGCGCCAACCTGCGCCGGGTAAAATAGTGGATTTGGACGGACGCGGCGTGCACTTGCTCTCGATGGGGCAAGGCAGCCCGACGGTAATCTTCGAATCCGGTCTGATGTCCACCGTGCTGAGTTGGGACAAGATCCAGTCGGAGATATCCAAGAGCACTCGCACAGCGTGTTATGACCGCGCCGGGCTTGGCTGGAGCGATCCTGGACCAGCGCCGCGGGATGCTGAGCGAATCGTTAGCGAGCTGCAGGAACTCCTCAAGCGAGCGAGCGTCCCCCCGCCGTATATCCTCGTTGGACATTCCTTCGGCGGACTGACAACACGTCTTTTCGCCGCGCGATATCCGGACCAGGTCGCGGGACTGATATTGATCGACCCGGTGGTGCCGCAAGAGTGGAACCCGGCGAACGAGCAGAACCAGAAGCGGATCCGGACCGGCGCGACAATCTTGCGGCGGGCCACTGTCCTCTCGCGGGTGGGCGTGATCCGATTTATTTCTCTTTTGCTGCGCGTGGGCGCCAAACGGATTGCGGAACCATTGGTCCGGCTTACGAGCAGAGGCGCACCAAAAGGCGATGGCACCAGCAGCAGCCCGCTGTTTTGGAATCTGCCGCCGAGCGAGCGGGCGATGGCAGCGGTGTTCTGGGTCCAACCAAAATTCACAGAAACGATCGCCAGCCAGCTGGAAAATCTTCCGCAGAGCGCCGCGCAAGTGGCAGCGGCGGAGGAATTGCAAGGCAAGGCCGTCACCGTAATTTCAGCTGCGAATACGCCCGCGGAGCGGAAGGTAGAACATGTTGCCATCGCCCAGCTCTCGATCTACGGGAAGCATCTGACGGCGATGCAGAGCGGCCATTGGGTCATGACGGACGAACCGAGGCTCGTCGTGGAAGCGATTCAAGAAATGATTGCGCGAACGCGCGAGCTCAGCGTGGCCAGCGCGGGCGCGTGAACGCGGTGGCGACGGCTGCCGATGGCGCCGACTAGTTGGGCGGCGCGGCGGCTAGTTCCCTGTAAAACTTCTGCAGCGTGTAAAACGCTTGTTTGCGCTGGCCGCGATCTGAAATCAACCCTTTGCGATTGTAAAAGTCCTGCACACCGGGGAGCGGCCGGCGCGGCGAGCGAAAATCCATCAGTACCCACGGTGACATGCCGGCAAGCGACGGAATCTTCCTCAACATCGCGATTTGGTGTTCATACAAGCTCGATTGATACTCTTCAGTCCAGCGTGCATCCGCGCTTCCATGCGCGCCAAAGGGGGTTTCCGCGCCAAATTCGCTGACGATCAGAGGTTTCTCGTAAGCCGTCTTCCATTGCAGCGCGTCGAGGGATGGGATGGTGCCGTCGTACCAGCCGACATACTCATTCAAGCCGAGGACATCAAGAAATTCTCCCAGCGGATCATTCAATAGCCGGGTATTGGCGTCGGGGCTTTCGGGGCGATTCAATGCGGCGGTGACTAGCCGCGTAGAATCGAGCCCGCGCGTGTAGCCGACTAATTGCTTCATGAACTCCACCCTTGCGGGAGCGATGGGCGTCTCATTGCCGATGGACCAGAAAATCGCCGCGGCGCGATTGTGATCGCGGGCAATCAGGTCGCCCATTTGTTCTTCCGCAAACTGCAACGTCGCGGCATTCTTCCAATCGATGTCCCAATAAACGGGAATCTCCTCCCAGACCAGTATTCCCATTCGGTCCGCCAAACGGATCATGGCTTCGTTATACGGATAGTGCGCCAGCCGGACGAAGTTGCATCCCAGTTCCCTGGCCCAGCCGAGCAAGATGGCGTCATCCTCAGGAGAGAATGCGCGCCCACCACGAAACGGCGCTTCCTCGTGCATGGAAATGCCGCGCAAGAAAATGGGTTTGCCATTCAGCAAGATTTTGGTTCCGCGCGTTTCGATGGTGCGAAATCCGATTTGCTCTTCCACACGGTCACCGGCGCCCGAAAGCGTCACGCGGTAAAGTTTGGGATTATCCAGCGACCATAGCTGGAGCTTTGCGGCGAATTTGAATTCCGCGTAGCCGTCGCGATCTGTAGTCACGCGCTGCGCGAGGTTAGCCTCTGGAATCTCGATGGTCACCTGCTCCGGCTGGGTTGCGCCATTAAGTTTCACCCATCCAGCGATTTCGCTTTGCGAGCCTTTCGCGAGTTGCACGAAATAATCCTGGATAAACGTTGCGGGCACTTCGACGATGGCCACATCTCGCGTGAGGCCTCCATAGTTCCACCAATCCGTGTTCAAGGCGGGAACGGAGTCGCCGCGGCGGGCGTTGTTCACTTCCACAACGACGAAATTGTCGCCGTCGCGCACATCGTTGGTTATCTCGAAATTGAAAGGCGTAAACCCGCCTTGATGTTCACCGATCGCTTTGCCGTTGAGGTATACGCGTGCCTGATAATTCGCCGCGCCGAAATAGAGGAAAGTTCGAGCGAGTTCGTCCCGGTGGTACGAAAACGACCGCTCGTACCAAACAGATCCTTCGTAGAAAAGAAGGCTCTCCCGCTGCGAGTTCCAATCGCCCGGAACATTCAAAGTGCCGGAGGCGTCGAAATCGTATTCGACCAGTTCCTGTTTGTCCTTGGGCTTTCGGTTTTCGTAATAGCGGTACTGCAGGCCAGTCTCATAAGGGTCAATAATTACGTGCCATGTGCCGTTCAAGCTGACGGTGGTCCGTGCGTGAACGTTGGCGATGAGGCCCGGCGGCGACGGCGCCGCGGCGGCGAATCCCGCCGTAACGAAGAAAAGCATAATGAGGCGTTTCATATTCATTTGCTCGCGCGGCCAGCTAGCGGGCAGCTTCCGCATGATTCGACTTCGCGCCGCCGCAACGGCCGACCCGGCGCTCAAGAGTACTCGACCCGTATAGTATGTAGGTCCCCAGATGTCAAACCGGGCGTGCTGTGGCGGCAGAATTCCGTTTGCCGTAGAAGCAGCCGCCAGAAATTCGTTGACCGCAGGAGATCGAAATGCCAAAGTCGCGCGCGGCGTCGCGATGATCGCGGCCGGTATTGGGTGGCATTCCTCGACCCTCAATTCCCTTCCGTGCCGGCTCGATTGCAGGCACGCAATTCGGCGAAAGGACTAGCACGGTGCGGCGACTTGGCTGGATAGCGTGGTGCATCACAATTTTCGTGGTGCTGGCGACGGCGCCAGGCACCGCGGCGCAATGGATGCCACTGAACCCGGTCGCCAGCGCGCAGAAACAAACCGACGGCGTGGTTTTTGCGATGCACAGCGGCACGTTGCGAATACAGGTGTGCTCGGATTCGATCCTCCACATTCTTTATTCACCGACTGCGTCGTTCCCGAACACGCCCCAATACGTGGTGACCAAAACTTCCTTTGCTCCGGCGCAGTGGACAATGCAAGCGACGGACAAGGACGTGACCATCGAGACGCCGCGGATGAAGATCACCATCACGCGCGCGGACGGCTCAATTCTGTATAGCGACGCGACGGGCAAAAGACTTTTCAAGGACTACACCAGGACGCTGACGCCCGTCGAGGTGAACGGCGAGAAAACTTATCACTCAGAGCTGTTCTCCGATTTGTGGGACTCCACCGAAGCTTTCTATGGCCTGGGGCAACACCAAGCGGGTGTGTGGAACTATCACGGCGAAGCAGTCGATCTGTCGCAGGACAATACCAATATTTCCATCCCGATGTTTCTCTCCAGCAACGGCTACGGACTTTTCTGGAACAACACGTCGCGCAGCCGCTTCAACAATCGCTTCGTGCATGCCCTGTATTTGAGTTCGGAAGCCGCTGATTCCGTGGACTACTACTTTCTCTACGGCCCAGATTTCGACAGGATCATCGCCGGCTACCGGGAATTGACCGGAGCGGCGCCGCTGCTAGGAAAATGGGCGTATGGATTCTGGCAATGCAAGAACAGATACCAATCGCAGGCGGAATTGCTCGCGATTGCGCACAAATACCGCGAGCTGCACATTCCAGTGGATAACATCGTGCAGGACTGGTTCTGGTGGAACAAGATGGGCGAGCCGGTGTTCAACAAGAATTATCCTGACCCTAAGGGAATGATCGAGGATCTTCACCAAAACCATTTCCACGTGATGTTCTCGTTCTGGCCTTCCTTCGATCCCGGCTCACCGGTGTACGAGGAGATGGAAAAGCGCGGGTATTTTATTGACCGTACTGTCGTGCCGGGATTTCATCCACAGGGCAACGCGTTGTACGACGCGTTCAATCCCGACGCTCGCAAATATTATTGGGAGCTGATGGATAAAAGTCTTTTCCAGATCGGCGCTGATGCCTGGTGGCTGGATACGGACGAGCCGGAAACGGAACACCGCGAGACCAACCTGCTGGTGACGAACAAAGTCGCCATCGGCAACGGCGCGCGTTACGCGGACTTGTACCCGCTGATGGCCACCACGGCCGTGTATCAAGGGCAGCGCGCCGCTTCCGACCAAAAGCGCGTTTTCATACTTTCGCGATCCGCGTTCGCGGGCATTCAGCGCAACGCCGTCACGGCATGGTCGGGAGACGTGGAAGCCAATTGGATGAGCTTCGCCCGCCAGATTCCAGCCGGCCTTAATTTCGAACTTTCCGGCGTACCTTACTGGACCACGGATATCGGCGGATTCATCCTCGGGCATCCCGACGATCCAGCCTACCGCGAACTTTTCATTCGCTGGTTTGAGTACGGAACTTTCTGCCCCATTTTCCGTCTGCATGGGACGCGCTCTCCGGATATGAACGAGCTGTGGTCTTACGGGCCCGAGGCGCAAACAATATTGACCAGCTACGATCGGTTGCGCTACAGGCTGATGCCTTACATTTACTCGGTCGCGTGGAAGACCACCAGCGAGGGCTACACGCCGATGCGCCCGCTGGCGATGGACTTTCGCACGGACGTGCGGGCGCAGAATATCGGAGACCAATTCATGTTTGGCCCGGCGATCCTGGTGAATCCTGTGACCGAGCCGGGAGCCACGACGCGGCATCTCTATCTACCGCAGGCGAAGTGGTACGACTTCTGGACAGGCCACGCGATGGAGGGAGGCGCGACCGATGCCGTCGCGCCGCTCGATCGCATGCCGCTTTACGTTCGCGCCGGTTCTATCGTCCCGATGGGACCGGAGATCGAGTACGCTGCAGAAAAGAGCGTGGACACAATTGAGCTGCGGCTGTACAGAGGCGCGGATGGAGACTTTAATCTGTATGAAGACGAAAACGATAGCTACGACTATGAAAAGGGCTTGTACGAGATAATCCCGATTCACTGGGACGACGCGAATAACGAACTAACGATTGGTGCGCGGCAGGGAAGATTCCCCGGAATGGCGGAGACTCGAAAGTTCGTTATCGTTGTCGTCGGCGAGGACCACGGAACAGGCATCGATTTGACCTCCGCGCCGGACAAGCGGGTGGAATATTCGGGAGTGGCTGTGAAGGTCGAATTTTAGAATGTGCAGTTCGGAGATCTAACAAGAGCAGGCCACCGAGATGGTGATGAAACTATTGGGAATTGATATCGGAACCGGCGGCACGCGGGCCGTACTGCTGGATGCCGGCGGACGCGTGGTGAGTTCAGCTGTTGCTGCGCACGCTCCTTTTGCATCGGCTCATGCGGGTTGGGCCGAGCAAGATCCCGGTGACTGGTGGAGCGCCGCTTGCAGCGCGATCCCTGAGTGCCTGAAGCGCGGCAAGACCGCGGCCGGCGAAATCAGCGGGATTGGATTAACCGGCCAGATGCACGGTCTCGTGTTGCTGGACCAGAGCGGACGCGCCCTGCGTCCATCCATTATATGGTGCGACCAACGCACGGAAGTGGAATGCCGCGAGATCACCGAGAAAATTGGCGCGGCGCGGTTGATCGAGCTTACCGCCAACCCGGCGCTAACGAACTTCACTCTGCCTAAAATCTGGTGGGTGCAGAAGAACGAGCCGGAAATCTGGGCGCGCGCCGCCACAATTCTGCTACCGAAAGACTACATTCGTCTCCGACTTACCGGATCGCGCGCGACAGACGTCGCCGATGCCTCGGGCACGCTGCTTTTCGACGTGGCCAATCGCCAATGGTCGCGGCCCATGATGGAGATGTCGCGCCTGAATCCAGATCTGCTGCCGAACATTTTCGAATCGTGCGAAATCTCAGGCCATGTGTCGGAGGAAGGCGCACGCGCCACCGGACTGCGCGTCGGTATTCCCGTGGTTGCCGGAGCCGGAGATCAAGCTGCCGGAGCGGTGGGCCTGGGAATTGTGCGTCCCGGAGCGGTAAGTGCGACGATCGGGACTTCCGGCGTAGTCTTTGCCGCTACGGCCGGCCCTGTGCGCGATCCCGCAGGTCGCATCCACACATTTTGCCATGCGGTGCCGCAACGCTGGCACGTGATGGGCGTGACGCAGGCGGCTGGATATTCGCTGCGGTGGTTTCGCGATCAGTTTGGCGCGAACGCCGATCCCGCGCAAGACGCCTACGCGCGATTGATGACGGAAGCGAGCGCGGCTCCGGCAGGCGCGGACGGTTTGCTGTGGGCGCCCTACCTGATGGGCGAGCGGACTCCGCATCTGGATCCGAATGCGCGAGCGGCGTTGGTGGGAATTTCATCTACGCACACGCGCGCGCACGTGATTCGCGCAATTCTGGAAGGCGTCGCTTTCAGTCTGCGAGACACGCTGACGATTTTCGCCGAATTGAAAATTCCAGTGGAGTCCATTCGGCTCGGCGGCGGCGGCGCGCGGGGAGCTCTGTGGCGTCAGATTCAGGCGGATGTGTACGGCATGCCGGTTGGTCTTCCGGAAGCAGAGGAGGGCCCTGCGTTCGGCGCGGCTTTGCTCGCTGGTGTGGGCGTGGGCAATTGGACCAGTGTGGAGAACGCGGCTGACGCGAGTGTGCGGGTTTCGCAACAAATTGAACCACTCGCGCAGAACCTTGCGCTGATGAATCGGCAATACCGCGAATATCGCAAGTTGTATCCGGCCCTGCGGGAGATTGGGCGCGATATTCACTGAGCGAATTTCACTACCTGCTGTCGAACCGCCGTAGATTACTGGATGAGCGAACGGATCGGCCCGCCCAGTTGACTTACGTATAGGTCTTGATATGCTTTCGTTGAAGAGGGCATGGAGTTCGCCCTTTAACCGCTGTCCCCTCAATGCCGGGACAGATGATGACTCCTGACAGGGATCCTTGTCGGGGAGTCATGTCCCCGGCGCCGATCCCAACCTGAAATAGAGATAGTGACTGACATGCCAGATCTCCGCGCGTCGGGTGCGCGGTGGGCCGGAGTGGCACTCGACTGAAGAACTCAAAGGAGGGAATGAGGTTTGTACCTATGACCAAATACTTGATGGTGGCAATTGGAGGAGCGGTGGGGTCCGTCTTACGATTTTGGGTGGGAACCCACGTGAGCAATCGGCTAAACACCCGTTTTCTGGCCGGCACTTTCATCGTCAATATTACGGCCTGCTTTCTGATTGGCTTCGTCGTTACGGTGATGGCGAACAAGGCGGACTGGAATCCGAACTGGCGATACTTGATTCCGATCGGGTTTATCGGCGGCTACAGCACCTTCTCCACGTTCGAGTATGAAACCTTCCGCGTTTTTCAGGAAGGCGAGCTTCTCATGGCGGCATTGAACGTGGTCCTCAGCGTCGTGGTAGGTTTTGTATCGGTTTGGCTAGGTGTGATCACCGGGAAGACGGTCGCATGAACACAGCACCTTCCTCCGTGGAATTGGCGATCGCGAACGACAGCGCCGACGGAATCTTTCTGTTGCTACCAGCGGGATGAACGGCTGAATATTTAATTGCGAAATGAGGGATTGAGAGCCAGGAGGGAACATGATGCAGGCCGGGCCCGCCAAGAAAGTGACCATCTATGTTGGCCAGGACCACCAGTATCACGGGGAATCGGTCTATGCGGCTATTCTGGAATTTCTTTTCTATCACAAAGTGTCAGGAGCCAGCGTCACCCGCGGCATCGCCGGCTTCGGCGCGGATCACCAGCTGCATACCGATCGCGTCCTCGCGCTGACAGAAAATCTTCCTATGAAAATTGAATTCATTGAAACGCCCGAGAAGGTGGAACAGCTTCTTCCGAAGCTGCATGAAATGGCGGGGACGGGCCTGATTGAAGTTCAGGACACGATGGTTGTGAAACCCTCCGGTACTGCGCAACAGTCGGCGAGCCAGGAAGGCACGCCTCCCTTGAAACGCGAGGGAAAAGCCAAACTGATGCGGATCTTCATCGGCGAGAACGACAAATGGAACGGGAAGCCGCTCTACCGCGCGCTGGTTGAATCCATGCGGACGAACGACATTGCGGGAGTCACCGTCTATCAGGGAATATTGGGCTACGGAGCCAATCGCAGGATTCACAAGGATACAGCGCTGAATCTCTCGCACGATCGTCCGGTGATGATGACAGTCGTGGACACCGAGGAAAGGCTCCGGGCCTTTCTCCCCGTGCTGGACGGTATGGTGCAACAGGGCCTGGTGGTTTTCTCCGACGTAGACGTCATAAAGTACACGCACGATTATCAGGAAGACGAACGTAGAAAGGCGGTGCGCCCATGAAACTGGAAGGCAAAGCCAAGATGCTGCGCATCCATTTCGGCGAAAATGACAAATGGAAAGATAAGCCGCTCTATCGGGCGATTGTCGAGAAGTGCCGGGAGTTGGATCTTGCCG
>Ga0209139_10000901_pt1 | contig 10712 bp, 10 predicted proteins | sample BogFormECP14_OM3_FD_188246 | JGI IMG/M metagenome (GOLD analysis project Ga0209139, IMG submission 188246) | Bog forest soil microbial communities from Calvert Island, British Columbia, Canada - ECP14_OM3 (SPAdes) (version 2) | ecosystem: Environmental > Aquatic > Freshwater > Wetlands > Bog ...
AAGACTTGGTCGACCTTCCGTTCCAGCTCGCCCGCGTCCTTCTGTTGCGGCAAGGAACTCGGGGCGACGAGCGAAGCGGTAAAGATGAAGAGAACGGCGGCGCTGCGGAGCAAAGTCATGGAAGAGGCCTCGTTGGTTGTGTGAATCAGCGCAGGAGCCTATCTCGACGTGGAATCGAAAGCAAAGCCTTTTGACATCGAGAATCTGCGATATCGAGAAGACTTAGTAATCCGCGCAGTGTGTCGGCGGCGCCGTTGCACCCTTCGGACGAGAGCCGCACCGTCACCAGGATCGACCCGCCTGCAAGCAGGATGTTAGAAAAAAGAAGTGTTAAAAAAACGTCTCCCGAAGGCGTGTTGCCGCATCTACTTAACCAGGGCTTAGGCGACGAAGGTTTGGAGGGAGGCCCGACAACATGAATATTCCGGTATCTGGCAAGGGTGTGCCAAGGCCTGGGTTGAGCAAACAGGTTCTAGTTTCGCTGTTATCGCTGGCGCTGTTGTTTGCCGTTTGTCCTCAGAACCTGCCAGCCCGTCAGGACGCTCCACCCGCGCAAACCACGCCGCAACCGCCACAGCCGCCGCAGTACACCCCGCAGGCTCCTGATCAGTTGCAGCAGTTGGTGGCCCCGATCGCGCTATATCCCGATTCGCTTGTGGCGCAAGTCCTGGCGGCATCGACGTTTCCCGAGCAAGTCGTTGAGGCCAATCGGTGGGTGCAAGCGCACCCCGACCTGAAGGGTGAAGCGCTTGGTCAGGCTGTGGATCAAGAAGCCTGGGATCCTAGCGTCAAGGCGCTCACCGCATTTCCGTCCGTGCTCGGAAATATGGATAAAAATCTGTCCTGGACTTCGTCGTTAGGCGACGCCTATTACAACCAGCAGCAAGACGTGATGGACGCGGTGCAGGCGATGCGCCAGCGCGCGCAGCAAGCAGGCAATCTAAAGGACACACCGCAGCAAAACGTTAGGACGCAAGACTCGAACATCGTCATCGAACCCACTGACCCACAAATCGTTTACGTTCCCGCCTATGATCCGTGGTTGATTTACGGTGGTCCGATCGACGCGTGGCCGGGGTGGTACCCGTATCCCGGGATTTGGTATGACGGGCCTTTCCTATCGTTCGGCCTGGGTTTCGGCATTGGCTTCTTCGGGGGCTATGGATGGGGCTGGGGTAACTGGGGCTTCGATTGGCACAACCGCTATGCGCTCTATGATCGCGGGCGCTATTACTCCGGCAGCAGGACGTTTTACAACCGCGATAATTTCTACCGTGGCGGCGCCCGCGGGGGAGTCGTCGACCGTCCGAGCCAAGCAGCCAGGCCCTTCAACGGCGATAATCGCGCTGCTCGAGGTTACGCCGAACCTCGCGGGCAGGGCGGGGTTCGCTCTGGCGCTTTCAGCGGATACGACCGCGGGGGCGAGGCGAGAAGCTTCTCGTCACGCGGGAGCTCAAGCTTTGGCGGCGGCGGCGGTTTTCACGGCGGCGGTGGCTCCCGCGGTGGGGGCGGCGGCCGTCACTAATTCAAAATTTGATCACCAGTCCGATACGAACCAATGTTTCGGCTGATTCCAGCTAACCGGAAAACTTTAAATGGAGAAAAGGGATATGCGGCTAAGGGAGCAGAACTTCCAGAGTTTTCGTTGGGATAATCTTGCCAAGCTGGCTGCGGCCGTCATTCTCGTGACCGCGTGCGTTCCTGCTAGCTCCGTTGCGCAGCAACGCGGCCAGAAGACGTTCGCATCGGCGGCGGACGCGGCCAACGCGCTCGTCAGTGCGATGCAAAGCAACGATGAGAAAGCAATGCTCGCTATTCTCGGCCAGGACGCCAAACAAATCGTCTATTCGGGCGACGATGTCGAAGACAAAGAAACCCACGCCAATTTCGTGCAGCGCTACCAGCAAATGCATCGTCTGGTCAAAGAACTGGACGGCACGACGACCCTGTACATCGGCGCGATGAACTGGCCGGCGCCCATTCCGCTGGTGAACAAAGGCAATTCCTGGCATTGGGATGCCGACGCCGGCAAAAAAGAAATTCTCTACCGCCGTGTCGGCCGCAATGAACTATCGGCCATTCGCATTTGCGAGGCGCTCGTGGCCGCGCAGAAAGAATACTTCTCGGCGCAACACAACGAGTACGCGCAAAAAATCTTCAGTGCGGAAGGGCAGCACAACGGCCTGTACTGGAAGGCCGTCGCAGGCGAACCCGAGAGCCCCATCGGCCCGCTGGTCGCCGCAGCCAATGCTGAGGGCTATGATAAGGGTCGGGACGGTCCTCCGACTCCCTACCGCGGTTACCTTTTCCATATTCTGACGAGTCAGGGAAAAAATGCGCCCGGCGGCGCGAAGAGTTACGTCGTAAACGGCAAAATGGTCGAAGGTTTTGCGTTCGTGGCCTATCCTGCGGAATACCGATCTTCCGGCGTCGTGACCTTCATCGTCGCTAGTGATGGCGTCGTTTACCAGAAGGATCTGGGCAAGAAGACCGAGGCCGTTGGCATAGCCATGAAGGAATTCAGCCCCGATTCCACTTGGCAAAAACCTTCGGAACAGGAGATGGCCACAGGGCAGAAAAAGCAGTAGAACGCCCCGCGTACAGTCTGGCAATCAGCCCGCCGCGTTCGGCCTTATACACCTGCAGGCCGCAAAGGACATATTCAGTCAAAGGTGGCGGACCAACAGGAGCGCCAGAAGTGATGCGCCCTTTCAACGGATTCGCCTGAACCTAGCAGCCTAAATACTGATTTTTCGCGCTTCTTTCATTTTGTAGAGCGCGCGATCCGCTGTTTGCAGCAATTTTTCGATCGTTCCACCGTCCCTGGGATGAACCGCAGCGCCAACGCAGACGGAAAGGCGCGGTTCCTCGGAATCACTTGCCAGGGTGTCGCAAATACGCTGAGCGACGAAACCCGCCGATTCCTCTCCACTCTCCGGCATGACAAGCGCAAACTCATCGCCACCGAATCGCGCCGCTGTATCGATATCGCGCGAGCAGATGCACAAAGCGTCGGCCAGCCTGCAGAGGGCGTTGCTCCCGACCAAATGGCCGTAGCGGTCGTTGATCTCTTTCAATCCGTTCAGGTCCAGCAACAACAAGGCGAACTCTCGTCCCGTGCGGTTGGACCGTTTAATCTCGGCGCTGAGCACATCCACAAGCTGGCGGTAATTGGCTAGCCCGGTAAGCCCATCGCGCAAGGCCTGCTGGCGCAGACGTTCTTCCAACTCGCGTTGTTTGGTCACATCCTCGACGATCACTTCGTAGCTCTCCGGACCTCCGTGCTCGGCCAGCACTTCGCGTCCGGTCAGACGCACTCTTAAGAACGTCCCTTTGCTTCCGTGCCACTCTGTTTCGAGGGGATGGTCTGCCTCTTTCTCACCGGCATGCCCCAGCAACCGCGCGCGTGTTACCGGATCCAGAATGATGGCGCTCGCGAGATTCGACCCGAGCAGCTCTTCCCTCGAGCCGTACCCGAGCATCGTGGTCAGCGCCTGGTTTACGTCCAGAAACTTGCCGTCCAGGCTGCATCGGCAGATGCCGTAGGTCAGGTTTCCAATCAGGGCACGGTATCTGGCCTCCGAATGCTTCAACAATTTCTCGACACGATTCCGCTCCATGCGCAGGTTTCCTTCATCAAGCGCACGGCGCACGGATACCGGGAGGTGGCCTATGTGATCCGTTTCAATGACATCGGACGCGCCCTTTGTGATCAGCTCCGCTACGGTTTCTGGTTCCAGGGCGTCGCCGACAAAGATGAGCGGGATATTTTTCTCAGATTGGTGGAGTAGTTCCAGGGCTTGCGCGCGTTTCCAATTGGGGCTTGGGTACTCGGCCACGATCACGTCGTAGTTTTCCGCACTCAGCCGATCAACAAACTCTTCTGGCGTTACAACGATATCCGGGCTAACCGCGAACCCCAAAATCTTCAGACCCTGGACTTCCCGATCAAGACCGCCTGTGTCGCGATGAACGACAAGGATGCGCAGGAGACGTTGTCTGCGCTCTGGTCCGTTGGGATTGGGAGCTTGTTTGGTGCCGGCAGTTCACATTTGTGGCCTTTGTCGTAGAGATACGACTACTGAGAGGCCACGCGTAACTATTAGACATCGAGTGCCAGAGAATTTCTATATAAAATGAGACACTTTTCAAGATCTAGGTTCCACCTTGTAGAAAAAAGGTGGCATACCCGCGTAGTCCCCCGCTGCCCACCCGCGATTTTGTGACCCATTTTGAAACAGTGCTCGATTGGAAGGAGAGCGCTACGTCGATTTTAGGGATTAGCTGTTGAGCCAAATATGGATTGTCACTGTGAACCCTAACGCCAGCATCATCCAGAAGTGCCAGCGGCGAACCCGTGTTCGCGCTTCAAGTCTCTTGTCTTGCAGGAGCAAGCCAAGCAACGCCTGCGACAGCAGTATGCAGAGGGCCAACGTAGCAATCCAAAGCCCGGTGGCGTTAGTGCGGCGCATTTGGCCCGCGCTCATCGCGGTCCAACCGTGGGCCAGCGAAAGAGACAGGAGCAGGTAGCCTACCCAATAGTGAGGCCACATTCGCTGTAGGTAGGGCTGAGCGTGGCCGGCGAAGATGCTCAGCAGTTGGCTCAGGGGCGAGCGACGCAAAAGGTACGGGAGCAGAATCTCCACGCCAATCAGGATAGTGGCGATCCATCCGCTGGCGCTGCTGTAGAAAAAATTCACGGTCTACTGGACCTGAACGTAGCCGGTAAGAATTACGATCTGTTCCGCGTCGATGTTGTGGTCTTTGCCGGCCGTACCCGTGACGTGAACGACCGCGCCGGGATGAACGTCGCTTTGCTGTCCCATCACCAACTTGGTCTGAGCGCTGGAGCGGACCATCACTTGCGTGGGAGTGCGGACGTAAATGGTTTCGGTCTTTTTCTGCAGGAGCTTGCCGCGGATCGTTCCGGCGGGTGCGGAGTCGGTGATTTCGATGACGAGTTTTATTTTTGCGCCGGGCGTTGCTTGAGCGAATTGTTGTTCGTTGGAGGCCGCAGCGGCGGTCATTCTTCCCGCTTTGCGCGCCGAAGTCCAGACGGCGAGAGCGGCGGCTAGAATGGCCGCAGTGACAAAGAGAATCCATATAGCGCGGGTTCGCGTGCTACGCCGTTCCCTATTTTGTTGCATTCGAATCTCCTCCCGGCGCGCCGCCTGAGTAGAAAACGCATGCGCGCACCGCATGAGCACATCGTTGGAGATAGTTTGCAGGCTATACCTTGGTACAGGGTCAAGCCATTTTTCGGCGTAGCGGGGAGCGATACTTGCGGGCTTTGGAGGACTTGGCGCGCGTATCTGAAGCCGGACAGACGGGCTGAGGTTCAGCCTGCAGCTTCTCGATCATCGAATTCAGTTGTTTTCCCATGGCTTTCAGCAGCTCTGTTTTTTCATGAATGTTCGCGAGTTTTTCTTCCGCCATGCGGACGATGGACTCCAATTCGCGGGGTTTCCGCCGCGATCGGACGAGCGCCAATTTCGCAACAGCCAGATGGAGTTCCAGAAGCTGATCGACCTCTTTCAGAGTGAATCCGAGACGCTGGCACCACTTTATGAAGAGGACTTTTTCGAGATCACTTTGGCCATAGTTGCGATAGCCGGAAAGCGTTCGGGCCGGCTGCGGGAGCAAGCCGCGCCGCTCGTAAAAGCGCACCGTTTGAATATTCACTTGGGCTTTGTTTGCGAGTTCTCCGATACGCATCGTCAACTCACTATCTATAGTCCCGGTTTGAGGACTTTGCGGGCGCTTTCGGCGCCCGCGACGGGCAACGACGGATCATTCAGAAGACCCAGCTGCTTGAGGACAGAGGCCTGATCCCAATAGATGTGCTCGTGGGTGAGCTTGCCGTCGCGGAAATGAACGATGGCGACCATGGCCACTTCGACGCGGCGATTGGTCGGCGCTACGCCGGGGAGCATCCAGGGCATCTCCTGCGTGTGCGTGAAGGAGAAAACCATTTCGTCGACGACCTGATCTTCGCCGACCGTGCGGGAGATTGGAGTGAGAGTGGTGTCGGGCGGCATGACGGGTATGAAGTCTTGGGAATAGAAGCGGCGCAAGGCGGCCTTGCCGTAGCCGCCGGTCAATACGGGGATGTGGTTGACGTAGGCGTCGTCGGTCATGGTGGCCAGAGTGGCTTCGGTATCGCGGGTGACAAATTCGCCCGCAACGTGTTCTTCCCAGAGTTTTTTGAGGTCGTGTGTTGGCATGGCGGGAATTATACTTGGGTTCTCGCCCGCGGCAATTCCTGTGTCGGATTCGGTGGACGCGTGATTCGTGGTAAGCAGCATCACCGCTTGCTGAAACCCGTGCTACCATTTCCGTTGTTGGAGGTGGACCGATGCCTCAGTACGCCAGACGTGAATTCCTTAAAACAGGCCTTGCCGCAGGGGCGCTTGTCGTCACGGGGAGCTTGCCACTCAAAGCTGGAACCCAGACCGCGACGGATTGGGTAACGCTGGGAAAATCCGGCGTAAAGGTGACGCGGCTCGCGTTTGGTACGGGGAGTTTCAGCGGCCGAGTACAGCGCGACCTCGGACAAGAAGGATTTACGAGTCTGGTGCGCTACGCCTACGAGCGCGGGATTCGTTTTTTTGAGACGGCGGAATCTTACGGCGACATGCACCGGATGCTCGGAGTGGCCTTGAAGGGCATCCCGCGCGACAGCTACCGGATCATGTCAAAGGTGTCGACCTACGGAAGCGCGAATCCGCAAGACAAAATCGACGAGTTGCGCAAGCTGGCGAATACAGAGTACTTCGACATCCTATTGCTGCATTGGCAGCATACCGGAACGTGGCCGACGGATTCGCTGCGTTGGCAGGATGGAATTTTAGAGGCAGAATCAAAGAAGTCTGTGATAAGCCACGGGGCATCCATGCACGGGCTTCCGGCGTTGCGGCAGGCGCCTGCAAACAAGTGGCTCGACGTCGCCATGATCCGGATGAATCACAAAGGGAAAAGCATGGACGCCGAGGACTACAACACGGAAGGGCCCGGCAATGTGAGCGAAGTGGTCACGCACGTCAAAGAGGTCCGCAAAGCGGGAATGGGCGTCATCAGCATGAAACTCGTCGGAGAGGGTACGTTCAGCCGAGAGGACCGTCAGGCTGCGATGAGGTTCGCGTTCAAGAACGCGGGCGTGGATTGCGTCACCGTGGGCTATAAGAACAATGCGGAGATTGATGAAGCTATTGAGAATCTGAACCTGGCCCTGGCGTAAAGTGAGGGAAAGGGCTTCCGTCGAGAGCCCTTGTAGGCTGTAGGCAGGAAAATCCCAGCGCTGTTTTGCCAAAGCCACGCATTCTGTTTGTTAGACCATCCTAGAGGACTCTCCTAACTCTCGATCGACGCGGCTACTGCGTGATTGGTCCCTCGGGATGGCGTGGGTTAGCTTCGCGGAATTGGGTTGGGCGGGGTAAGATGTTTGCGCTCTTCCTTGAATGAATTAAGACGGGTTACGGCGAATTTACAGGACAACTGAGATGACTACGGACGCGAATGATCGGATGCAGAGGCCGCTTGAAGCGGTGGACCCGGCGATTGCCGAGCTCTTGCGCGAAGAGGCGCGGCGGCAGGCCACTGGTTTGGAACTGATTCCATCGGAGAACCTTGTTTCGGAGGCAGTGCTCGAGGCGATGGGATCGATTTTTACGAATAAGTATGCGGAGGGGTATCCGGGAAAGCGGTATTACGGCGGGTGCGAGTACGCAGACAAAGTGGAGCAGCTGGCGATTGACCGGGCGAAGGAACTGTTTGGTGCCGAGCATGCCAACGTGCAGGCGCATTCGGGGACTTCGGCGAATGTGGCCGTCTATATGTCGACCTTGCAGAAGGATGATGTGGTGTTGGGGATGAATCTGTCGCATGGCGGGCATTTGACGCACGGGCATCCCTTGAATTTTTCCGGGCGGATGTACAAATTTATTGCCTATGGCGTCAAGAAAGAAGACGAGCGGATCGATTATGAGGAGATTGAGAAGCTGGCTTTGGAACATAAGCCGAAGATGATTGTGGCCGGGGCCAGCGCGTATTCGCGGATTATTGATTTTGAGCGGATTGCGCGGGCAGCGAAGTCGGCGGGGGCTTTGTTTTTTGTGGATATGGCGCATATCGCAGGGTTGGTGGCGGCGGGCGTGCATCCTAGTCCGGTGCCGCATGCGGACATTGTTTCGACGACCACGCACAAGACTTTGCGCGGGCCGCGGGGCGGGTTGGTGTTGTGCAAGGCGGCGTTTGCCAAGGAGTTGGACAAGTTGACGTTTCCGGGGACACAGGGCGGGCCCTTGGTGCATACCATTGCGGCAAAGGCCGTCTGTTTGAAGGAAGCGATGGAGCCGAGTTTTACGGAGTACCAGAAGCAGGTGGTGGCGAACGCGAAGGCTTTGGCGGCGGCGATTGCCAAGCACGGGTTTCGGATTGTTAGCGGCGGAACGGACAATCACGTGTTTTTGATTGAGGTGCATTCGCGCGGGATTACCGGGAGCGATGCGGAGAAAGCTTTGGACCGGGCGGGGATTACCGTCAATAAGAATTCCATACCGTTCGACCCGTTGCCGCCGATGAAAGGCGGAGGGATTCGAGTGGGGAGTCCTTCGGTCACGACGCGCGGAATGCGTGAGGCGGAGATGGAGCTGATTGGCGCGTGGATTGGTGAGATTTTGTCTCACCTGGGCGATGCGGAGACTGAGCAGCGGGTGCGGAAGCAGGTCGCGGAGTTTGCGGGACGCTTCCCGATTTACGAGTCGCGCGTGAGAGCGACTTCGACAGACACCCCTCGCGCCGAACACGCGCAGATATGAACTGCTATGACGCCACGATTATTGAAGCGACGTTTGCGTTTGAGAAGTGGCTTGGCGCGCAGCTCCCTATCATCAGGCAGGATCTTCGGCTTAAACATCAATTGATGGCGGAGGCGGCTTTTCCGTTCTTCCGCGCGACATTTTACCGCTGGCTGCAGCTTTGGCCGGAGGTTTGCCCGGATTTGGCGAAGGCACCCAAGGTTCTTGCGGTGGGCGATCTGCACATCGAAAATTTTGGGACGTGGCGCGATTTAGAAGGACGGCTAATCTGGGGCGTGAATGATCTTGACGAGGTTTTTCCTTCGTCATACGCCATTGATCTGGTGCGGGTGACGACGAGCGCTTATCTGGCAATTCTGGGCGAGCATTTGCATATGCCGCGGCGGGCGGCATCGGAGGGATTGACCCCCGAAGCCTCCAGCCGGACGCGGACTTCGCCGGGTCCGGCCACAGGCGTCGGCGTCTCGCCGAAGGTCAAAACCTCGGCCGCGGGTCCGGTGCGCTCGTACCAGACTGCCTTCATCTGGTGCCCACTAGAGGGTTCCCGGGAAGGCGCCGCCGTCGAGCAGGATGTTTTGCCCGGTGATGAAGCCCGCCTTCGCGCCACACAGGAATGCGCAGGCGAGTCCGAATTCCTCAGGGTCGCCGAAGCGTCCGGCAGGATTGAGCTTGGCGCGTTCGGCCATCAATTGGTCCGTCGTGACGCCACGCTTCTCGGCTTCGGCCTTGGCCGTGCCGCGCAGGCGGTCGGTCTCGAACGGTCCCGGCAACAGCCCGTTGATGGTGACATTGTTGATCACGGTCTTGCGCGAGAGGCCGGCGACAAAGCCGGTGAGACCGGCGCGGGCGCCGTTGGAGAGACCAAGGATCTCGATCGGCGATTTCACCGCGGCGGAGGTGATGTTGACGATGCGGCCGAATTTTCTGGCCATCATGCCGTCCACCGTCGCCTTGATCAGTTCGATCGGGGTCAGCATGTTGGCGTCGATCGCCTTGATCCAGTCGTCGCGGGTCCAGTTGCGGAAATCGCCGGGCGGTGGGCCGCCGGCATTGTTGACGAGGATATCCGGATCGGGGCAGGCCTTCAGCACCGCTTCGCGCCCCGCAGGCGTCGTGATGTCGCCGACGATTTCGGTCACGGTAACGCCGGGATTGCTGTGGCGGATCTCGTCCGCGGTCTTTTTCAACGCCTCCGCGCCGCGCGCGGTCAACGTCACATGCACGCCCTCGTTGGCGAGCGCGACCGCGCAGGCGCGTCCCAATCCCTTGCTCGATGCGCAGACGATGGCGCGGCGGCCCTTGATCCCGAGATCCACTGTTTCACTCCCGTATCATCAGGTGATTTTTTGCAGGTTCGATGCAGCCACTCTAGCCAACCTGAACGCCGCTGATAAGGGACCGGGCACCGCCAAAATGCATATCAGGGCGCGTGCGGCGCCCTGATACCCAGCGAGGACTTCGAGCCTAGATCTGCTGTTGCTGCTTCAGGCGGTCGATGGTGGCCGCGATTTCCGGCGGCAGCGACTTGAAGCCCTTTTGCCCGGCGGCTGAGAATAACGGCCGCAGTTGCGAGCCGGTCAGGAACGCCGGCTGGCGATCGACGGGGATGAGCTGGTCGAAGATCAGCACCAGCGTGACGGCGACGAGCCCGACGGCCGCGCCGATACCCGCGCTCATCGCCGCACCGACATCCGCGTCGGTGAGCCCGTCGATCACGATTTCGAGCACACATCCGACTTCTGCGCTCAGTTCGCTGCGCGCGGAGAGACCCGTGAGGGTCGGACAGAACGCGTCGTTGGTGGAGGCGCTCGCCCCCCGATATTTCGAGCCGACCTTCGATCCCGACCGGACCACGCCGCCCGGGAACGGCATGACTACGTTCGGCAGCCGGCGCAT
>Ga0209139_10000903_pt1 | contig 10710 bp, 7 predicted proteins | sample BogFormECP14_OM3_FD_188246 | JGI IMG/M metagenome (GOLD analysis project Ga0209139, IMG submission 188246) | Bog forest soil microbial communities from Calvert Island, British Columbia, Canada - ECP14_OM3 (SPAdes) (version 2) | ecosystem: Environmental > Aquatic > Freshwater > Wetlands > Bog ...
AGTTCGCCGGCCAATCGACCTTTTGAGCAGCGACGTGGATCGATGCCCACCGGCACTCGACCGGGTCCGCGTGCGCCGGGGCGCCCTGGCATGCTACCGGCGTTGCCGCCGGACAAAGTGCCGCCGAAGGCAGAACCCGGCAAACCTCTTTATACGCGCAAACCACCCCAGAGGCAGCGGCCTGTCATGGACAAGCGGGAGCAGGAGGGTGAGCGCAAGCTGCACCCGACTCGCCAGCGTCCAGGAGCAGGGGATCGCCGGTCTGCCGCGGCAGTTATTGCGCCGCCGGAACCGCGTGCTCCGCGCGAAGTAACGATTACGGAAGGCATCACCATCCGGGAACTCGCGGAAAAGCTCGATGTGCGCGCCAAGGATCTTTTGAAAACGCTGCTCGATCGCGGAGTTTTCGCCAGCATTAACCAAGCGCTGGATGTGCCCACGGCGACTACGCTCGCGGAAACGTTTAGTGGAGTCGTGAGCGTGGTATCGCTTGAAGAAGAGATGGTGCTGGAAGTTGCGAAGGAAGAAACGAAGGAAAGTTTGAAGCCGCGGCCGCCGGTCGTCACCGTAATGGGACACGTCGACCACGGCAAGACGAGTTTGCTCGATGCGATTCGCGAGGCGGACGTGGCGGGCGGGGAAGCCGGCGGAATCACGCAGCATATCGGCGCGTACAAGGTGGTGGTGAACGATCGCAGCGTGGTTTTTGTGGATACACCGGGCCACGAAGCGTTCACGCGGATGCGTTCGCGTGGGGCCAAGGTGACGGACATCGTGGTGCTGGTGGTAGCCGCCGATGATGGGGTCATGCCACAGACGAAAGAAGCGATCGATCACGCGAAGGCCGCGAAGGTTCCCATCATTGTGGCCATCAACAAGATCGACAAGCCGGAAGCGCAAGTGGAGCGCGTGAAGCGCCAGCTTTCTGATGTGAATCTGGTTCCCTCGGAATGGGGCGGCGATACGGAATTCGTGGAAGTTTCCGCGAAACAGAAGAAGGGCATCGACAGGTTGCTGGAAACGATTTTGCTCGTGGCTGATTTGCGCGAGTTGAAAGCCAACCCGGATGCGCCAGCGAGCGGCACAGTGCTGGAATCTCGCGTGGACAAGGGACGCGGCCCGGTGGCAACAGTGCTGGTGCAAAACGGAACGCTCAACTCCGGCGACTTCTTCATCTGCGGTGCGGTATTCGGCAAAGTGCGCGCGATGTTTGATGATCGTGGTCGTACGATCAAAGATGCGCCGCCATCGACGCCTGTGGAAGTTTTGGGTTTGCAGGGCGTGCCGGATGCCGGCGACCATTTCCAAGTGACCGAAGAAGCCAAGGCGCGGCACATCGTCGAATACCGCCAAGGCAAACAGCGCGATGCGCAAATGGCTCGCTCCAGCGGAGCGCGGATTACGCTCGACCAGTTGCACGAACAGCTGAAGGCTGGCGACGTGAAGGAACTGGGCATCGTCATCAAGGCGGACGTGCAGGGTTCGGTGGAAGTGCTCAGCGAAATGCTGCCAAAGCTTTCGACCGACCAGGTGAAGCTGAAAATTATCGGCTCGGGCGTGGGCGCGGTAACGGAAAACGACGTGTTGCTGGCTTCGGCTTCCGGTGCCATTGTCATTGCATTCGGCATCCGGCCGGATCGCAAGGCGATGGAGCTCGCGCAGCAGGAACACGTGGACATCCGTTCGCACACCATCATTTATGAAGTGTCTGACGAACTGAAGAAGGCAATGGAAGGCCTGCTTGAGCCAGTCATCCAGGAGACATATCTTGGCCGTGCGGAGGTTCGGAACACGTTCAAGGTCAAAGGCTCCGGCACCGTTGCGGGATGTTATGTGGTGGACGGCGTGCTCAAGCGCGACGCGCAGATCCGAGTCGTGCGCGACGGCGCGGTCATTTACACATCGAAACTAAGTTCGTTGAAGCGCTTCAAGGACGATGCGAGCGAGGTGCGAACTGGATTTGAATGCGGCGCTGGCATTGCTAACTTCAACGACGTGAAAGTCGGCGACATTTTGGAGTGCTTCAGCGTTCAGAAACTGAGCGCAGCGGAAGCAGCCGGTCAGGGCGGGGGGCCCTCCGGCAGGAAGTAATTCCCGAAGTTGTCGTCCCCCGGAGCGCTCATGCCGGTTGGCCTGCTCACCCTTGAGCTGCATATCCCAGACGCGCAATCGCTAAAGGACAAGCGGCAAGTGCTTCGCAGCTTGAAGGACAAGCTGCGGAGGCAGTTTAATGTTGCGGTGGCGGAGTTGGACCATCACGACACGTGGCAGCGGTCAGTGGTTGGCGTGGTCACACTTTCTAACGAAGAGAAGCATCTCAATGAAGTGCTGCAAAAAGTCCTGGATGAAGCGGACCGCATCCTCGGCTCGTTTTTGATCAACCAGGCAATCGAAATCATTTAGGAATTTTCGCGGGGACGGAAATGAGTCCAGCCAATCACCGTCACGAACGGGTGGGTGAGGAAATCGCTCACGAAATCAACGCCATGCTTGCGGGTGAGCTGAAGGACCCGCGGCTCGAAGGCATGGTGGTGGTTAGCGAGGTGCGCGTGCAACCGGATATGAAGCACGCGCGCGTGTTCATCAACATTCAGGGATCGGCAAAAGAACAGAAGGACGCGATCAAAGCGCTGGAGCATGCTTCGGGATTTATCCGGCGAGAACTAATCGAGCGGCTGCAACTTCGCCGGCTGCCTGAACTTCATTTCGCGCTAGATCATTCGCAGGAGTACACGGAGCGAATCGATCAGCTCTTGAAAGAAATGAAGAAGGACAAGCCGGCGGCGTCTTAAATTCATTCCGATTTCGACAGGTAACAGCTCACCGACCACTCCTCCTATGCCACGCCAGCCACAGCCTGCGCCGTTTGACGGCGCGCTCGTAATCGATAAGCCACGGGGAAAAACTTCCCACGATGTCGTCGACGCGGTGCGGCACCTCGCGGGATTCCGGCAGATTGGGCATCTTGGAACGCTTGATCCACTGGCGACGGGAGTTCTGGTGTTGTTGCTCGGACGAGCGACGCGGCTAGTGCAGTTTTACAACGGGCGCAGGAAACGCTACTCGGCGGGTTTCCGTTTTGGTTTTGCGACGGACACGTACGATTCGGATGGCGAAGCACAAGATGCGGACACCGCGCCTGCGCTCGACGCAGCGGTTCTCGAAAAACTGGCGGCAGAGTGCGTGGGCCGGTTCGAACAGATGCCGCCAGCCTTTTCCGCGAAAAAAATCAAAGGAGTGCCGGCGTACGAGTTGGCGCGGAAGAAGCAGCCGGTTGATCTGAAGGCGGTCGAGGTAGAGCTCTTCGAGTACAAGCTGACCGGAATCGAAGGCAACGTCGCGCGCTTCGTCATTGAATGTTCTTCGGGCACGTACATTCGTTCGCTGGCGCACGACATGGGGGAGAAACTGGGTTGCGGGGCGCACCTGTCGGAGATTACGCGGACGGCGGTCGGCGAATTTTCGCTGGAGCAGGCGATCAAGCTGGAAGAGTTGGCGGAGGCGTCGCGCGCGGGGAAATTTGCCGACTGCATGATCCGGCTGGAAGGCTTGCTACCGAATTTTCCGCGCGTAAACGTGCTGCCTGTGATCGAAAAGCGCGTGCGGCATGGAACGAAATTCAACGTGCAGGTCTCGCAAATTCAGCCCGGCAGGGTGGAATTGCCTCCTGGTGCAACCGTGCAGCTTGATGCGGGAGAATTGAAACCGCCGCGTTTGCGTGTATTCAGCCAACAGGACAAGCTTGTCGCTATTGCTGAAGCGCTGGTGCCGCGGACTTATCAACCTATCGTCGTATTCGAACCATTGCCATAAATGAACATGTAGGCTGCGAAGGCATGCTTGCCGCGTACGTGCGCCGTTTTGGCTAGGGCTGCCGCTGCGGAGGCGCCTGCGCTGGCTCACGCGCGGCGCCGCGGCCCACACTCGTATCGCGACCGACGTAAATAGAGCGCGAGATGCGGTCGCGAAGGCGCATTTTGTGCGGAGTGATCATAATCAGCATCTCAGTATCCTGCGCGGTATTGTTTCTCTGGCCGAAGAAATATCCGACTCCACCAGGGAGATTCGCAAAGCCGGGGAGGCCTGTAAGCGTGCGAGTTTCCTCATTGTCGAGCAGGCCGCTGATGATTGTGGGTATTTCTTCCTTAATGCGCACAGTTTGCGAAATAGTCCGATTGGTAATGATCGGGATGCCATTGATGCTGGAGCCGGCCAGCGCGCGAATCTCGAACTCCAATTGCAAGGTGACATCGTCATTCGGATGAAGAGTTGGAGTGGCCTTGACCTTCACCCCGATATCTTCATATTCCGCGCCTGGATACGGCGTCTGCGCGATCGACCCCGACAGATTTGAAAACAAACTTGCAGGGCTGAGGACTACGGTCACTTGGCCCGCAACGCCAGAGGGATTGTCCGTAATCGCCACATCGGGCAAGGTGGCGCCGCTTAGGCTGGCGGCTAGAATGGCCGTGGGTGTCGTGCCTGCGGGAAGTTCAAAAGCCGACGCGAACAAACCTTGACCAAGGCCAAGGAATACCGACACGCTATCCGTTTGTGGGTCGGTCACGACAATGTCTGGAACACCGTCCCCATTCAAATCGGCAAGGGCCACGGATGTGGGTGCCTGCCCAGTTGCGAGCGGCGAATTTGGCGCTGAAGTAAACGTACCATCGCCGTTGCCCAGTACAACGCTGACCGTGTTGTCGATCTGGTTCACGATAGCCAGGTCGGGGTGGGAATCGAGGTTCAAGTCGGCCGAGGCGATGGCGACTGGAGATTGACCCACGGCAAAGGGTGAACCCGTCGCGAGGGAAAACGCGCCGCTCCCATTGCCAAGAAGAATCGCGACATCGTTTGTCGTCTGATTGGCGATCGCCAAATCCAAATTTCCATCCGAATTGAAGTCGGCCGAAGTCATGGCAATGGGGCCGGTCGCGGTGGTGGGCAGAGCAAAAGGCGAACTCGTGGCTTGCTTGAAGGTTCCATCACCATTGCCAAGAAAGAGAGAAAAAGTGTTGTCCTTGAAATTCGTCACCACAAAATCCTGAATGCCATCGTCATTGAAATCGCCGAGGACGATGGAACTGGGCTCTTGGCCCACTGTGATAGGAGAACCGGTGGCCTCTTTGAACGTATCGTCCCCATTGCTAAGCAGAACTTGCACGGTGTTGGTGACCGGATCAGTAACAAGGAGATCATGAAAACCGCTGGAAGTGAGTACCGCGGAAGCAATGGAAGGAGCAATTGCGGGCGCGGTTGTCCTGGCCGCGCCAAGCGAGATGACTGGGCTGACTACGAGAAAAACTCCCAAGCCCTGATTTTGGAGAATCGAGACGGTGTTGTCGATTTCGTTGACGACGGCGATGTCTTGCACGCCCAGATTACGGAAGTCGGCTGAGGTAATCGCAACGGGCCCGATGCCGACGTTGTATGAAACGCTGGGCAAAATGCTACCGGTCGTTGCACCAACGGACGTGGCGGGAGTGGATGCGCCGAGGCTTCCGGAAAGCAGGGAAAGAGTGACAGGGTACCGGTCTCCTACGAAGAAAGAGGCAGGTTTGCCATCCTGCGCGCGGAGTAATACTTGAGTTCCGCTGTGGACAAGTGTTAGCGCGTCAGAAAACTGCGCTGCGAACGTCGGCATTGTCAGGAGAAACGTGGTATTGCCGCCTCCCACCCGAGCGACTGGAGGGATAAGCGAGCTTAGGGAAGATCCGGCGCTCGCTGCGGTTCCCCCGTTTCCGAAAATGCTCGCCAGAAGCGTGACCAGCGTACCGATGTCTTTTGCGGCCTCCAATTGAGAAATTATGCCAGTAGAGAGGGAAATCAGCTCTAACGAAGCAGGTGGAAGAATACCCAGAGTGCGAGCCTTGTTTCGATCGACTTCGAGGATCTCTATGTCCAGCAGCACTTCGCCGCGCGCTTTCTCGGCTTGATGAATGAGTTCGCCCGCAAGCGCCAGTCTCTCTGGAGTGTCGCGAATGGTGACGGCGCGGGTTTGTGCATCGAGTTCAACGCGCGTCGACCCAGTCATTTCACGCAAAACGCGTACCAACTCGGTCATCTCTTCGGTGCCCACAGAGGCGGGCAAGACAAACGTTTGCTTGGCCTGGGCAGCGTATTCGCGACGTTTCTCCGCATTGTCCTGAGCCACGAACAAAAGATTGGAAGTCAGCGCGCGGAAAAATGTGCCAGTCTGAACGCCGAGAATTTTCAGAGCCGTGGTGAAATCGACGTCGACCGCGTGTAGCCGGACGGTTCGCGCAGGGAGGTCCGGATCGAAAGTGACTTTTATCCCGAAGAGCTGCCCTACCTGTTCATAAACGGACTTAGTGTCGCCGCGCAGGTCCAGGTCTAGTTTGACAGGGCGGGGCTTGAGCTCTGGCAAACCCTCAATTTTCTGGTTAGGTGCGAGCGGCTCATCTTTCATCGCCTTCATCTGATTCAATCGTTCGGCGACGATGGTGTCGTTCGGATCAATAAGCAGAGCCTTCGCTAATTCCTCCGTGCCTAGGTCGGCGTGGCCGGCTAGGGCGTCTCGCTCCGCAGCTTCGACGTGGGCACGAATGAGCTTCGAGCGCATCGATGCGATACGTTCGAGGAGGGCAGTGTCTTGCGGCGCATAAGGCGCGGCTTGCTGGTAGTAGTTCAGCGCTTCATCAAGGTGACCGTCAGCGAGTGCCTTGTCGCCGAGCTCAGTGATTTTCTTGGCTAATTTGGGATTGGGACGCGGAGTATTTTCCAGCTGAGTCTCATTGGGGACTGTCTGCGGCGGTGCGGGCTGGCTTTGCGCGGAGGGTGATTGTGCTTGTGCAAAAGATGGCGCTCCAGAAAGAAGAATAGCCAGGAGGAGAGCAAGGGCTTGGCGGCTGTAGACGGAAATCATGATTGAATTAAATGAGCTATTCATTCTACCGTGTTTACAGCAAAGAAATAGGACCAGATTGGTCCGGTTGACGTAAATTCATACAAAGCGTAGACTTAAAGTGTAGTTGCAAATGAATAACAACTGGGGATTCTTTGCTTCCTGCTTTTCTCATCGCTCTCCGTGAAGGTGTCGAGGCCTCCCTCGTCGTAGGGATTATTCTCGTTTATCTCTCGCGCACGGGCCGTTCGCAACTGGCTCGTTTTGTTTGGTATGGCGTCGCCACCGCCGCTGCCCTGAGCTTGGCCGTGGCGATTGCCTTGGAGCGCTGGCGGATTAGCGAAGACGGGTTCGAGGGGGTCATGTACCTCGTCGCCGCAGCGTTCGTTATTACGATGATCGTATGGATGAATCGCGTTGCGCGCCATCTGAAAAAAGAAATCGAGCAGAAGATTGAGAGTTACGTAGGGCGGGCGAGAGCTGCGGCGGGTTGGGGGATTTTCTTTTTTGTGTTTTTGATGGTTTTGCGCGAGGGGGCGGAACTCGCGATCATTTTGCGGGCGGTGGAGCTGTCCAGCGAGGGGCTGCAGACTTGGATTGGGACTGCTTTGGGGATTGCGGCCGCTGTAGCGGTGGGAGTGTTCTTTTTCAATGGGACGCTGCGGGTTCCGTTGCAACGATTTTTTAGCGTCACCAGCGTGATCCTGATCATGGTGGCTTTTCAGCTTGCGCTGACTGGATTGCATGAGCTGAGCGAGGCGCAGTGGTTGCCGTCCAGCAAGGCGGAGATGGCGATCATCGGGCCTGTGGTGCGGAATGAGCTGTTTTTCTTTGTGCTGATCTTTGGCGCTGCTGCGCTACTGGTTTTGCGCGAGTGGCAATCCGCGTCCCATGTGCGGGCCGCGAAAGAGACGGCCGGTGAAGCAGAGAAACGGCTGGTCGAAGCGCAGAATCGGCGTCAGCGGCGATGGATGATCGCGGCCGCGACGGGATGCCTCTCGGTGATTCTGTTGTTGACGGGAGATTTCGTTTATACGCGTGTGAATGCCGCGCCGCCTTCGGCACGGGCAATCTCTGCGGTGGGTAACGAGGTGCGCATTCCTGTGAGTGAAGTGCAGGACGGAAGGATGCATCTGTTCACGATCAACGCCGGCGGGCAGTCGCTGCGTTTCATGATTATTAAGAAGCCGAATGGCTATGGTACAGCGCTGGATGCTTGCCGCATTTGCGGAGCGGAAGGTTATCGCCAGGATGGGCAGAATGTTGTGTGCAGACACTGTGGCTCGGCGATTTATGTGCCGACAGTCGGCGAGGCTGGCGGCTGCAATCCGATTGGCGTGCCGTCGCGTGTGGACGGCGCTGATCTGGTGATGGACGTTTCTTCTTTGGTGCAGGCGACTAAGTTGATTCCGCAGTAGCGGTTCGACGTTCCGCCCGGATGTGCGGCCCGGGGGTTTCGTACGCGGGCACGATGAATCGTGCCCCTACAGAGTTTATGTTTCTGCGACTTGTTGCCGATTCGTTTACGCGCCGTCCGCGCCGCAAGGTGCTGACGGCGGCGGCGCTGGCGCTGGGCATGGCCGTGGTGACGGCGGCGCTGAGCGTTTCGCTGGATGTGGGTGACCGGCTGGCGAGCGAATTTCGCAGCCTGGGCGCGAACTTGGTGGTGACACCGCAGGCGGATTCGTTGCCGCTTGAAATTGGCGGTGTGGACTATCGGCCCGTTAACGCGGGCGCGTATCTGCCGGAAGAGGACCTAACGAAAATAAAAACAATCTACTGGCACAACAACATAATTGCGTTCGCCCCGGAGCTTCGGTTTCCCATTCATATTGCGAACACGAAAGACGGTCCTTGGGAGCTTGCTCATCGTCCTGAAGGGGAGGCTTCACTGGTCGGGACTTGGATCGCTCATCGAATTGTTCTACAGGATGGTGGTACGTTTTTGACCGGTATTGATCGAACGAATTCTTGGTGGGGAGTAGATGGCCGGTGGTTTGTCGAGGGGCAAAAAGAATGCGTTGTTGGCGTGAAGGCGGCAAAGCGCCTTGGGCTTAAAACGGGAGACAAAGTTAGTCCCTACGTTGGAGATCCGTCGAAGATGGTGCAGCGGGTTCCAGTCTTGACTGTGACCGGAATCCTTAACACTGGAGAATCTGAGGATGACGCGATTGTGACTTCCCTGGAGGAAGCACAGGAAATCTCGGGGCTCCCGGGCGTTTACCGCAAACTTTATGTGGGCGCGTTGACGAAGCCGGAAGATGAGTTTGCGCGGCGCGATCCTAAGACGATGAAGGCTGATGAATTTGAGCGATGGTCGTGCAGTCCGTACGTTTCTTCGATTGCGTATTCGATTGCGCAGGTGCTGCCTGGGACGGATGTGCGGGTAATACGGCGTGTGGCTGAGGGCGAGGGTGCCATCCTTACACGGGTTCGCGCGTTGCTTTGGATGGTGACGTTTGCGGCGTTGCTGGCGGCGGCGCTGGCTGTGGGAGCTTCTTCGGCGGCTTCGGTGATCGAACGGCGCACGGAAATTGGGTTGATGAAGGCTTTGGGGGCGGGTTCCGGCACGGTTGGCTTTCTTCTGGCGGCGGAGCAGCTTTTGCTTGCGTTCGTAGGTGGAGGTATCGGCTATTCGCTTGGAATCATTCTGGCGCGCCTCGTTGGACTAAAAATCTTTGGCGTCGCTCCTGAGCCGTCGCTGCTGGTTTTGGTTGCTGTTCTTGCGCTGGCCGCTGGAGTCACATTGTTAGGCAGCGCCCTTCCTTTGCGACGTGCCTCGCGTTATGAGCCGGCGCCCATCCTGCGAGGCGAATGATGAGCGCGACTGGCATCGGCAATCGAGCCATGTTCTGGCGTATCGTTCGCCGTCTCCTCGGAGCAAATCGCGGTCGCCTGTTTGTAATCTTGCTCGCGCTTGGCGCAGGCGCCGCCGTCACGGCCGCGCTCCTCAATCTCCAAGTTGACGCTAGTCGTCGCATCAACACTGAATTTCGCGCTTTCGGTCCGAACGTCCTCGTTACTTCGTCTGACACTACGCAAGGGTCTGCCCGTGAGAGCACGCTGCCAATGGCTCTGACGGAGCGCATCCCTCTCGAATCCCAAGGCGGCCACGTCGCTATCAGCCCATTCCTTTATTTCACTGGTGCCGTCTACCTCTCTAGTAAGGCTCAGCACGGGCCATTTCAAATACCAGTCGTGATTGTCGGCACAGACCTTTCCCAATTGCGACAATTCGGCGCGGGTTGGCAATGGAAAAAAACGCTGCGGCTGGGGGGGGCCGGGCATCCGTGCATGTTAGGTACAAAGTTGTACGCGGGGGCGATGTCTGGAACGTGGGACTACGTCGTTCCGGGCCGTAGCTCCCAATCTCCTTACATTCCTATCGTCGCTAGATTCGATGCTACCCCATGTACAGATATAACCGAGTTCTCAAGCGGAGGACCGGAGGACAGTCAGATTTTTTTGCCGCTCCACGATGCTCAGGCAGTCTCGCTGATGGGCGGCAGAATCAGCATAGTGCAGTTGAATGTGCCGGGCACACCGAAACAAGTGGATGCCTATATCTCAGCGTTGCGGCAGCAGATACCAGACGCGCAAGTTCGTCCCATCCGGCAATTCACAGAGGGCGAAGCGAAGATTTACGGACGCGTTAGTGGACTGTTGAAGGCCACAGTCGTGATTGTGCTGTTGCTTACGGGCCTCTGCGTCATGGCTGCAATGACCAACGTGGCGATGGAGCGGAAGAACGACGTTGGCTTGATGAAGGCGATTGGGGGCGGGACGCGGCGGGTTTTGCGGCTTTTTATGATGGAGGCGGCGTTGCTTGGTCTCGCGGGTGGCGT